>DGYFJ06201__coassemble_512_pt1 | contig 78493 bp, 57 predicted proteins | sample DGYFJ06201__metabat2_low_PE_011 | metagenome-assembled genome bin DGYFJ06201
AAGGGCTACAAATACTATCAGGCGGTATATCTGGGAGACCCGCTGGAACGCTTTGATGCAGTGGTGGTAGGTGACTTCCTGGTATTTGAGACTACCCATCTGAGCCAGTATGCTATCCTTGGCTCCAACACGCCGTTTTCAACCAGTACGGTTCAGGACGGAGAGCAGACCGGCACGGGCGATCAGTCTTCCGATACAACTATTCCGCAGACCGGGGGCAGCAGCAACATGATGCTGTGGATTGGTCTTCTGGCTGCATCCGGAGCCGGCGCTGTTGGCATGACGCTTTACAGCAGAAAGAAAAAGGAACAGAATATCTAACATTTTACGGCCGCCATCAGACAGATGGCGGCTGTTTTAGAAGGAAGGTGGGACTATCAAACGAATTGTGATTTTGGAACTATCAGACCAGGATAATGTTGCTTTAGAGGAAATTTCAAAGATTTTGGAGCGTCATCCTGATTTGAAGCTGATTGAAATGGTAGTTGAACCGACATTGATTTTTAACCACCTCATAATTGACACAGGAAAAAGAAAGGTATACTATAATCAGCAGGAGGTATTACTGACAACAAAAGAGTATGAACTACTTTACCGACTGGCCTTGTATGAAGGGCGGGTGTTGTCATACAGGCAGCTTTATGAGGCTGTATGGGGAGAAGATCCAATGGGAAATGAAGCCAATGCGGTAAGCTGTCATGTATACGGCCTGCGCAGAAAATTTCGTGAGATAGCACTCAGCTTATACAAACCTATCTCCAAAGTTCTGCCGGCGAAGAAGTTCGAATCCGCCAGCGCGGCGCGGACGGCCACTATATTTATTTCCAGACAATCAAACGAAAGATTTCCGGCGCTAAGCGCGTAGAGATTGAAAGACGCTTGTCGCAGGAAGATTACCTTAAGCTTTTAATGGAGGCAGACACGACAAAGCGGCAGATTCGGAAAACAAGATACTGTCTGACCTACAAGAATCAGTACTTCGAAATTGACGTATACCCGTTTTGGAAAGATAAGGCAATTGCCGAGATTGAGCTCCGCGATGAAGGCGCGGCAATCGTTTTTCCGAAGCAGATTAAGGTTATCCGCGAAGTTACCGATGACGACGCTTTCAAAAATGCGTCGTTGGCACAGATGTGAGGGAAAATGATGGGTGTGTTTGGGAATTTGTTTGCGAAAAGAAGTAAAAAAGAAGTCCGGGAAACACCGCGCCCTTCCATATCGCCCGAAACATGGATGACCTCCCAGTTTGCGGCGCTTTATGTGCGCTGCGGCGACCTTGCTTATCGCGATTTTTACATCGGGAGACTGACGCGCATAGGCTTTCGGCGGGAGGACGCCATGAAAATGTTTGCGTTTGAATGCGAGATTCTCCGCCGATATGACAAGCCGTGGCTTTTGGACCCTCAGTTTACGAAATCTTGGTGCTTTTCCTTAGAACGCCCGTTTTTCACGGCGTATCCCCAAACCAAACAGGATATATGGAAAGAAAACTATCTGACCATGAGCGAGCTGTGCAAACTCATTGATGAAGCGGAGTGGCATTTTTGGAACAGCCACGAAAAGAGCTTGTCCGACGAGGTTTGGGCGGAAATCTGCGCGTGGCGCATGAAAGGCCCCGGGGGAGAGTTCGCCATAGCGTATTTTGAGAAGATTGAACAGACGCTTGGCATCCCGAGCGACAACATAAGCGCCTTGTCCAATTTGCAGGGCGCGCACTTGAGCCGGTACAAGTGGGGGTAACGGCCTCTTGCGCGGCGGCGCCGTAAAAAAGCGCTGCCGCCACATTTCCGGCAGTTGGAGCAAATGCCCGCAGCAGCCAAAGAACCTGCGTCCGCGTTTGGGACAAGGGTTCTTTTTTGCCTTGCGGGCGCGGCCTTTTGCGGCGGCAAAGTAAAAGCGGTTGACGCGCGCGCTGCCGGCGGCTATAATAAAAGCAGCAAAAAAACGGAGGAGACCGATGCAAAAGCGCACACGAAACAAGAACGCGGCCATTTCCTGCCTTCTGGCGGCGACTTTGCTGCTTGGCGGGGCGTTCCCCGCCGCCGCAGCGTCGTCCGGCGCGGGTGCGGAGCGCATTGTGTTCCCGGAGGTTTCCGCCGAGGATATCGCGATGCACGAGCTTGCCGTTCCCGGCGAAAACAAGCTGACGCTCGCCGAAAACGGCCAGACCGCCTTTTCCCTGGTCGTCCCCGACGACTGCCCCAAGACGCTGCGCGAGGCGGCGGCGGTTTTCTGCACGGTGTTCGAGGAACTGACCGGCGCGGCGCTGCCGCTTTGTTCGGAAACGGACGCGCGTTTCCTTGCCTGTACCATTCGTCTGGATACGGCGCTGGGCACCGCCCGGCCCGAGACGGAAAATTTGGCGGACGGCTACCGGACGGTTGTCGGCGACAACTACGTTTCCATCTGCGGGGCGACGCCGGCTGGCACGCGCAACGGCGTGTACGGATTTCTGGAGGACAAGCTCGGCTGTATGTTTTTAACGCCGGACGACACGTTTGTCCCGCAGCAGCCGACGGTCCGGCTTGAAAAGACGGAGGAAATGACCGTCCCGGCCACGCAATGGCGCGACGTGTACGCCTATGAGACCATCCAGAACAAGTGGGCGGCCAAGCTGCGCTTAAACGGCGTGGATGTGGAAGCCGACGACACCTCGGTCGGCATTGAGCTTTTGCAGTACGAGGGCTGGGGCACGTGGTGCCATAACTGCTATGAATTCCTGTCGCCGGAGGACTATTTCGACACCCATCCCGAATATTTTTCCGAGGTGGACGGCGAACGCGTTACCGAATACATGGGCCGCGACGCGTATTTGTGCCTGAGCAATCCCGAGGTTTTTGAGATTGTGAAAAACGCGCTGGCCGAAAAAATAGCCGCCGAGCCGGACAAGCTTTACTGGGATTTCAGCGGGAGCGACAACCCCGCGCTGCCCGGCTGTATGTGCGCGGAATGTACGGCCGCCGACGAGGCGGCGGGCGGTACGGGCATGGGCACGCTGCTGCCGTTTCTGAATAAGCTTGCAGAGGCGTTCCCGGATAAATACATTTCGACGCTTGCATATCTGCACACGCTCAAAGCCCCGACCGGGATAAAGGCCGCGCCGAATGTTGTTATCAAGCTTTGCTCCATGCCCGGCGACCAGGCTTCCTCTTACCTTGCCGGGGCGAACCCCGAAGCCCGGGAGTTTCAGCAGCAGATTTTGGAATGGTCGAGCATAACGGACAAGATTGTCGTCTGGGACTACGTTGTGGATTTTGAAAACCTGCTTTTGCCGTTCCCCAACTTTGCGGTGCAGGCGAACAACCAGAAGTTCTATGAGGACAACCATATCATCGGCGTCTTCCACCAGGCCTCGCGCGAGGCGGGCGGGGAATTTGCCGCGCTGCGCGCCTATGTGCTCTCCAAGCTTATGTGGGAGGGCAGCGGGCTGGACGTTGCTTCGTGCGTGTCGCGCTATGTGCGCGCCTATTTCGGCGACGCCGCACCGGCTGTGACCGAATATATGAACCTCTGCGCGGCGGCGCTTGCCGACGCCGACGTCCCCTTAGGGCTTTATGACGGGATGGCCGAGCACCACGACGGCTACCTGTCCGCCGAAAACATCGCGCAGTACCTGCGCTGCATAGAAGAGGCGAAGGCGGCCGCCGCCGGCGACAGCGTGCTTTCCGACCGGGTCGAGGAAGTGGAAATTTCCGTTTTGTATGCGCAGCTGCTCGGTCCCGAAACGGAAAAGGCCGTGCGGGAGGCGGCGCTCGCGCGCTTCAACGCGCTTTGCGAAAAACACGGCGTCACCATGGTCGGCGAGCTCGAAAGTCTCGAGGACTTCAACGCGGGCGGCCTGCAGGCAGTTTTGAAGGCGGACCGGGGCGTTATCTATAAGCCGTACTACATCGGCTTCGGCGTCGCGGGCGGCGTGCTGGCCGTCGCGGCCGTCGCTGCGGCCGTCGTTGCCGTCGTCCGGAAAAAGCGCAGGCGCGCTGCGGGATAAGCTTTCGGCACACGCCTGCTTTTACGGCAAACGCAATATTTACGGGAAGGAAGCTGTTTATGGCAGAAAAACAAACCACAGAAAAGAAACCCAAGCTCACGCCGCGGCAGACGATTGTCCAGATTGCGAAATTTGTGGCGTTCTCCTTAGGCGCGGGTATCATCCAGATTGTCACGTTCACCCTGCTGACGGAGCTGACCGAGCTGCCGTACTGGGCGTGCTATCTGCCCTCGCTGGTGCTTTCCGTCCTCTACAACTTCACGGTGAACCGGCGGTATACGTTCAAATCGGCGACCAACGTGCCCATCGCCATGCTCAAGGTCGCGTTTTACTACTGCCTGTTTACGCCCCTGTCGACCTATCTCGGCCATTTGGCGACCGGGGCGGGCGTCAACGACTATATCGTTGAAATCACGACGATGCTCTGCAACCTGGTCACGGAATTCCTTGTCTGCCGCTTCTGGGTGTACCGCAATTCCATCAACACCAACAAGCTCGCAGAGAAGGACCGGGAAAAGGAAGCGGAAAAGACCGCCAAATCCTGAAAATTCCCTGCCGCCGGCGCCGGAAGCTTTGCTTTCGGCGCTTTTGCATATTTCCCCGCGCTTAGCCGGATACTGAAAGGGGAGGCGAGCGTATGCAGGAACAGGAACTGCTCGATTATATTTTGAACGCGCCGCACGAACGGCTGTCGCATGAGGAACTGGTGCACCTGCTGCTGGAAAACACCGTGGCAGACAGCATAGAGCCGCGCGAGACCTTCGCACAGCGCGCGGCGGACCGGCTCGCGGCGTTTGCGGGCAGCTGGGTTTTCATTTTGAGCTTTCTTTTTGTTTTGATAGCGTGGATTGGCGTCAATCTGTATTTCGGTGCGCGCGCGTATGACCCGTACCCGTTTATTTTGCTGAACCTTGTGCTGTCGTGCGTCGCTTCGGTGCAGGCGCCGCTTATCATGATGAGCCAGCAGCGCCAGGAGCAAAAGGACCGCCGCCGCAGCGAAAACGATTACCGCGTCAATCTCAAAAGCGAGCTGATTCTGCGGGACTTGCACAAAAAAATGGACCATATTTTGCAGCTCGTCGACCCGGAAGAATATGCACGGCTGCACGAAAATGTTGAAAAAACATGAAATATAATTAGAAAATTTTAAAAATTTATTGAGATTGTAAAAAATCTGTGCTATAATGACCTCTGTGTTCAAAAACTTTTTTGAAACGGGGGATACCGAAGATGAAACATCACCGCAAACCGTTTGCACGCGTTGCCGCGCTCGTTTTGACGCTGGCGATGCTTTTGGCGGTTCTGCCCGCCATGCCGCTGCAAACGGCGGCCGCCGAAGGGAACCTCACCGTCGGCGTCATCAACGACCTGCACTATTTTCCGCGGTCGCTCATGGGCTCGGATGTAAACGCCTTTATCGAGGCGTCCAAGCTCAACTCCACGACCTCCTACCTTGCGGACGCCGTTTTGGACAACGTCCTGTATGAATACGGGGAAATGGCCAAAACCAAGGGGCTGAAATATGTTTTCATCCCCGGCGACCTGACGAAAAACGGCGAGTACGAGGGGCATAAGGCGCTTGCGGCGCGCCTTGAGCGGTTTGAAGAGGAAACCGGCGTGCAGGTGCTTGTCATCGACGGCAACCACGACATCCGCCGGGAGCAGTCCGCCGCGTTCGAAAACGGGCAGTTCGTGCCGACGCGCACGACCGAGCCCGAGGAGTTCCGCGAGCTGTACGCCAACCTCGGCTATGACCTTGCCGACGCGTTCTTCACCCCGCCCGAAGGGGAGACGGCCGGTATGCTTTCCTACGCCGCAACGCTCGAGGGCGGCTACCGCGTGATTGTGCTCGACGGCGCGTGCTATTCGAGCGACATCCACTCGGAAGGCCTCGACGTCGCCGAGACCCGCGGCGCGTATTCCGAAGCGCTGATGGACTGGGCGCTCGGGCAGATTCGCGACGCAAAGGCGCAGGGCTTAACGCCGATTGGCATTACGCACTTCAATCTGGTGCAGCATTTTGAAAACGAAGACAATCTGTTCACCGCCTTCACGATTGACAACTGGGTAGAGGTTGCCGAGACCTTTGCCGACGCGGGGATGCACTTTGCCTTTACCGGCCATATCCACATGACCGATATTGCGTCGCACACCTCCGACAACGGCGAAACGCTGACCGACTGCTCCTCGGCGTCGCTATTGAATTTCCCATGCTATTTCCGCGTTGTAACCATGGACAATACGGCAGGCCCCGAGCAGGTCACGCTCGATTTCCAAAGCTATGACATCGACCGCACGCGCCCGATTGAGGCGTTCGGCACGACCTATCCGCAGCCGTTTAAAAACACGGCGTTCGCCTTGAATTTCGGCGGCGGCGACATGACGACGTTCGCCACGAATTACGTCCGCTACCTGCTGGAATACACGCTGATTCCCGAAATGGAAGCGGCGGGCGGCCTGTACTGGTACTTAAACGGCGCGCTGGATTTGGACGGCGCGCTCGATTCCCTGCTTGCAAGCGCCTCCGGCCTCGGCGCGCTGCAGGACGTCCCGAAGGTTACGCTCAAAATGGTCATTAAAAACGTTTGCGACCAGCTCGAGCGCGAATACCTCGACGGCGGCGCGGGCACCGAACGCCTGCTTTCCGTGGTGGAAGCCGCCGTCGACAAGCTGACGAGCATCCCCGTGTCCGACGAGAAGTGTACGAAATTTTTAGAGCTCGGCATCGGCAGCACGTCGCGCGCCGGCAATTTCGGCGACGCGGTTTCCTCTTGCCTGGCCTATATCTACCTCGGCGATGAGGACCGCAGCGACGACCCGTTTATAAACGACGTCATAGACCGCTTCTCCCGCGGGGAGCTGGTCGACGAGCTGGTCGACGTCCTGGTCGACATCGTCCTGCACGACGTGCTGGAGGATGAGCTGCTCGAGAATATTCACCTCGACTTAGTCGGGATTTTGGGCTCCTTAAGCGACGTGGAAGCCGAAGCGATGCTCGGCGACGTGGTCGAACAGATTCTCGCGGCGTTTGAAAGCAGCAGCGTCGCCGGCTTTGTTCCCGCCCCGAGCCTTGCGCAGATTATCAACATCTTCTTTGCCATGGGGCTTGTCGAATACAATTCGCTTGACGACGTTTTGCAGTCGCTCATGGACGAATACCTGACGAAAAGCCAGATGGACACCATCGCCAACGAATTCCTGGTGTTCCTGACCGACTTTACAACGGACACGAACCCGGGCCTTGCGATGGACAACAACGCGACCATCACCTATGCCGGCCCCGTGCCGGTCACCCCGACGGTCGAGGATTTGCGCCTGCCCTCCGGTATTGCGGTCACCTTCGGCGAGGACACCGAAACGACGCGCAACATCAGCTGGTACACGAAGTACAGCGTGACGGGTACGGACATCGAGATTGTCCCGTATTCCGAAAACCCGCGCTTTACGGGCAAGCCGACGCGCGGCGCGCATATTGAGACCTCCATGGCGGCCGTCACGCGGGAGGTGCCCGGCGTGGACCTCGGCGTGATTGCGATTCTGTCCTATCCCTTTACGGTCAACCGCCATATGGTGCGCGTGTCCGGCCTTGAGCCCGGCGAAAAATACTGCTTCCGCGTCGGCGACGCCGAGCGCGGCTGGTGGAGCGGGGTCGGCACGTTTGAAATGGCGGACGGTTCCGACAGCTTCACGTTCTTCCACATGAGCGATTCGCAGTCCGGCACCCAGAAGCAGTACGAGACCTTCGCCGACGTTGCCAAGACGGCGTATGCGATGCACCCGGACGCGAAATTCATCCTGCACACCGGCGACGTGGTCGACAGCGGCAAGAACTTTGAGCAATGGAACTGGCTCTTCAACGCCGCCTCCGACACGCTTCTGGACACCGTGATGATGCCCGCCACGGGCAACCATGAGGAGGATATGCCGAACGCAACGGTTGAAAACTTCCTTCTGGACGGTTATCCGAACCAGGATACGACCAGCGGCGTCTATTACGATTTCGATTACAACAACGCCCACTTTATGGTGCTCAACACCAACGACCTCAACGCGGACGGCACGCTCGGCGCCAAGCAGCTTGACTGGCTCAAGACCAGCGCCGCTTCGTCCGATAAGACCTGGAAGATTGTCGCGCTGCACAAGGCGGTTTATTCCAACGGCTCGCACTACGATGACGACGACGTCAACGCGCTGCGCACGCAGCTGTCCGCTCTGATGCCGCAGCTCGACATCGACGTGGTGCTGCAGGGTCACGACCACGTGTACCTGCGCACGGGCGTGATGAAGGACAACGAGGTTGTGACCGTGACCCGCCGCACGCTGACGCATGACGGCGTCGAATATTCCGCATACACTTCCCCCGAGGGCACCGTCTACGCCATTGACGGCTGCGCCGGCGTGAAGTATTACCAGACCAAGGACGCGGCGCTGACAGACGAGCTGTTCCCGCGCGCCGAGGCGATTGTCGACGCGGCCGCGCCGGTGTTCGCCGCGCTGCAGATTGAAGGCGACAACCTGTTCTTTGACGCTTATACCGTGGAGGACGGCAGCGCCAGGAAAATTGACAGCTTCGCCATTTCCAAGAGTATGCAGGCGGACGCTCCCGGCGGCACGCAGGGCGGCGGTGAAACGCCCGTGACCGACGCCGACGTGCCCCCGACCGCCGGCCGGCAGACAAGCGCCATGCTGCTGTTCCTTATCCCGGCGGCGGCGACCGTTGCCTTTGCCGGCGCGGCAGCAAAACGCAAGCGCCGCGAGGCGGAAGACCTGTAAGCCCAAATTCCCGGTACAGAAAAGACCCGCCGCACGTTTTGTGCGGCGGGTTTGTTGCGTTTTGCCCAAAAAGTGTTCGGACGGTTTTAAAAAGTCGGAGGTTCGTCCATTGACCGTTTGCGGGATTTCGGGGTACAATACTATCGTATACGGAGGCGATACCCTTGCAAAGACGCCTGCTCGCCGTCGATATTGACGGGACGCTTGTCAACGACCAAAAAGAAATCCTGCCCGAAACGAAACGGGATATTTGGGAATATATCCGCCAGGGCGGTATTTTCGTGCTGGCCACGGGGCGGGCGACGCCCGGCGTGGGCCGGTATATCCGCGAGCTCGAGCTGGAAAGCCGCGGCGGCTATGTTGTGGCGTACAACGGCGCGCGCACCTTTTGCCCGAAGGAGGGCCGCGTTATCGCCGAGACCCGCGTCCCGCGCGAGGCGTATGATTCCATTTTAGAGGCGGCGGACGCGCTCGATTTGCCGCTTATCGCCTATCGCAACGACGTGGCCGTTACAGAAAAGGCGAACGACCGCTATTTTCACCTGGAAACCTCCATCAACGGGCTGGAAATTGACCGCGTTGCCTCCCTGCGCGCGGCGCTGGATTTTGACACGCCGAAATTCATGATTACCGGCGAACCGGAATTTCTGGCCGGGGCCGAGCCGAAGCTGCGCGCGGCGCTTGCGGGGGCGCCCGTCGACGTCTACCGCTCCGAGCCCTGCTTTTTGGAAATTACCGCGCACGGCAGCGACAAGGGCGCGGCGATTTTATCGCTGGCGGCGTCTTTGGGCCTCTCGCGCGCGGATACAATGGCGTGCGGCGACGGCTTCAACGACGTTTCCATGCTGCGGCGCGTCGGGTTCGGCGTCGCCATGGCCAACGCCCAGGCGCCCGCCAAGGCGGCTGCGGACGCCGGCACGCTTTCCAACGCGGAAAACGGCGTGGGCGAGGCAATCCGCCGGTACGCGCTGTAAGCGATTGGCAGGCAAACCGAAATTTGTGGTTTGCCCCGCGCGAAAAAAGTGTGGTACAATGGACGCGACCCCAACAGAAAGGTACGATTCCCTTGGCTTTCGAATTTTTCAAACGAAACCGGCGAAAGATTTTCCTGGCGCTGCGCATGAGCGCGATGTTTGCGCTGTCTTTGGCGGTCGTGTTCTTTTCGACTGCGTTCGCCCCGCAGATGTTCCGGGAACAGGAGGCAAAGCCGGCGGATGCGCCAACGGACCTGCTCGAGGCCGAGCAGACAACCGTGCCCGAAACGACGCTGCCCGCCGAAACAACCACGCAGCCGCCGACAACGGCGGCGGACACCTCCCAGTATAAGGCCAACACAAACGTCGTCGTGCAGGTCGCGACCGGCGACCGGGAAAAGGACGAGGACAAGGGCGGCGAAAAGGTCGAGGACAGCTCGCTTTCCGGCGGCAGCAGCGGCAGCGGCGCGCAGATTGAGCAGGGCAGCAGCGAAAAGCCCGCGCCCGGCACGCTGGATGTGCTCGCGTCGCGGTACTCCGACTATGTGTATGCCGACGTCTCCGCGGTCTCCGGGCTTGTCGAGATTTCCGGCACGCCGTTTTATCTCAATGAGAACCACACGCCCTTTTCCGGCATTATGAAGCTCGACGGCCGCAACGTCCGCTTCAACAGCCGCGGCGCGCTGGCGTCGAAGGTCGGCATTGACGTCTCCCAATGGAACGGGACGATTGACTGGGCGCGCGTCAAAGCGTCGGGCGTCGATTACGCCATTGTCCGCGTCGGCTTCCGCGGCTACGGCACGTCCGACCCGGTCAAGCCCGTAATGCAGGACAAAAATGTGGAGCAGAACATCCGCGGCGCGCTTGCGGCGGGCCTGGACGTCGGACTTTATTTTTACAGCCAGGCCATCAACCGGGAAGAAGCGCTCGAAGAGGCGGGTGCGTGCGTCAAGATAGCGGAAGACTATAAAATCACATATCCCATCTATTTCGATACGGAATTTGCCACAAGCGGCCACACCGGCCGCGCGGACAAGCTCGACGCCAAAACGCGGACCGACCTTGCCGTCGCGTTCTGCGAGGCGGTGCGAAACGCGGGCTACACGGCGGGCGTGTATGCGTCCAAATCCTTCTTCTACGATGAGCTGGAATTCAGCCGGCTGCAGCGGTATGAAATCTGGGTCGCGCACTATACGTCGCGCGTGACGGATTTTTCGCACCCGTACGAGGCCTGGCAGTACACCGCCGAGGGCAAGGTGGACGGCATTTCCGGCTATACGGATTTAAACATCGGGCTTTATGACTACCGCGCAAAATCGGATATGCAGTCGGTCGGCTCGAACGTGCTTTTGACCGACACCGCCGGAATGCGGGCGTACCGCACCGCCGAGCAGGGCGTTGCGCAGTATGCCGCGTCCCCGGACGACGCGCTTTACAAAACCGTGTCCGCCTCCATTGCGGTGCTGCCGCAGGCCGCGGTGCGCGACGCGCTGCAAAAGGCGCTGAACGACGCGCGCGCGAATGCCATGACCACGCAGCCGGCGTCGACCGCCCCCGCCGTTACGAAGCAGGACCCGACCATAACCGCATAAAACCAAACGTGCAGAAAAAGCAGACCGGCGTCTGCTTTTTCTTTTTTCGGACTTGCAAGCGGAAAAGCAAAGGCGCATATAGTGGTTTAAAGGCAAAAAGGGGAGATTGCGCCGTGTTTTTAGAACTGCTTTCCGCCATCAGCACAAATATCCTGTATTTCCTCCTGCACATCGAGGGGGCGAGCTCCTTCCCGAAGCCCCTGTCCGCGAAGGCCGAGCGTGAGGCGCTCGAGGCGTACCGGGCGGGAGACGAGTCGGCGCGCGACCGGCTAATCGAGCACAACCTGCGCCTGGTCGCGCACATCATCAAAAAATATTATGCGTCCTATTCCGACCAGGACGACCTCATTTCGATTGGAACGATTGGCCTTATCAAGGCGATTGGCTCCTATGACGGCAAAAAGGGGACGCGCCTTGCAACCTATGCCGCGCGGTGCATTGAAAACGAGATTCTGATGTATTTCCGTTCCCGCCGCAAAAGCGCGCAGGACATCTCCATGAACGACCCCATCGATTCCGACCCGGAGGGCAACCCGCTGACGCTTTCGGAGATTCTGTATACCGACGACACGATAGCCGACGACCTGGACCGCAAGGTGCAGGCGGAAAAGGTGCGCCGGTTTGTGCGGGAGCTTACCGACGAACGCGCGCGGGAAATTATTGTGCGCCGCTACGGGCTCGACGGCGAGCAACCCGAAACCCAGCGCGAGGTCGCCGACAGGCTGCGCATATCCCGGTCCTATGTCTCGCGTATCGAAAAGCGCGCGCTCGGCGTCCTGCGCAGCCGGTTCGGGCCGCAATAAACCGCGCAATATTCACAGTCTGTTTACTTGCTATTTGCGGCCTGTTGTGGTAAAATAATTCAAATATCGGTCAAAAGGGGGCGTGGGCGCAAATGGTCATTTTGGGAATCGACCCGGGCTATGCGATTGTCGGCTACGGCGTGCTGGAATACCGGGGCAGCCGCTTTTCGGTCCTCGATTACGGCGCCGTGACGACCGAGGCCCACACGCCGTTTCCGGACAGGCTGGAACGCATTTACGCGGACTTGAACGCGCTTATGCAAAAATGGCGCCCGCAGGCCATGGCCATAGAAAAGCTGTTTTACAACACCAACGCCAAAACCGTTATCGACGTGGCGCAGGCGCGCGGCGTTACGGTGCTTGCCGCAAAGCAAAACGGCGTGGAGATTTTTGAGTATACCCCGCTGCAGGTCAAGCAGAGCGTGGTCGGCTACGGCCGCGCGGAAAAAAAGCAGGTGCAGGAGATGACCCGCCTCATTTTGCATCTGGAAAAGGTCCCGAAGCCCGACGACACCGCCGACGCGCTCGCCATGGCAATCTGCCACGGCCACGCCAGCGGCTCCTTAATGGGCAAACTGCGGCAGGCGGAAAGGCGGTAAGGCTATGTTTTATTCGATTACGGGCAAAATTGTTTTTCTCGACACGCAAAGCGTGGCGCTGGAAACCGGCGGCGTGGCGTTTCGGTGCAGCACGACGCTGACGACCTTAAAGCAGATTGGCGAAAAGGGGCGCACGGCGACGCTGTACACCCATTTGAACGTCCGCGAGGACGCGCTCGATTTGTTCGGCTTTGCAAGCGAGCAGGAGCTCGAGTGCTTTAAGCTTCTGATAGGCGTTTCCGGCGTCGGGCCGAAGGCGGCGCTGTCCATTCTTTCGGAGCTGCCGCCCGACAAGCTGGCGCTGTGCCTTGCGACCGGCGACAGCAAGGCCATCACCCGTGCGCCGGGCGTCGGGCCGAAGCTTGCGCAGCGCGTGGTGCTCGAGCTCAAGGACAAGCTCGCCAAGGGGCTGGAGCTGTCCGCCGTTACGCCGGAGATTGAGGCGGCGGGCATAGCCGCGGCGACCGGCAATGCGGCGGAGGCCGTCAGCGCGCTTTCGATGCTTGGATATTCGCAAAGCGAGGCGGCGGCGGCCGTTTCCCGGCTGGACGCCGCGCTTTCCGTGGAGGAGCTTATCCGGCAGGCATTAAAAAGCCTTGCAAGGCAGGTATGATAGATGGATTTTGACAACGAAAACCGCATCGTTTCCCCCGATTACAACGCCGCGGACGAGGCGCTCGAGCTTTCCCTGCGTCCCAGGACGCTGCACGACTACATCGGGCAGGAAAAGGTCAAGGAAAATTTGAAAATTTATATCGAGGCCGCAAAAGCGCGCGGCGAGCAGCTGGACCACGTGCTGCTCTACGGCCCGCCGGGCCTCGGCAAAACGACGCTCGCGGGCATTATTGCCAATGAAATGCAGGTGCAGTTCCGCGTGACGTCCGGCCCCGCCATTGAAAAGCCGGGCGACCTTGCGGCGCTGCTGACAAACCTTTCGGACGGCGACGTTTTGTTTATCGACGAGATTCACCGCCTCTCGCGCAGCGTGGAAGAGGTGCTGTACCCCGCCATGGAGGACAGCGCTTTGGACATCATCATCGGCAAAGGTCCCTCGGCGCGCTCCATTCGGATTGATTTGCCGCATTTTACGCTGGTCGGGGCGACGACGCGCGCCGGGCAGCTGACAGCGCCCTTGCGCGACCGGTTCGGCGTTGTCGCAAGGCTGGAAATGTACACTTCCGAGGAGCTTTCGCAGATTGTCCGCCGCAGCGCCGGCATCTTAGGCATTGCGATAGACGACGGCGGCGCTTTGGAGATTGCGTCGCGCGCGCGGGGCACGCCGCGTATCGCGAACCGCCTTTTGAAGCGCGCGCGGGATTTCGCGCAGGTCATGGGCAACGGCGTTATCACGAAGGACACGGCGCAGATTGCGCTGTCGCGCATGGAGATAGACGCGCTGGGGCTCGACAACATCGACCGGCTTCTTTTGACGGCGATGATTCGCAATTACAACGGCGGCCCGGTAGGGCTTGAGACGCTCGCGGCGACCATCGGGGAAGAGGCGGTCACCATAGAGGACGTCTACGAGCCGTATCTTTTGCAGATTGGCTTTATTTCCAAAACCCCGCGCGGACGCGTCGCGACGGCTAAGGCGTATAAGCACCTGGGGCTCGCGATGCCGGGGCAGCAGCAGCTGGATTTGTAAGATTTATCTGGAGGTATTGCGGTGGGAAGACTGTTTGGAACGGACGGCGCACGCGGCGTCGCCAATACGGAAATTACGTGTGAGCTCGCCATGCAGATTGGCCGTGCGGCCGCCATGGTGCTGACCGAAAATCTGGCGCACCGCCCAAGGGTGCTTATCGGCATGGACACGCGCGCGTCGGGGGAAATGCTCGAGGCGGCGCTGACCGCCGGCTTTTGCTCGGTCGGCGCGGACGTCTGCCTGCTCGGCGTGCTGCCGACGCCCGCCGTGGCGTACTTAGTCAAAGCGTACGGCTACGACGCGGGCGTGATGATTTCCGCTTCGCACAACCCGTGCGAATACAACGGCATTAAAATTTTCCAGTCCACGGGCTACAAGCTGCCCGACGCGCTGGAAAACGAGATAGAAGCCATCATTCTGGACGAAGCCAAGGTTCCGCCCGAGCCGGTCGGCGGCGAGGTCGGCCGCGTGACGCGCGCCGAAACGGCGGCAGAGGATTATATTCGCCACCTGCTCTCCACAACCGACGTGCGCTGCGACGGCATGAAGATTGCCCTCGACTGCGCCAACGGCTCGGCGAGCGTGACCGCGCGCCGCGTGTTTGAGGCGCTCGGCGCCGAATGCGTGGTCATCCACGACAAGCCCGACGGCGTCAACATCAATCGGGACTGCGGCTCGACGCACCTTGCCGCTTTGCAGAAATGCGTCGTTGAAAACGGCTGCGACGCGGGCTTCGCCTTCGACGGCGACGCCGACCGGATGCTGGCGGTCAACCACCTCGGCGAGGAGGTCGACGGCGACCGCGCCATTGCGGTCTGCGCCAAGGCGATGAAGGCGGAGGGCCGGCTCCAGAAGGACACGGCCGTTGTGACCGTGATGAGCAACATGGGCTTTTTCAAGTTCTGCGCGCAAAACGGCATTGCCTGCGAAAAAACAAAGGTCGGCGACCGGTATGTGCTGGAAAATATGCTCCAACACGGCTATTCTATCGGCGGCGAGCAGTCCGGGCACATCATTTTCCTCGAGTACGCCACGACGGGCGACGGGCAGCTTTCCGCCATACAGCTTCTCAAGGTGTTAAAGAAAACCGGCAAGCCCTTAAAAACGCTTGCCGACGAGATGCGCGTATACCCCCAGGTGCTTTACAACGTCCGCGTGTCCAATTTCGGGCGCGTGCGCTTCGCCGAGGATGCGGAAATCCAAAACGCCATCCGCCGTACGGAGGCGGAACTGGGCGACGCCGGGCGCGTACTGGTGCGCGTATCCGGGACGGAGCCGCTTGTGCGCGTCATGCTTGAGGGCGAAAATGAGGAACAAATCCGTGTGCTCGGCGAGACGCTTGCCGAGGTGGTACGCGAAAGGTTGGTTTGATGCGCGTTTCGTCGCAATGGAAGGACTATACGCTGCTGGACTGCTCCGACGGCGAGCGGCTGGAACGCTGGGGCAAGGTGACGCTGGTGCGCCCCGACCCCCAGGTCATTTGGAAAACGCCGAAAACCCATCCGCTTTGGAAAAAGGCGGACGCCGTCTACCACCGTTCGCAGTCGGGCGGGGGACATTGGGAAACGCGCGCGCCGCTGCCGGACCGCTGGACGGTCGGGTACAAGGACCTGCGCTTCCACGTGCGCACCATGGGCTTTAAGCACACCGGCGTTTTTCCCGAACAGGCGGTCAACTGGGACCTGGTTTCCGAGCTGATTCGCCGCGCCGGCCGGCGTGTGCGCGTGCTCAACCTGTTCGCCTATACGGGGGCCGCTACCGTGTCCGCGCTGTATGCGGGCGCCGAGGTCGTCCATGTGGACGCGTCGCGCGGGATGGTCCAATGGGCGAAGGAAAACGCCCAGCTCTGCGGCGTGGCCGACCGGCCCGTGCGCTGGATTGTGGACGACTGCATCAAGTTCGTCCGCCGGGAAATCCGGCGCGGCAGCCGGTACGACATTCTTATCATGGACCCGCCCTCTTACGGCCGGGGACCCGGCGGCGAGGTCTGGAAGCTGGAAAACGAGGTTTACAGCTTCGTCGAGCTCTGCCGCGACGTGCTTTCGGACGAGCCGCTGGCGGTGCTGCTCAATTCCTATACGACCGGCCTTTCCCCGGCGGTGATGCAGTACATCCTCGGCAGCGTGCTTTGCCCGGCGCACGGCGGCTCTGCGCAAAGCGGCGAAATCGGTCTCCCGGTGCAAAGCACGGGGCTTGTGCTGCCCTGCGGGGCGACCGCCATTTGGCGCAGATAAGGAAAAGGGATTACACCGATGCAAGATGTGATTTTGGATTTTCAGGACGTGAGCTACCGCTATGCGGCGGACGAGGGCGAGACCCCGCTGCCGCTTTGCGTGCGCCATGTGAATCTGCAAATCGAGCGCGGCAGCTTTACCGCGATATTAGGCCACAACGGCTCGGGCAAATCGACGCTCGCGAAGCTCTCCAATTCCATACTGGTTCCCGAAAGCGGGCGGGTGCTTGTCAACGGCATGGACACTTCGGACGAGGACCTGGCGTATGACATCCGCCGCACGGTCGGCGTCGTGTTTCAAAATCCCGACAACCAGATTGTCGCCTCCATTGTCGAAGAGGACGTGGCGTTCGGGCCGGAAAACCTGGGCGTTGCGCCCGCGGAGATTCGCAAACGCGTGGACGATGCGCTCAAGGCCGTCGGGATGTACGAATACCGCGGCCATGAGCCCCACAAGCTTTCCGGCGGGCAGAAGCAGCGCGTCGCCATCGCCGGGATGATAGCGATGCTCCCCGAGGCGCTGGTGCTCGACGAACCGACCGCCATGCTCGACCCGCAGGGGCGCAAAGAGGTGCTCGAGACCATCCACCGCCTGCACCGCGAGCGGGGGATGACGGTCGTACTGATTACGCATTTTATGGAGGAAGCCGTGGACGTCGACCGGGTGCTTGTCATGGACGACGGCGCGATTCTGCTCGACGGTACGCCCGCCGACGTGTTTGCAAAAGCAGACCTCCTGCACAAAGCGGGGCTGGAGCTCCCGCGCGCGGCAAAGCTTGCCGCGGACCTTCGGGCGGCCGGTGCGCCGCTGCCCGAACACCTGCTGACGGCGCAGGCGCTGTCGGACGCTCTATACGATTTGCTCGGAGAAAAGACCCATGCCAATCCTTGAGACACGCAATCTCTCCTACGTCTACGGCGAGAACACGCCCTTTCGGGTGCAGGCGCTGCACGACGTCAGCATTTCCATCGAAAAAGGCGAGCTCGTGGGCATTATCGGCCACACGGGCTCGGGGAAAAGCACCCTGATGCAGCATCTCAACGGCCTTGTGAAGCCCACGTCGGGCGAGGTGCTGCTCGACGGCGAGAACATCCACGCCTCCAAAGCGGCGACCTACCGCGCGCGGTTTCGCGTCGGGCTCTGCTTCCAGTACCCGGAATACCAGCTGTTTGAAAGCACGGTCTATAAGGACATCGCCTTCGGTCCGCGCAATATGGGGCTTGCCAAAGCGCAGATTGACGAGCACGTGCGCCGGGCCGCTTCTTTTTTGGAAATCCGCGACGCCTGGCTCGACCGTTCGCCCTTTGATTTGTCCGGGGGCGAAAAACGGCGCGTGGCGATAGCCGGCGTGCTCGCGATGGAGCCCGAAATCCTGATTCTTGACGAGCCGACGGCCGGGCTGGACCCGCGCGGCCGGGCGCAGATAACGGCGCTTATCGAAAACTACCGCGCCTCGACGGGCAGCACGGTCCTGATTGTCTCGCACAGCATGGACGACGTGGCCGAAACGGCGTCGCGGGTCCTGGTTATGGACAACGGCGCGGTTGTGCTCGGCGGCACGGTGGACGAGGTCTTCCGCGACGCGCAGGCGCTTGTGCGCCACGGGCTTGACGTGCCGCAGCTGACAAGGGTATTTTTAAACCTGCGCGCGCGCGGCGTGGACGTGCCGACCGATATTTATACGGAGGACCAGGCGCGCCGCGTCCTTTTGCGGCTGCTGCGGGAAAGGGGCGTGACGGCATGATTCGGGACATTACCATCGGGCAGTATTTCCCGGGCGTCTCGCTTTTGCACAGGCTCGACCCGCGCTTGAAGCTTGCGCTGACCTTTGCGTACATTGTCGCGATTTTTTTCTGTAAAAATTTCGTGTCGCTCGGCGTTTGCGTGCTGTACCTGCTTACGGCCGTGGCGCTGTCGCGTCTTTCTTTAAAGCTGCTTGCCAAAAGCCTGAAGCCGATTGTCATTTTGGTGCTGCTGACGTCGGTTTTGCAGATATTTTACAACGACGACGGCGCGGTGCTTTTCGGCAAGGGCTGGTACGCCGTGACGACGGGCGGCGTTTTGATGGCGGTGTTCACCACCGTGCGCATTGTCTCCCTGGTGCTTGCAAGCTCGCTTTTGACCTATACAACGTCGCCGACGCTGCTGACCGACGCCATTGAGCGGCTGTTTTCCCCGCTGAAGAAGCTGCACATCAACGTGCATTCCATCGCGATGATGATGACCATTGCGCTGCGCTTCATTCCGCTTTTGATTGACGAGGTCGACAAAATCATGTCCGCCCAAAAAGCGCGCGGCGCACAGCTGGATTCCGGCGGCCTTCTCAAGCGCGGGCAGGCGCTCATTCCGGTATTCATCCCGCTGTTTGTCAATGCGTTTACGCGCGCGTATGACCTGGCGTTCGCCATGGAGTGCCGCTGCTACCGCGGGGGCGAGGGGCGCACAAGGCTGCGGGTTATGCGCCTTGCCCTGCGCGACTGGCTGACGATGGCGGTCACCGTGCTTTGCTTTGCGGGCATCGGCGTTGCCAACGCGCTGATGGCGTCGCTGATTTGACGGGGGAGTTATGCGAAATTTTCTGCTGACGCTGCTGTTTGACGGCGGCGCTTACCACGGCTGGCAGGTGCAGGAAAACGCCGTTACGGTGCAGGAGACGCTGCAAAACGCGGCCGAACGCATCCTGGGCGCGCGCTGCCCCGTGACCGGCTGCAGCCGCACGGACGCGGGCGTGCACGCGCTGGGCTTTTGCTGCTGCCTGCGCGCCGAAACCGGCCTTTCGCCCGAACGCCTGCAGGCGGCGCTCAATGCGGTGCTGCCGCGGGACATTGCCGTAGGCGGCTGCCGCGAGGTGCCGCTGACGTTCCATCCCCGGTACGATTGCCGCAGAAAGACGTACCGGTACCTGGTCTGGAACGGCAAAACGCGCAACCCGTTTTACGAGGGACGCGCCTGTTTTTACCCTTACCGCTTAGACGCCCCGTTTTTGCACGCGCAGGCGCAGGCCTTTTGCGGGAAGCATGATTTTTCCGCCTTCTGCGCGGCGAACGGCAGCGTCGAGGACAAGGTTCGGACGATTTACGCCTTTTCGGTCGAGCGGGAGGGGGATTTGGTTCGCTTCACCGTTACGGGCGACGGCTTTTTGTACAACATGGTGCGCATCCTGGTCGGCACGCTGCTGGATTTGCAGGCGGGCAGGCTCGAGGCAGGCTCCCTTCCCGCCGTGCTCGAAAGCCGGGACCGTGCGCGCGCCGGCGCGACCGCGCCGGCCGAGGGGCTGTATCTTGTGCGCGCGGACTATGCGGACATATAAAACAAAACGGTAAAGTGGGTCAAAGGGTATGGAAAAACAGAAGGCGCCCGGGCGTAAACCGAAAAAACAGAAAAAGCGCGTGCCAAAGTCCGCGCGCGAACGGCTGTTCGCGGTGCTGAAGGCGGCCTGCGCTATTTTGGTCATTTTGGCGCTGGTGGTCATCGCCGCCCAGCGTTTCGGGAACGTGACGTTTTCGAGCGTCGGGGATTGGGTGGACTCCCTGGTCTCCGGGCTGCAGCGCGGAGACGGGTACCCGTATTATTTCGAGGACAGCAGCGTGCTGTTCGTCGAACCCATCGGCTCCGACCTTTTGGTGGTTACGGAACACGACACCTACGTGCTCGACAAAACGGCGCGGCGCACCAACACGCTGCCGCACACCTATACCGCGCCCTATGCGGACAGCCGCAGCGGCCGCGTCCTGTTTTTGGACGTCGGCGGCACGACCTACCGCATCCAGTCCAAAAGCCGGCTGCTGTATGAGGGGACGAGCGCGCAGCGGCTTTTGACCGGGGCGATTGCGGAAAACGGCGCCGTGGCGCTGGCGTCGCGCGGGGAAAATGCGCAAAGTATGCTGACCGTGCTCGACAGCCGCCAGCAGGAGGTGTTCCGGTGGAACTGCGCGGCGGAAACGATTGTCGCCGTCGGCATTTCCGACCGGGGCAAGCGCGCCGCGGCAGCGGTGCTCGGCGCCGAAAACGGCGAGCTGTATACCAAGGTCCATTTGTTTGATTTCGACTATAACGAGCCGATTGCCTCCTTTACGTTCCCGGAGCCCGTGTCCGGGATAGTATATCTTGCCGAGGACCGCGTCCTTTTGACCGGCGAACGGGTTTTCGCGCTGGTCGAGGACGGGCAGCTTTCCTGGCAGGAGGACTTGTCCCTCAACACGCTTTCCGCGGTCTGCACGTCGGAGGACGGCATGACGGCCGCCGTGTTTTCCAAGTACGGCAGCAGCGCGGTCAAAATCATCCGCGCATATAACGACAAGGGCGAGCAGCTTTTTGAAACGGAGCTTGCCGAGCCCGTTAAAAACGTTTCGTGCGACGGGCGGCACGTCTCGGTGCTGACCGACAGCTTCCTGTACCAGTACGACCGCGGCGGGACGGTCGTCGGACAGGCGGCGGTCGACGCGGACAGCATCCGGCCCTTTACGGACGGGCGAAAAACCTATGTCTGCGTGCTGGGGGGCGTGCGCTGCTACGACACGACCGAAATGCTGACGGAAAACGCCGAATCGTAAGAAATCCGGTTGCGGGGCGCGTTCCCGTATGATACAATATGGACAGAAAGGGGCCGGGCTTCCGGCCAAGGGTGTGCCTATGGGCCTTGCAATCGATTTGATTTTCCTGTGCATTGTCGGCGCGACCGTCGGCGTCGGCGCAAAAAAAGGCGTGGTCAAAACGGTGCTGGACATTGTCGCCGTGGTGCTTGCCGTCGTGCTGGCGGGCGCGTTGGCCGCGCCGTTTGCAGAGGGCGTTTACGACGCGCTGCTGGAGGACCCCGTGCGCGAGCGCGTGGAGGAGGCGCTGCCGGAAAGCGGCGAAGCGGCGGCAAGTGTGCAGCTGGTTTTGGAGGGCCTGCCGGAGTTTGTGACGGATTACCTTGCACAGTCCGGCTTTGACGTCGACGCGCTGACCGAGCGCGTTTCCGAAAGCACGCGGACCGAGGACGCCGTCCAGCAGATTGCGGATTCCGTCGCGCGGCCCGTCTGCGTCGCGGCGCTGAAGGCCATCCTGTTTCTGATGCTGGGCGTGGTGCTGCTCGCCGTGTTCCAGATTTTGGCCGACCTGGTTTCCAAGCTGTTTAAGGTGCCCGTTGTGCGCACGCTCAACGCGGGCCTCGGCGCGGCGCTCGGCGCTGTGAAGGGGCTGTTTCTGGTCGTTTTATTCAGCATATTTTTGCTGGTGCTGTCGCCGCACATCGGCGGCGAATTTTCCGAGATGGTCTCGGATTCCTTTACGGTAGAGCAGGTCGAACGCCTTTTGCCGGAAGGCTTGGCCGCGAAAATATAAGGAGAGAGATAAGGTATGAAGGAAAACCTGAAAAGGCTGTTTACCGGGTGCTGGACGGTGCCGAATCTGCTGTCGCTGATTCGCATTTTGCTGATTCCCGTGTTCGGTGTGCTGTTTTATAACGGCGAGGCGCTGTGGGCGGTGGTCGTGCTCATTTTGTCGGGGCTTACCGACCTGTTTGACGGCAAAATTGCGCGCCGCTTTAACCAGATAAGCGAGCTCGGCAAAATTCTCGACCCCATTGCGGACAAGCTCACGCAGATTACCATTGCGATTGTGATTTTCCTGGTGCTGGACAAGTCGCAGGACCCGACCATGCAGTGGTTCAAATGGGTGTTCCTGTTCTTCCTGTTTAAGGAGCTGCTCATGATTCTCGGCGGCGCGGTGATGCTTGCCGTCGGACTGCGGCCGGGCGCGGCGGAAATTTACGGCAAGGTCGCGACCTTCGTGTTTTACGGCGTCATGGTCGTCGTGCTGGCGTTCGGGCCGGAGGTCGGCGCGCTGTGCAGCTGGTTCACGCTGCCCAAGCCCGTGATGATTGGGCTTGTTATCCTGTCTGCGGCGCTTACGTTTGTGGCGCTGCTCAGCTACATACCCGGCACCTTCCGTCAATTCAAGGAAAAGAAGCAAAAGGCAAAGGAACCGAAAGAATGAACAAAGGTATGCTGTGCAGCCGGTGCCATAAGAATCCGGCGGTGTTTTTCATCTCGCGGATGGAGGGGGAGAAAACCATCAACGAGGGCCTGTGCATCAAATGCGCGATGGAGCTGAACATCGGCCCCATTAAGCAGATGATGGAGCAAATGGGCATTACGGAAGAGGAAATGAAAGAGGCTGCCGAGCAAATGGAGCAGATGATGGAGAATGCGGACGGCTACGAGGGCTTCCAGCCCGGCGGGGCGCTGCCGCTCTCCTTCATGCAAAGCCTGTTCCCGGGCGCGGGCGCCGACAAGGCGGAGGAGGAAGACGGCGACCGCATCGACCCGTCCGAGGTCAGCGTCGTCGGCGAGCCGACCAAAGGCCCCGCGGCGCAGAAGGGGAAAAGCAAGAACCAGAAAAAGCGGAAATTCCTAACGCTGTACTGCACGGACCTCACCGAGCGCGCGCGCGGCGGGCAGTTGGACCGCATCGTCGGGCGCGACCGGGAAATTTACCGGACGATTCAGATTCTCTGCCGCCGGACGAAAAACAACCCCTGCCTTATCGGCGAACCCGGCGTCGGCAAAACCGCCATTGCGGAGGGTCTCGCGCAAAAGATTGCGGCGGGGAAGGTGCCGGCGAAGCTCGCCGACAAGGAAATCCACCTGCTCGATTTGACCGCTTTGGTTGCCGGCACGCAGTTCCGCGGGCAGTTTGAAAGCCGCATCAAGGGGCTGATTGACGAGGTCAAGGCCGAGGGCAACATCATCCTGTTTATCGACGAGGTGCACAACCTTGTCGGGACGGGCGACGCCGAGGGGACGATGAACGCGGCGAACATTTTGAAGCCGGCGCTGTCCCGCGGCGAGATTCAGGTTATCGGGGCGACGACCTTCAACGAGTACCGCCAGCATATAGAAAAGGACGCGGCGCTGGAGCGCCGGTTCCAGCCGGTCAAGGTCGAGGAGCCGTCGGTCGAGGACGCGTACCAGATTTTGCTCGGGATTAAAAGCTATTACGAAAATTACCACCGCGTGCGCATTTCCGACTCGCTGGTCCGCAAGGCGGTCATGCTGTCCGAGCGGTATATTACGGACCGCTTTTTGCCGGATAAGGCCATAGACCTTTTGGACGAGGCCTGCACGAACGCGAACCTGCGCAACAAGGCCATCAGCGATTACGAGCTGTTTTTGCGGCACAAGGAAGCGCTGAAGGCCCGGGAGGAGGCGCTGGTCACCGCCGCGGAGACCGAGAACGACGAGCAGAAGAAAAACGCGAACTACGCGTCCCTGGCCCAGGTGCGCTCGGAGCTGCTTGTCTGCGACCAGAAGGAGCCCGCCCTGCGGGAAAAGGCCGACGACAATTATGTGACCGAGGAGGATTTGGCGCGGGTTATTAACCTTTGGACGGGGATTCCGACGACCAAAATCGTCGAAGGCGACGTCAAGCGCCTTGTGGGGCTTGAGGACCGCTTAAAGGCGCATCTTATCGGGCAGGACGAGGCGGTGGACTTGGTTTCCGCCGCGATTCGCCGCAGCCGCATCCAGCTGTCCGTTCAAAAGCGTCCCGCGTCGTTCATCTTCGTCGGGCCCACGGGCGTGGGCAAAACCGAGCTTGTCAAGCTGCTTTCCAAGGAGCTGTTCGACACGCCCGAAACGCTTATCCGGCTTGATATGTCGGAATTTATGGAAAAGCATTCCGTCTCGCGGCTTATCGGCTCGCCGCCCGGCTACGTGGGCTACGACGAGGCCGGCCAGCTGACGGAAAAGGTGCGCCGCAAGCCGTATTCGGTTATCCTGTTTGACGAGATTGAAAAGGCGCACCCGGACGTGATGAACATCCTTTTGCAAATTTTGGACGAGGGCAAGACGAACGACGCGCACGGGCGCACCGTCAGCTTCGCGAACACCGTTATCATCATGACCTCCAACGCCGGCAGCGACCGGCAGGGCGGGGCCCTGGGCTTCGGCAAGGCGCCGGGCGACGTCAAAAAAGAACAGGCCTTAAAGGCGCTGCGCGAATTTCTGCGGCCGGAATTTTTGGGCCGTGTCGATGAAATTGTCGTGTTCAACGAGCTGACCGAAGAGAATTACTGCGAAATCGCCGCCCTGATGCTCGGCGAGCTGCAGGAGGCCCTGCGCGACAAGGGGATTGCGCTAAGCTTTGCGCCGGAGGTGCCGAAGCTGCTGGTTTCCAAAATGGACGGCAACGTCCGCGGTGCGCGCGATTTGCGCAACGTCATCCGCCGCGAGGTGGAGGACCGGCTTTCAACGTACCTTGTCGAGCACGTGGACGACCACGCCTCCGCCTTGCGCCTTGCGGAGCGCGGCGGCGAGGTTGCCCTCGAGCTGGACGCGTAACCGAAATATATACAGCGCCGCCCCGGCTGAACCGTTCAGCCGGGGCGGCGCTTGTTTTGTTTTTTAGTGGCGCTCGTTCTCGTTTTCGTACATCTCGCAGAACCGCGCGGCAAAGGCGGGCGGCTCGCCGTTCGCGTACAGATGGGAAATATCTCCGAACGCGCTGCAGCGGAAAACGGCGACGCCCTTTTCGCGCTCCTCGGTATACAGCGTCGTCACCGAGGTCGGTGCGGCGCAGAAGCCCTGCCAGAGCACGACGGGCGAAACGTGCAGGAGGTGCGACAGCATCACGCATTCCACGCCGAAATGGCAGAAAAAGGCGAGCGTGTCCATGTTCGGCGATTCGGCGCGGTAGGCGTTGCCGCTGCGTCTGTAGCCGTGCGACGTGAGCACCTTGTCCAGTCCCTTGCAGACGCGGCGGTATTCCGACGGCAGCGTGCGGCCGGTGCGCATACGCGGCGCCGTCATCCATTCGTGGAAGTCATAAAGCGCCTCGTGCTTCGTGTAAAAGGAGGGCAGCAGGTCCCATGTCCCGCATTTTTTGCCGGTCGCCTCGTCCCGGACCGGCGCGTGGAACTCCCGCAGCCAGCCGAGCGTCTTGCCCCGGCGCCCCATGGCGCGCAGCGTATAGGCGGCGGTCGCCTGCGCGCGGCCGAGCGGGGAGAGGTAAAACGCGTCTATCTTTTCCTTTTGCAGGCGTTCGGCGAGAAACTGCGCCTCCCGCCTGCCTTTTTCCGTCAGGGAGTCAATCGCATAGTCCGGGTCGCCGTGGCGGATGATAAGCAGGCGCATCGCTTATGCCCCGGCGCCGTCGGTCTTTTCGTCGCGGGCGTTGACAAAGGCCAGCACCTTTTGGGAAAGCTCGCCGTAGAGCTTGTATTTTTTGGAAAAGACCAGGAACGAGATAAAGACCAGAACCGGCGGCACCACAAAGGTCAGCACGCTGATGGTGGTTTCGGCAAACGGCGTCTGCGCCTGCACATTGCCGTCATACCCGGAAATGCCGAAGCCGGAGAACATGATGATGGTCTGGATGGTGTACGCCATTTTCTGCAAAAAGCCCTTCATCGCAAAGGTCGTGCTTTCGCTGCGCCTGCCGGTGCGGTATTCGCCGTAATCCACAATGTCGGCGAGCATCACGGTCTGGTTGACGAACATGGACGCAATCCCGACGGACGCGACAATGTAGGAAAGGTTCAGAAGCAGCATATTGTGCAGCACAGGGCCGCACAGAATCATCAGCGCATAACCGACAATGACCATCACAAGGCAGAACTGGTAGATGGTCCGGCGCGTGTATTTTTTCTGCATCAGCGGAATGACGAACAGACCGAGGAACGAGCCGACCGCGCCGAAGGCCGCGAAGGTGCTTTGCTTGGTGATGTTGCCCTCCACGTTGTCAAAATAATAGGAGCCGACGCCGCTTGTCAGGTACCAGCCCGCGTTGGAAAGCATCGCAAAAACCATGAATACAACGAGCTGGTCGTTGGTGCGCAGAACCTCGAAGATTTTCTTGAAGCTGAATTTTTCGTTGTTGTAGATGACGTGCTTTTCGCGCGTGACGCTGACGCAAATGACGGCGAACATGACGAGCAGCACCGCGCAGATGATTGCCCAGCGGCTGAAGCCCTGCGCGCTGACTTCGCGCTCCGCCTCGCTGTCGCCGCTGCCAAGCAGGACGAGCGCAAACGGGGTGAAAATGGTGATGATGCCCTGCCCGATGCCGCTGAAGGTGCGGGCGATGGTCGAAATGATGCTGCGCTCGCCCGGGTCATTCGTAAAGCTCGGCACCATGCTCCAGTAGGGAATGTCCGCCATCGTGTTCGTCATGCCCCACATCACATACATGACGGCGACGTACACATACATCCACACAGAGCCCTGGCGGATGCCGGGGTTCGTGAACATCATCGCAAGCACGATGGCGTTTAAGCTGGTGCCGATGAGAATCCACGGGCGGTACTTGCCCATGCGCGTTTTCGTGTGGTCCACGATAACGCCCATCATCGGGTCATTGATGCCGTCCCAAATACGCGCCAGGGGCGTTAAAATGAGCAGGAAGGCGGCGGGCATCAGCAGCACGTCGGTGAGATATTTGGACAGGTACGAGTAAAACAGCCCGTAGCTTAAATCCAGCCCTACCGCGCCGATGCCGTAGCCGATATAGCGGCCGAAGCGCGCCGGGCTTTTTTTGGCGGTTGCAGTCGAATCCATAGCGTTGACCTCCGAGAAATTGCTGCTTCTATGATACCTGTTTTTTCCCTTTCCGTCAACCGTTGCGCGCAAAACCCGCAAAAAGCCGCGCAAAGGTAAAAAACTGTACGAAAAAGCCCCCGGTTTGCCCCTTTTTTCCGCCGCAACGCGGCGGGATGTGTAAAAAAACGCAAGGTGTACTCTGCCAGCATATAGAAAAAATGTTTTGGATTCCCTATAATATTTTTATCCTATAGTATTCGAGGGATAAAATGAAAAAGATACTTTGCATCATCCTTTCCTGTCTTATGATTTTCTCTGCGGGGGCGCTTGGCATTTCAGCGCTGGACAGCGGGCGGACTGTTGCCGGTGCGCCTACTGTTTTTGCAGAGGACCTTACAGTGAACGCAGGCGATATTCTGCGTGTTCCGGTCCAAATCAAAGACAACACCGGCATTATGGGCTGGATGCTGTCGTTCGATTACGATACGGACTTTCTGACGCCGCTCACGGTGGAGTACGGGGAAGTAATCAGCAGCGGGGTTCAGGACAATATCGAGGGCAACATGGTCCCGGGCAGCATCAATGTGTATTGGGCCGGCTACAACAACGCGGTGTACAACGGCATTATGATTTATATCAATTTTGCCGTTAATGCCGCCGCTGTTGGGGACACAACCATTGACATTTCCTTTTCGCAGCCGGACACCTTTGACGGGTACTTTAACGACGTCTATCTGAATTGCGAGCCCATCAACGTTTCCATTACAAACGCCGGGTATTCGCAGTATGCGAAAGTCAACGCTTCTGCGCAGGACGTTGTGGCCGGTGAAGAGGTGCAGCTTTCGCTGAACCTGTCGGAAATCAACGGCGTGACGGAAGCGGACGTAGATGTGGAGTACAACGCCGCCAACTTTGCTTTTGAAACGGCTGTATCCGACGGCGTGCAGGTTGAAAGCACAGCTTCCGACGGCCGGGTGAGCCTGCGGATTTCCGGCATTACGACGGCGGTAAACAATACAGATTGCATTACCCTGCGGTTTAAGTGCAAAGACAAGGCGATGGCGGGAAGCTACGATTTTGTGTTGTCCTCGCCGACGGAAGGCGTGCTGTGTAAAGGGTGCAGTATCCAAGTGTCTCCGTCTGCGACCAGCGCAATTGCCGAAATTTATGCCGAAGACATAGAGGGCGTGCATAATGACGTCGTCACCATTCCCGTCCGCATTGCAAACAACCACGGCATTATGGGATACAGACTTCGGTTTTCGTTTGATGCAGAGCTGCTTGAGCCGGTGAGTGCTACAGTAGGGGATATCAAGGGCTACAGCTTTGCGACCAATATCGGCCTAAACAGCGGCAGGTTTGATGCGCTGTGGGTGAATACGGAAAACATTATCCAAGACGGCGTGCTGTTCAATATGACGTTTCGCATCCTGACGGACAAGACCGTGGATACGTCTATTGCCGTCAGCTACAGTCAGGAGGATACGTTCAACGAGAGTTGGGAGGATGTTATATTTGCTTGCCGGGATATTTCGCTGTCGCTGAATCCGCATCAGCACAGCTACACGGCAACGGTCACACCGCCGACCTGTACGGAAAAAGGCTATACGACATATACCTGCTCGTGCGGTGATAAGTATGTCGCGGATGAGGTCGACCCGCTGGGCCACCAATGGGGCGAATATAGCAGCAACAACGACGCGACCTTTGACGCCGACGGGACAAAGACGGCCGTCTGCTCCGTTTGCGGAGCGACGGACACGGTTGCGGACGTTGGCTCGCAGCTTGCGCGGGACCCGGATTTGTGCATCAAAACCGTGTCGTTGTCGCTGCAAAGCAGCTTTAAAATAAATTTCAAAGTCCCAAGGAGCGCGCTCACCGGATATACGTCCCCGTACATGGTGTTCCGTTGCGAAGACCTGGACGAAATGACGGTCACGGACTATACCGAGCAGGGAGAGTATTACGTATTTTCGTTCCCGGGCATTTCCCCGAAAATGATGAATAACGTCGTTACGGCGCAAGCATATGCAACCAATCCGGAGGACGGGCGGCTGTACGCGAGCGAGCCGCGGACCATGAGCGTGCGGCAATACGCGTACAAAATGCTGGAGCTTTACGCCGACGATGCTACGGCGCAGGCAGGCAAGCTGAAAACGCTGCTTGTGGATATGCTGCACTACGGCGCTAAGGCGCAGATGTATACGGATTACCAGACGGACGCGTTAGTGGACGCAGACCTAAGCGATGCACAGAAGGCGTGGGGGACCGCCGTCACGCCGGAGCTTTCGAGCATTACGGACGCGAGCTATATTCCTATTGATAACCCGACCGTGCAATGGTCAGCGGCTGGCCTTGTGCTGAATGATTCGGTAAAAATCCGGGCAAAATTCACGGCGGAAAAAGCGGAAAACCTGACCGTGCAGATAGCCTGCGCCGGACGCACGTATACCTACGGCCCGGAGGATTTTGTATCGAACGGCGACGGCAGCTACTATGTATATTGCAACGAAATCAAGGCGCATCAAATGAGCGAAGAAATTTTGCTGACCGCGTATGAAAACGGCGTGCAATGCAGCGACACCATGCGGTTCAGCGTGGAATCCTATGCCAAAGCGGTCCAAAACAGCGAATTCGCCGGGACCGCGCTCGACAATCTGACACAGGCAATGATGTGCTACGGCAAATCTGCCGAAGCGTACGGCATATAAAACGGAAAGGGAGTGTGCAGCATGAACAAAAAAGCGTATGAGACGCCGCTGGCGGAGATTACCGTTTTTGAAACGGAGGATATCATCACGACGTCTCCGGGAATGGGCGGCGAGATTGAATTGCCCGACTTGGATTTAGACTTGTTTATCACCCCCTGACGAAAACGTGGGACGAGGACACCCAGCGGCAAGAACCCCTGACAAAACAAGCGCAGACAAATGACTTCGCAAGGTTTGGGAGGAAAAAGATGAAAAAGAATTTCGGCAAAAAACTGATTTCCCTGTTTTTTGCGGTGCTGATGCTGGTTTCCGTAATACCCGCGGGAACCATTACGGAAGCGCGGCTACATTTACGCCAAGACTTACGGCGCCCGCTAAAAGCGGATGGTATGCTGGCTACAATCGAAATAACTGTGGGAAATATGCGCAATGTAGAATTAACGAAATTGTTGGACAAGCAATAATAACAAGGACTGGTCCGTCAACAATAAAAAGTGAATTAATTGCCCATGGCTACTCTAGCGGAAAGGTTCCTAAAGTGGGGGCGGTGGCAATAAATAGTGGCCACGTAGCTATCGTAGAAAAAATTGAAAATGGTCATGTCTATATGAGCGAGGGACATTATTCATATCCGTATAATGTTGGGTATGACGTGACTAACCTAGGATATTCCTATCAAAATACTGTAAGAATTGGCCCCGGAAACACACCACAATGGGGAACAGCTGGATCTGGTTATGGCTATGGAACATGGTTTACTTTACGCCGATATGATGATTATTCCAGTTTTACCTTTTATTACTTATTAGATAGCAACGTGGTAATAAAAGAGGATGATGAATATAACCCCAACGCAAAATACGATATCGGAACATACAAATGCACCTATCGGCAAGGCGTAAATATGCGTTCCACGCCGAACACGAATTATAGCTCCATCGGGAGTGTGCCGTACAACTGGGATATTTACGTGTGGGAAACGGATGGAAACTGGGGCTACGGTCAGTTTGCCGGCGTTCAGGGCTGGGTCTGCCTGGATTACTTTACCAAGGTCAGCATCCCGATTCCGGCAACACCGTCCATTGGCTCGGTAAGCGCCGAAGACCTCGCCGTCGGCAAAACCGTCACCATCAGCTGGAACGCCGTCAGCGGGGCGGACAGCTACACGGTCGGTATCCGCAGCGACCATGTCAACCAGGATGTTACCGTCGGCAATGCCACGTCCTTCAGCTTTAAGCTTTCATATCCGGAAACCTATCAGTTCTATGTAAAGGCCTCGAACGTTTCGGGCGCGAGCAACTGGTCGTCACCGCGCAGCAGCACGGCGCATGACCCGGTCACGGTCACGTTTGTGGACTGGGACGATACGGTTTTGCATACGCAAACGGTCGATTACGGCGAAAGCGCCACGGCGCCGTCTGCGCCTCTGCGCAAGGGGTATACCTTCCAGACGTGGAGCGACTCCTATTTTGACGTAACGACGGATAAAACCATTCGGGCAATTTATAAGATTGACACCTATACCGTCAATTTCTTTGATAAGGACGGTATCCTCTTAAGCAGTCAGAAGGTGACCTACGGCAGCGATGCCACACCGCCGAGCGATACGCACGCGACAAGTTCCTATAAGTTTATGGGCTGGAGCAGCATGGCGTATCTGGATGTATATACCGACAGGGCGGACAAGAACATCAATATTGACGGGATTTACTCGTGGTACAATTACGACCTGCCCACGGTTTGCAAAATCACATCCGCCACGCGCCAGTTTGACGGGTATTATGTGACCTTTGACATTGAAAACAACGATTCCACCCCCACCACCGGCCGCGCCGTCGTGGCGCTGAAAACGGCGGAGGGCAAGCTGGTGGACATGACGGAATCCACGGCGTTCAGCATCCCCGCCGCAGGGACGAAAAACGGCGTCGAGGTCTTTATTCCCTGCAACAAGATTGCGTCCACCATTGAGGTGTTCATGGTCGCGGACTACGCCTCGGGCGTCCCGATTTCCCCGAGCGTCACCAGCGAGATTGAAGAAGGCTTGATGTACGCGGAATCCACCGTTAAGCCCGACAATCCGGACGGCACGCTGGACATCCAGGAGGTCACGCAGTACAGATATAGAGATAAAGAGTTTTCCACCGGCAACACAAAAATAAAAGACGGCTGGGAGTATACGGGAAATCGAACGGAAACCGTCGGCAGCTGGACGGGCTGGAGTTGGACCGCAGTCTCGCCCTTTGATACCGAAAGCACAAGACGAGAGACAGACCAGCAAACCGTTGTAGTTTCACAGAATTATAAAACGCAGTACAACTATACGCGTTATGCCAACAGTACCTACTCGTGGTTCGGTCCGTGCGCCGGCACGTGGAACGGCAAATGGTGCGGCAATTATCAGGAATGGGGCTGGCACGACTATGGCCTGCCTTATGTCAAAACAACGTGGAGCAACCAGTACGGCGGCAATTACAATCTGTACAACAGCTCAAGTGACCCTTGGTACAACGAAACGACCCGCAGTGTGGTTGCCTCCACCAATTACGGCACGCAGTACCGCTACCGCGACATTACCTATGTCTATCATTTCTATCGCTGGGGCGTGTGGAGTGACTGGAGCGACACACAGGTTACGGCTACCGAGAATCGCGATGTACAGACCCGGACGATTTACCGCTATAAAAGCAACGATATTCAGCCGGAGGACACCTCGGGCGAAGTCAGAACGGTAAGCGGAACGGTGGACAGCGCGCTGGCCGGTAAGCAGATTACGCTGTATGTGTATGGCTATACGGGCGCGTCGGACTACACGAACCAGTACATCGGACAATCCACCGTGGGCGAGGACGGCTCCTATTCGTTCGAGTTTAAGCTGCGTGAAGAGCCGACCGTTGAATCGGGCGATTACACCATCGCCATCGGGCTGGAAGGCTCAACCAACACGACCGTGATTGGCACCATCGAAGCCCCGCTCCCGACCTACACGGTCAATTTCTATGACTGGGACGGCACCATCATCAGCACGCAGACCGTCCGAGAGGGCGAGGACGCCGTCCTTCCCGAAAATCCCGAAAAGGAAGGCTATGATTTCCTCGGCTGGGATAAGAGCGTTGCGAACATCCGGGAGGATACCGATTTCTTTGCTGATTTTGCCAAGAAAGAGTTTACGGTCATCTTTGTGGACTGGTACAACCAGCAAATCGCCGTTAAGACATTTGCATATGGGGACTCGCTCATTGCGCCGGAGGCTGAAGCGATTGAAGGCTATACCTTTGCCGGCTGGGATTGCGAAGACACCATCGTAACCCAAAATATGATTGTTTCCGCGCAGTATGAGGCCAATCAATATGAGATTACCTTCTACGACTGGAACAACCAGGTTATTGATTCGCAGAAGGTCAGCCACGGCGGGACGGCAATTGTCCCGGACGACCCGGAAGAGGACGGCGTGATTTTTGCGGAATGGTTCAATCCGGAGGATTACCAGTATGTAGAGCACGACGCCGCGATTTATCCCACCTACTATTTTGAGGAAACAACGGACGTCGTGACCGCAAATTACGGCACCGGCGAGTATGACACAGCGCTGCAGCTTGAGCTGACCACCTCGGATGAAAACGCGGTAATCTTCTACTATTTCAACGGGGACCAGGATACCGAGCGAATGTATACCGGGCCATTTACGATTGACAAAACCTGCTCGGTCACCTACTATGCGACCTGCATCGGCAAAAATGACGGCGAGGTCAGTATAAGCTATTACTGCATCAATACGGGCGACACTCCGAGCGACTGGATGCTGTATTCCGAATTGCCGGAGAACGTCACGGAGAACCTGGACGATTATACGCTGGAAACCGCAGCGGGATACAAATACAAGGACGTGCAGCAAACCTCGTCGTCCGAGGAGGCGCAAAGCCTCGCGGCCGGCGGCTGGACGCTGGGCGGCACGACGTATACGGCGTATACCGATTGGCAGGATGAGGAAATCACGGTCGACGGCAGCCTGCTGGGCTTTGAGGTCGATACGCGGCAAACAAGCGATTCTTCTGTCAAATTGTATCAATACTCGCACTACAAGTACACCGACGCCGACGGCGTTGTGCAATATGCGCCCGCCGCGGTAGAGGGCTTTGCTTGTGAGCGCGAGACGATAACGCTGGATGACCGGCTCACAATCGCCGGCTTTACGGAGGACAATGTCAGCTTCTACCATTACGACGGTCAGGTGTGGTACAACCAGACGCGTGTAAACGGCCAGAAAACACAATACCGTTCGCGTTACCAGGTTGCCGAATACTACAAGTGGACGGATTGGGTGCTGGATGCGCCGGCCGCCGGGGATACGCGCGAGTATCAAACGGAGGATGTGTACCGATACGCCAATAAGAATTATCATTTGGTTTACATCAACATCTACGGCGAAGTTTTACTGGTAGAAGAAGGCAAAACAATCGATATAACGCAGCTGGATAATATTGAAGGCTATGACCTTGTCGGGCTGTATTATGACGAGGACCTCGACGAGCCGTTTGACACCTCTACAGAAATAACGGAGAGCGTTACGTTATTTACAAGGTACACGCCTAAACAATACACCGTTACGTTCCTGATGCAGGATGGAACCGAGCTGGATGTCCAAACGGTTGCTTATCTCGAAGCCGCGACCGCGCCTGCGACGGATGTGGTTCCCGGATACGTCTTCGGCGGCTGGGACAAGGATTTCAGCTGCATTACAGAGGATATCGTTGTTACCGGCACGTATTACAAAGAGTCTGAGTATGCGCGCGTAGCGCTGGACCGTATTTCCGCGGATTTGTATCAGGGCACCTCGACTGTCTTGGTCCCTACGATTACGCCGAGCAACTTAAGCGGCGAGGCTTTGGAGTGGGCCACCAGCGACCCCGGGGTTGTATCTGTCGATGAAACCGGCCGGATTACCGCCGTGTCGCCGGGCTCTGCAACGATTACGGTCACGGTTATCAGCAATAGAGAAACGGCCAGCTGTACGGTTACCGTTACACCGGACAAGAACAACTTCATCCTTCTGAAATCCGATTCCTCGTTAAACTACGACGCTTTGGGTTACTTAAGAAGGGTAGAGTTCAATACAACCGCAAGTGCGCTGGCGGAAGAATTCGCAAACGACAACCTCAGGTTCTTTAACATCAACGGAAAAGAACTCGCAGAAACAGATGTTGTCGGAACCGGGACGATAGTCAGATTGTATAACGGAGACAGCATTGCGGATGCAAAAACGCTGGTCGTTACCGGCGACGTTACCGGGGACGGCATCATCAACAACCGCGATGTGGCGATGATGAACGGGCTCCTGTTGGGTACGGTAACGGCTCAGGAGTGCCAGCAGCTTGCCTTCGACGTTAACGGGGACGGCTATGTGAATAACCGCGACGCTGCGATGGTCTCAAGGTATCTCGTAGGCAAAGACGCATTTTAACTTTACAAATCAGCCACACTTTCGGGTGTGGCTGATTGTTTCGAGGTGCATATGAAAAAAATCATGTCGGTCCTCTGGGCCATGCTTATCCTGCTTTGCGCCGCCTTTCCGGCATTTGGGGCGCAGACGCCCGCCGTATTTGCAGAAGACGTTCTCCTGACACCGGGCAGCGAAGCGACAATCCCGGTTCTTATTGAGGACAACGCCGGCCTGATGGGATTCAAAATAACGGTGGAATATCCGGTTGGCAAAATCAAAATCACTTCCGTGACCAAAGGCGAGGTAACCGGCAAGGGGAATTTCAACACGAATTTTGGTATCCATGACGGCAAATTTGACGTGCTTTGGAACCATGTGGAAGAGGTGCAATCAGACGGTACGCTGTTTGTGCTGACCGCGAGAGCGGTCGCGGATTTTACCGACCCTGCAGAGATAAAGCTGACCTTTAGCCAGGGGGATACGTTCAACGAAGCTTATGAAGACGTGGTGCTGAATTGCCGGAATATACAAGTCGGCCTTTCGGCTGCAGGCGCCTCCTCGCCGGAATCCGGCGCGCCCGAAGGCGGCAGTCAAAATCAAATTTCCTATCGAAACGAGGATGTTGTGGCAGTTGTTCAGGAAACCCTGCGGGCTTATGGTTACGATTCCATGCAGGAGGTTCGTCAAGACGAGCGAGATGCATTTTTGAATCAGGTTAACGCGCAGCTTTCTGTAATATCGGGCGGTACGTATGCGCCTGTCGACAATTATGAAAGTCTGGTGTCGCTGTACAACAGCGCCTATGAGGGCGTTTTTATCAGCGATGTGACGCAGGAAATCCCCGGCAACGAAATCCAGCAGGCGATTCAAGATGCGCTCGACCGCGTCGGGGCGGCGACCTTGCAGGATTTACCCGAAGATAAACGGCAGGATTTTGTTGTGATACTGGAAGATAATTTAAACCAACACAGCGGCAATGTCGCGCAAATCTCAAAAGAAATCGGGACGGATGAAGCAATCGAAATAGCACAAAAATTAAGTGGGGCGCTTCAGTCTGCACCGACGCAGGCACCGGATGAGAACGGCGAAAACGAGCAAACCGGGAAAATTTGGATTCTTGTTGCAGCGCTGGCGGTTGTTGCAGCGGGTGCGGTATGCGTGATTGTCTTTTTCGTAAAAAAGAAAAAGGACAAAGCGCCGCGCGGCGAAAATCGGGAAAACGCGTGATACCGATTGTGTTTTAACGCCCGGTTATCACCGCCTGCTGCTTGCATTTTTCGGGAATGCGGATTATACTGGAAACAGCCCGCATCGCTTGCGGGGAATCCGTGTTTTGGAGGCGGTTTTCATGCAAAGACGTCTGCTTTCGGCGGCGCTCGCCGTCGTACTGCTTGTATCGCTTGCGTCGTGCGGGACAACGCGCGCGTCGGTCGATTACGGCGACGCGCAGAACTGGGCGGTTTGGGAACCGGAAAAGTCCGCGCGTGCGGATGTGTTTTTCGTGTGCCCGACGGTCTATGGCGGGACGCAGGACAGCTACAATATGCCGCTGGACGACGCCGAGAGCCATGCCTCCTTCTTAGGCGCGACCAAAATGGAGCAGGGCATTTACGACGCCGACGCCCGGTTCTTTGCGCCGTATTACCGGCAGGCGGGCTTAAACGCCTACACGCTGTCCGAGCAGGAACGCGAGCCATATCTCGCCGCGGCGTATGCGGACGTCAAAGCGGCGTTTCAGTATTATCTGGACGCGGAAAACGACGGGCGGCCCATTATTTTGGCCGGGTTTTCGCAGGGCGCGGACCTGTGCCTGCGTCTTCTCAAGGAGTTTTTCGGCGACGAACGGCTGAACGACCGGCTCGTGGCCTGCTATGCCATCGGCTGGCGCATTACCGAAGCGGAGCTGGCGGCATATCCGCACCTGCGCTTTGCGGCGGGGGAGGATGACGTGGGCGTTATCGTTTCCTTCAACAGCGAAGCGGAAGCCGTCGCGGATTCGCTGCTGATTCCCACCGGCGTCCGCACGCTTGCCATAAACCCGCTCAACTGGAAAACGGATTCCACCCCCGCCGACAAGGCGGAAAATCTGGGCGCGTGCTTTACAAATTACGACGGGGCGATTGAAACGGAAATCCAAGGCCTGACCGGCGCGTATATCGACCCGGTGCGCGGCGCGCTCAAGGTGACGGACGTGTCGCCGGCGGACTATCCCGCGGGGCTCTCGATTTTCGAGGACGGGGTTTACCACCTGTACGACTACCAGTTCTTCTATCGCAATTTGCAGGAAAACGTCGCGGTGCGGCTGGACGCCTATTGCGACGCCCGCGAAGCGGCATAGAAACAGCGCCGGGGAGAAACGACCGCTCCCCGGCGCTTTTGTATTTGTGATGTTCGGATACCGCGTGCGGCTTTGCTTATTTGAGCAGGAAGCTATTGTTATAGAAGTTGCTGCGCTGCTCGAGGACGCTGTTGACCTCGTCTACGCCGTCTTCTTCAAACAGGGTGGGTGCGCCGGAAAACAGGTCCGTGCCGAGCCCCAGCCGGTCGCCTTCAATTTCGGCGCCGATGGACGTCAGCAGCGTCGGGAACATATCAAAGTTGGACCATTGCCGGTTGTAAAGCCGCTCGGTGGGGATGTCCCGCACGCCCGGCGCCGGATTTAAAATCAGATTGAAGGTCGTCCGCTGATACCCCGGCGTGGTATTTTGAAAGAAATTTTTATCCATGCTCAGGTGGTCGCCGATAAGCACAATCGTCGTGTTTTCATAAAACGGCTGCTGCTGAATCCAGCGGACGAATTGTTCGACCTGATAGGAGCTGTACGCGATAACGTTGGCGTATTGGCTGTCGTGCGGCGTAGGCGCGCCCGCCTCGAGATAGCCGTCCGGGAAATGCGTGTTCGCCGTTTCCATGACGAAGTGGAACGGCTTGTCTTGCGAAGCGAGCCGGGTCAGCTCTTCCTTTGCGTATGCAAACAGCTTGGAGTCCTCGAACCCCCACCAGACATAATAATCCTGCGGCAGCTTTCCGATTTCCCGCATATAATCATAGTCCAGAACGGAAAAATCCCCGTGCGACTGGAAATAGTAGGAAAGTCCGCCGAAGTCTGCGTCCGCGCCGAACATGACCGACTGGTTGTAGCCCTGTGCGTGCAGGATGTCGCCGATTGCCGTTGCGCCGGGCAGGAAGTTCCCCGGCGAGCCGTAGGAGTTCCCGTCCATCGGGACCTTCATCGGCAGGCCGAAGCCCATGTTGACCATGGCGGCGACGGACCAGTTCCCGCCGGTCGTCCACAGCGGTCCGCCGAATTGTCCCTCCCCGCGGCTGGAGAAGCTGTACCCCTCCTTGGCAAGCTCGGTGAGCTCCGGCATCAGGTTTTCCGCCATATCGCCGCCGAGTTCCTTGGAAAGATAGGTGTTTTCCACAGATTCCAGGTAAATGTGAATCAGGTTGCGCTTTTGCTGCGGGAACGTGATACGCACCGCGTTCGGGTCGGCAAAATGCTCCTCAATATACGGGGATTCGTCCACATATGCGGCATACAGCTTTTGCAGCTGGAATTTCTGCACCCCGAACGCAACGCCGCCGACAAGCACGAGAAGCGAAAGCAAAAGGCTGACGGCCTTTCGCGCAGCGGCGGGAAACACCTGCCTGGTTTGCCCGTCCGCGCGGCAAAAGGCTAACTCCCGGTTGGAAAATGCGAAAACGCAAAAAATCGCCGTAAGGACGGCCGTCTGGAAAACGGGACCGTACAGGACTGTGCTTGTAATGTCGGAGGCGGTTCCCTCAATCGGGGAAATCAGGTTGATAAGCATCTGGTCGGGCGTGAGGTCGCCGAAGGTCTCCTTGCCCCAAAGGGTCCCCGTAAACGCCGCTGTGCCGAGCGCGAACAAAACCACGCTGACAATGCGAAGCGCCCAGGTGCGCGCGCGGTGAACCGGCGCGGCGTATGTATAACGAAGCAGGCCGTCCGCCAACCCCTTGCCGAACAGCAGCGCGAGGCCGCAGGCAAGCGCGAGCGCGAGATATTTCAGCGGATACCAGGGTCCGTGCAGCGCCGGCGCAAACACATTGTCTATCCGCAAAACGAATTGCGCGACGGCAAGCGCCGCAAGGTTTGTCAAAATACAGTCGCGCAGCAGCGCCGCTGTAACGGCGCCGGCTGTGCGCTTCGGGCACAGAAAAGCGACGTCCAGCGTGAAGATAAGCAGACCGGCCGCCGCGGCGGCGAGAAGCATCCACATAGCGTTCACCTCAATGTTTTTCTTGCTTTTTTTAAAAGCCTAACCCGGCGCGTTTTTCGGCATAGCGGGGTTCGGTTTCCTTAAGTGTAGCATACTTTCCTGTTTCTGGCAACCGCCTAGGTGCCGCGCCCGGCGACTTTGGAATCTCCGCGAAAAAACAAAGAAAATCCTTGCGGCGGCGCTTGAAAAATGATACACTAATAAAAACAGTTCGGCGTAGCGATACCGATAGACTGGAGGGCTTTGAAATGTTCAAAAGAGTGCTTGCGCTGCTGCTCTGCGCCCTGCTTTTGGGCGTCCCGGCCGTCACCGTTTCCGCCGAAAGCGCGCCGGTAACGGTTACGCTCTCTGCGGAAGACCTGTCCCATGCGATTAGTCCGGAAATGTACGGCATTTTCATTGAGGACATCAACAACGGCGTCGAGGGGGGCTTAAACGCCAACCTGGTGCGCAACAATTCGTTCGAGTACCTCAAAAACGGCGAAACGCTGTCCGGCTGGTCGTTTGACGGGGCCTATACGCGCGAAACCGAGGGCGGCATCCACGAAAACAACCCGTCCTATATCACGCTGCCCGCCGACGGCGCGCGGACAGTCAAGAATTTCGGCTTCTGCGAATATTATGATTATAAGACCTATGACCACAACGAGGACAGCTCCTCGGCGGGCGACATGGGCATCCAGGCGAACGAAGGGTATGCGTTTTCCGCCTGGTTCAAAAATACGCGGACCGTCATGACCGTCTATCTGGAAAACAAGCGCGGCGAAAAGCTGAGCGATACGCTGAAAATCACGCTGGATGCGGGCGAAAACTGGCAGAAGTTCTCGGTCAACCTGACCGCCGCCAAAACCGACGACGGCATTCTGGTGATTGAATTTGAAGAGGGCGCGCCGGTAACCTTCGATTTCGTGAGCCTCTATCCGATGCACAGCTACGGCTACGGGACGGATACCTGGCGGTACACCTCGCTGCGCGCGGATTTGTACGAGGCCATTGCCCAGCTGAATCCGGCGTTTGTCCGCTTCCCGGGCGGCTGCGTGGCGGAGGGCGACAGCCTGGAAAACCTTTTTAACTGGAAAGAGACCATCGGCGCGCCCGAAACGCGCAAGCAGACGTATAACATCTGGCAGAACGACGTCATCGACTACAACAACAGCTTTGGCGTCGGCTACCACGAATATTTTCAGCTCTGCAGCGACCTCGGCGCCGAGCCCGTGCCGATTTTGAACGTCGGCCTCATTTGCCAGACGCGCTGCGGGTACGACGACCATGTCCTCGCGCTCGAAAAGAACGAGATGACCGACGAGCAGTGGGAGACCTACCTTACCGAAACGCGGAACATGGACCCGGCCGATACAGAGGGCCGCGCGGAGTTTACGACCTATATTGAAAGCCTCGGCATCCGCACGCGCGCGGATTTGGAGGCGTATTTCGATACCATCGCCCTGCGCCCGGGCACGCCGGAGTGGGACGCCTACGTGCAGGATATTTTGGACCTTATCGAGTACGCCAACGGCTCGACCGATACCGAGTGGGGCGCGAAACGCGCCGAAAACGGGCACCCCGCGCCGTTCGGCCTGCGCTATCTCGGCCTCGGCAACGAAAACTGGGGCGAGGTCTATTTCCGCAATCTGGAGGCGCTCAAGGCGGCCATCCAAGCGGTATACCCGGAGATTACCATCATTTCCTCCTCGGGGCCCGTCAGCTCCGGCGAGCAGTTTGACGAATCCTGGGCGCTGCTCGATGACGGCTACCGTGATACGATTGTTGACGAGCACTATTATCAGGAGGACCATTGGTATCTCGACAACGTTTCCCGTTACGACGGCTATGACCGCGAAAGCGCCAAGGTGTTCCTCGGCGAATATGCCGCGACCTCGAAGGGCGTCGGCACCATTCAGACCAAGTCGAATCTGAAGGCCGCCATGGCGGAGGCGGCGTACATGACCGCGCTCGAGCGCAACGGCGACGTGGTTGTGATGGCGTCTTATGCGCCGCTGCTTGCAAAGGTGAACGCGCAGGAGTGGACCATCAATATGATTTGGTTCGACGCGCACAGCGTCGTGCGCACGCCGAGCTATTACACACAGATGCTGTTTATGAACAACACCGGCTCGCGGTATGTGGACGCGCAGCTCCCCGAGGGGACGAACGGTTTGTATCAGTCCGTCACCGTGGACGAGGCCAACCAGATTCTATACGTCAAGCTGGTCAACACGACCGGCGAGGCGCGGGAAGTGACCTACAAGCCCAAGGGCTTCGGCGTGGTGCGCTATTCCGATATGCTGACCCTTTCCGACCGTTCGCAGGCCGCCTGCAATGAGATAGGCAAGACCTGTATCGTTCCCAAGACCGTAAAGACGACATCGTCGGAGGACGGCGTCACCGTGCGCACGGACGGGTATTCCGTCAACGTCCTGCGCATCACCTACGGCGAAAACCGCACGCAGAAGGGCCTTTACACCTTGCCGCGTATGCCGGAGACCCGCAGGTTTTACACGGGGCTTGAGACCGCGCTGATTTGGGGCATCCCGACCGCAGCCGTCGTCGTCGGCGTCGGCACGGCGCTGCTGGTGCGCTATGTGCGCAAAAAGCGCGGGAAATAATCGATAATGCCGGGGCATGACCGGCGGCACAGCCCGCTTTTTCGGGCGGGCTGTGCCGTTTTCTGTCTGCCCGGGAGCTTGGAGGCAGGTATGGATTCTGTAATCGCGTGGATTGAGCGCGCCAACGCTGCGGTCAACAGCGTCGTCTGGGGCGTTCCCATGCTCGTGCTGCTGATTGCGACCGGCGTATACCTGACCGTCGGCACCGGCTTTTTCCAGGTGCGGCGGTTCGGCTACGTCATGAAAAATACGCTCGGTTCCGTTTTCCGCGACAAAAGCGCGCGCAAGACCGACGCCAAGGGCGCCATCTCGCAATTCCAGGCGCTGGCGACGGCGCTTGCGGCTACCGTCGGCACGGGCAACATCGTCGGCGTCGTCACCGCCATTGCGGCGGGCGGCCCGGGGGCCGTGTTCTGGATGTGGGTTTCCGCCTTTTTCGGGATGATGACCAAATACGCCGAAATCGTGCTGGGCGTCTATTTCCGGCACCGGGATGAAAAAGGCGAATGGGTCGGCGGCCCGATGTACTACATCGAAAAGGGCCTGCGGCAGAAATGGCTCGCCGTCGCGTTTTCGGTATTCTGCCTGTTTGCGTCGTTCGGTATCGGCTCCATTGCGCAGGTCAACGGCATCGCGGGCGCCATGCAAAATTCCTTCCATGTGCCGAATTTCGTAACCGGCGCCGTCGTCTGCCTGCTGACCGCCGTCATTGTGTTCGGCGGGATGAAGCGGATGGTTGCCGTCACCGAAAAGTTTGTGCCGTTCATGGCGATTTTGTATATCGGCGGCGCCGTCGCCGTCATTGCGCTCAACGCAGAGCACCTGGGCGAGGCGTTTGGCTCGATTTTTGCCGGCGCGTTTTCGCTGCGCGCGGCGGGCTCCGGCGCGGCCGGGTATGTAATTGCCCGCGCCATGCGCTACGGCTTTGCGCGCGGCGTGTTTTCCAACGAAGCGGGCCTCGGCTCCTCGGTGATGGTCCACAGCTGCTCGGACGTCAAAGAGCCGGTCAAGCAGGGGCTTTGGGGTGTGTTCGAGGTCTTTTTCGACACCATCGTCATCTGCTCGCTGACGGCGCTGACGGTCCTTTGCACCGGCGCGCACAACGTTAAGGGGCTTGAGGGGATAGACGTGACCATTTACGCCTTTCAAAGCGCGCTTGGGCCGTTCGGCGGGTATCTGGTTTCCGTCGGTCTTGTGCTGTTTGCCTTTTCCACGCTTTTGGGCTGGACCGTCTACGGCGGCCGCGCCGCCGGGTACCTCGGCGGCAAACGGTTCACCGCCGTGTACCGCGTCGTGTTTCTGGCAACGGTGTTCCTCGGCTCGGTTTCTTCGGTGCAGCTCGTCTGGGATTTGTCCGACACGTTCAACGGCTTGATGGCGCTGCCAAATCTTATCGGCGTGCTGTTTTTGTCGCCGCTGGTGTTTCGCATCACAAAGAATTATACGCGCCGCGTGTTCGGCGGCGAGCAGATTTCCCCCTTGCTGTCTTACAGTCAGCCGGACGCGCCGCAGCGCACCGCGCGCGCCAGGCAGAAGACGGAAAAATAAAGCAGAACGGAAATGCCCGCTTTTCTCTGCGGGCATTTTTCTTTGCCGCCGGCCATAAAATAGGGCAGGGGGTGCGGCGAAATGGTCATCCGGCTCAAAAAGCTTCTGTGTATCCTGCTGGGCGTTTTTTTGGTTTTGCTCGGCCTTTTTCTGCTGCTCGGAGGCCTTATAGAGCCGGGCTTTTTCCGCTGACGGCGGCAGCGGCAAGAAAAGGTTGACAAATCCGATTTGATACGGTATTATAATACCGTGTTATCGCTTTACTAAGCTAAATCGGAGGAAGAAACATGAAAAAGCTTATCTGCCTGCTTTTGGCCGTCGTGCTGATGGTCTGCGGCCTTGCCGCATGCGGTTCCAAAGAGAATCCCGACACGGCGGCGTCCGACCTTGCCTATGTGCAGGGAAAGGGCACGCTTGTCGTCGGCGTTACCGTGTATGAACCGATGAACTATAAAGCCGAGGACGGCACCTGGCTCGGGTTCGACACCGAATACGCCCAGGCCGTCTCCGAAAAGCTCGGGGTTGAGGCGGAATTTGTCATCATCGACTGGGACAACAAGTACACCGAGCTCGACGCAAAATCCATCGACTGCATCTGGAACGGCATGACCATTACCGAGGAGGGCCGCCTGAACGCGGACATTTCCGACCCGTACGTTGAAAACGCGCAGGTCGTCGTCATGGCCAAAGACAAGCTCGCCTCCTACCCGGACGCGGAAAGCATGAAGGAGCTGACCTTTGCGGTCGAAACGGGCTCCGCCGGGGAAAAGGAAGCGGCCAACGCCGGCTTTGAAAACGTCGTCGTTGTCGCCGACCAGTCCACCGCGCTGCTGGAAGCGGCCAGCGGGTCCGCGGACGCGTGCATCATCGACATCACCATGGCCGACGCCATGACCGGCGAGGGTACGAGCTATGCGGACTTCGGCTACAGCGTCCGCCTTGCGCCCGAGGAGTACGGCATTGCGTTCCGCAAGGGCTCGGACCTTGTCGCCAAGGTCAACGAGATTACGGACGAGCTGCTCGCCGACGGGACGCTCGACGCGCTGGCCGAGAAATACGGCGGCCTGAAGCTTATCAAATAAGAAACCGAAAATTCGATACCGCAGCCGGCAGAAGGGCGAACTTTCTGCCGGTTCGCGCTGTCTAAAGGAACCTGCCTATGTTTTGGAACGTGACGCAAAGCCTTTTGGAGGGCTTTGGCAAAACGCTTGAAATTTTCGCGCTGACGCTGCTTTTGGCGCTGCCGCTGGGGCTGCTTTTGAGCTTCGGCTCCATGTCGCGCTTTAGGCCCGTCAAGTGGCTTGTCAAGACGTTTATCTGGATTATCCGCGGCACGCCGCTGATGCTGCAGCTTATCGTCATCTATTACGGCCCCGGCCTTGTCGGCGCGTGGGCGCAGGCGCTCGAGCAAAGCAACTTCTTGGTGGACTGGCTCGCGTCCTGGTCGGTGTTCGACCGGTTCGTCGCGGTTATCGTGGCGTTTGTCATCAACTATTCCTGCTATTTTTCCGAAATCTACCGCGGCGGCATCGAAAGCATCTCCCGCGGGCAGTATGAGGCGGGGCAGGTGCTGGGCATGACGCGCATGCAGGTCTTTTTCCGCGTCGTGCTGCTGCAGGTCGTCAAGCGCATCGTGCCGCCCATGAGCAACGAAATCATCACGCTGGTCAAGGACACGTCCTTAGCGCGCATCATTGCGGTGTACGAGGTGATTTGGGCCGGGCAGGCGTTCATCAAGTCCGACGGCCTTTTGTGGCCGCTGTTTTACACGGGCGCGTTCTACCTGCTGTTCAACGGGCTTTTGACCGTTGTGTTCGGCCGCATCGAAAAGAAACTCGATTATTTCAGAGGGTAAGCTATGGCAATCTTAGAAGTGCAGAATATCTGCAAGCGGTTCCAGCAAAACGAAGTGCTCAAGGGCATCAGCTTTTCGCTGGAGGAGGGGCAGGTGCTCTCCGTTATCGGTTCGTCCGGCAGCGGCAAAACCACGCTTTTGCGCTGCATTACGGGGCTTGAGACCGCCGACAGCGGCAAGATTTCCGTGGGCGGCCGCGTGACCTTTGACAGCAGCCGGACCGAAAAGCTTACAAAAGCCGAAAAGCGCGAAAACCAGCTTTGCACCGGCCTTGTGTTCCAGTCCTTCAACCTGTTCCCGCAGTATACGGTGCTGCGCAACGTGGCGCTTGCAAAAGAGCTGCTTGTCAAGGAAACGTGCCGCGCCGAAAAATGCGGCAAAGCCGAGCGGAAAGCGCGCCTTGCCAAAGTGCCCGAGGAGGCCGTGCGCATCCTGGAAAGCGTCGGCCTTTCTGACAAGCTCGACAGCTATCCCTGCGAGCTGTCCGGCGGCCAGCAGCAGCGCGTAGCGATTGCGCGGGCGCTGATGCTCTCGCCCAAGGTCCTGTGCTTTGACGAGCCGACCTCCGCGCTCGACCCGGAGATTACCGGCGAGGTGCTCGCCGTTATCCGCAAGCTGGCGAAAGAGGGGCGCACGATGCTTATCGTCACGCATGAAATGGGCTTTGCGCGCGAGGTATCCGGCGAGGTCATCTTCATGCACGACGGCGTTATCGGCGAGCAGGGTACGCCGGAGGAAATCTTCGACCATCCGAAGACGACGCGCCTGCAGGAATTTTTAAGCGCGGCGCTGCGTGCGTAACGGCGGACAAAAAGAAAAAAGCGTACCCGCGCGGGTACGCTTTTCTTTTGCGTGGTTTACATCGCTTCCACAATATCGCGCGTATCGCGCGCAATCAGAAGCTCTTCGTTGGTCGGCAGAACGAACACGCGGACCTTGGAGTCCTTCGTGGAAATTTCGCCCTCCTTGCCCTTTACAAGCGTCGCGTTGAACGGCTTGTCAATCGCGATGCCGAGATACGAAAGCCCGTCGCAGACGGTGGCGCGCATATCGTCGGCGTTTTCGCCGATGCCGCCGGTAAAGACGATGGCGTCAATCCCGTCCATGGCCGCCGTGTAGGCGCCGATATACTTCTGGATTTCATAAATCTGGATGTCGCGGGCGAGCTTCGCGCGCTCGTTGCCCTCGGCGGCCGCCTTTTTGACGTCGCGGTCGTCCGAGGAAAGCCCGGAAATGCCGAGGATGCCCGACTGCTTGTTGAGCAGCGTCTCCATTTCTTCGACGCTCTTATGTTCCTTTTTCATGATGTACAGCACCGCCGACGCGTCAATGGCGCCCGTGCGCGTGCCCATGATTTCGCCGTCAAGGGGCGTAAGGCCCATCGAGGTGTCTAAGACCTTCCCGTTTCGGATTGCCGTAATGGACGAGCCGTTGCCCAGGTGGCAGGTGACAAGCTTGAGCTCCTCCAGCGGCCGGCCCATGACCTCGGCGCAGCGCGCGCTGACAAAGCGGTGCGAGGTGCCGTGGAAGCCGTATTTGCGGATACCGTATTTTTCGTAGTAGGAGTAGGGCAGGCCGTACATATAGGCCTTGGGCGGCATGGTGGAATGGAAGGCGTTGTCAAACACCGCAATCTGCGGCACGTCGGGTCCGAACAGCTCGATGCTCGCGCGGATGCCCTCCAAATGCGCGGCGTTGTGCAGCGGCGCGAGGTCGCACAGGCTCTCGATGCCGTCGATGACCGACTGGTCAATGCGCACGCTTTTGTTGAACAGCGCGCCGCCCTGGACCACGCGGTGGCCGACGGCGGTTATCTCGGAAATGTCGTCGAGCACCTTCGACTCGCCCGAGGTCAGTACGCGCTTGACCTCGTGGAACGCCGCCGTGTGGTTCTCCATCGGAACCGGCTCGTCCTTGACGGCGACCTTGCCGGCCGGCGTATAGTGCGTATAGGAAATACAGCTTTTCGACGTGTCCTTGACCCGCTCGCAAATCCCCTTGGCGATGAGCTGCTCGTTGTCCATGTCAATCAGCTGATATTTCAGCGACGAGCTGCCCGCGTTGATGACCAGAACCTTCAAATAATCTCCTCCGTATCCAATTTTAAACTTGCAAGAAACCGGGAACCATATTATTATATACATACTCTGTCAGAAAAGCAAGAGAGAAAGGGGAAAAAGCCATGTCTGTCGCGGGCATTATTGCCGAATACGACCCGTTCCACAACGGCCATCTGCTGCACCTGCGGGAAACGAAGGCGTTCTCGCCGGACGGCGTCGTCGTTGTGCTCGGCGGCAATTTTACCCAGCGCGGCGCGCCCGCGGCGTTCCCCAAGCGTGTGCGCGCAAAAATGGCGCTTGCGGCCGGCGCGGACCTCGTGCTGGAGCTGCCGCTGCCGTTTTCCATGGCGCGCGCGGAGACGTTTGCGTCCGGCGGCGTCGAGTTTTTGGCGTCGCTCGGCGTGGTGGATACGCTGTCCTTCGGCAGTGAATGCGGCGACCTTTCCCTGCTGCAAAGGGCGGCGGAGGCGGTCGACAGCGAAACAACGCAGGCGGGCATACGCCGCCTTTTGCAAAGCGGGATGTCCTATGCCGCGGCGCGCGAAGCGGCTGTGTGCGAACGGTACGGGGAAGCGGTCGCCGCCGTTTTGCGGACGCCGAACGACATTTTGGGCGTCGAATACCTGCGCGCCTGCCGCCGACTTGCGCCCGCGCTTGAAAGCCGCGCCGTTCTGCGGCAGGGGGCGGCGCACAACGCGGCGCAGCCGTCCGGGCGCATTGCCTCGGCAAGCCGTCTGCGCGAAGCCCTTTTTGCGGGCGAGCCGGTCCGCGATTTTGTGCCGGCAAAAACCGTTTCCGTTTTGGAAGAGGCCGTGCGCGCGGGGCTTGCGCCCGCGTCGTTTGCGGGGCTTGAGGCGGGGGTCCTTGCCTTCCTGCGCACAGCGCCGGACGCGCTCGCGCACGTGCCCGATTTTTCCGAAGGCCTTGCAAACCGCATTGCGAAGGCGGCGCGTACCGCCCGGACGCTCGAAGAGCTGTACGATACGGCGAAAACGAAGCGGTACGCCCACGCGCGCATCCGCCGCGCGGTCTGGAGCGCGTATCTGGGCGTGCGGGAAAGCGACGCGCAAGGCGGCGTGCCGTATATCCGAGTGCTGGGCTTTTCCGAGCGCGGGGCTTCGCTTTTGCAGACGGCTGCCGGGCGCGCTGCAAAGCCCATGGCGCTGCGCGCATCGGACATCCGCCGGCTGGACGCGCGCGCCGAGCGCATGTTTTCGCTTGAATGTGCCGCGGCGGACGTACACGCGCTTTTGCGGCCGCGGCGGGGCGTTTGCGGGGAAGAAATGACCGAACCGCTTATCCGCGTTTGATTTTGCAGTTTTTTGAATCAAAACTTGCATTTTTTTGAAAATCTGATACAATATATATACTTGTGCCGGTGTGCCGGCAAAATCTTTTCATAAGGTCGTGTTGCGGATGAACCATTCCCTGCTCAGCCGGCTGGAAGAAAATTTTCGCCATTTTTCAAAGGGACAGAAAAAAATAGCGGCGTATATCACGGAAAATTATGACAAGGCGGCGTTTATGACCGCCGCCGCGCTCGGCCGGAAGGTCGGCGTGAGCGAATCGACGGTTGTGCGCTTTGCGACGGAGCTTGGCTTTAAAGGCTATCCGCAGCTGCAAAAGGAATTGCAGCAGATGATAAAATCCCGCCTGACCGCCGTGCAGCGGCTGGAGGTTTCCTCCGCGCTTATCGGCGATAGCGACGTCATCAACAGCGTGTTAAACGGCGACATCGAGCTTATCCGCGCCACCGCCGAGCAGACCTCGCGCAAGGCGTTTTCCGAAGCCATTGCCGAAATCGACCGCGCCCGCCGCATTTATATCCTCGGCGTCCGCTCCTCGGCGGCGCTGGCGTCGTTTTTGGCGTTTTATTTCAACCTTGTCTTTGATTCGGTCGTGCTGGTGGATACCTCCAGCGCGTCGGAGATGTTTGAGCAGATGTTCCGCATCGGGGCGGGGGACGTCTGCATTGCCATCAGCTTCCCGCGCTATTCCAAGCAGACGGTCAACGCCCTGCGCTTTATCGCGGACCGCGGCGCCAAGATTGTGGCGATTACCGATTCCGAAACCTCCCCGATAGCGCCGTTTGCCGACCATCTGCTTGTCGCGCGCAGCAACATGGCGTCGGTCGTCGATTCGCTGACCGCGCCCCTGAGCCTTATCAACGCCCTTATCGCCGGCGTAACGCTTACGCGGCCGGACGAGGTTTCCGAGAATTTCAACGCGCTCGAGCACATCTGGGACGAGTACCAGGTCTATGAAAAGGCGGAGGATATGCAGGACCATGCAGACCGTTGACGTGCTGGTTGTCGGCGGCGGCGCGGCGGGCTGCCTGGCGGCCGGGCGCGCCGCGCAGGACGGCGCGCGGGTGCTGCTGCTGGAGCGCAACGCCCGCGTCGCGCGCAAGGTCGGCATCACCGGCAAGGGCCGCTGCAACGTGACGAACGCCTCCGACGTGCCCGCGCTTGTGCAAAATGTGCCCGGCAACGGCCGGTTCCTTTACAGCGCCTTTTCCGCCTTTTCGGCCGAGGACACGATGCGCTTTTTCACCGAGCTCGGCGTACCGCTCAAGGTCGAGCGCGGCAACCGGGTGTTCCCCCAAAGCGACCGCGCCGCGGACATTGTCGACGCGCTCGCGCGGTATGTGCAGCGTTCCGGCGCGCAGCGCAGGCAGGCGCGCGTGACGGCGCTTTTGCTGCGGGACGGCGCGGTGCGCGGCGTACAGACCGAAGCCGGCGATACGATTCAGGCGCGCTGCGTCGTGCTTGCGACGGGCGGACTTTCCTATCCGGCGACGGGCTCTACGGGCGACGGCTACCGGCTGGCGCAGGCCGCGGGGCATACCATCGTCCCGACGCGGCCCTCGCTGTCCGCGCTGCGCTGCCGCGAGGAGCTTTGCAAAACGTGCGCGGGCCTTTCGCTGCGCAATGTGGCGCTGACGGTCGAGGATACCCAAACGCACAAAACCGTTTATACGGATTTCGGCGAAATGCTGTTTACGCATTTCGGCGTTTCCGGGCCGATGGTGCTTTCCGCCAGCGCGCACCTGCGTGCAATGCGGCCGGACCGGTACCGGCTTTTTATCGACCTGAAGCCCGCGCTGTCCGAAGAAAAGCTCGATTTGCGGCTTCTGCGGGATTTTTCGGCGAGCGCCAACCGCACCGTCGCCAACACGCTGGGCGCGCTTCTGCCGCGCTCTCTTATCGCCCCGGTGCTGTGTCTTGCCGGAATAGACGGCGCGCAAAAGACCAATCAGATTGACAAAACGCAGCGCCGGCGGCTTTTGGAGACGGTCAAGGCCTTGCCACTTACCGTGCAGGGCTTTTTCGACGTCGAGGCGGCGGTCATAACCGCCGGGGGCGTGTGCGTCCGGGAAGTGGAGCCGAAAACGATGGCAAGCAAGCTCTGCCGCGGGCTGTATATCGCGGGCGAGCTTCTGGACTGCGACGCCTATACGGGCGGGTTCAATTTGCAGATTGCCTTTTCCACCGGGTACTGCGCCGGGCGCGCGGCGGCACGGGCAAGCAGACAAACGGACGCCGTGGCGCGTCTTACGAATAAGGAGTAAAGATATGCCTATCAACGTAGCGATTGACGGGCCCGCCGGTGCGGGCAAGAGTTCCATTGCCCGTGCGGCGGCAAAGCGGCTGGGGTATATTTATGTGGATACGGGCGCGCTGTACCGCGCGGTCGGCGTCTACAGCCTCAGAAACGGCGTGGATACGAAAAATGCCGAAGCCGTCACCGGGACCCTGCCGCATATTTGCGTCGACTTGAAGTTTCAAGACGGCGTGCAGCACGTCTATTTGAACGACGAGGACGTCTCCGAGGAAATCCGCACGCCGCCGGCATCGATGGCGGCCTCGGACGTTTCCGCCGTCCCCGCGGTGCGGCAGTTCCTGTTTGATTTGCAGCGCGATATTGCCGCGAAAAACGACTGCATCATGGACGGCCGCGACATCGGCACGGTTGTGCTGCCCGACGCGCAGGTCAAGATTTTCCTGACCGCCTCGCCCGAGGCGCGCGCCATGCGGCGGTTCCTTGAGCTGCAGCAAAAGGGCGCGAAGGACACCTATGCGGAAGTGCTCGCCGACCTTGTGCAGCGCGACTACAACGACTCGCACCGCGCCGTCGCCCCCTTAAAGCCCGCCGAGGACGGCGTGACGGTCGACAATTCCGGGCTGTCGCTGGACGACTCGATTGAGCAGGTGCTTGCCGTCATCCGCGAAACGCTCGCCGCAAAACAGGCGTAAGGAGGCCCCATGGCAAATTACGATTTTTCCAGAGCGCGGGAATATAAGCTTTACAGCGTCCTAAAGCCGCTTGCGCGCGTGGTGTGCAAGACCGTCTACCGCTGTACGTATATCGGGACGGAAAACATCCCCGAAACCGGCGGGTTCATTTTGGCGTGCAACCACCAGAGCGCGTTTGACCCGATTACGCTCGGCGGCTGCGGCAAGCGGGTGTTTCACTTCATGGCAAAGGACGAGCTGTTCCAAAATCCGGCGCTCGCTAAATTCCTGACGCATTTGAACGCCTTTCCCGTTGTGCGCGGGAAGGGGGATATGTCCGCCGTGCGGTATGCCGAGGCCATCCTGCAAAACGGCTGGGTGCTTGGGATTTTCCCCGAGGGCACGCGGTCGGAGGATTACCGCCCCGCACGCGGCAAATCCGGCGCGGCGCTGATTGCCAAAGCCACGGGCGCGGACGTGCTGCCCGCCGCCATCTATACCGATACGCAGTATAAGACCGGCTCGCGCCTGACCGTCCGGTTCGGCACGCTTATCCGCAACGAGGAGTTCGGCTTTACCGAAGAGGGGAAATCCCGGGAGCTCAAAGACGCCACGCGGCGTATTATGGGCGACATTACCGCGCTTTGGGAGGAAGGGCATTGCAAAAAATAACGCTTGCCAAAACCGCCGGCTTCTGCTTCGGCGTCAGCCGGGCGGTTCACCTTTTGGAGGAAATGGTTGCGCGCGGCGAAAAGGCGTGCACCTTAGGCCCCATTATCCACAATCCCCAGGTCATCTCCTACTTTGAAGCGCACGGCGTGCGCGTCGTGGAGGACCCCGCCGCCTGCCATGCGGACGAAACGCTGGTCGTGCGCACGCACGGCGTGCCGAAGGAGACGCTGGAGGCCGTCGGGCAGCTGCCGCTGCGCGTGGAAAACGCGACCTGCCCGTTTGTGACGAAGATTCACAAAATTGTACAAAAACACTCGACGCCCGACAATGTAACGCTCATTGCCGGCGACGCCAGCCACCCCGAGGTCGTGGGCATCCGCAGCTATTGCCGGGGGCGGTCCTTTGTCTTTAACAGCCTGGAGGAACTCGAGACTTTAGCCGAACAGATGCCGTCTCTTGACGAAAACGGGATGATTTTGGTCGCGCAAACGACCTTCAGCACAAAAACCTTCAAAAAATGTGTAAAAAAAATAAAATTGGTCTATACAAACGCCGTGATTTTTGATACAATATGTAGTGCGACTGAGGAACGGCAGGAAGAGGCGTTCCGGCTTTCTTGCGAAAACGATGCGATGCTCATCATCGGCGGTCGGCAAAGCTCCAACACCGCCAAATTGAAAGCCGTGTGCGAATCGAACTGCCCGACCTTTCTGATTGAAACGGCCCGGGAGCTTCGCGCCATCGACCTTTCCGGGTATCGGTCAATCGGCGTTACTGCGGGCGCGTCCACGCCCGACAGTATAATTAAGGAGGTACTAAAAACCATGTCTGAAAATCTCACGCAAACTGGGGCAGAAATCGTCGAAAAGGAGGCAACCGAAGCGTCTTCCGAAGCCGCCAGCTTTGCGGATATGCTTGAGGAATATATCGATTCGAGTTCCGACCAGGCCGTCGTCGGCCGCGTAGTTGCTGTCACCCCGACCGAAATTGAGGTCGAAATTGCCGGCAGAAAGCACACGGGCTATGTGACCGCCGCGGAGTACAGCAGCGACCCGTCCGTGGACATCGAAAAGGATGTACATATCGGCGACGAGCTGCATCTTATCGTCATGAAAACCAACGATTCCGAGGGCACCATGGCGCTCTCGAAGCGCCGTTACGACGCCATGAAGGCGTGGGACGAGCTCACCGAGGACAACGAGGCCACCGTGGAGGGCAAGGTTACGGGCGTTGTCGGCGACGGCAAGGGCCTGTTTGTCCAGTACAACGGCATCCGCGTATTCGTTCCCGCTTCGCTTGCCAAGCGCAACCGCAGCGATTCTCTGGAGGAAATGGTCGGCCAGACCGTCCAGTTCAAGATTATTGAGGTTGACCGCCGCCGCCGCAGAGTCGTCGGTTCGGTCCGCGCCGCGCTTCGCGAGGCGCGCGCAGCGGCAGCCGATGCGTTCTGGGCGCAGGCCGAGGAGGGCCAGACCTACACCGGTACGGTCCGCTCGCTGACGAGCTACGGCGCGTTTGTCGACATCGGCGGTGTGGACGGTATGATTCACATCTCCGAGCTGTCCTGGTCGCGTATCAAGCACCCGTCCGAGGTCGTCAATGTCGGCGACACCGTCGAGGTGTACATCAAGGGCCTTGACCGCGAAAAGAAGAAAATTTCGCTGGGCTACAAGAAGGCCGAGGACAATCCGTGGGAGATTCTGCGCCGCGACTATCCGAACGGCTCCGTGCTGCCCGCCAAGATTGTCGGGCTGACGACCTTCGGCGCGTTTGCCAACATCCTGCCCGGGATTGACGGCCTTATCCACATTTCCGAAATTTCGCATAAGCACATCGCGAACCCTGCGGACGTGCTGCAGGTCGGCCAGGCGGTGCAGGTTGAGCTTCTCGACGTCGATTTCGACAAGAAGCGCGTCAGCCTTTCGATGAAGGCGCTGGAGGAGGAGCCCGCCGCCGATACCGCGGAGGAAGCCGCGCCGGTCTCCATTGACGAGCTTGCCGAGCAGATGCAGGAAGAAGCGCCCGCCGCCGAAGCGGCCGAAGAGGCTGCGGCGGAAGCGCCCGCTGCGGAAGAAGCTGCGGCGGAAGAACCCGCTGCCGAAGAAGCGGCGGCCGAAGCGCCTGCCGAGGAGACCGCGGAATAAGCGGAACACACACGATAGCTTCCAAAAAAAGCAGGAGGCGGGTCATGCAGCCTGCCGCCTGCTTTTTGTATAGGTTCAAAGAGAAGACAAAGGAGGTCTTTTTATGAACGGTAAAGTTTTGTCCGCAGCCGCTTTGGCGGCGGGCGCGGCGCTCACCGCAGCCGCGGCGGTGCTCAAGAAGCAGGGTGTTTGCCCCGTGTGCGAGGTCAAAAAGGCCGTTGCGCGCGCCGGCGTCCACATCCGGGCGAAAAGCGAGTACGACAACGGCGTCGCCCTGACGCCGCCGATGGGCTGGTCGAGCTGGAACGCCTTCCACAACAAAATCAACGAAACGATGATTCTGGAAATGGCGGACGCGATAAAGGCCTCCGGTCTGCTCGAGGCCGGCTACCAGTACCTGAATCTGGACGACTGCTGGCAGAGCTCCCTGCGCGACGAGAACGGGCGGCTGCAGGGCGATTTAACGACGTTCCCGACCGGCATTCCGGCGTTGGTGCGTATGCTCAACGAAAAGGGCTTCAAGGCCGGCATTTATTCCTCCAACGGCACGCTGACCTGTGAGGACCTGCCCGCGTCGCTCGGGCATGAGCGCCTGGACGCGGAGACCTTCGCCGAATGGGGCATCGAATATTTCAAATACGACTTCTGCCACAACAAAAAGATTCCGACCAAAGCCCCGAACATCGCGTATCTGCTTATCGGCGGCGGCGCGCTGGAGGAGGAAATGCGCCTGAACGCTTCGGACGCGGAGCTGGAGGGCAGCGCCAAGGTCGAATGGGAAAAGACCGGCGGCTACGTGACGCGTCTGGACAGCAATATGGGCGCGATTCGGTTCAGCTTTGTCGATGTGCCGAAGGACGGCGAATACGTGCTGACCATCGTCGTGCGCAAGGCGCTGAATACGGAAAAATTCGTGACCGTCACCGTAAACGGGCAGGACGAATATCCCGTGTATTTCCCGCCGACAAAGGCGTGGAGCCGCGAGGGGCGCGTGCAGGTCAGGATTCGGCTGCAGGCGGGGGCGAACACGCTCGAAATCCGCAACCCCATCGCCTCGCGCATGGACAGCGCCGCTTACCAGTACGTCAATATGGGCCGGGAGCTCAAGCGCGCCACCGCGCAGTATGCGAAGGCGCACGGCGTCCCCGAAAAGCCGATTGTATTTTCCATTTGCGAATGGGGGCTCAACCGCCCGTGGCTGTGGGGCCGGCAGGCGGGCAACCTCTGGCGCACCACGCCGGACATCGCCCCGCATTGGGCGTCGGTCGTCGGCATTTACGAGCACAATGTCCGCCTGTATAAGCACGCGTGCGTCGGCGGGTACAACGACCCCGATATGCTGGAGGTCGGCAACGGCAATTTGACGCTGGAGGAAAACCGCGCGCACTTTACGCTTTGGTGCATGATGGCGTCGCCCCTTATTTTGGGCAACGACATCCGGCTGTTCATGAAGCCCGACGGCACGGCCGACCGCGACAACGCGGTGCTCAAGATTTTGACGGACAGGGACCTTATCGCCATTGACCAGGACCGCAAGTGTATGCCCTGCCGCCGCATCAAAACGAACGGCCTCGGCGACGTGCTGGTCAAGCCGCTGGAGAACGGCGAGGTTGCCGTGTGCCTGTTTAACAAAGGGCCCAAGGCCATGACCATGACCGCCTCTTTGCGCGCCGTGGCGAACCAGGCGTTCTCGGGGCTGCCCGTCGCGTCGCAGTACGTCTGCCGCGACCTTTGGGAAAAGACCGAGACGACCACGTCCGACCTTCTGACGCCCTCTGTCGAATCGCACGGCGTCAAGGTTTACCGCATCCGTGCAGTTTAACGCGTTCCCAAAAATCCTTTTAGGGGGAATGAAATATGCAGTATAAAATCGTAGGCGAACCCATGCCCGCCGTCATTTGCGAGCTGGAAAGCGGCGAATCCATGATTACCGAGCGCGGCTCGATGAGCTGGATGTCTCCGAATATGGAGATGAAAACCAACGCCGGCGGCGTCGGCAAGGCGCTCGGCAGGCTCTTTTCCGGCGAGTCCATATTCCAGAACACCTACACCGCCAACGGCGCGGGGATGATTGCGTTCGCGTCGAGCTTCCCGGGCGCTATCCGCGTTGTGGAGGTCACGCCCGACCGCCCCGTTATCACCCAGAAGGGCAGCTTTTTGGCGGCGGAATCCGGGGTGGAGCTGTCCGTCTTTTTCCAAAAACGCTTCGGCGCGGGGCTTTTCGGCGGCGAAGGGTTTATTATGCAGAAGCTGACCGGCAGCGGCCTTGCCTTCCTTGAAATCGACGGCTCGGCGGTGGAATACGAGCTTCAGCCCGGGCAGAGCATGATTGTCGACAGCGGCAACCTCGCCATGATGGACGCGTCCTGCACGATGGACGTCGTCACGGTCAAGGGCGTTAAAAACGCGCTGTTCGGCGGCGAGGGCCTGTTCAATACGATTGTGACCGGCCCCGGCAAAATCGTGGTGCAGACGATGCCGGCCAGCGGCGTCGCGGCGGCGATTATCCCGTATCTGCCCGTCGACCGGAAGTGACCCGGCAGGGGGATTTTACGCAATACCCGGATAAAAAGCAGGGACGGCCCCGTGTCCAATCGACACGGGGCCGTCCTTTTCTGTCCCGAAGTTTCCGCTACGCCTTTTCCGCAGCCGGCCTTGTCCGCGCATCCCGCGCGCTGCCGGAGTCCGCGAAGTACCAGTTGTTGAACCGCTTTTCCATTTTCGCGTCCGGATAGCGCCGGTCAAGCCGGCGCCCGAGGGCGCTTTGCGCCGCCGTGCCTGCGTGGCGGCGGCTCCAGCGGTACAGCGCCATGCTCGTAACGACTGTGTCGGCCGTAAGGAAGAGCGCGGCGAACTGCGACGCGCCCGTAAGCGCCGGGTGCGCCGCAAGGGCGAGCAGCCCGTCCAGCGCGGGCAGGAGCAGCTGGAACATACAGCCGATAAGCCCCCACATCAACGCCATTTTCAGGTTGACGAAGCCCTTGAAATTCAGAAGGGTGTCGGAATAATCCCATGCGCGCATCCCGAGCCCGTAGTAGACAAGCGCCCCGCCGACCAGCTCCACCGCCGCGCCAATCAGCGCGAACAGCAGAAAGCGGATTCCCGCCGGCTGTCCGGCAAACGCCAGGGAACCGATATAACAGCCGGCGCAGCCGAAGCCGTAGATGGTGCACAGCGGCGACCACAGCAGGGTGGTGTGCGCCTGCCAAAAGCCGTAGCGCACGCGCCACCAAACGCCCTCCAGCAAAACGCCCAGCAGCCCGCCGAACACGAACAGCCAAAGACAGTGCCGCAAAAGCACGGACAAGCTATCCATTTGCACACCTCCCGGTTGCGCGGTTTTTCGATACTTCTTTTTTATAGGAACCGTTTAACGCCCGTGTGAACCGGGTGTGAGCAAATTGTGAATTGTTTAACAAATAGCGGCGAATCCCGGCGCGCTGTGCGCCCGGCGGGGCGGCGCTTGCAAAACGGAAAAATTTCCCGCTTGACAATAGAACAAATGTTCTGTATACTGAATACGAACATTTGTTCTATTTCTTGCGATAAGAGGCGAACGGGATGGAACGCATCATCCTGCACAGCGACATCAACAACTGCTACGCGTCGGTCGAATGCCTGTACGACGCCACGCTGCGCGGCAAGCCCGTTGCGGTCGGCGGGTCGGCCGAAACCCGCCACGGCATTGTGCTTGCCAAATCCGAGCAGGCAAAGCGCTGCGGCGTGCAGACCGGCGAAACGCTCTGGCAGGCGCGGCAGAAATGCCGGGAGCTGGTGGTTGTGCCGCCGCATTACGAGCGGTATCTGCGTTACTCGCGGCTGGTCCGCGCGATTTACCGGCGCTACACCGACTGCATCGAGCCGTTCGGGCTGGATGAAGCGTGGCTCGACGTGACCGGCTCCTCCGCGCTCGCAAGCGGTACGGTTGCCGATGAAATCCGCCGCGCCGTGCGCCGGGAGCTGGGGCTGACGGTTTCGGTGGGGGTGTCGTTCAACAAAATTTTTGCAAAGCTCGGCTCGGACCTGAAAAAGCCCGACGCCGTGACGGTCATCGACCATACGAATTTCCGGGAGAAAATCTGGAACCTGCCCGTGGACGCCATGCTCGGCTGCGGCCGGGCGACGGCCCGTAAGCTCCGGCTTTGCGGCGTGCAGACCATCGGGCAGCTGGCGTCCTGCGACCCGGCGATGCTGCAAGCGCGGTTCGGCAAGGCGGGGGAGACGCTCTGGCTTTACGCCAACGGGCTCGACTGCTCGCGCGTGCGCCCGGACGGGGAGGAGCCCGTCCCGAAAAGCGTCGGCCACGGCGCGACGTGCGTCCGCGACCTGCACACGGCCGGGGAGGTGTGGCTCGTCCTGCTCTCTTTGACGCAGGAAATTTGCAAACGTCTGCACGAAGCGGCGCTCGCGGCGTCGGCGGTGCAGGTGAGCGTCAAAAACAACCTGCTGTTTGCACGGCAGTTCCAGTCGCCTCTGCCGCTGCCTACGCAAAGCGCCATGGAGCTTGCCCGCGCGGCCTTCGAGCTGTTTTGCAGGCAGTACCGCTGGGAAAAGCCCGTGCGCGCGGTTTCGGTGCGCGCGTTCCGCCTGCAGGCGGAAAATATGCCGGTCCAGACCGATTTGTTTACGGATTTTTCCCGGCACAGCCGCCAGGCGCAGCTCGACGAAACGGTCCTCGCCATTCGCCGCCGGTACGGCCGGGACAGCATTTTCAATGCGAGCCTGCTTTCGGAAACCGCGCTTTCCCACGCCGCGCCCGCCTTTTGCGTGCTGCCCGGCACGCCGTTTTGCAAATGAAAAAAACGACAAAAACGCGGACGCATCGGTTAAAAACCTGTGAATTTGGGAGAATATCAAAAAGCGGGAAAACTCGGCGTTGACGTTTGACAAAAACGGGTTTATCTTAGTATATGAGGAAGATTTGGACTTCCCGTATCCATGCGGAAAGGCGGTTTTTTCGATGCGAAAGACCAAAATCATTTGCACCGTCGGCCCTGCAACGGACCGACCCGGCATTTTGGAACAGATGATGCGCGCGGGCATGAACGTGGCGCGCTTTAATTTCTCCCACAGCGATTACGAGACGCACGAGCGCCGCTTCCGGGCGCTTGCCGCCCTGCGTGAAACGCTCGGGCTTCCCGTTGCCTCCATGCTCGATACCCGCGGGCCGGAAATTCGGCTCGGCGTTTTCCGCGACCACAAGCCCGTCGAGGTGCGCGCGGGCGACACCTACACGCTGACGACCCGCGACGTGGAATGCGACGACAAGGTCGCTTCCGTCAGCTTCAAGGGGCTTCCGGGCGACGTGCGCGCCGGCACGCGCATCCTTATCAACGACGGCCTTGTCGCCATGCGCGTGGAAAAGGTCACGGACGAGGACGTCGTCTGCACCGTCGAGGACGGCGGGATGCTGTCCGACCGCAAGGGCGTCAACGTCCCGGGCGTGGAGCTGTCCATGCCGTATCTTTCCGAAACGGATATGAACGATTTGGAATTCGGCGCGAAGCTGGGCTTCGATTTCATCGCCGCGTCGTTTGTACGCTCGGCGGCGGACGTGGCGTATCTGCGCAAATTCACAAACGCCCTCGGCTGGCGCTCGGTGCGCATTATCGCGAAAATCGAAAACATGGACGGCGTCAACAACATCGATGAAATTATCGAGGCCGCCGACGGGATTATGGTTGCGCGCGGCGACATGGGCGTGGAAATTCCGTTTGAAAAGATTCCGCCCATCCAAAAGCAGCTTATCAAAAAGGCGTACAGCGCCGGCAAGCAGGTGGTTACCGCCACGCAGATGCTTGAATCCATGATTACGAACCCCCGCCCGACCCGCGCCGAGATAACAGACGTCGCCAACGCCGTGTACGACGGCACCTCCGCCATTATGCTCTCGGGCGAAACGGCGGCGGGCGCGCACCCGGTGGAGGCGGTCGAAACGATGGCGCTCATCGCCGAAAGCACGGAATCGCAGATTGACTACGTCACGCACTTTAAGGCGTTCGGCAGCGACAGCAACAAGACCATTACCAACGCCATTTCCCACGCGACCGTTACGACGGCGCACGACCTCGGCGCAAAGGCTATCATCACGGTTACGAAAAGCGGCTCGACCGCCCGCATGATTTCCAAGCACCGGCCGCAGTCCATGATTATCGGCTGCACGACGAACGAAACGGTCTGCCGCCAGATGAGTATGTCCTGGGGCATTATCCCGCTGATGTGCGATGAAAAGCGCAACACCGACGAGCTGTTCTCCCACGCGGTGGACGTGGCGCAAAAGCATGGGCTTATCGGCAAGGGCGACACGGTTGTCATCACCGCCGGCATCCCGCTGGGCGTTTCCGGCACGACCAATATGCTCAAGGTTGAAAAGCTGTAATCAGCAGTATAAAACCGGCCCCGTGCTTTTGCAGCACAGGGCCGGTTTTGTTGTTGATAACGGAAGCTTGCGTTATTCGGTATCGGAGCCGGACGGTGCGGCGTCCTTGCCGGCGGCAGGGGCAGCGGCGCCTTCCTGCTGCATGGCCGCGACCTTTTCCGCACGGCGCTCCTCAAGGTCCTTGAGCATCTGCCGCTTGAAGTCGCCGCGCACGTTGAAGAAAATTAGCGTGACGCCGTACATGAACCGCGCGAAGGCGGGCAGCAGGCAGAACAGAATCCAGAAGCCGTACAGGACGGAGGAGTCCGTCTCGCGGACCACGTTGCCGAACACGTCGGTGTGCGCTTCGTAGCCGACCCAGGTGATGACGACGCCGGACAGCAGGCCCGTCACGGCGTTGGCCAGCTTCTGGAAATAGCCGGAAACCGTGGCGATAAGCGCCTCGTTGCGCACGCCGTATTTCCATTCGCCATAGTCGTACACGTCGCCCTGCAAAACCGCGCCGACAACGTTGATGAGCTGGTTCGGCAGGCCGCAGATGGTCAGCATCAGCGTGATGGTAATCATGTTGAGGATAATGCTTCTCGCATTATCCCATTCCCCAAAGGGCTTATAACCGATAAAGAACAGCAGCGTATACGCGACGCCGCCGAAAAGGCCCGCGAGCACGCCCGCGTTGCGCGCGCCGATTTTGCGGATGATTTTCGGCGCCAGGGGCACGATGATGTAGTTCGGGATACCCGTAAACAGGCCCGCAATGGTCGCGTAGCTGAGCTTGCCGGCATTGTGCTGCCAGAAAAACGCCTCGCTCGAGGAGCCGACCGACTTAAAGCCGTTGAAGAAGTAGTTGAGCTGCAGCACAAGCATCGGGCGGTTCTTAAAGGCAATCTTGAACGATTCCCAAATGCCGACGGACTTGATTTGCTCTCTGGACGCCAGCGGCACGCGCTCGCGCAGAACGAAGAAGCCGTAAACCGCCGTGCCCGCGGAGATAAGGACCATGATAAAGGCAAAGCCGAAATACACATCCTCCTGGCCGACGCGGTTGTCCGTCCAGCCGGGCAAAAAGTCGATGAAAACAGGCAGCAGGGAGGGAATCCACACGCCGAACAGCTCCATGAACTTCTGCGCCGCAATGAGGTTGTTGCGCTCGTTGATGTTCGGCGTAACGTTGTAAAGCAGGATGTTGAACGTGTTGAAGTACGACATGCCGAGGTTGTGCGCGAAGATTGCGACGACGGCCCAGATAACTTTAGCGGTCGTGGTCGTCAAAAACGACGGCGTCGAGAACATCATCAAAATGGCGAGTCCCCAGACGGGCGCTGTGATGATGAGGTAGGGGCGAAGCTTGCCCCAGCGCGTGCGCGTGCGGTCCACGAGCAGGCCCGACAGCGTATCGTCGAGCGCGTCGTAAATCGATTCGAACATGATGATGGAGCCGTATGTAGAGCCCGACAGCCCCAGGAAGCTAATCATGAAGAACTGCCGGTAGGCGTTGATGAACTGGTTTAAGTTCTTCTGGCCGAACGAAGTCAGCAGGAACGCGAACATCTCGCGCGGGCGCAGGTACCGGCGGTTCTGCGCGGACGCCTTTTGAATTTCCTGTTCGACTTCGGCTTCCAGCTGGTCGTCTGCCTGCGCGGCGGTTTCTTCCGTTTGCACGGCGGCCTGTGTCTCAGCCAAATACGTCACATCCTTTTCCGTTTTTAAAGCCCGAAAACGGGGAAATTGCTTTTGGATATTCCAATCTTAACTAATATACCATATTTCCCATAGGTGTTCAATAGCGTCAAACTGTAAAAATTTCGGCTACTTTTTTGTATACTTTTGCGACTGCGCCACGGCAAGCGCGTCGCAGCGCTCGTTTTCCGGGTGCCCGGCGTGGCCCTTGACCCAATGGATGCGGACGTCGTGCGTTTCGCAAAGCTGCAAAAGCGCCGCCCAAAGCTCGGGGTTGAGCGCCGGCTTGCCGTCGCTTTTTTTCCAGCCGCGCGCGCGCCAGCAGGCCGCCCAGCCCTTGGAAAGTCCGTCGGCGACGTATTTGGAATCGGTGGTCAGCTCGACGCGGCAGGGGAATTTGAGCGCCTTTAAGCCCTCAATAACCGCCGTCAGCTCCATGCGGTTGTTCGTGGTCGCCGCCTCGCCCCCGGACAGCTCCTTATACAGCTTGCCGCAGCGCAGAACCGCGCCCCAGCCGCCCGGCCCGGGGTTGCCGGAGCACGCGCCGTCCGTAAAAAGCTCCACGGTTGTTTTCGGTTCGTTCAAAGCCATTTCTCCTTATAAGTACCGGCCGAGCGCCCCCAGGGACGGCGCGCAGACCGTCGCGCGCACGGGGCTTTCGGCATATTGCGCCGCGTCGGTTACGCCGGTTAAAACCAGGGCGCTCGGCACGCCGTTTTGCTGCCCAATCAAAATGTCCGTCTCAAGCCGGTCGCCGACAAAGCACAGCGCCTCTTTTCGGCAGCCGAGCTTATGCGTCAGGTATTCGACGGTAAAGCGGTTCGGCTTGCCCATGACAAGCGGCTCGCGGCCCGTGGACGCCTTCAAAAGCGCCATCATCGAGCCCGTGTCCGGCATGAACCCGTCGGCGGTCGGGCAGTTGACGTCCGGGTGCGTCGCGATGTACCCCGCGCCCCGCATCAAAAACCGGCACGCGTCCCAGAGCTTTTGGTAGGTGAGCGTCGTGTCAAAGCCGAGCACCACAAGGTCCGGGTCGGTTTCCGTAAGCGCGATGCCCGCCGCCGAAAAGTCGGCCGTCAGCCGCTCGTTGCCGAGCAGGAAAACGGTTTTGCCCGCCTCGTGCCGCCGCAGGTAGTCGATGGTCACGTGCGTGGAAATGACAATCTTTTCCGCCGGCACGTCGCAGCCCATGCGCCGCAGCTTCTCCCGGCAGACGGCGACGTTGTTGGAGGAATTGTTCGTAAAAAAGCAGAAATCCCGGCCCGTTTCCCGTACGCGCTTAAGGAAATCGAGCGCGCCGGGAATCAGCTGCCCGTCGAGGTAAAACGTGCCGTCCATATCAATGATAAAATACTGTATGCCGGCAAAAACATCCTTTTCCACCATACCGCGGCCCCTTTGCTTTTGAGTACGAACATTGTAGCATACATTCCCCCAAAAGAAAAGCAAAAGAAATTTTACATTCTGCGCCGCGCTTATAGATTTTCCGCGCGCAACGTGCTACAATAGCCGCGAAGAACAATGCGGAGGTCTCGTATGAAAAAGCTTATCTCCTGGAACGTCAACGGCCTGCGCGCGTGCGTCGGCAAAAATTTCGAAGCGGAATTTCACGCGCTGGATGCGGATTTTTTCTGCCTGCAGGAAACCAAGCTGCAGGAGGGCCAGCTCGCGCTTTCGTTCCCGGGCTACACATCCTATTGGAACTACGCCGAAAAAAAGGGGTATTCCGGCACCGCGATTTTTGCAAAGGAGACGCCGCTTAGCGCCGTCTGCGGCATGGGCGACGCCTATTACGACAGCGAGGGCCGCGTGCTGACGCTCGAATACCCGGCGTTTTACCTGGTGAACTGCTACACGCCCAATTCCCAGGACGGCCTGCGGCGGCTGGAGTACCGCATGAGCTTTGAGGACCGCTTTCGCGCGTACCTCTGCGCGCTCGACCGGGAAAAGCCGGTTATTTTCTGCGGGGACTTAAACGTCGCGCATGAGGAGATTGACTTGAAAAACCCGAAGCCCAACCGCGGCAACCCCGGGTTTTCCGACGAAGAGCGCGCCAAATTCTCAGACCTGCTCGCCGCCGGCTTTACCGACACGTTCCGGTATTTTTACCCCGACCTTGCCGGCGCGTATTCCTGGTGGTCCTACCGCTTCCACGCGCGCGAAAAGAACGCGGGGTGGCGGATTGACTACTTCTGCGTGTCCGACCGGCTGCGGGATAAGCTTGCCGGCGCCGCCATTCACAGCGAGATTTTCGGCTCGGACCACTGTCCCATTGAACTGACGATTGATTTGTAAGGAGATGTCCCCATGACCTACCGCGAAGCGGTCGCATTTTACCACAGCCGTCTGCGCTTCGGTATGCAGCCGGGGCTTTCCCGCATCCGCGCGCTGCTCACAGAGCTCGGCGACCCGCAGGAAAAGCTGCGGTTCGTCCACGTGGCGGGCACGAACGGCAAGGGGACGACCGCCAATATGCTCAGCCGGATTCTGACGGAAGCCGGGTATAAAACGGGGCTGTTTACCTCGCCGTATGTGTTTTCGTTTCGCGAACGGATGCAGATAAACCACCGAAATATTTCCGAGCAGGACCTCGCCGCCGTGACCGAACGCGTGCGGGCGGCCGTCGAGCGCGTCGAGGCGGCCGGGGAGGGGCCGACGGAATTTGAGACTATCACCGCCGCCGCGCTGGTATACTTTCTGGAAGCGGGCTGCGACGTCGTCGTGCTGGAGGTCGGCCTCGGCGGGCGGCTCGATTCGACCAACGTCATCCCGTGTCCGCTGGTGAGCGTCATTACCTCCATTGCGCTCGACCATACCGCCGTGCTGGGCGATACGCTTGCGGCCATCGCCCGGGAAAAGGCCGGCATAATAAAGCCCGGCGGCGTCTGCGTGACCACCGCGAGCCAGGCGCCGGAGGTCCTTGCCGTTTTGGGGGAGACCGCCCGGCAGCGGCAAAACACATGGGTCGCCGCCGACCCCAAAAAGGCCGTGGTGCAGGCGGCTGCGCTCGGCTCGACGACCTTCTCCTACGGCAGGGAGGTCTACACCATTCCGCTTTGCGGCGCGCACCAGGTCGAAAACGCCGTCACCGTTTTGGAGGCGGCGCGGTTCTTGCCCGGCGTGACCCGCGAGCACGTGCGCGCGGGCCTTTCCAAGGCGGTGATGCACGGGCGCATGGAGCGAATCGCGTGTGCGCCGGACGTCCTGCTGGACGGCGGGCACAACCCCGAATGCGGCCGGGCGCTGGCCGACGTGCTCGCGCGCTTTGCCCCGAAAGAGGTAAACGCCGTCATCGGTATGATGGAGGACAAGGACACCGCGCACTATCTTGCGCAGGTTCTCCCGTTTTGCAAGCGCGTTTGGTTCACAAAGCCGGACAACCCCCGCGCTTGCGACCCGCAGAAGCTTATGGAACAGGCCGCGGGCTTTTCCTGCGTCTCTTGGGTAGAGTCTGACGTGCAAGCCGCCTATGAAGCCGCGCTGGCCGCGACGCCGAAGGCGGGGATGCTGCTCGTTTGCGGGTCGTTTTACCTGTTGTCGGACATTTCGTTTTGAAAAGAATATGTATAACCGGCGCCCGGAAGGCAGTTTGCTTTCCGGGCGCTTCTTGCAAAACGGCGTGAATCCGGTATAATGAAGATGGACAAAGCCCGGCTCTGCGTGCGTGCAAAGACGGGCTTACAGCAAAAACCTTACAAATTTGCAAGGTTTCGCAAAACGGCTTGTCTGTATGCTAAAGTAAAGCGGGAATATATCCGGGGAAAGGGGGGCTTGCCTTGCGGTCTGCCTGCGCAAAGAAAAAGCTTCTGGGCTGGCTTTTGCCGGTCGCCATCGTGGTCCTGAGCGTGCTTTTGCTTCAGGCCGTATTTTCCCAAAGCGATTTTTGTATCCAAAAGGTCACGCCGCAGGACGGGGTGCTCGACATCCGGGGGACGGACGTTTCGGAAAGCGTGCTCGACATAGCCAACGCGTGGGACTTCTACCCGGAGGCGCTGTATACGTCGGCGGATTTCGCCGCGGGCAAAACGGCGGAGAAAGCCGCCCCGGGGACGTCCGCTTCGGAGGTCCCCTACGGGACGCACCGCCTGCGGATTCTTGCCGAGCCGAACCGGTACTATGCCATTTGCGGCTTTTCGCTGGACTATGCCAGCCGCGTGTTCGTCAACGGCACGGAGGTGGCGGCCTTTGGCCGGGTGGCGGACAATGCGGCGGATTTTGTGCCGCGCGTGGGGTACATGACCATCCCCATGTTTTCCGGGGAAAGCGGCGAAATCGAGCTTCTCTATCAATACGGCAACTACGTCCACAAGGACGGCGGGTACGTCCCGACGACCTATCTGTCCGCCCCGCAGAACATAGAGGCGTTTAAGGCGGCCTGCAATCTGTCCTCTCTGTCGGTGAGCGGCGGCCTGCTGCTTTTGGCGCTGTATTTTCTGCTGAGCGCGGCAGTGCGCCGCAAGGCGGATTTTCTCTGCCTGGCGTTCTGCTGCCTTGTCCTGGCGCTGCGGGACCAGAATTTCTTCAACATCCACCTGCTGCCGGCGGATACCTCCTGGTATTTTGCCTACCGCGTGTTTATCCTGGTCGTTATGCTGATGCCGGTGTCCATTCTTTTGCTGCTGAACAATATGTATGCGTCGGCAACCAAGCGCTGGCCGCTGTATGCGTATCTCGCCATGGCCGCCGCTGCCGCCGTCCTAATCTGCGTGCTGCCGACGCAGGAGGTGGTCACGGTTTCCACGGCGGTATACTATGCCTCCCTGCCGTATCTGCTGTATCTGCTTTTCGGCGTTATCCGCCATTACATCCGGCAGCGCCGGCTCGGAACGGTGGACATTTTGCTGCTTGCGGGCTTTTTCGTATTGCTTGCGGGGCTTTTGTATGAGGCGATATGGACGGGCGACAGCGCCGAGGTTACGCACTACGGCGCGGCGGCCTATGGGATGCTGGGCTTTGTCTTCCTCAACGCCGCGGCCATGAACCTGCAAATTCAGCAGCGGGAAACGGCGCTGATTGAAAGCCGCAGCCGCAGCGAGATGCTGGAGCGGATGAACCGGCTGAATATGGACTTCCTGCACAAGGTCGCCCACGAGCTGAAAACGCCGCTGACGGTGATTTCCGGCTATGCCCAGCTGACCGGGATGCAGCTTGCCGCGCACCGTATCAGCGACGAGGCGCCCGCCAATCTCAAAACAATCCAGCAGGAGGCCGAGCGGCTGGCCGACATGGTGACAAGGCTGATGGAATATTCCTACGGCCGAAAAGGCGAGCTGCACTTCGGGCAAGTCGCCGTATCGGCGCTTTTGAAAAACGTGGACGCCATTGCCGCGCCCATGTGCTTAAAAAACGGCAACACGGTCAAAATTGCCGCCGAATCCTGCGCGGACGTCCACGGCAATTCGGAAATGCTGCTGCAAATTTTCATCAACCTGGTGGTAAACGCCAGCAAGAGCACGCAAAACGGGACCATCACCATAAGCGCCGACGACCGGGAGCGGGAGGGCTTTGTGCTGTTCCGCGTGGCGGACACCGGCAGCGGGATTTCACCGGCGGATTTGCCGCACATCTTTGAGCAGGGCTTCAGCGCCAGCGGCAGCAGCGGGCTCGGGCTGACCATTTGCCGGGAAGCGGTGGAAGCCCACGGCGGCGAGATTTGGGTAGAGCGAACGGGACCCGGGGGCACCGTGTTCGCCTTTACGGCGCCAAAGGAGGGAGAGGCATGAGCACGATTTTGCTGGTCGAGGACAATCCCCACATCATGAAAATCAACGCCGAGGTGCTTTCTCTGCACGGGTACGAGGTGCTAAGGGCCTCTACCGCCGCCGAAGCGCGTGAACAGCTCGCATGGCACCGTGTCCATTTGATTGTGCTGGACATTCTGCTGCCCGACGGCAACGGGCTTGAGCTGTGCCGGGAGCTGAAAGGGCAGTATGCCATCCCGATTCTCTTTTTAACGGCGCTCGGCGAAAACCGGGACGTGGTGGAGGGGCTTCGCGCCGGCGGCGACGATTATCTGCAAAAGCCCTACGACTTAGAGGTGCTGGTCGCCAGAATCGAAGCGAGGCTTCGCTCGGAAGAGGGCCGCCGCCGGTATGTCAGCTACGGGAACCTGAAGCTCGATACCGTTTCCTCCGTCGGGTATGTGAACGGGCGGGACATCCTGCTGACGCAGAAGGAATTTATCGTGCTGCTGCTTTTAACCCGGAGCGCGGAGCACAAGGTGACCCAGGCGGAGCTGATGCAGGCGGTCTGGGGCGCCGCGTCGGAGACGGAAAGCCGCGCCTTGTGGACGCTGGTTTCCCGCATCCGCAAAAAGCTGCAGGGCGAGGAATCCCGGCTGGAAATTTCCGCTCTGCGGGGCGGGGGCTACCGGCTCGAGCAGCTGTAAAGGACAGGCCTTTGCCGCGAACCTTACAAATTTGTAAGGTTCGCGGCTTTTGCTTTTTTCTGTGGTATGGTTACCTTAGAAAAAGTGCAAGCAGTTACAAGGAGGAGAGAAGGATGAAGAAACGCATCATAAGCCTGGTGCTGACCTGCAGCGTTCTGTTTTCCGTGCTCCCGCTAAGCGTTCTGCCGGCGTTTGCCCGGGATGACGTTCTGTACGGCGACGCCGACGGCAACGGGAAAGTGGATATGTCGGACGTGCATTTGATGGAGCAGTACATAGACGGCGACGAAAAAGCGCAGGCCGAAATCCATTTGAAGGCGGCGGACGTCAACGCGGACGACGTCGTTAACGGCGCCGACGTGGCGCTTGTCAAGGAATATCTCGCCGGCAACATCCAGCTGACGGACGACCTTTGCACCGTCCGCTTCGACACGGACGGCGGCGGGGAGATAGCGCCCGTTAAGGTCGGCCGGAACTACGCCATTATGCAGGAGATTCCCTCTCCCGGCAAGGCGGGCGAGACCTTTGTCGGCTGGCAGAAGGAGGACGGCTCCGCCTTTTACCAGACCGAGCCCGTGACGGAGAATATGACCCTGCGGGCCGTGTACGAGCCGATGGAAGCCGCGGAACAGGTCTATATTGATTCCTTTGCCCTGACGGACCAGGCGGCCAATCTGGAAATCGGCGTCACCGCCGCGGGCAAAACGGCCGAGCAGGTCAAGGCGGCCGTCACCCTGCTTGCCAAGGACGGCTCGGACCCGGTGGAATTGCTTGTCCGTGACAACGGCGGCGGCAGCTTCGCGGTTTATGCGGACGGCGGCTTCCGCCAGGGCGGCACCTACGAAATGACCTTGGGGGACGGCCTGACCTTTACGGGCAAGGACGCGCGCTACCGCGCCGTGGCGCTGACCTTTGCCAAGGAAGAGGAAGACAACATCGAATTCGACCCCGACGTGGTGTTTATTCAGGATACCGACGAATACTCTTATTATATCAATGTGCCGGATTCCGGCAGGGAGTTTGTGCCGGTCCTGGACATTCCCATCTATACCGACGGCTCCGCCGAGGTTACGACCGGAAGCATGCAAATAACCACGAATCCTATCCCTGATGATATCCCTGCTTTTGATACCTACCTGGAGGCGGGCGACATCGTGTGCGTCTACGAGAATGTGGACCCGCGGGAGAGGGACTACACACAGGATTTGTATGAGGACGATTCCATCGCCTACATACGCGTAACATCTGTGCGCGTGCCCTGGGCCTTCCAATTTGAATCTCTGTCCGAGGAGGACATGGACGAGGTCGTCTTTATGCCCGACACCATTCCCTACCAGGTGGAGGCGCTGCCTGCCGGGGGCGTCGGGACGGCCGGCAGCGTGGACGTCAACGGCTATGACCACGCCGCAAGGGCGGCCCTCGGCATCACGGAAGCCCCGGCGTTTCACCCCGGTGACCTGCTGGTGTTTTATGCCGAGCCGTTTTCGGCGCTTACGGAAGACAGCGCGGTCGTCTACGCCAAGGTGACGGGGATTCTGGACGACGAGCTGACCGCCGCTTACGAAATCATAGACAAGGCGGAGATTGCGGACCTCACCGGCGGGCTTTTTGTCAGCACGCCCATCACCCTCGACGATATCGAAACAGAAGAGCTGCAGGCCTCCGTGCTGTCCGCGCTGGAGGACAGCAGTTTTACGGACGAGGCCGCGTCCATTCTTGCGAAGGGCGCTTTGCAGACCCCGAGTATTCAAGACCAGCTTGCGGATATGGGCGTCAGCCGGACGGAGCTTGCCGCCATGGCGGCGCAGCCGCTGGCCGCGTCCGGCGGCAACGGCAGCAGCGGCAGGACCAAGTTTATCGTGGAGGACGTCACGGTTACGCCGTCGGTCCTTATCCACGACCGCTACGAGGACGGCTACGGCCTGGGGCTCGACGTCAGCGCCGTGTTCTCGGTGAGCAAAAAGGTCGGCTCCGGGCAGACCACCTCCCTGAAAATAGAGGTCGGCGCGTATTTTGAGCAGCAGGGGGCGTTTGGCCTCAACGTGGATGTGGACACGGACTGGAAGGTGTATGTCATTATTCCCGTGCTCAAGGAGGTCACCTGCTCGGTATCCATTGACATCAAGAGCTATTCCAACATCTCCTTAAGCGCCAGGACCTATACCGTCACCGAACAGAAGCGGGAGGCCTTCAACGGCTTTATCGATTTTGTGCGGAACGGCGAATATACCGACGCCGTGCGCGAGCTCAACGACCTGCGCGTGCAGCGCAAGCTCGGCGGCGGGGAAGAGGTCGTCGACCAGATAGACGCCATTTTGAACGCCTTCCCCAAAATCAACGTGGGCGGGACGGAATATTCGTTTGAGGAGCTGGAAAACGAACTCAACAAGACCGACGTCAGCGACGAGTTTGAAGAGGTGCTGTCCGCCGAGAGCGTGGAGGACAGCAAGGTCGGGATTGAACAGCTCATGAACCGGTATTCCGAGCTTATGAACAGCGAAAGCGACTGGGTGCAGCTCTTTAGCAGGGAGCTGTTTGCCAAGACCTACCACATCAAAATCCTTGCGATTAAGCTCAAGGTGGATTTCATTGTCCGCGGCGACGTCAACGTAACGTTGGGCGCCGATTTGGAGTACGAGGTCGGCAAGCGCTACAATTTCTGGGTCAAGATTTTTGACGGCACCTCGGGCAGCAGCGAAACCGACCTGTTAGACGAGCGCTTCGGCTTCCAGTTTTATATCATGGGCTATATCGGCGTCAAGGCGGGCTTCAAGCTCGACGTGGCCGTCGGTATCCTGAGCACGTCGATTGCGAGCGTGGGTGCGAATGTGGAATTTGGCCCCTATGTCAAGCTCTACGGCTATTTCCTCTATATTTATATCAAGGAACGGCCGGCAAACACCGCCGACTGGAACGTGGAGGAACGCGCGCAGGGCGCGATGTACCTCGAGTTCGGCCTGTATTTGACCGTCAAGTTTAAGGCGCAGGCGCTCAAAGAGTTAATCAAGTACGAGCCCACCCTATATGACGGCGAGTTCCCGCTTTTAACGGCAGGCGACCGAAACAGCGTATACGACTTTGCCCTTGCGCCCACCCCCGCAGACATTCTCTATGTTCTGGACGACAACGGCGACTTTTCCGACGGGATAACCATGCCGCTGCCGGAGGCGTACCGGAATATGAAGACGATAGACCTGACCAGCGGGCAAAAGGCGCAGCGCGTCTATGCTTTATCCGATTTCCATATCCGCTTTACCGACCCGGCCTTTTCCATAGACAGCAGCGGCACCATCCGTTTTGACAAAAGCCAAATCGGCGAGGACGACCGCTACGCCTACACCGACATGATTGTCACCTGGAAGGGCGGCAAGCTTGCCTTCAGCGCGTTTGACCTTTCCATTACCGTGCCGGTCGTGTGGACCAGCTACAGCGAAAGCGAGATAAGCAAGCTCTATAACGTCTATGTGGCGGTCGGCAACGAGACCTACGGCTACGAAACGGTGTGGAGCGGGCAGTATAACCGCATCCAGACCTTCGACCTGCCCACGCAGGAGGAAATTCATGACCTCATCGGCTACAACGCCTATGTAACCGAGGACGGGACCAATCTGAAATACGCCGACGCCGGCGCCTACCGGGCGGAGAAAACGTCGGAGCTTACCGTGTCGGCGGACACCACCTATTATTATGACATTGGCCTTAAGACCTACAGCCTGCGCGTGAAAAACATCCAGGGCAAAAACGGTATCCCTTACGCCGGCACATATACCACGACCTACGGCGAACCGTTTGTCCAGCTCGCCTCCCTGGCGGACACGGGCGCCAACGACCCCGACAACGGCAAGTTCAGCACGTTTTTGAACCTGACCGTAGGGGACGGCGACGAGGTTTTCGCGCTCGATACCGCTGCGGACATGAGTTTTTATGAGAATTACGGCACCTCCGCTGAACTCAGCGCGAATTATGCGGACGCGTCGCGCCTGGCTGTCTTCCGGTTCCAGGGTGTGAGCGTGCCGGACTACACCGTGCCCTTCCGGGCCGGGACCGCGCCGCAGGCAGGGGATTTGATGGCGCATATCCGGCAGTACTTTGACGGGCAGGTAAGCATTACCGACATCAGCCCGGCGGTAACGGCCACCGAAAGCTCGGTTACCTATTCGGTGACCTGTCAGGCGCTGACCGAGGATACGCCGGTCTATCCGGTGAACTTTATCGTCAAACCGTCCGAGCACCAGGCAGAGGAGGATATGCCGCAGATTGCGTCGGTCAGCTACCCGGAAAACTCCATCCTGTTCGCGCCCAAGCTGCCGACGCTCTACGGGGCGTATCTGGACGGCTGGTATACGGACGAGGCCTGCACAAATGCCTTCGATTTCGGCAGCGCGCGGATGCCTCAGGGCGGCATAACCCTGTACGCGCGGTACATCTCCACGCAGGTGGAGGTGCACATCATGGAAAACGCCTCTACGGAGCTGGAGACGCGGCTTGTGCTCAACGGCAGCGAATTGGGAGAGCTGCCCAAAATCTCCGGCATGACCAGCACCCAGCGGCTGGTGGGCTGGTTCGATAACATTGAGTATACCGGCGACTTGTACACGGCGGATACGATTATCCGGAGCGATACGGATATCTACCTCTACCCGCATATCGGCGAGAAGCTGGATATTGGCATTACAAAGGACCTGTTCACAAAGGTTGAGAAGGCATATGACCGCAAGCCTGCCTATCTTGCGATGCCGGATATTTTTGAGTCCGCAGATTTTTACCGCAAGGGCTTTTATACGCAGGATTTGCAGGTGCTGTTCCGCGAGCAGGGCGCGGCCGTCACGGAAGAATGGACCGAGGTGGAGGACCCGTACTATATTTTCTTAGACAGTGAATGGCCGGTGCATACGGGCGTCTACGACGTGCGCATTGTCTGGCCCGGGAACGAGAACTATAAGCCAGTGGATCTCTATCTGGAAGGCTATATCCGCATCAACAAGGCGCCCTTCCCGACGACGGACGGAGCCGCTCTTTCCTTGCCGAGAGTACAGGGAGGCGTTTACAGTGTATCGGTACATCTGCCGGATAATTTCGACCGCTACAACTTTACCGAGGATAACCAGGTGACCATAAAGCTGCGATACATGCAGGAAAATGGAAACTTTGTGGATTATGCCTCCCATACCATGCCGATTTTTGACGGCCAGTATGTGATGCACGATAAGTATTTGTATACCTTTACAGTCAATCGCGATGAATTGGTCAATCCTGCGGATGCCCCGAAGTTCGGCGGCACTCTCTTAGTCAGTGCGTGCCTGGAAATTTCCGATGGCTCCGACTACTACGGCGCCACGACGGAATACAGCCTCGGCAGTCTGCTGTATCCCACAGTAGAGCATTTTTACCCGGATAGGAACAAATCGTCTGCGAGAACGGCGCAGGCTGCGGTGCAGGCAGCTTCTCCGCAGACGGCGACGGCTTCTGAGCACAGCGGCGACGCCGAGCCTGTCGACGACGGCACGCTGCGGCTTTTAGGCGAGGACGTCAAAACCATGGCGGGCAAGACCTTCGGCATCACCTTAAGTCTTGACAACCTTGACAGTACAGGCGTATGGGGCCTGATGGCGCAGCTCGATTACGCCGGCGCGCCCTTTGAGATGCTTGGGTATTCCACGGGCAGCGCGTTCCCGAGGGAAGGCTTTACCATGCACAGGGACTGGAGCTCCGACCCGTATTCCTTCGTCGTATCCAATACTGCGCAGACGAACATCACCGAAGAGGACGACGTGGTAACCATCTGGTATCGGGTGCGGGATGACGCCGCGGCGGGGCATTATCCGGTGACGGTAACGCTTCCGGACGCCGTCAATGCCGCGGGGGAGAAAATTGCGTCCCAGGCCGCAAAAATCGACGTGTGGGTCGCCACCGACGGCGAATTCACAGCCCAGACGCCCGAAATCAAGCTGGTAGCGGAGGAGGACTATGTCTACACCAAGGGCAACACGGCTGACATGGTCTATGTCAACGGCAGCGTTTCGGACGGCGGCGCGCTTTCCTATCAGTGGTACGTCTATACCGACAGCAAGGAAAACAGCACGCCGGTAAACGGCGCCGCAGCCGCCCGGTTTACGCCGTCCACCGACACGGCCGGCACGCTCTTCTACTACTGCCGCGTGACCAACCGTCTCTCCACGCTCGCCGGAGAAAGGACGGCTTATACCGATACCGACAGCATAAGGGTGGAGGTGCTGGAGAAAGAGTCCCTCGTCCTTCTCGACGCCAACCGCGGCGCCTTTGGCGGTGGTTTCACCGGCATAGGTCTGCACACCCAAAACGGGAGACTGCCGGATTTGGACGAACATATTCCCACGCGCGACGTGCATGACTTTACCGGCTGGTATACCCAGGCGGAAGGCGGCGAGCTAGTCGACACCGATACGGTGTTCCGGGAGGACACCACGCTGTACGCCCATTGGGCGGCGACCGGGGAGCTGACCCACGCGCAGGCGCCGGTTATCGAGTGGGCAACGAGTTCTGTTAAGGCAGAGGTGGGCGATATCAGCAGCGAGCTTTATGTTCGGGCGAAATCGCCGGACGGCGGCACGCTTTTGTACAGATGGTATCGGAGCGATACGGCCAGCAACGAAAACGGCACGCCGGTAGAAAAGGCCGAGTATTACCGGTATACGCCGGATACCTCTGCGGACGGCATCGTCTACTACTACTGCGTTATCACAAACCGCAATACAAATCCGGAGATTACCGGCAGCCAGACCGCCACGGTTAAAACAGAGGCCATCCCGGTCTATACCGGCACGGTCTATGTCACGCTGGACGCCCGGGGCGGCAGCGTGCGTGTCGACCGGGTCCCGCTGAAGTTCTACAGCCAGAGCAGCGGCAGAATCCGGCTCGACGGAAACCTGCCAATCCCCGAAAAAGAAGGCTACGCCTTCATGGGCTGGTACACGCAGCCGGAGGGCGGCAGGCAGATGACGCAGTACGATGATTTCGAAAACGCCGTCACCCTCTACGCCCAATGGAGCCCGGACGCCCTCACGCCCGTGATTGCCGACGGGCCGGACGACGTGGAGGGACAGATGGTCAACACTGAAATCTTCCTTCCGATAACGGTCCTTGACCCGACCGACGGCGGCACGCTTTCCTACCAGTGGTACCGCTGCAACGAAGACGGCAGCGGCGCGCAGCGCATAGAAGGGGCGACCGACAGCACCGGCACGGACATGGCCAAAGAGACGGGCACCTTCTACTATTACTGCGTGGTGACCAACACCAATAAAAACGTCGTCGGCAGCCAGACGGCCTCCGTGCGCAGCGACATCGCCAAGGTGACCGTTGTGGCGCCCACGGGCGTTGAAAACGCGATGACGCCGCGCGTGACCTGGCAGGCCGTAGACGACGCCGAATACGGCCTGGGCGCGCAGACGGAGGCTTTGCGTTACACCGCGTTCGTAGACGACGGCGGCGTGCTGACCTATCAGTGGTATGTAAGCCCCGACGCGACAAGCGCCGGCACAGCCATAGACGGCGCTGTGCAAAGCACCTTCACACCGCCCGCCGATAAGGCCGGAACCTTCTATTATTACTGTGTGGCCACCAACACAAACGCGTATGCGTCCCAAAACAAAACGGCGCAAAGCGTCTCGGGCAGAGCCAAGATTACCGTTGTAGATGCGGAAGCGCCCGTTATCACCGCCCAGCCCGTCAGCGCAGCGTACCGGGAAGGCGATACGGCCGAATCGCTGCTTGTCGAAGTGAAAGCCCCCGAGGGCTGCAGCCTGACCTATCAATGGTACGAGGGCTATACCGACGACGGCGTTGCCGTGGCCGGCGCGGACCAAAACCGCTTTGTGCCCGCAGCGCAGATGGAAGCGGATGAGGACTATATGTCCACGTACAATTACTTCTGCGCAGTTACCGCCGTTTACCCCGGCGGCCGGACGCTGACCCTTTATTCCCAGCCTGCGAGCATCACCGTCATCGGTGCCGACAGCGGGGAGTACATCGTCCGCTTTGCCCCCAACGGCGGCAGCGTTTCTGAAATTTCCATGTCTACCGTGAATCAGCAGCTTTTGTATATGCCCGTGCCCGTGCGCATCGGCTACGATTTTGACGGCTGGTACACGCAGCCGGAGGGCGGCACGCACGTCACCGTCGGCAGCCGAATCTATGCGTCGGACGAGACCTTGTACGCGCATTGGACGGCCAACGGTCAGCCGGTGTACGCCCAGCCTCCTGCCATTACGGCCCAGCCGCAAGGCGCCCAATATACCGTGGGCGATTCGGCGGGCGCCCTGACGGTGGAAGCGGCGTCGACGGACGGCGGCGTCCTTTCCTACCAGTGGTATCAAAGCGCCGACGGCAGCACGGCCGGCGGCACCAAGGTGGGCACGAACAGCCCGAGCTTCACCCCCGACACATCCGCCGCAGGGACGTATTATTACTATTGCGTGGTTACCAGCACAAACAGCGCGGCGTACTATCCGACCGCCGCGGTCACAACAAAGGCGGCGTGCATTCAGGTGGCGGACGTCCATTCCCATGCGCCCGTGCCGGTGGCGGGGAGGAAAGCGACCTGTACCGAGGCCGGCAGCAAGGTGTATTACACCTGCGGCTGCGGCATGGCCTTTGAAGATGAGGCCTGCACAAAACCGATTGCCGACGTGGAAAGCTGGAAGGCTCTCCCGCCGCTCGACCACAGCTTCGGCGCGTGGGAGACGGTGAAGGAGGCCACCTGCACAACGCCCGGCACGGAAAAACGCACCTGTACGCGCTGCGAAGCGGAGCAGACGCGCGAAACCGAAAAGACGGCGCACACGTGGTCCGAAGGCTATCCGGGTGAAAGCGCGGATGCCGAGCTGCATTACCATGTCTGCGAGGTCTGCGGTGTACGTGACGGCGGCGCGGCGCATGTCTGGAACGTCGAAGCCGCTACGGAGGAGACAGACAAGCATTGCACCGTGTGCGGCTATGTGGCCGAAGCGCAGCTGGGGCATACCCATAAGGGTTCCCGGGTCGACGGCGAGGACGCAACCTGCACCGAGCCCGGCAGCAGGGCGTATTACGTGTGCAAATGCGGCATGGCCTTTGAAGACAAGGCCTGCACCAAGCCGATTGACGATTTGGACGGCTGGAAAGCCATTTCCGCTTTGGGTCACGACTTTGCAAACGGGAAATGCACCGTCTGCGGGGCAAAGGACCCGGACTATGCGCCGGCCGTCACCGGCGGCGGGCAGGACTCGCCGCAAACCGGCGGCAGCGGCGTCGCACCGTGGCTCGCCGTACTGCTTCTGTCCGGCGGCGTGCTCGGCGCGCTGGCCGTTCGGCGGACGCGCAAAAAGCGGCGCTGACCTGCGAAAAATACGCAAAAGGCCGGTATAAAAAGGAGCCGGATTTCAGTCTT
>DGYFJ06201__coassemble_513_pt1 | contig 76374 bp, 74 predicted proteins | sample DGYFJ06201__metabat2_low_PE_011 | metagenome-assembled genome bin DGYFJ06201
GGAATCCTTCCGGTAATAACTCCCCGGCTCCAGCTTGTTTTCCTCGCTGAGGAAATTGCCGATTGCCATCCTATACAGCTTGTAAATATTGTCTTCCGTAATTTTATTTTCCTTGTTGCTGATAAAATCAAGCCCCTGCTTTAATCCGTATATTCTGTTTTCTTCCTCATCCCGCGGGGCGAGCCCCCGCATAATATTGCGCACGCTCTCTCTGCTGAAATCTATGCTTTCAATCGCGGAGGTCGCAATTATCTCATTCTCCAATGCTTTTGCGCCGTAGGCGGATTTTTGAGGACGATACAGAAGCTTAACCGCCTCCAAGTTAATGCCCGTGCAGGATTTTAAATACACAAGATTGTTCCCCTGAAAATCCCGCAGAGGCAGCGGCGTATAAAAGGATGCCTTCAGCACCGAAAGGAAATCGTCAAAGCAGTCCGGATATTTATATTTCAATTTTTTCAAATCCAGTATATTTTTATCAGAAAGCATTTCCGAAAACTTGAATGCATCCATATTCTCACCGCTGATACTAATTGATACTAATTGATATCAGTATATACCGGCTTATTCTTTTTGTCAATAGGCCGCCCGTAAAAATTACAAACCAATTTTCCGGAACGCAAAATGCGTAAGCGCAAGCGCTTTTGAGAACCTTGTTTTTCGTATTCGCAGGCAGAAAGCTTGCGGCAAACAGAAAAGCCCTTTGCTTTTGCGCAAAGGGCTTTTGCTTTGGTGCTTTATGCGTTTGCGTTTAAGTAGTCGCACGCGGCAAGGGCGGCGACGCTGCCGTCGCCTGCGGCGGTGGTCAGCTGGCGCACGGACTTTGTGCGGCAGTCGCCCGCGGCAAAAATACCGGGTACGTTCGTTTTGCACGATTCGTCCGCTACGATAAAGCCGGCGTCGTCGAGCCTTACCAGGTCACGGCAAAAGTCGTTTGCGGGGACCTTGCCGATGGAAACGAACACGCCGTTTACCGGGAGTTCCGAGGTCTCTCCGGTCTGCGTATCGCGCAGGGTGAGCGCCTGCAAAAGCGGCTCGCCTGAGAGCGCCGCGACGGTTTTGTTGAGGACGGGCTCGATGTTCGGCCTTGCCTCCATGGCGCGCACGACGGCCTCCTCGGCACGGTACTGCGCGCGGCGATGGATAAGATAGACCTTTTCGGCGACGTCGGAAAGGTAAACCGCGCTTTGCAGCGCGGCGTTGCCGCCGCCGACGACCGCCACGGTGCGGCCGCGGAAAAACGCCCCGTCGCACACCGCGCAATAGGACAGCCCGCGCCCGAGATACGCCGCTTCTTCCGGCAGCCCCAGATTGCGGTGCTTGACGCCCGTCGCGAGGATAAGCGCGCGCGCCGCATACGACGAGCCGCCGGTCTCGACGGTGAAGCCGCCTTCCGCCTGCCGGACGGCCTTGGCGCGCTCCAGCTCGACCGAAACGCCCAGCGCCGTCGCCTGGTTGAAAAGCCGGTCGGAAAATTCCGCCCCGCTGATGCTTTCAAAGCCGGGGTAGTTTTCGACCTTCGGCGAGGTGGCAATCTGCCCGCCGACGGCTTCGTTTTCGAGCACGGTCACGGTCTTGCCCGCGCGGGCGGCGTAAATGGCGGCCGTCAAGCCCGCCGTGCCCGCGCCGACAATCAGGATATCCTGCATAGGTTATGCCCTTTCCGCAAACGCCTTGATGTTGGAGGCGTTCGCAAAGGTCTCAAAGCTGTCACCCGAAACAGAGACGAGCGTCGGCGCCTGGCGAACGCCGTATTTGTCCGTCAGGTCCGCGTTTTCCTCCGCGTCAATCACGGTATACGCAACGCCGGCCTTGTCGAGCGCCGCCTTGGCAAGCTTGCAGTTCGGGCAGGTCTTGGTGGTGAACAGCAGCAGCTCGCCCGCCTTTTCCTGCGGCGCGGCGGCAGGGCCCTCTGCCGTCTCCGGGTTCAAAACGCCGTTGTGGCGCAGGTGGGAATTGGCGATGTCGTAAAGCTTGCGGTGCTTGAATTCCTCGGCCTTGCCGTCGTTCCAGTTCTGCACCGGGCGGTAATAGCCGGTGATGCGGCTGTAGACCTCGGTCACGCCGCCGCACTCGGGGCAGGTATAGTGCTCGCCCGTGATGTAGCCGTGCTCCTTGCAGACCGAATAGGTCGGGGACATGGTGTAGTAGGGCAGCTTGTAGTTTTCGGCGATTTTGCGCACCAGGTTCGCGGCGGCCTGCCAGCTCGGCAGCTTTTCGCCCAGGAAGGCGTGGAAGACCGTGCCGGAGGTGTAAAGCGTTTGCAGCTCGTCCTGGATGTCGAGCGCCTCAAAGATGTCGGCGGTGAAGTCCACCGGCAGGTGCGAGGAATTCGTGTAGTACGGCGTGCCGCAGTCGCCCGCCGCGGTGATGATGTCGGGATAGCGCTGCACGTCGTGCTTGGCAAGGCGGTAGGTCGTGGACTCCGCCGGGGTCGCCTCCAGGTTATAGAGGTCGCCGTACTGCTCCTGATAGTCGGACAAGCGCTCGCGCATATGGTTGAGCACGTCCTTCGTAAACTGCAGCGCGTGCGGGTGGCTCAAATCCTCGCCGACCCAGTTGGCATTGAGGCACGCCTCGTTCATGCCGATAAGGCCGATGGTCGAGAAGTGGTTGTTAAAGGTGCCGAGATACCGCTTGGTATAGGGGTACAGGCCCTCGTCCAGAAGCCGGGAGATGATGTCGCGCTTGACCTTCAGGGAACGCGCGGCAATGTCCATCATGCGGTCGAGCCGCTTGTAGAACTCCTCCTCGGTCTTGGAAAGGTAGGCGATGCGCGGCATATTGATGGTCACAACGCCGACGGAGCCCGTGCTCTCGCCGCTGCCAAAGAAGCCGCCGGATTTCTTGCGCAGCTCGCGCAAATCGAGCCGCAGGCGGCAGCACATGGAACGCACGTCCGAGGGCTCCATGTCGCTGTTGATGTAGTTCGAGAAATACGGCGTGCCGTACTTCGCGGTCATCTCAAACAGAAGCTTGTTGTTCTCGGTTTCGGACCAGTCAAAGTCCTTGGTGATAGAATAGGTCGGGATGGGGTACTGGAACCCGCGGCCGTTGGCGTCGCCCTCGACCATGATTTCGATGAACGCCTTGTTGACCATATCCATTTCTTTTTTGCAGTCTTTGTACTTGAAGTCCATTTCCTTGCCGCCGACAATCGCGTTGAGCTCGGCAAGGTCCGCGGGAACCGTCCAGTCGAGCGTGATGTTCGTGAACGGCGACTGCGTGCCCCAGCGGCTGGGCGTGTTGACGCCGTAGACGAAGGACTGGATGCACTGCTTGACCTCTTTGTATGACAGGTTGTCAACCTTTACAAAGGGCGCCAGGTAGGTGTCGAACGAGGAGAACGCCTGCGCGCCCGCCCATTCGTTCTGCATGATGCCCAAGAAGTTGACCATCTGGTTGCACAGCGTCGAAAGGTGCGACGCGGGCGACGAGGTGATTTTGCCCGGGATGCCGCCGAGGCCCTCCTGGATAAGCTGCTTTAAGGACCAGCCCGCGCAGTAGCCGGTGAGCATCGACAGGTCGTGGATGTGGATGTCGGCGTTGCGGTGCGCTTCCGCGATTTCATTGTCGTAAATCTCCGACAGCCAGTAATTCGCCGTAATGGCGCCGGAGTTGCTTAAGATGAGGCCGCCGACCGAATAGGTCACGGTGGAATTTTCCTTCACGCGCCAGTCCGTCAGGTGCACGTAGTTGTTGACAATCTCCTTGTAATCGAGCACCGTGGACTTCATGTTGCGAATCTTTTCGCGCTGCTTTCTGTAAAGGATATACCCTTTCGCCACGTCGGCGTAATCCGCCGCGATAAGCACGGCCTCGACGCTGTCCTGGATGTCCTCGACGCCGATGAGCCCGTCCTTGACCTTTTTCTCAAAATCCGCCGTAACCTTGAGTGCGAGCAGCTCGATGATGTCCATGTTGTACTGCCGTTCCTGCGCCTCAAACGCCTTGCGGATGGCCTCGGTGATTTTGGACAGGTCGAAGTCTACGCGCTTGCCGTCCCGTTTGATGACCTGATACATTCCTTTTCCCTCACTTTTTTTAATTTCTATCGTTTGACCGGTCGCCCGTTCATTTCCAAAAGAAGGATGCAAAAATTATTATACTATGCCGCCGTGCGGCTGTCAAGGAAATTAAACAAGATATTGTTTGTGATTTTTAAACACACACAATATATTGTGGCCATACGCGGCGTCAATCCACGCCGCGCAGCTCGGCCTGCGGCAGAACCGCCCGCACGCGCGCGAGCAGGCCGCGCATCTCCTGCGGGGAGTAGGGGTGCAGCCCTGTCCCCAAAAGCGCGCCGGAATCGCGGAACCCCTGCAGAAAATAGCGTTTTGCGCCCCGCAGCCATTCGGCAATGGCCGTCAGGTTGCCGGCGCGGTGCAGCTCGCGCACGACCGTGGTGCGGAACTCGTACTCGACGCCGCAGGTCATCAGGTACTGCACGCTTGCAAGAATCGGCTCCGTCGGGAAATCGGGTATCCCGACGGTCTCGGCATAGCGGCTCGGGTCGTTTTTTACATCCATCGCCACGTAATCGACCGCGCCGCTTTCCACGGTCTGCCGCAGCCGCTCGGTCAAAAAGCCGTTGGTGTCGAGCTTCGTTGTAAAGCCCATTTCCTTTACGCGCTGAAAGAACTCGATAAGCCCCGCCTGCAAAAGCGGCTCGCCGCCGGTGACGCAGACCCCGTCGAGCAGCCCCTGCCGTTTTTGCAAAAAGGCGAAAAACGCCTCCATGGACATTTCCTCGGGCGCGTCGGGGGACAGCACCAGGTCCGCATTGTGGCAAAACGGGCAGCGCATATTGCAGCCGGCCGTGAACACCGTGCAGGCGACCCTGCCCGGGAAATCGAGCAGCGTCAGGCTTTGCAGCCCGCAAATCTTCATATGCATCTCCCCTTTTTTCAGACAAAGCAGTCCGCCCGACCATGCCGCCGGACGGAAAGTGCCTTTATTATAGCACCACAAAACTTAGTATGCAATCGGAAAAGCGGCGAAAATTTTCGCAATATATTGTGCAGTTTGTCGAAACCCGCACAGCAGCGCGCTTTTCCGCTTTTTTCGTCGTTTTCCCGCTTTTGCACAAAAAACGGGCGGACACGTCGTGTGTCCGCCCGGTCGTCCCGCGCCGGTCCCGTCAGGCGCTCAGCTGCTGGAGCAGCTCGTGCAGAATCTCGGCCTTGCCCGCCGGGAATTTGTCCAAGAATGCCGCAATGCGGTCGGCGACCGCCTGCTCGCGCTCCAGAAAATACTGCTCGCCCGCGTCGGTCAGGCGCAAAAGCACGTTGCGGCGGTCGTTCTCCGTGCGCACGCGCGCCGCAAAGCCGAGGTCCTCGAGCTCGTTCAAAAGCTTGGAAAGCTGCTGCTTGGTCACCTGCAGCTCCGTCAGCAGGAAGCTTAACGACAGCCGCTTTTCGTGCGCGTGCATAAGCAGATACAGCACGTGGAAGGCGTGGGTGTGCACCTTCGGGCCCGCGCTGACGCGCGGCTGCCGCTGCCCGGCGCTGTAAAACCGGAACAAAAGCTCCGTGAGCATCTCCGCAGTTTCCTGCCGTACCGTTTCATCCATACATACCGCCCCTTTTCTGTCTATACTATAAACGTTTGCATAAAAACTGTCAATAGAAACGGTACAGTTCATACAATGTTTACAAATTAAACATTGACGCACGCCCGGTTTTCCGCTATCATTAAGATTGGAAAGTCACAGGCGGCGGGCGTTTGCCCGCGGCCGGCAAAGGAGGAATTCGATATGCGCAAAACCAAAAGCGAGGTTTTGGAATACGCTGCCAAAATGAGCGAGCAGAACATCGCGTGCAGCGCGATTGACCCCGCGCTGTTCGACGCCTATTCCGTCAAGCGCGGGCTGCGCGACAAAAACGGCGTCGGCGTTTTGGCGGGGCTGACGACCATTTCCAACATCAAGGCCTATGAGGAGACCCCCGAGGGGCGCAAGCCCTGCGCCGGGGAGCTGCGTTACCGCGGCATCAACGTCACCGAGCTTGTGCGCGGCTGCATTCGGGAGCAGCGCTTCGGCTTTGAGGAGGCGGCGTACCTGCTGCTGTTCGGGAAGCTGCCCGACAGCGGGCAGCTGGCGGAATTTTGCGACGTGCTGGCGACGCTGCGCTTTCTGCCGCGCAACTTTGTGCGCGACGTGGTAATGAAGGCGCCGAGCAAGGACATCATGAACAGCCTGACGCGCAGCGTGCTGACGCTGTCCGCCTACGACAGCAACCCGACCGATATGACGCAGGAAAACGTCCTGCGGCAATGCCTGTCGCTTATCAGCCGGTTCCCGATGCTCGCGGTTTACGGGTACCAGGCGTACAACCATTACCTGTGCAACGACAGCCTGTACATCCACCACCCGGACGCCAGGCTTTCCGCGGCGGAAAACATCCTGCGGCTGCTGCGGCCCGACAAAAAGTACACGGCGCTCGAGGCGCAGGTGCTCGACATCGCGCTGATTCTCCACATGGAGCACGGCGGCGGCAACAACTCGTCGTTCACGACGCACGTGGTCGCTTCGTCCGGCTCCGACACCTTCTCCGTCATGGCGGCGGCGCTCTGCTCCTTAAAGGGCCCGAAGCACGGCGGCGCGAACATCAAGGTCGTCGAAATGTTCAAGGACATCAAGCGCCATGTGCGCGACATCCGCGACGAGGACGAGGTGCGCCGGTACCTGGAGGCGCTGCTCGAGCGCAAGGCGTTTGACAAAAAGGGCCTGATTTACGGCATGGGCCACGCGGTCTACTCCATTTCCGACCCGCGCGCCGAAATTTTCAAAAGCTTTGTGGAAAAGCTTGCAAAGGAAAAGGGCCGCGCCGAGGATTTCGAGCTTTACAGCCTGATTGCCCGCCTGGGGCCGGAGGTCATCTCCGCGCGGCGGCGCATCTACAAGGGCGTCAGCCCCAACGTCGATTTTTACAGCGGCTTCGTATACAGTATGCTCGACATCCCGCCGGAGCTGTACACGCCGATTTTCGCCATGGCGCGCATTGTGGGCTGGAGCGCGCATATGCTCGAGGAGCTGACGAACGTCGACAAGATTATCCGTCCCGCCTACAGAAGCGTTTCGGGCGAGCAGCCGTATTTGCCGCTCGACGAACGGTAAGCTTCAAAAAAACGCATGAAAGGACCCGGCTCCCAAACGGAAGCCGGGCCCTGTTTTTTTATCAGAAGCCGCGCGAGCTGCCGCCGCCGGAAAAGCCGCCGCCCCCGCCGGAGAAGCCACCGCCTCCGCCGCCGGAAAACCCACCGCCGCCGGAAAATCCGCCGCCGGTAAAGCCGCCGTAAAACCCGCCGCCGGTAAAGCCGCCGCGGCGGCGCAGCAGAACCAGCACAGCCAGAATGACCACAAGGCTAATCGGCGCTAAAATGACCGTCGTGCGGTTTTCATTCTCCTCCGGCCCGCTTTCCACCGGCTCATAGCCGGATTCCGGCTCCAGCCCGAATTCCAGATAGACCTCGTTCACAATCGATTTATAGGCTTCCAGAAGGCCGGTCGAAAAATCGTCCGCCTGTAAGTACGGCATGGCGTAGGTGTCGAGGATACGGCCGGTTTTGCCGTCGGTCAGCTGCCCCTCCAAGCCGCTGCCGACCTCGATGCGCACCTGCCGGTCCCCGGTGGAAAGAAGCAGCAGCACGCCGGAATCCCGGTCCTCTGCGCCGATGCCCCATTCGTTTGCAAGGCCGTAGCCGTAGTCCTCGATGCTCGCGCCGTCCAGGGATTCGACGGTGACGACGACCGCCTGCGCCCCGGTCGCGCGGTACAGCGCTTCGCCGCGCGCCTGCATTTCCCGCGCGTCGTCCGCGCGAAGGCAGCCGGCAAAATCATTGACAAAAAAGTCGTTCGTCGGCTGCGGGTAGTCCCCGCGCGCCGCCGACGCGGGCAGCGCCAGAAGCGCGGCGCAAAGCAGCCCCAGAAAGAGCCCTGCGAACCGTTTCATACTGCTCCTCCGCGTTGTATCAGTCAAAGTTCACCTGCGGCACGGTCTGCGATTCCGCAGACGCTTCGAAATAGGCCGACGCCTCGAAATTCCCAATCCCCGCAATGATGGAGGTCGGGAACCGCTGGATGCGCGTGTTGTAGTCGCGCGCCATTTCGTTGTACTTGTTGCGCGCCTGCGCAATGCGGTTCTCCGAGCCGGCGAGCTCATCCTGCAAATTGAGGAAGTTTTCGTTGGATTTCAGCTCCGGGTAGTTTTCCACAACCACAAGCAGCCGCGAAAGCGCGGAGTCAAGCGCGCCGTTCGCCGCGTTGAGCTCGTCGACGGTATTCGCGCCCGACAGCGCGGCGCGTGCGTCGGCAAGCGCGGTGAAGACCTCCTCCTCATGGTCGGCGTACGCCTGCACGGTGTTGACCAGGTTCGGGACCAGGTCGGCGCGGCGCTGCATATAGACCTCCACGTTCGCCTGCGCGGCGGTTACCTCCTCGCGTGTGGACACAAGGCCGTTGTAGCTGGAAACGCCCCAGCCGACGACGGCGATAAGGACGAGCGCCACGACGGCGAGCACGATAAAGAGCGTCTTTTTGCTTTTCATAGGATTCCCTCCCGCGGCAAACGCCGCTGTTTGTTGCTTTGGGCTTATTCGTACCCGTTCGGGTTCTGCTTCTGCCAGCGCCAGGCGTCCTCGCACATCTGGGCAAGACCGCGCTTTGCCTGCCAGCCGAGCACCTCCTTGGCCTTTGTCGGGTCGGAATAGCAGGTGGCGATATCGCCCGGGCGGCGGTCGACAATCTTGTAGGGCACGTGCACGCCGGTCGCCTCTTCAAACGCATGGACAAGGTCAAGCACGCTGTACCCGACGCCGGTGCCGAGGTTGAAAATCTGCACGCCGCAGGGGCCGGACAGGATATTGTCGAGCGCCTTGACGTGGCCCTCGGCGAGGTCGACGACGTGGATATAATCGCGCACGCCGGTGCCGTCGGGGGTGTCGTAGTCGTCGCCGTACACCGAAAGCTCGGGCAGCTTGCCGACGGCGACCTGCGTGATATAGGGCATGAGGTTGTTGGGGATGCCATTCGGATTTTCACCGATTCGCCCGCTTTTATGCGCGCCGATGGGGTTAAAGTAGCGCAGCAGCGTGACGTTCCAGTCGTTGTCCGCTTTATTAAGGTCTTCGAGAATAATCTCAATCATGTATTTCGTCGTGCCGTACGGGTTCGTGGTGCCGCCCGCGGGCATGGTCTCCTTCAGCGGCGAGACGTTGTGCATCCCGTACACCGTCGCCGACGAACTGAACACGATGTTCTTGCAGCCGAAATCGCGCATGACCTCGCAAAGCGTCAGCGTGCCGCCGATGTTGTTGTCGTAATACTCGAGCGGCTTCTGGCAGGATTCGCCGACCGCCTTGAGTCCCGCAAAGTGTATCACCGCGTCAATGCGGTTCTCGCGGAACACGCGGGAAAGCCCCTCGCGGTCGCGGATGTCGCATTCGTAGAACTTCAGCTCTTTCCCGCAAAGCTCATTGACGCGGGCAAGCGCCTTGGGACTCGAGTTGTAAAAATTGTCCACCACCACGGCGTCGTAGCCCGCCTCGGTCAGCGCAACGCACGTGTGCGAGCCGATAAAGCCCGCGCCCCCGGTCACCAAAATTGACATATTGCATTCCTCCCGGAAAAATGAAAATCAAACCGTCAGCTGCGCGCCGCTGTAGTAGCGCGACAGAATCTCGGTATATTCCGCGCCCGTGGCCGCCATGCGGTCCGCGCCGCGCTGGCTCATGCCGACGCCGCACCCGACGCCGTAGACCTCAAACAGGAATTCGTTGGTCTCGGGCTGGTAGGTGACGGCAAAGCACGGAGACGGCAGGTTTTTGCCCGCCATTACGGTGTCGATAAAGTCCAGCCCGGAGACGGAACGGTCGCCGACGCGGATGGTGTGCACGTAGCCGGTGCCGGTATCCACCGCGCCGTCGTGTTCGGTGACCTCCAGCCACGTCGCGGGGTCCTCCCCAAGGACAATCGCGGCGTCATAGGCGTTTACCATGGCGCGCACATCGTCCGCCGAAAAGATAAGCTCGGTCACGTACCCCTCCTCCGTGCGGTCGGAAATGCTGTCCGCCGCGCGCAGGTACGCGTAGCTTGTGCCGAACACCGTTTCGCACGCGGCGGTCCGCCCGGCGGAGAGCCGGAAAAACGGCGTAAACGCCGGGGCGCCGTTGAAGCTCAAATATTCGCCGAACACCGTGCGCACCGCGTTGTAGACCTCGTCGCTGTAATCCTCGGCAAGGGTGACGCCGGTGATTTTCCAGTTCGTATTGCGGTATTTCAAATAGGTATAGATGGCAACCGTCTGCGCCTTGAGCGCCTCGGTGTTGTAGGTGCTGTCGAGCTCCGCTTCAATCATGCGGGCGACCGCCTCTTTGGCGTCGAGCAGCCGGCCGTTGACAAGCATTTCCGACGGAATCTCGTCGCCCGCGGCCGTGCTCCCGGCGGTCGTGTCAATGGCGACGCCCGCGCCGGAGGCGGTTGTGGTTTCCGCCGGCGGTTCCTGCACGCCGGTGCGCATCTCCCGGTATATGAATTCCGAAATCGGCACCGTATCCTCCAGGACCGGCGCAATGGTCGTGTTCACCGGCTGCGTTGTGGCCGGCGGCTGCGTGGCGCTTTGCGCGTCGCGCTGGCGGCGGTTCTGAATCAGGAAAAAGCAGCTGACGCCGACCGCGGCGGCAAGCAGCACGATAACCACGGCAAGGACCGCCTTGCCCGCCGGGCGCGACAGGAAGCCCGGCTTGCGCGACGCGCCGGCCGCGTCGGCAATTTCAATGCCGACCATGCCCTTGCCCTCCGCCTTTTCGCCGATAAGCTCAATGAGCTCCTCGGCCGCGTCGTGCAGGAAGCTGTTTTCGGTCTCGTCGTCCTCCTTATACAGCTTGCGCACGACGGCGGTCGTGTCGTCCGCAACCGTGACGCAGGCATACGCGCCGTTTTCGCTCTCGCAGACGTCGGAAATGCACGCGCCGAACGCCGCGCCGGAAAGCTCCTTGGCCGATTTTGCCAGCAGGGCGGCGTAATCCGTCACGCTGTAGTCGCCCTTGTCCTCAACGTGGGGCGTAAACAGAAAGCAGTCGTCAAAGCCCGCCGTACCGGCGCCGAGCGAGCGGATAATCTGCGCGCCGGGCGTGCTGCTGACGGCGACCTTTGCGCCGTTTTCACGCAAGAGGTTCACCGTGCGCTGCACCACCGCGTTGGGCGCGGCGTCCGGCTCCGGCGCGGTGCGCGCCTGCGCCTTCGGCTTCTCCTGTACGGAACGGCGCATGAAATACGGCACGAGCCCGTTTTTGAGCACGGCGGACAGCGCTTCCTCCTCAAGGGGCAGGAACACAATGGTCTGCCTGCCCTTTTCCACGGCGACGCCCGTATACAGGCCGTCCGCATTCGGGAACAGCGCCGCGCCCCGCGGCACGCGGGCAAGCTTTTCCGCCTCGGCAACCGGCAGCGCGGTGTTCGCCGTCAGGCGTTCGTAAAGCCCGCGGTCCGTCGCCTGCGGCAGCGACAGCGCCGCGCAGAGCTTTTCACGCGTCGCGTTGTACCGCGCCGCGTCGACGCCCAGCACAATCACGTCGTGGGCCTTCAGCGCCTCTACAAAGGCCGGCAGCAGCGCCTTGAGCGTCGGGTACTCGGAAAACGCCGTGTCCGCGTCGCAAAAGCCGCTGAGCGTCCCGGAAATGCGCACCAGCAAATGGGCGTGCGCGTCTCCTTCGGTCAGCGCCAGCAGTTTCATATCCATCGTCTTTCATCCATCCCTTGTATTCAAATCACGGCATCCACTTTTCCGCCCCGGCGTAGGGGTTCGTCTGCCCGCGCTTGTCGTACCACGCCTGCGGGTAACGCGGCGCGGGGTTTTCCACCGCCAGGTTCGTGTCCACCGTCGTGCTTTCGCCGTCGCGCACCAGGCGGCCAACCACCACAAGACGCGCGTCGGAAAATTCGTAGGTGCAGGTCTGCAGCGTCAAAAGCTTGTCGCCGGGCTGCACATCCACCCCGGTCGTGTAAAGCTTGCGCTCATCCACCGCCGCGATGTAGGACATGAACGCCTCGTCCGAGGCAAAATTGGTGACCGTGTAATTGAAAATGTAATCGTTGTCGTCCTCGGCGCGGCTGTTCGAAATGAAAACGGCGTAGACCTTAAAGGTATAGCTGCGGTACAGCGTGTCGAACTGGATAAGCGGCGATTCCTTAAAGCCGTCTATCGTCTTGTACTTCGTCAAATCCGCAAACACCAGGCCGTCGCTCATGTGATGGCCGTAGAGGATGGTGTTGTCGTCGAGGTACTTCGGGTCGTTGCGGTAGTCCATATACGGGCAGCCGTACCGGCTGTAATTGCCGTAAAAGTCCTTTTTCAGGTAGTCGCCGTTCTGCTCGCTTTGGACGACCTGCACGTCGATAATGGAATTCGGAATGCGCACCCAGCCGACCAAATCCTGGTTGATGGCGTACAGGTACGCGTATTTCGACATCATCCCCTCGGGCAGGCGGATGTTCGGGTATTTCGCGAAAAATTCCGCCCAGACGTCCGTGTCCGTGCTGCCGGTGTCTTCGGTGATAATCTGCCCCTCAAGCTCCTCCTGCTGGGACTTGGCCGCGTAGCTCTGGTACGCGTAAATGCCGAAATACACCCCGCAGGCGACCAGCGCGAGCACGGCGATGTCCGCCACCGCCTTGCGTATGCCCTCGCCGACGGTGTCGCCGCGGTTCGGGAAAATCTTGCGCAGGCCGCTTTTGAACATCTCGTTAAACGTGCGGTACTGCTTTTCCTCCTCGTCGTCCGCCGGCGCCTGCTTTTCCGTGTCGGGAAGCGCTTGCGGCGCCTCCTCTTTCGGCTTGGTCAAATCGGCGAAGCCCTCGTAGCGGTCGGTCACGTCGACGAACTGCCCCGCCTCCGGCGAAAACTTCGACCGGCGCGAGGTGGACTCGCTCGTTTCGGTGTTCTGCATAACCGAATTTAGAACGTCCCGGTAAATGCTTTTGTAGGTTTCCGCCTCGGTGGGCGCGGGCGGCGCTTCCGGTTTCGGCGGCGCCGGCGGCTCGTGCTTCGGCGGCTCGATGTCGCGCAGGCTGTCGAGCAGCGCGGCGACCTCGGGGTCCTCGGTCTCGTCGCTCGCCTGCACGCGGTCCTTCAGCTCGTCAAAGGACAAAATGCCCTCGGGCTGCTGCGGGACGTCCGGCGGGCCGCTCTTTTTCTTTTTTCCCATTACCCCTCACCTCTCGGGTACCACTTTTCGTCGTTGCGGTACGGGTTTTCCAGTCCGAATTTGTCATACCAAAGCTGCGGATATTTCGGCTCCGGGTTCACCGTCGCCTTCGACGTGTCCACCGTTTCCGATTCGCCCGCGCGCACCAGCCGCGCCATGACGACGCAGCGCGCGTCCTCCTGCTTTCTCGTGATGTCCATGTCGCGCGTGCAGGTGGACAGCGTCAGGATTTTGTCGGTCGGCAAAACGTCGACGCCGGTATCGTAAAGGCTGCGCTTCGCAACCTCGGCGATAAACTCCTCGGTGCTCGACTCGGTCATGAACGGATAAATATAGTTGAACACATAGTCGTTGTCCAGCTCCGGGGACGCCGTCGTCAGGAACACGGCGAAAACCTTCCACTTATAGTCGCCGTAGATGGTGTTGAACTCAATGACGGGCGCGGTTTTGTAAAATTCGATGTCCTTGTATTTTTCCAAATCGGAAAACATGGTGGAATCGAGATAGTTGTGCCCGTACAGGATGGTGTTGACGTTCAGGTTTTCCGGGTCGTTGCGGTAGTCCATGAAAATGGTGCCGCGGCGCAGGTACTGCTTGTAAAAATCGCGGCGCAGATAATAGCTGTTGTCCTCGCCCTGCACGACCGGGTGGTTGATGGCCGTGTTGGGCACGGTAATCCAGCCGACGAAATCGTTGTTTTCGTTGTACAGCGAGCGGTACTTCGGCTGCACAAAGGCGGGCTCTGCCGGGTACGTTTCCTCCGACTCCGTCACAAGCGCCGCCAGCGCGTCGTTCTGGTTCTTGCTCTGGTAAAATTCCACGAAATATTTGATGCAGAACGCGCCTGCAACCACCAGCACCAGCACGGCGATGACCGTAATCACGATGTTGGCGGTCCGGCTCAATTTGGAATGCTTTTTCTGCCTGCTCATTCTGTCAAAAACCTCCCAAGCTGCAGAAGCGCCCGTTCTGTAGAGGCGCGGCGGTTTTGCGCCCGCACGTCGCCGGTGTATGCGCTGCGGTATTCCTGCACGTCGGTCCGTTCCCCGTCCGTTACGGCGATGTAAACGAGCCCGACCGGCTTTTGCGTATCGTCGGACGCAGGTCCCGCAATGCCCGTGACGCTGACCGCCACGTCCGCGCCGGACGCACGCAGCGCGCCGAGCGCCATTTCCCGCGCGGTCTGGCTGCTGACGGCGCCGAAGCTTTGCAAAGTCTCCTCGCGCACGCCCAGAAGCGCGTGCTTGATGCGGTTCGAATAGCAGACGAAGCCGCACTCAAACACCGCGGACGCGCCGGGCACGTCGGTGATGCGCTTGGCGAGCCAGCCGCCGGTGCACGATTCCGCCGTGCAAAGCGTTTTGTGCTGCGCAAAAAGCCGTTCGACAATCTCCTGCTCCGGACGCATCAGCCATCGTTCCTTATCAATTCGAATTTCGCGCCCTTTGCGGCGCGCGAAACAAGCGCTTCCACGTCGAGCTTCTGCTCGGCCGCCTCCACCAGCGGCAGCGACGGGCGCGTGCGCGGGTGGCGCGGGGTAAAGACCGTGCAGCAGTCCTCATAGGGACGAATGGAAATGTCAAACGTTTCAATGTGCCGCGCGCGGCGGATAATCTCGTCTTTGTCCATGCCGATAAGCGGCCGGAACACCGGCAGCGTCGCCGCGGCGTCCGTGCAGCCGAGCGCCAGGATTGTCTGGCTCGCAACCTGGCCGACGCTCTCGCCCGTGATAAGCGCGGCGCAGCTTTCCCGGCGCGCTATGCGTTCGGCAATGCGCATCATAAAGCGGCGCATCACCAATGTAAACAGCGCCTCGGGGCAGTGGTCGCGAATCTGCTCCTGAATTTCGGTAAACGGCACGGTGTAAAGCCCGATGTCGCCCGAATACCGCGCAACCTGGCCGAGCAGGTCGTGCACCTTCTGCTCCGACTGCGGCGAGGTGTACGGCGGCGACGCGAAATGCACCGCGTCCAGCACAATGCCGCGCTTCGCCATCATCCAGCCGGCAACGGGGCTGTCTATCCCGCCGGAAATGAGCAGCATCGCCTTGCCGCCGGTGCCGACGGGCATACCGCCCGCGCCTTTTATCTGGTCGCAATGGATAAACGCCGCGTGCTCGCGCACCTCGACGGTCACGGTCCTTTCCGGCCGGTGGACGTCGACGCGCAGGTGCGGATACCGCGCCAGCAGCGCGCCGCCGACTTCGCGGCTGATTTCCGGGGAGGTCAGCGGGAAGGTCTTATCCGACCGCTTGGACTCCACCTTGAACGCCCGGATGCCCGACAGCTCCTCCCCCAGGTACGCGCAGGCGTCCCGCAGAATGGCGTCCATGCTTTTTTCAGTCTCGCACGCGCGCTGGAAGGCGGCGATGCCGAACACGCGGCCGAGACGGTCGACCGCCTCGTCCACGTCGAAGCCCTCGTCCGTCGGTTCTATTGTAATCGTGGATTGTGAACGGGTTATGACGAAACGGCCGAGATTGTGCAGCCGCCGCTTGATATTTTTTACCAGGACGCTTTCAAACGTCGCCCGGTTCAGGCCCTTAAGCGCCAGTTCTCCGTTTTTAATCAGTATGATTTCCCGCATATGGTTTACCTTTTTCTTCCAATCGTAGTTTGTACGTCCCGCACCGCCGCGGCGCACCGGTCTATCTCTTCCGCGGTCGTCGTGCGCGAAAGGCTCAGGCGCAGCGCGGTGTCCACCCGCTCTGCGGGCAGCCCCATGGCCGTGAGCGCCGTGCTGCGGTGCCCGCGCGAGCACGCCGACCCCGCCGAAACGGCCACGCCCCGCTCGGACAGCGCGTTGACCGCCACCTGCGACGGTACGCCGCGCAGGGAGATGTTGAGAATATAGGGCAGCGCGTCGGGCGGGGAATTGAGCGCCACGCCGTCGATTTGCAAAAGCTGCTCGCGCAGCCGGCTGTGAAGCGCCGCCAAGTCGGGCTCGCCCCACGCGCGCACCGCCGCCGCGAACGCCGCGATGGCCGGCATGGGCTGGGTGCCCGAGCAAAGACCGTATTCCTGGCCGCCGCCGAGCAGGTGCGGCTTTATGCGCACGCCCCGGCGCACATACAGCGCCCCCGCGCCCTTTAAGCCGTGCACCTTGTGCGCGCTGACGCTCAACAGGTCGATGCCGCACGCCTTCGGGCGGATGGGCAGCTTCAAAAAGCCCTGCACCGCGTCCACGTGCACCAGCGCCGGCGCACGCTTTTCGCGCACAATGCGCCCGAGCTCGGCAATGGGCAGGACGCTGCCGACCTCGTTGTTGACCGCCATCAGGCTTAAGAGCACCGTTTGCTCGTCGACCGCCTGTGCAATCTGCCCGGCGGTGATGCGCCCGCACCCGTCGGGCTTCAGGCGCACGACGGTAAACCCGCGCGTCTCCAGCGTGCGCATACATTCCTCCACGCTCGGATGCTCCATGGCGGTCGTCACGATTTTGCCGCCGCGGTAGCGCGAGACCGCGCCGAAAACGGCGGTGTTGTTCGCCGCCGTCCCGCTCGGGGTAAAGACAATCTCGCTTTTTTGCGCGTGCAGGGGCGCCGCAACGGCCGCGCGCGCATCCTCCAGGAGCCGTTCGGCCGCAAGACCCGCCGCGTGCAGGGAGGAGGGGTTGCCGAACGCCTGCGTCATCGCGTACACAGCGGCGTCCACCGCCTCTTTGCAGGGCTTCGTGGTCGCGCTGTTGTCCAGATAGCATTCCATGCCCGGCGCCTCCTTTCCGATAGATGACGATACCATATCAGTTTTTTATTATACACGAGGAAAACGGTTTTGGCAAACAAAACCGCACAATTTCCGCGTTTTTTTCGTATAAATCCAAAAGCCGCTGCAAAATCTATGCGCGAGGTGACCAAAATGGGAAAAACCCACTCGCGGCGCAGCCGCATCCGGCTGTTCTCCTTCCTTGCGGCCGTGCTGCTGACGCTTTCGGCTTTTGCGGTTTCCGGCGCCGTGCGCGCGGCGCGCTACGAAAGACAGCTGCGCGTTTCCGGCGAGCGCGCGCTCGCCACGCTCGATGACGCGCTGCGCAGTATGCAGGCCGACCTGCAAAAGGGCGTGTATGCCAACACCCCGCCGATGCTCGGGGACACGGCGACCCGTCTTTCGCTGGAATCCGCCGCCGCCAAAAACAGCCTGGCCGCCCTGCCGCTGACCGACGCGCAGCTTTCGACAACCTATAAATTTCTATCGCAGGTCGGCGATTTCGTCCTCGCCCTGAGCCGCAAAACCGAGGCGGGCGAAACCGTTTCGAGCGAGGAGCGCGAAACCATGCTGACGCTTTTGCAGTTTGCCGACACGCTGACCGCGCAGATTTCCGCGCTGCGCGAGCAGCTGTACGACGGGACGCTGCTGCTTGCCGAAGAGGCCGAGCAGCTTGACGAAAACGCCCGGCTGCTCGCCGCGCTGGACGCGAATTTTGAGGATGCGGAGCAGGCGCTGACCGAATACCCGACGCTGCTTTACGACGGGCCGTTTTCCGACCACATCAACGCGCTGGAATCCAACCTGCTGCAAAACGCCGCGGAATGCTCGCAGGCAGAGGCCGCGTCGCGCGCCGCCGCATTTTTAGAGCTTCCCGAGGACGCGCTGGCCTTTGAAGGGACCGAGGAGGACAACACCGCCGCCTACGTCTTTTCCGCCGACGGCAGCACCGTTGCCGTCACCAAGCGCGGCGGGTACCTTTTGTACCTGCTGTCCGACGCCTTTGCGGGGGAGGCGCAGCTGGACTACGAGGCTGCGCGCGAGCTTGCCGCCGCCTTCCTTGCGCGGTGCGGCTTTTCGGGGATGGAGGCGACCTATTACACCACAGACGACGGCATTTGCACCATCAATTTCGCCTTTGCAGACGCGGGCTGGATATGCTACCCGGACCTTATCAAGGTCAGCGTCAGCCTTGCGGACGGCGCGGTGCTGTCGGCGGACTGCCGCGGCTACGTAATGAACCACAAAACGCGCGCCTTCCCGACGCCCGCCGTCGCCCGCGAAGCGGCCGAGCAGAACCTGAGTCCCCTTTTGACGGTCAAGGACGCGCGGCTGGCGGTCATCCCGACGGACGCGGGCGGTGAGACGGCGTGCTACGAATTCCATTGTGCGGACAGCGCCGGGCAGGAGTGTCTTGTGTATATCGATGCGAGCACCGGGAACGAGGCGGAAATCCTGCTGCTGTTATACAGCGACAACGGCGTTTTGACCCGATGAATCGTTCGGGAATTTTTGCAGACAATAGATGTGTCCGAAAAAAAGAAAGAAGGCATTTTAAATGAAAAAACGGGTCCTGTACCTTGCCGCGGCTGCGTTTGCGCTGTGCGTCTTTTTGGCGGCGTGCGGCGGCGATGCGGACGACGGCGTCAGCGACAACAACGTCGTAACCGAAGCGCAGGAGGCGCTGACCGACTCGGGCGACGCCCTGAAGGACGCCGGGGAGGCGCTGTCCGACGCGGGCGACGCGGTCGGCGACGCCGTAACCGGCGCGGGGCACGCGGCCGAGGACGCGGTCTCCGACGCAGCCGACGGCGCGCGCGAGCTGGTCACGAAGGCGCGCGACGCGATGCGGTGACAAACGGAACACGGGAGGCGTTTTCGCCTCCCGTGTTCCTTCCTTGTTTAAATTTGCAGCGCTTCAAAAATCTGCCGCTTGTAGTGCAGAAAAGTCTCCCCCAGCATAAAGTCGTGCGCGCGCGGGCGCGGCTCCTCCACCGGGATTTCCGCAAAAATGGTCCCGGGGCTGCCGCCGAGGATACATACGCGGTCCGACAGCTTGACCGCCTCGTCGACGTCGTGCGTAATGAACAGCGTCGTCAGCTCGATGTCGCGCATGATGTCGAGATACCATTCGTGGATGGCGCCCTTTGTGATGGTGTCGAGCGCGCTGAACGGCTCGTCGAGCAGCGCGATGCCGTCGGACGCAAGATAGGTCCGCAAAAGCGCGGCGCGCTGGCGCATCCCGCCCGAAAGCTTGTCCGGGTATTTCTTTTCCGTCCCGGCAAGCCCGAACCGCGCAAAATGCGCGGCGGCCTGCTCGCGCGCCTCCTTTTTGGGCGTCCCGCGCAAGATAAGGGGCAGCGCGACGTTGTCGAGCACCGTGCGAAACGGCAGAAGCAGGTCCTTTTGCAGCATATAGCTGATTTTCCCCGGCACGCCGGTAATCTCCTCGCCGTAGGCGTACACATGCCCGCCGTCCGGGCGCATAAGGCCGGACAGGATATTGAACAGCGTCGTCTTGCCCGCGCCGCTTATTCCCAAAAGGCAGACAAGCTCGCCCTTTTGCAGCGTCAGATTCACGTCGGACAAAACCCGGTTGCCGCCGAACGACTTGGAAATGCCCTCCGCGCGCAGCACGGCGTCAGGAGAGGTAGGCATTCGTATATCCCGTGCCCGCAGGCAGCTCCTTTTCCACAAGGCCGTTTTCCCAAAGCCAGGCGTAGAACGCGTCCCAGCGCGCCGGGTCGATGTAGCCCCACTGCTCGACCTCGGCCTTGTACTGCGGTGAAATCCACTTCTGGCTCGCGGTCACAAGCTCCAGCGAGTCGCGCAGGGAGCCGGTCGTGTCGCCGTCCACCAGAATCTGCGCCGCCGCCTCCGGGTTCGCAATGGCGTATTCGTAGCCCTTCTTAAGCGCAGAAAGGAACGCCTTCGTCTCGTCCGGGTGCTCCTCCAAAAACGCATTGTTCGCGATAAGCACCGGCGTGTAGTAGTCGAAGACGGGGTCGATGTCCTTGAAATAGAAATAGTCAAAATCAAGCCCGGTCTGCTCGGCCGCAATGCCGCCCCAGCCGTAGAAAATCCAAATCGCGTCCGTCAGGTGCTCGCGCAGCGCGCCGGCTTCGTCGGTAATCGTGTTCGGGATAAGGTTCACCTTGTCGAAATCCCCGCCGTCGCGCTCGACGACCGCCCGCAGCGTCGCAAGCTCTATGGGCGAATCCCAGGTCGAATAGGTGTGGCCCTCCAAGCCCTTGGGCCGGTCCATCCCCTCGCCCGCGCGGGAAATAATACCCGATGTGTTGTGCTGCAGCAGCGCCGCAACCGCCGTCACGCCGAGCGGCGCGTCGGAGACAAAGGCCGCGGCGAGCGTGTCCTGCGCGTCAATGGCGAACTGCGCCTGCCCCGCCGCGCACATGGCGGCGGCGCCCGCCTCCGGCGGCTGGACGACGGTCACGTTCAGGCCCGCCTCTTCAAAATACCCGTTGGCGAGCGCAACGTAAATGCCGGTGTGGTTGGTGTTCGGCGTCCAGTCGAGCGACACCGTGATATCCGTTTTGCCGGTGCCCTCCCCGCCGCAGGCGGCTAGGGATACCAGCAGGACGGCGCAGAGCAAAAGCGCGCCGAGCTTTTTAAGCGTTTGTTTCATACGGTTTGTTTCTCCTTCCTTTCCCAGGGCATGACAAGATACCGCAGCAGCGTCACGCCCCACATCAAAAGCAGGCTGATAAGCGTGATAAACAAAATCACGGAAAACATTTTGTCGAAGGCGTACGCCTTCTGCACGCGCGTCATGTACACGCCAAGCCCCTCAAAGCCGCCCAGCCATTCCGCCACCACCGCGCCGACCACCGCGTAGGAGGCCGAAACCTTGAGCCCCGCAAAAAAAGAGCCGAGCGCAGAGGGAACGAGCACGTGGCGGAAAATTTTGAACCGCCCCGCGCCCATGCTCCGAAGCAGATTGACCGCGTCCGCGTCGGCGCTGCGAAAGCCGTCCAAAAGACTGACGGCAATCGGGAAAAACGTGGTGATAACCACGAGCGTCACCTTGGGCGCCATGCCGAAGCCCATCCAAAGCACCAGAAGCGGCGCGACCGCGATGGTCGGGATGGTCTGCGTGATGACGAGCACCGGGTACAGCGCCTTGTAGAGAAACGCGAAGCGGTTCATCAGCGACGCGAGCACAAAGGCGAGCGACACGCCGAGCGCGAGGCCTAAAAACGCCTCGCACAGCGTCACGCCGGCATGGCTGAGCAGCAGCGGGAAATCCGCGGCGAACGCCCGGACGACCGCGCCGGGCGTCGGCAGCATAAACGCCGGGACCCATTGGAAGCCCGTCGCCGCCGCCCACAGCGCAAGCACAACAAGCAGCGCCGCAAGCGGGGACGCCTTACTTGTGATGCTTTGTAACTTTTTCGTCAATGGTCAGCACCCCGCCCTCGGGCTTGTAGGAAATCTTGACATACGCCGAAACGGACGGCGTGCCCGCGCGCACGGCGACGTGCTGGCATTCCTTGACAATGTCCAGCAGCTGGTCGTAGTCCTCGCCCTCAATGGTCGTCTCGAACGGGCCGACATAATAATGCAGCCCCGTGGACGCGATGTAGGCGATGACCTCGTCGACAATGCGCACGACTTCGTTTTTGTCCTGCACGCCGGGCAGGACCTGGATGGCTACGCTTGCTTTCATGACAGGTTCCTCCTTTGGAACATAAAAAATAGAGAAGCCTTACGACACCGCAGTCGTAAGGCTTCTGATTTTTCCGGTGAAAAAACGGCTCCCTACGGCGGCATTACCCGCATCAGGTCATAGGGTCAAAGGCGCGCTGCATCCCTTCTCTCAGCCGGCTTGCCGCCAGCTCCCCTGTGTTCGGTTGTCCTAAAGCTTCGTATGTAGTATACGTCCGCGCCCGAATTTTGTCAACCCGGAACGAGAAAAAAACCGATGGCCCCGCAGGCCGCGCCGAGCCCCGCCCCGCAGACCACGTCGCGCGGGAAATGCACCCCGCCGACCACGCGGATGACGGCGAGCAGCACGCCGAGCACGGTCAGCACGACGCCGGCGGGCGCAAACGTATAATAAAAGGCAAACGCAATGACAAACACCGAAAACACGTGACGGCTCGGGAAGGATTCGCCGGGCTTGTCCTTTTGCAGCAGCGGCGAAAAGCCGAGCTTGGCGAACGGACGCGGGAAATTCAGCGCGCGGCGCAGCGCGCTGACCGCGACAAAGGAAACGCCCGGCACAAGCACGCACCGCAGGAAGCGGCCGTCGCGCGAAAAAAGCAGGGCGGCAAGCAGCGCCGGGTACGCAAGGTACACAAGCGCCGTAATGGCCTTATCCGCGCCGCGCAGCGCCCGCAGAAGCGCGGGGCGCGCCAAAAACGGCTTTTGCAGCCTTTCAAACTGTTCCCGCGTCACACCGCGCCCCCTTTTTTCCGTCTTCTGCCTTCAGTATAGCAAAACCGGCCGCCGCGCGCAAGGGCGACGCGAAAAGCCGCCCCGCAAGGCGCAAAAAAAGCGGGGACGCCGCCGCGTCCCCGCCGAAGGTCTGTTTGCTTACGCAAGCTCCGCGAAATACTTGATGGTGCGGACCATCTGGCTCGTGTAAGAATTTTCGTTGTCGTACCAGGAAACGACCTGAACCTCATAGAGGTCATCGGCAATCTGCGCAACCATGGTCTGGGTCGCGTCAAACAGCGAGCCGTAGCGCATACCGATAACGTCGGAGGAGACAATCGGGTCCTCGTTGTAGCCGAAGCTCTCGCTCGCGGCAGCCTTCATGGCGGCGTTGATGCCTTCCTTCGTGACGTCCTTGCCCTTGACGACCGCGGTCAAAATGGTGGTCGAGCCGGTCGGAACGGGCACGCGCTGCGCCGAACCGATGAGCTTGCCGTTGAGTTCCGGGATAACCAGGCCAATCGCTTTCGCAGCGCCGGTGGAGTTCGGAACGATGTTGGCAGCGCCCGCGCGCGCACGGCGCAGGTCGCCCTTTCTGTGCGGGCCGTCCAGAATCATCTGGTCGCCGGTGTAGGCGTGGATGGTGCTCATGATACCGCTCTGCACGGGCGCGTAGTCATTGAGGGCCTTCGCCATGGGCGCCAGGCAGTTCGTGGTGCAGGAAGCGGCGGAAATGATGGTGTCGTCCGCCGTCAGGGTCTTTTCGTTGACGCTGTAGACGATGGTCTTCAGGTCGTTGCCCGCGGGCGCGGAAATGACGACCTTCTTCGCGCCGGCGTCGATGTGCGCCTGGCTCTTCGCCTTCGAGCAATAGAAGCCCGTGCACTCGAGCACAACGTCCACGCCGATTTCGCCCCACGGAAGCTCCGCGGCGTTGGCCATCGCGTAAATTTTCAGGGTCTTGCCGTCGACAGTCAGGGTGCCGGCTTCGTCATCGGCGGAGATGGTGTGCAGGTTCTCGCCAATCTTGCCGCAATAGCCGCCCTGGGCGGTGTCGTACTTGAGCAGGTGCGCAAGCATGGAGGGCTTGGTCAGGTCGTTGATTGCGACGACCTCATAGCCTTCCGCGCCGAACATCTGACGGAACGCCAGACGGCCGATGCGGCCGAACCCGTTGATAGCAACTTTAACAGACATGGAAATTACCTCCAAATATAGTATTTTTCCTTGTGCGGCTAACATTGTATACCGATTTTTGGAAATTTGCAAGTTGTTTTCCAAAATTCCCTGCGGCTTGTGAAAACTTTGTCGTACTGCCTAAAATTTCGTATATCCAAAAAAACAGGGTATGCTATTCGCACAGCCGCGGCGCAGTTCCAGTATGCCCCGCCGCGCTTGAAAACATTCGGGAGAGGCGGAAAACGATGGAAACAACCGAGGTGCGTCTGCGCGCGCTGCTGCGGCGGGCCCAGGCGGCGGACAGGCAGGGCCTTGCGGGGCGCGAACGCTTTCAGGCCTATTTTGACGCGCTGTTCGACGCCGCGGCGCGCTGTGAACGCCAAGAGGCGCTGCCGAAGGCGTACAACGACGGGATGCGCGCGCTCGGGGCGTTTTACGACGCGCAGGCGCCGCGGGCCGCCGGCGCAGTTGACCTCGCCGCCCTGCTGTCGGACGTGGGGCTTTGCTGCGACCTGCTTTTGGGCGAGGGGCGCGTACAGCTTTCGCCGGCGCGCCCTTTGTTTGTGCGCGCGAACGGGCGCGCGCTGCTTTGGGCGGTGCTGCGCGCCGCCGCCGGGGCGCTGCAAAGCGGCCTTCCGCTGACGCTGCGCGCCTTCGGCGCCGGGGCATACGGCGCGGCGTCCCTCGTCTCGCCGGCCTTTGACGGCGCGTTCGGAGGAGCGGCAGAAGCCGTGGCGGCGCGGGCGGTGCAAAAGCCCGGCGGGCGTCTTTTGCGGGAGGCGGGGCGAAACGGGTCGGGGCTCCACCTTGTCCTGCCGCGCTGCGTGCCGCAGGAGAATGCCTTCCCCGGCGCGCTCGGCTTTGCCGACTGGCTCTCCGACCGCATTTCGCCGGTCTACGCCGCGTTTTGCGGCCTGTATGTGCCGCCGGACTTTAGAAAAATATAACAAAAAGACGCTTGCTTGTCCGTTTGTTTTTGTGGTAAAATGCAGGGGTAAGAACCCGGCCGGCGCGTGTGGCTGCGCCTATGCATTATGGAAAAGAGGTTTTTCCCGTGAAAAAATTTTTCCGCGCCCTGTTTTTCGGAAAGGTCACGGCGGTGCTGTTCCCCGTGCTCGCGCTTTGCGCCGTGCCGGTGTACTACGCCTTCCGCAACACCTTCTATTTCATTGACGACGCCATTTTCCGCGGCTTCACCATGACGCTGTTCCTGCTAATGGCGCTCAACGCCTTCCAGCTGTTCCTGCTGTCGGGGCTGCGGCTGCGGGACCGTACATACCTCACGCGCAAATGGGTGCGCGCGCTGTATGTCGTCGGCGGCGTTTACGCGGTCGTCAGCGCCGGGGTGTGCATCGGCTTTTTCTTCGGCAACAGCGCGGAGACAAACACCGTGACGCGGCGCTGCCTTTTGGAAATCCTGCCGTACTGGGCGGCGGCCGCCGCGCTGCTGCTGGCGCTGTTCATTCTGCCGAATTTGCAGAAAAAGAAGCTGCGCGCCGGGCTTTGCGCGGCGCTGTCTGCGGCCCTGCTTGTCTCATGCGCCGCGGCGCTGTTCCCCTTTACGCCGTACCGCTTCACCTCGGGCCCGGTCGTGTTTGACAACGGCACGGATTATTCGGTCGTGTTTTCGACCAGCGGCAAGGGCACCGGGTACGTCACCTACACCTACGGCGGCGAGACGGTCACGCGCTATGACGAGGCCGCCGGGCGCAAGGCCGGCGACAGCACCATCCACACCGTGCGCGTCCCGTATGCGGAGCTGCAGAACAACACCTATACCGTCGGCTCCGTGCGCATTTTGGAGGACCGCAGCTACGGCGGCAGAAGCGGCAAGGCCATTGAATCCGAGCCCGTCGAATTCGGCGGCGTCTTCGGCGAGACGGTGCGCGCGCTGACCGTTTCGGACTGGCACACGCACACCGACCTTGCCAAAAGCACGGCGGCGCAGCTCGGCGGCTATGACGCGCTGCTGCTGCTGGGCGACAGCGCGCCGGGGATGATGTTCGCCTCCGAGGTCGTCGACTATATCCTGCAATTCGCCTCCGACCTCGGCGGCGGGTCGATGCCCGTGCTGTTCGTCCGCGGCAACCACGAAACGCGCGGCCGCGAGGCGGGCAAGCTGCCCGAATACCTCGGCTTTGACAGCTTCTATTTCACCGCGCAGCTCGGGGACTACCGCTTTGTCGTGCTCGACAGCGGCGAGGACAAGGCCGACGACCACCCCGAATACGGGAACATGGTCACCTACAGCGAGAGCCGCGCGAATATGGTCGCGTGGCTGGAGGGCCTTGAGAACCCGGACGGCGCAAAAACCGTCGCGCTGTCGCACGCGGACTCCGTCTGCATCGAGGAGGATTTGTCCGCCGCCGCGCACGAGAAGCTCGACGCGCTGGGGGTCAGCCTCCTGGTCAGCGGCCATGCGCACAAAACGGAATTTAAGACCGAGCACGCCTACCCGACGCTTATCGACGGCGGCTGGACGGCGAACGGCGCGGGAACGTATGTCGCGTCGATGCTGGTTTTCTCGCCCGACGGCATTGCGCTGCGCTCGGTGGACAACGCCGGGGTCGTAACGGTGGAGGAATCCGTCGCCTGGCGGTAACGCAGCAAACAGAAGGGCGGGCGCCGAAAGGCGTCCGCCCGTTTGTATCACGCTTTATGCGCCGAGCATTGCGGGTATCTCCTCGGGCTCGACGCCGAGCACCTGGGCAAATTCCCGGTACAAAAGCGCCTCCGCCTCCTTTAACGCGCGTTCGTCCGCCTGGTGGAAGCGCTTGCCCTCGGCGGTGCGCTCGCGCCGGCGAATGTGCAGGCTTTTTATCATCTGCATAAGCGCGCGGTGGTCGCCCGTATGCAGAACCTGCGCCTGGGCGGTGTGCCGCTTTGCGTCGTTCTCAATCCATTGCGCGGGCAGCTGCGGCATTTCGCGCAAAAGCGAGCGGACCTCCCGCTTGTCCAACAGCGCGCGCATGGAAGCCGGCGCGCTGTCGACCGGGCAGTAAATGGTCGTATCCTCCCCGTAAAGCGGGTGCAGCACGTAATATGCCGCCGTTTGCCTGCCGAATTTCTTTTGACAGATTTCGGTGATTTCGCAGACGCCCGTCTGCCCGTACATGACTTTGTCGTGAATCGCGAACACGCCGTTCCCCTCCTTTTGTAAGGACAGAAAAACAAAGAAAAAGCACGCCCGCGAAACCGAAGCAAAGTGCGCTGGGCGTTTCGGACGGCGGCGTGCTGTTGTTTGTTTCTATAGGGAATTATACCGCAGAAAAGCAAAAAAGGAAATAGGCTTTTTCCACAAATTTCACGGGGTTTCGCGCGGCGGGCTTTCGTCGTTTTTCGAATCCGGCACGCCCTGGCTTATCGCCGGGAAGGCGTTTTTCGTGTCGGCGGTCGGCTGCACCTCGTAGGTGCCGTATTTGTTCAGCAGCTCGAACACGTCCTCCGGCTCGCCGTGGGAAGCGCGCACCGACACCTCCGAATCGACGGCCCCGGCCGGCTTTTTCTTTTGCTTTGGCATAGGCTTCATCTCCGCTAAAAGCTTGCCCGGAACCGGCCGGTTTTATGCCCGTGCCCGCTTTCCTGTGCACAGCGGCACAAACCCGGTTGAATTTGCACCTATTTTTTTGCAGCCTGCACTTTGCGCCGCGCGCTTTACACCGTTTTCAAAACATGATAAAATGACATAGAAACTATCGGTTCCAAGGAAAGGGGTTTTCCAAAATATGGCAACTCGCACGCTTTCGGACCTCCGCGCCGAACAGAACCTCTGGCGCAGGGACGTCGCCGAGGTTCTGGGCATACCGGAAAGTGAAGTGGAACGCCTGGAGATGACCGGCGAGGTCCCGCAGGACGTCGCGCAAAAGCTTCTGGAGGCCTACGCGCTCCCCGCCGACTACTTTACGGTCGACATCGACGCGCTGCGCGCCGCCGAGCGCGCCGCCGAACGCGTCACGCCCAAAAAGCCGTTCTGGTACCTGTTTGTCGTCGTGCTTGTCTGGCAGTTTTTGTGCAGCCTTGTCATCGCCCTTTTGGACCTGCCCGCAAGAATTGCGGATATGCTCGGCGCGCCGGTCAGCGTGCTCTATCCGATGGTGTCGGACGTGTGCGGCACGGTCGTGACCATTTGCTCGGGCATTTTCTTAGGCTCCTACCTCATCAAAAAAAGCAACCTGCGCGGGCGGGTCGCGGAATTTGAGTTTTTGTATCCGTTTATGAACGGCTCCGTCACCGCGTGGCTCCTGCTGCCGTTTGCGCGGCAGGTGCTCAACAACGGCACGGCTTCTGGCTGGTTCGCCGCGCAGATGGTGCTGACCTTCGTGTGCCTGTTCGCGGACGTCGTTTTCCTGACCTTTTTCGTCAAGGCAACCACGGAGGAGGCCTCCGAAAAGGGGCGCAAAACGCTGCGGATTCTGTTTGCCGCCGCGCTGGCCGCCAAGCTGCTGTATTATGTGCTCTGGTTCGCGCTCGGGTTTTTCCGGGACGCCGAGGCGTATGACCTCGCAGGCGTCGCGCTCCGCATTGTGTTCAGCCTCTGCATTTTTTACGGCGCGGCGTTCGGCATATACCGCTTCCCAAAGCTGCAAACGCTGTTTTTGACGGTGCTGCCGATATTGTACTTCGCCGTACCCACAGCGATTTCCACCATTTTCATGCTGATAGCATAACGCCGTCGAGCCGCCCTTATAAGGGCGGCTCTTTTTATGCCCCGGCAAGCGTTGTGCCGGGATAGTAATGCGACAGTATTTCGCGGTAATCCGCTCCCTGCCGCGCCATGTAATCCGCGCCGTACTGGCTCATGCCCACGCCGTGGCCGTTGCCCGTGCAGGTGAAGGTGAACCGCCCGTCCGCAAACGAAACGGTAAAGGCGGGCGAGCGAAGCCCCAGAAGCGTGCGAAACTGCTGGCCGGTCATCGCTTTGCCGCCGACGGTGACGGACGCGACGACGCCGGTGCCGTTTTCGGAAAGCGTCAGCCCGGTAATCCAGGCGGCCGGGTCGTCGGGCAGCGTTATGCCGCTTTGCGCCGACAGCTTTTCGCGCACCTCGTCGGCGGTCAGCGCCGTGCTGCTCGTAAAATCGGGCGAAAGGCGGTCGCCGGGGCTCGTAACCGACCGCAGGTACGGCACGTCCGCGCCCCAGACGGTTTCGGCGCTTTCCGTGCGTCCCGGGCAAAGCGCGCAGTAGGCCGCGGTGATGTATGCGCCGTCGTATGTCAGCGCCTGTCCGAACACCGCTTCGACCGCCGCGCGCAGCTTTTCCTCATAGACGTCGAAATTGGCGCCCCATTTTTCGCGCCGCGCGTTTTCGTCCAGATACCCCTGGTGGCGCGCCGGGTCGTCGGAAATATCCGCGCCGAGCAGCGCCGGGTCGTCCTCGCCCGCCTGCAGCCGGCGCACGTTTGTGTAAGCCGCGACCGCCTGCGCCTTGAGCGCCTCCGGCTCGCTTTGCGCGGCCATCTCCGCCGCGACGCAGCCGACCAGATAGTCCGCCGTATCCATTTCGACGACGTTCCCGCTTGCCGCCTGCAAAACGGCGACGGAATCGGGCGCGCCGGCCGGCTCTCCTGCGGCGGCGGTCTGCACGGCTTCCCCGAACAGCGCCTGCCGCGCGGTCTCCACCGAAAAGCCGTGCAAATCGAGCGCGGCGACCGGTGCGGCGAACATGGCGACGGCCAGCAAAAGACACAGCGCCGCATACGTTTTCATACGGACCCCTTCCTTTCGTTTTTTCCGCTTCGCTTGGTTGACTTTGCCTGCGTTTTGCGATACAATATATTATCTATTGCGTAAAGTGAAGCAGCCGTCTGACACGGCGCACAGCGCTCTGCGGCGCGAAAAGGAGCACAGAACCGATGTCCGATTACATTTCCCCGATTTCCAACGACGCTCTTTCCAGCTTATGCGAGGAGCTCGCCAAAAATAACCGCATCCGCCCCGAGGATTACAGCCGTTTCGAGGTCAAGCGCGGGCTTCGCAACCCCGACGGCACCGGCGTAATGGCGGGGCTGACGCGTATCTGCTCGGTGGAAGGGTATTATATTGAGGACGGCGAGCGCGTCCCGAAGGCGGGGCGGCTGACCTACCGCGGCATTGACATGAGTGAGATTGTCCGCGACTGCGAGGAGAAAAACCGCTTCGGCTTCGAGGAGGTTGCGTGGCTTTTGCTGTTCGGCGATTTGCCGACGCAAAGGCAGCTTGACCGCTTCTGCGAAATCCTGGCGGCGTGCCGGGAACTGCCGGACGAATTCATTGAGGACATGATTATGAAGGCGCCCTCGCCCAATATCATGAACAAGGTCGCGCGGTCCGTTTTGGCGCTCTATTCCTTTGACGAAACGCCCGACGACACCGCCGTCGAGAACGTCCTGCGCCAGTCCATTCAGCTTATCGCGCAAATTCCGACCATCATGGCGTACGCCTACCAGGTCAAGCGGCGGGTCTACGACCACAAAAGTATGTTCATCCACCAGAACGACAAGTCCTTAAAAACGGCGGAATCCATTTTGCACGCCATCCGTCCCGACCGGAAATTCACGGACGAAGAGGCGAAGCTGCTGGATTTGTGCATGATTATCCACGCCGAGCACGGCGGCGGCAACAACTCGACGTTTACGACGCGCTGCATCACCTCCTCGGGGACCGACACTTACTCCGCCATTGCGGCGGGCATCGGCTCGCTCAAGGGCCCCAAGCACGGCGGCGCCAACATCAAGGTTGTCGAGATGGTCGAGGATATGCGCGCGCACATCGCCGACCCGACCGACGAAGGGCAGGTCGCCGATTATCTCGCCAAAATCATCCGCAGGCAGGCCGGCGACGGCACGGGGCTCATTTACGGCATGGGCCACGCGGTCTATACGCTTTCCGACCCGCGCGCCGTCATTCTGCGCGAGCGCGCCCGGACGTTTGCCAAAGCGCACGGCTTTGAGGACCGGTTCCGCACGCTGGAGCTTATCGAGACGCTCACCCCGGAGCTGTTTGCCAAATACAAGGGCGAAAAGAAAAAAATGTGCGCCAACGTCGACCTCTATTCCGGCCTCATCTATGAAATGCTGCACATCCCGCACGACCTGTTTACGCCGCTGTTTATGGCGGCGCGCATCGCGGGCTGGTCGGCGCACCGGCTTGAGGAGCTCACCTCCGGCAGCCGCATCATGCGCCCGGCGTATAAAAACGTTTCGCTGCCGCGGAAATTCGTCCCGCTTGACGAACGCACGCCGGACCATGTGGTCCAGACCGAATACATCCCGCCGGAGGAGCGGTAAACCGGGCGTTCGGCCCGTTGAACACGAGGAAGGGTACCTGCCATGAAGCTGAACATTCAAAAGACAGACCAAATCGACCTGCGCCTTTTGCTGTGCGTCTTCGGCGTGACGACGGCGCTCACCGCGATTTTGCGCACGGTGCAGCTGTTTACGAACATCGAGCCGCACACCGGTTTTTTTGCGGCGGTGGACTGGTCCGTTTATGTGCTCTACGGGCTTGTGCTGCTGTCGGCCGCGCTGCTTATGCTCCTGCCGTCCTTCAGCGCGCGCATTCCCGCCTCGCGCGCGGTTGTGCGCCGGGACCCGGCGCTCGCCGTCACGAGCGGCCTGTTTGCCGCGGGGCTTTTGTATGACGCGGCGCTCGCCGTACTGAACATTCCCGTGCTCCTGTCGGAAAACGGCAGTCTGCCCGTCGGGGCGCTGCTGTTTTCCGAGGGCCTGCTCGCCGAGGTGCTGCGCGCGGCCTGCGGGCTGCTGGCCGCCCTGTACATGGTCTTTACCGCCGTTTCCTACGCCAAGGGAACCAGGCAGTTCGCCAAATTCCGGCTGCTTGCGCTCATGCCGCTTTTCTGGGCGATGTTCCGGATTGTCCTGCGCTTTATGACAAAGATTAGCTTCACCATGGTCTCCGAGCTGCTTTTGGAGCTTGCGATGCTCGCCTTTATGATGCTGTTTCTGCTTTCCTTCGCCCGCATTGCCGCCGCGGTCAACCCGAAGGGCGAAATGCGCAAGGCGGTGCGCTTCGGCCTGCCGGCCGCCTTCCTGGCGGCGGTTATCGGCCTTTCGCGCCTCGTGTGCACCGTCGCGGGGAAGGGCGAGCTTCTGGCGGACGGGTTCCCCTTCTCGTTCGGGGAGCTGGGCTTTGCGGCCTTTGCCGCCGCATACGTCGCCGAGCAGCTGCGCTTCGGCCGCCCCGCTTCGGAGGAGCCCGATATGGCGCAGGACGCAGAACCCCCTGAAACGGACAGCGCGGACGCATGACCTTTTTGCAAAATGCCGGGGCCGCGGCCGGGCAGGTCGCGATTCTGTATATCCTGGCGGCGGTGGGCTTCTGCTGCGATAAGGCGGGGCTTTACACCGAAAAGGCGGCGCGGCTCTGCAACGATTTGCTGTTTTACATCGTCACGCCCGCCGTGGTCATACAGGCCTTTGCCGGGATGGAGCGTACCGACGCGTCCGTGCGCGGGCTGCTGTTCGCCATGGTCGGCGGGCTGGCGCTGCACCTGCTGGCCATCCTGCTCTCGCTGCCGCTGTTCCGGAAGTCCGGCGAGGACGCCCCCGTCTACCGCTTCGCCTGCATTTATGGCAACGTCGGCTACATGGCGCTGCCGCTTGCACAGGCGGTTTTGGGCGGCGCGGGTGTGTTTTACTGCTCGGGCGTGCTGGTCCCGTTCAACCTGCTTTCCTTTACGCACGGCGTTTGGCTGATGTCCGGCAAAGACGGCAGGGGCGCCTTTCGGCCGTCGCGGCTGCTTTTGAACCCCGGCGTCGTCTCCGTCCTGCTCGCGTTGCCGCTGTTTTTTTCGGACGTGCGCCTGCCCGCCGTCCTTTCGGAGCCCGTGCGGCTTTTGGCACAGCTCAACACCCCGCTTGCCATGCTGATGTTCGGCACCTACCTTGCGCACACAAAGCTGCGCTCGATGTTCTGCCGCCCGCAAATCTATCTGGTCGCGGCGTTCAAGCTTGTGTTGTTCCCGACCGTCGCGCTGCTTGCCGCAAAGCTCTGCGGCGCGTCCGGCGTGCTGCTGACCGCGCTGCTCATCTCGGCCTGCGCCCCCACGGCGAACAACACCGTGATGTTCGCCGCCAAATACGGCAAAAGCACGCAGACCGCCTCGCAGACGGTCGCCGTGGTCAGCCTGCTTTCCATTGTCACCATGCCTGTGTTCATCGCGCTCGCGCAGGCATAACCAGAATTTGGATGCGCTGCATCCGGGAGGAATCACTATGAAACTCATCATCGCCATCGTCAACAACGAGGACGCCTCCGCCGTTTTGTCGGAGCTGACGGGCAAGGGCTTTTCCGTGACGCGGTTGTCCACCTCCGGCGGCTTCCTGCGCGCGGGGAACGTCACAATGCTCATCGGCCTCGAGGACGAAAAGGTCGCCGAAGCGCTGGCCGTCATTGAGGAATTCAGCTGCCAGCGGCAGCAGCAGGTCCCCGTCAATTCCGGGTACCTCGGCGATTCCATGCTGTCCATCCCCGTGGAAATCACCGTGGGCGGCGCGACGGTTTTCGTGCTGGACGTGGAGCAGTTCCACAAGCTATGAGCGGCACGCTGCCCCTAACGCCAAGCGACCGGAAATTTGTGGAAAGCCGGCTTCTGTCGCGCACCTTTCCCCAGACCGTCCTTTTGGAGGGCGGCAGCGACGATGCGCGCCGGTCGCTGGCGGATTACCTTGCCTGCGCGCTGGTCTGCACCGGGTCGGGGGCGCGGCCCTGCGGGGCGTGCGGCGCCTGCCGCAAGTGCGCATCGGGCAGCCACCCGGACATCCGGCGGCTCGGCCCGGAAAAGAAAAACGGCACCTTTAAGGTGGAATTTTGCCGCTTTGTCCGGCAGGACGCCTTTGTCGTGCCCAACGACGGCGACACCAAGGTCTATATTTTGGACGACTGCCAGACCATGAACGACAGCGCCGAAAACGCGCTGCTGAAAATTCTGGAGGAGCCGCCGGCGGGCGTCTATTTCCTTTTGACCTGTCCGACGAGCGGCGCGCTGCTGCCCACAATACGCTCGCGCGCCGTAGCGCTGACGCTCACCGGCGCCGAAGAAGCGTTCGGCGAGGAGACATTGGGAACGGCCCTTTCGCTTGCAAAGGCGCTGAAAACGTCGGAGTGGGCGCTCCTGCAGGCGACCGCCGCGCTCGAACGCGACCGAACGGAAACGGGGAACGTCCTGCGGTGCCTTTGTGCCGCGCTCGGGGAGGCGCTCTGCCGCCGGGCGGGCGCAAAGGCCAGGCCGGCGCTCGGCGAAACGCCGGCGCTGCTGTCCGCGTCGTTTACGACGCCCCAGCTGTACGCCCTGCTGAAAGAAGCGCAGGCGCTGACGGCGGAAAACGACGGCTATGAAAATGCAAATCTGCTGCTGACGGCGCTGTGCTATCGCCTGTACCGTGCGGCACATCAACATACCTGACCCGCAAAGGCGGGCCCGGAAAGGAGCACCTATGGCCCAAGTAGTCGGCATTCGATTCAAAGACTCCGGGAAGGTCTATTCCTTTGACCCCGGCGAGCTTTTCTTTCAAAAGGGCGACCACGCCGTGGTGGAGACCGCGCGCGGCGCCGAGTGCGGCGAAGTTGCGCTCGGCAACCACGAGGTCCCGGACGAGGAGGTCGTCAAGCCCTTAAAGCGCGTGCTGCGCGCCGCGACGACGGAGGACCTGCAAACGGTCGAACGCAACCGGGAGCGGGAGAAAAAAGCCTTTTCCGTCTGCGAGGAAAAAATCCGCGCGCACAAGCTCGACATGAAGCTTGTGGACGTGGAATACACCTTCGACGGCAGCAAAATCCTGTTTTACTTTACGGCGGACGGGCGCGTGGATTTCAGAAGCCTTGTCAAGGACCTGGCAAGCACCTTCCACACGCGCATCGAGCTGCGGCAAATCGGCGTGCGCGACGAGTCCAAGATGATTGGCGGGTTCGGCATCTGCGGGCGGCCGTTTTGCTGCTCGACCTTTTTAAACGATTTCCACCCCGTGTCCATCAAAATGGCGAAGGAGCAGGGGCTGTCCTTAAACCCCGGCAAGATAAGCGGCACCTGCGGGCGGCTGATGTGCTGCCTGAAATACGAACAGGCCGCCTACGACCACCTGCTGCGCCACACGCCGAAGGTCGGCGCGGTCGTGGAAACGCGCGAGGGGCGCGGGGTCGTTATCGACAACAACCTGCTGACCGGGATGCTCAAAATCCGCCTGGACCGCCGGCCGGACGCCGCGCCGCTGCTTATCGAACGCCACGAGGTCCGGCTGGTCCGCGACGCGCAGGTGCGCTTAAGCAAGGCCGAGCTCGAGGCGCTGAAGGGGATTGAGTAAAAAAGGCTTGCACTTTTCTGAATTTGTGTTAGAATGAAACTACATTGTATAAGGGAGGTCAACGTACATGGCATATCATATCACCGACGACTGCATCGCTTGCGGCGCTTGCGCTGCGGAATGCCCGGTAGAGGCGATTTCCGAGGGCGACGGCAAGTATGAAATCGACGCGAACACCTGCATCGACTGCGGCTCCTGCGCCGGCGTCTGCCCGGTGGACGCGCCCCAGGCCGAATAAGCCTGTAAAGCAACAAAAAGACCGCTCTTGCAAGGCAGGGGCGGTCTTTTCTGTTTTTTCGAAAAGCGGTTGACAAATATATATCGCAGTGCTATACTAACAGTGCGATATATCGTAGTACGATTCATGAGAGGAGGAAGCTGCAATGGACGCCCACATTCGCAAGGTCTATGTGCCGATGACGGAGACCGGCTTTTACATCCTGCTGTGCCTGCGCGAAGAGGCGCACGGGTACAGCATCGTCCGGCAGGTGGAGGACATGACGGACGGCGCCATCCGCATCAGCCCCGGGACGCTGTACGGCAGCCTGTCCAAAATGGAAAAGGACGGTCTTATCGGCTTCGTCCGGGAAGTGGACAAACGCAAAATCTATCGCATCACACCGCTCGGGCAGGAGGTGCTGTCGCTCGAGATGCACCGCATCGAACGGCTCTACCGCAACATGAAGGAGGCGCAGGACGCATGAAGGACCGCAAAATTGCCTGGAGATTTTTTACCATAGCCGCCTGGGACAAGGAACAGGCCTATCTGCGCCGCGAGCATCAAAAGGGCTGGAAGCTCGAGCGTATCGACGGCCTGACCCTTTACCATTTCACCCGCTGCACGCCGGAGGACGTGGTGTACCAGCTCGACTACCGCCCGGAAACTGCGGAAAAGGCGTCGTATGTCCGGATGTTTGAGGACTGCGGCTGGACATATATCCAGGATTATGCCGAATACAGCTACTTTCGCAAGCCTGTGTCCGAAATGAACGGCCGGGAGGAGGAGATTTTCTGCGACGACGCGTCGCGCCTTGCGATGCTGCGCCGGGTGTTCCTGAAACGGATGACTCCGGTGCTCGTCGTCCTGCTTTTGCTTGTCATCCCATGCCTGCGGGAGCTGCGCGCCGTCCCCTCCGTCGGAAGCGTTGTGCTGCTGGTTCTCTATCTGCTGCTGTGCGCGTTGAGCGCGGCGGTGTGCATCCAGTTCCTAGTGCGGTACCTGCGCCTGCGCGGACAAAAATAGAAGCGGCCAAAAAAGGGCCTGCTGCCGGCTGTTTTGCAAAGCGGCCCGGTCGGCGGGCGCTTTTTGCTTTGCATTTTTTCGTTTTTATGGTAAAATGCCCCTATGGAACTGACAAGCCTTCCGAACGAGCACCTGGAATATTTGGAAAACGGCGTCGCCGTCGTCGTGTCGCCCGCGCACACCTTCGGCACCGACGCGCTGCTTTTGGCTGATTTTGCCGCGCCGAAGCAAAACACCCGCGCCTGCGATTTGGGCACGGGGTGCGGCATTTTGCCCCTGTACTGGAAAAGCCGCGGGCTTTGCAGCCGGATAGACGGCGTGGAGCTGCAGGCAGACGCCGTCTCGCAGTTTGCGCGCGGGATTTTGCACAGCGGCGTTTCCGGCAGCGTATTCGCGCACCACGCCGATTTGCGGGATTTAAAGGGCGTGCTGGCGTTCGGGGCCTACGACCTTGTGACGATGAATCCGCCGTACACGGCCGTGAACGCCGGCCTGCAAAGCCGGGAGCCGGCGGCGCGCCTTGCGCGGCACGAAACGGCCTGTACGCTTGCGGACGCCGCCGCGGCGGCTTCCCGGCTGCTGAAAAGCGGCGGGCGGTTCTGCCTGTGCCTGCGGCCCGAGCGCCTTTGCGACGCCATGGACGTCCTGCGGCGCGCCCGGCTCGAGCCGAAGCGCCTGCGCCTGGTCTCCAAAAACGCGCAAAGCGCCCCGTGGCTCTGCCTTTTGGAGGGTCGGCGCGACGGCAAGGCGGGGCTGCAAATTTTACCGCACCTGTTTTTGTATGATACAAACGGCGCGCCCGGCACGTACCGGCGCGGGCCGTCGGCGTAAAGGGAGGCGTTTCGATGGCAGGCGTCTTATATGTGGTCGGCACGCCCATCGGCAATCTCGGCGATTTTTCGCCGCGGGCGGCCGAGGTGCTTCGGACCTGCGATTTTATTGCGGCCGAGGACACGCGCGTCACGCGCAGGCTGCTTAACCATTTTGCAATTCCGACCCCGGTCGTCAGCTATCATGAGCACAACAGCCGCACGGCGGGCGAAAAAATTTTGGACCGCGTGCTCGCGGGGGAAAGCTGCGCGCTGGTGACGGACGCGGGAATGCCCGCCGTTTCAGACCCGGGCGAGGCGCTCGTCGCCCTGATGCACGCGCACGGCGTGCGCGTCGAGGCGGTCCCCGGCCCCACGGCGTTTGCCACGGCCGTCGCCGTTTCGGGTCTGCCGTCGCGCCGGTTTACGTTCGAGGGCTTTTTGCCGGTGCAGAAGGCACAGCGGCGCGCGCTTTTGCAGGCGCTCGCGTCGGAAACGCGCACGCTGGTCTTTTATGAGGCCCCGCACCGTCTTTTCAAAACGCTCTGCGATTTGCTGGACGCCTTCGGCGACCGGGAATTGGCGCTCGTCAAGGAACTGACCAAGCTGCACGAAACCGTCGAGCGCACGACGCTGCGCGAAGCGGTGGAAGCGTACCGCGGAAAAGAGGTACGCGGGGAATACGTGCTTGTCCTGCGCGGCGCCGAAGCGGAAACGACGACCTGGTCGCTGCCGGACGCCGTCGAGCGCGCACGGGCGCTTGAACAGGCGGGCATGGGGAAAACGCAGGCCGCAAAAACAGCCGCCCGGGAGAGCGGCTTGAAAAAAAGCGAAATCTATAAAGCGCTGACCGGGCAGGACGGAGGGGTATAATGGAATACTGGTATTTGTGGGTCCTGCTCGCCGTGCTTTGCATAGCGACGGTGCTTGTGCTCATCAAGGCCTCGCGCGCAAGCGCGCGGCACAGCCGGGAAACGCGCCGTGCGTATGCGGAAATCGAGCGGCTGGCCGCCTGCAAGGCGGAATTCCGGCACGCCGCGGCCGAAACGGTACGGGCGGCCGACCCCGCGCGCGCGCTCGACGGGGCGTTTGCCGTTTTGCAGTCGAAGCTGGAGGCCGCCGAAGACAGCGACCGCTGCTTTGCCGAAATGCACGCGGCGCAGCAAAACGTCTACACGCTGTACTGGCTCCTGCAGGACGCCGAAACGTCGCTTTCCGCCTTTTTCAAGCGCAACGGCGAGCCGCTGCGCGCCTTTGCGCCGCGGGCGCTCGAGGCTGTCGGCGCGGCCGACCTGTTTCAAACGGCCAAGCAGATGTACGCCATGTTCGACGAAAAAAACGAAGAAGCCTCGCTCGACAAAGCGGCCGTGCAGGCGCTGGACGACGCGTTTCGCAGGGATTTTGCACGCGATGCGCTGCTTAAGCAAATCCGGGAATACGAAGCGGCGCACGCCGCGGAAATATTTTAATCACGCCGGATTTCCCCTACGAATGCGGCGGCGGCTTCCCGCAGCAGGCGTTCGCCGTTTTCCATAACCGTGTGTACGCAGACCGGCTCGGCGGGCTTCGCGTCCGCCCCCTCGCCGCTGCGCAGCCGCCGCAGGAGGCCGTCCATGAGCGCGGCGCTGCCGTACTCCGCCGTGTTTGCGGGCAGCGTAGCCCAATCGGCGGGCAGCACCCCGTCCGCACAGGCGCGCAGGGCGACGCGGTAAACGGCAAGCGCAAAATAGCTGCGCAGCAGGACGGCGGCGTCCGGGTCTGTGCTCGCAAGCGCGTCGCCGAGCATCGTCGCGGCGCGGAACAGCGTGCCGGTTCGGAATTCCCGGTCCTGCTGCGTATCGCGCTCGTCGTACTGCTCGTTAAAGGCGCGGCGCGTGCTGCTCACGCCCAGCAAATAGTCGCAGCTGACGTCGTAAAACGATGCGGCGGCGCACAGGAATTCGAGCCCGCACTCGCGGATGCCCTTTTCGTAGTGGGACAGCAGCGCGCCGGAAATGCCCAGCGCGGCGGCCGCTTCTTTTTGCGTGAGGCCCCGTTCGCGCCGCAGCGCATGGAGCCGCGCGGGGAAGGTTGCGTTCATAGCCTGCCTCCGAAATACAGTTTGTAGGAAAAGCATACCACAAAATTTACAGTTTGTATATTCTTTCTTTTGGGACGGTGAATCTTTTGAAAACCGCACAGCTGCATTTGATTCGCAACGCCGCTGAGGGCAATGACGAGGGGCGTTACATCGGGCAGACCGACCTGCCCGCCACCGAAGAGGGGCTGCGCCAGCTTGACGCGCTTATCGAGGAATACGGCGGCTTTCCGCAGGTGGAGGCGGTCTTTTCAAGCCCGCTTTCGCGCTGCCTGCAAACCGCCCGGCGCATTTACCCGGACAAGGAGCCCATCGTCATGCAGGAGCTTGCCGAATACGATTTCGGCGAGTTTGAGGGGCGCACCGCCGACGAGCTGAAGGACCTGGACGCGTTTCGGGTCTGGCTGTCCGGCGCAGAGCCCGAAACCCCCGTCCCCTTCGGGGAAAGTCAGGTGGACTTCAACCGGCGCATCTGCGCGGCGTTCACGCGCATTGTGCAGGGCGTCCTGCAGTCCGGCGTGCGGTCGGCGGCGGTCGTCACGCACGGCGGGGTCATTATGTCGCTGATGGCGGCGTTCGCCCTGCCCGAAGCCCCCATGCACGAGTGGCTCACGCCCAACGGCTGCGGCTATACCGTGCGGATAGACCCGTTTTTGTGGTCGCACGGCGGAAAGGTGGAGGCCATTGCGCAATGCCCCGCCGAGCCCGTTTCCGAGGACGACGAACGCGCGCTGTGGGACTATTATCCGCAGGAGCCCGCAGACTGAGGGGAAGCTATGGAAGTCGATATTTACGATTTTGACAAGACCGTCGTCCCGTTTGACAGCGGCTCGACCTTTTTGCTGTTCTGCGTGAAGCGGTACCCGTATCTGCTGCTGCTTTTGCCGTATTATCTGGCGCTCGGGCTGCTGTACGGGCTGCGCATTTTCACGCTGGACCGGTTCAAGCGCCATATTTTTATCGCCGTGCGCTTTATCCCGCTGCAAAAGGCGGTCCGCGCCTTTTGGGACCGGCACGAGCGCGACGTGTTCCCCTGGTTCTTGCCGGAAAACCGCGCGCGGCACACGGTCGTCATCAGCGCAAGCCCCGATTTTCTGCTGCGGGAGATTGCCGGCCGGCTGCAGGTCGAAACGCTGCTTTGCACGCGCCACGACCCGAAAACCGGCACGCTTTTGGGGCACAACTGCCGCGGGGAGGAAAAGGTGCGCCGCTTTCATGCGGCGTTCGGCAAAGACGTGCGCGTGCGCGACGTCTATTCCGACTCCTACCGCCACGACCGCCCTATTTTTTCGCTCGGCGAGCGGTGCTTCCACATTGAAAAGGACGGCGCGCAGACAGAGTTTCGCTACGGCGAGCAATACGAACAATAAACGCACAAGAAAAAAGCAGCCCGGTAAAAACCGGGCTGCTTCGCTTTATCCGCGCGGTTACGCCTCTTCCTTATAGAGCCTTGCGCGTTCAAATTCGTCCTCAATCTCCTTGCCCGGTTTCTTGGTGAGCAGCGAGACGACGACAATCGCAATGCACGACAGCACGAACGCCGGGAACAGCTCGTAGATGTCGAAAATCCCGCCGAGCGGCCGCACCAGGAGGTTCCACACAAAGACCATCACGCCGCCCGTGACCATGCCCGCCACGGCGCCCGCGCGCGTGGTGCGCTTCCAAAACAGGGAGAACAGCATAATCGGCCCGAACGTGGCGCCGAAGCCCGCCCACGCAAACGACACGACCGTGAAAATGACGCTGTTTTCATCCCAGGCAATGGCGATGCCGATAAGCGCAATCACAAGCAGAATGATGCGCGCGACCCACATAACCTGCTTGTCGGTGGCGTTCTTTTTGAGCACGCCGCCGAACAGGTTTTTGGAAAACGCGGAGGAGGCAATCAGCAGGTAGGAGTCCGACGAACTGATGGTGGCCGCCAGGATGCCCGCCATCACCACGCCCGCAAGCACGGGATGGAACAGCGCGCGGCTGATGACGATGAAAATGTTTTCCGCGCCGGACGCCGTCGAGAGCGTTTCGTTGACCGGGAACATGGCGCGGCCCATTAAGCCGATGTATACGGCGGCGGTCAGCGAAATGACGACCCAGACCGTCGCAATGCGGCGCGAGCGGGTCAGTTCCCGGCGCTTGCGGATAGCCATGAAGCGCAGAAGCACCTGCGGCATACCGAAGTAGCCGAGCCCCCAGGACAGCGTGGAGATAATCGTCAGCGCGCCGTAGCTGCTCGCTTCGCCGAACAGCGGCGAACCGTTCACCGCCTGCTGCACCCCGGCGGCGTCCACCGTGGGCGTGGCGGTCGCCGTCAGCGAGAAAAAGCCCTCAATGGCCTGCGCGTTTTCAAGCACGGCCGAAACCCCGCCGGCGTTGACCGTACCGACCACAAGCACGACGAGAAGCGCCAAAAACATGACGATGCTCTGCATGAAGTCCGACGCGCTCTCGGCCAAAAAGCCGCCTAAGAACGTATAGACAAGCACGAACACGGCGCCGACAATCATCATCGTATGATAGGAAAAGCCGAACAGCGTGCTGAACAGCTTGCCGCAGGTCACAAAGCAGCTTGCGGCGTAGACCGTGAAGAACACAAGGATAAACAGCGCCGAAACAGACAGAATGACCTTTTTCTTTTCATGGTAGCGGTTGCTTAAAAAGTCCGGGATGGTAATGGCGTCTCCGGAAACGACCGAATAGCTGCGCAGCCGCTTGGCGACGACCAGCCAGTTGATGTAGGTGCCGATGGCGAGCCCCGCCGCCGTCCAAAACGCGTCGGCAAGCCCGCACCAGTACGCGACGCCCGGCAGCCCCATCAAAAGCCATCCGCTCATGTCGGACGCCTCGGCGCTCATGGCGGTGACCCACGGGCCTAAGGACCGGCCGCCCAAAAAGTAGTTGTCGGAGTTTTTCTGCGAACGCTTGGCAAAGTACACGCCGATGCCGATGACAATCAGCATATACGCGCACATGGCGATAAGCACCTTTACGGTGTCGGCAGACATAGTTTCTCCCCCTTAGGAAAATTTTACCGTACTATTATAAAGGAAAACGGCGCTTCTGTAAACCTTTTCTTTGCGGGCCGCAAAAAAGGCAAAACAGGGCTTGACAAACGCACGCCCGTTTTTTATGATAGTTGCGTTTGCGGGCCGCTTTGCAGCCTGCGCGCACAGCAAAAAAGGAGAAACAAACACAATGGCATCCCTTCTTATCGCCGTCATTTACCTCGCGTTCGTGAGCCTCGGCCTGCCGGACTCGCTGCTCGGCTCCGGCTGGCCGACCATGCAGCTGGATTTCGGGGTCCCGTCGTCCTACGCGGGCTACATTTCCATGACCATTTGCTGCATGACGATTCTCTCGTCGCTTGTAAGCCCGCGCCTCATGCGCAAAATGCACACCAAATGGATTGTCATTGTTTCGACCCTGCTGACCGTGTTCGGGCTTATCGGCTTTTCGTTTTGCGACCGGTACGCGACGCTCTTTCTGTTCGCGGTGCCCTACGGCCTGGGGGCGGGCTCCATTGACGCGGCGCTCAACAACTACGTCGCGAACCACTATTCCTCCTCGGTGATGAACTTCCTGCACTGCTTTTACGGCTTAGGCGCGGTCATCAGCCCGAACATCATGGCGCTGGCGCTGCAATATGCCCGCTGGAACGACGGCTACCGCTGGACGGCGTATCTCCAGGCGGGCATCCTCGTCGTCTGCATCCTTTCGCTGCCGCTTTGGAAAGCCGAAAAGGACGCGCAGCAGACAGACGCCCGGAAAAAAACCGCCGGCATTTCGGAAACGCTCCGGCGCCCCGGTATGCTGCCGACGCTCATCGCCTTTTTCGCCTACTGCGCGGGGGAGGCCACGTGCTTTTTGTGGACGTCGAGCTACTTTGCCGGGACAAGGCCCTGGATGGACGAAAAGCTCGTCGCGTCGTTCGGCTCGCTTATTTTTGCGGGGCTGATGCTCGGGCGGCTGATTTCCGGCTTCATTTCCAACCGGCTCGGCGACCGGCAGCTTATCCGCATCGGCATTTTGCTGGAATTCCTCGGCATTGCGCTGATTGCGCTGCCGCTGGACGGCTATCTCGCCGCGGCGGCCGGCTTCCTGCTTGCCGGGACGGGCATGGGGCCGGTTTACCCGGCGATTCAGCACATGGCGCCCGCCAATTTCGGCAAGCGCTACAGCGCGGCGGCCATCGGGCTGCAAATGGCGTTCGCGTATATAGGCAGTATGTGTATGCCGACGGCGTTCGGCAAATTGCAGCAGGCCGTCGGCATTTGGGTGCTGCCCCTATACCTCGCGGTGTTCGCGGTTTTGAACCTCGTGCTGCTGGAGGTCGCCTACAAGCGGATTGCAAAGGCAGGCCCCGGAAAGAACGCTTGACGGCAAAAACGAACCGGCGCAGTCTCTTGCGGGACTGCGCCGGTTTTTTATGGGGCATGTTATTCCGCCGACATCATGCGGATGTAGCGCTTGAAAAACTTGAGCGCGTCCGCCATGCAGGAAATCGGGATGCGTTCGTTGGTGCCGTGCGTGGTCAAAAGCAGCTTTGTGTCCATGACGAACGGCGCGAAGCGGTAGATGTTGTCGCAGACCTCTTCGTAATGGTACGCGTCCGTACCGCCCATAACCAGATACGGCGCGACAATCATCGTCGGGTCGGCGCGCGTGCAAAGCGACTCGAAAATCTTAAAGGAGCGGCTGTCGGTCGGCGAGACCTTGGAGGCCTCCTTGCCCTTCAGGTATTCGACCTCAATGTCCTTGTTGCGCACGCTCCTGCGGATGTGGGCCTCCACGTCCCGAATCGTCGTGCCGGGCATCATGCGGAAATTGACCGTGACGGAGGCCTTTTGCGGCAGCACGTTCGCCGCCGGGCTGCCGGAGGCCATGGTGACGGCGGTCGTCGTATGGATAAGCGACGCGGCGGGCGGAATCTTGGTCATGACAAAGGTAATCAGCGGCTTTAAAAGCCACAGGTTGCACATGACGATGCGCGCCGGGTAGCTGCAATTTTTGCCAATCTTGCAGAACAGGTCATACACAAAATCCGGCATGGTCGCGCGAAACTGGTGCTTTTCGATGTCCCGGATAACGTCGGCAAGCTGCCCGACCGCGGTGTGTGCGGGCGGCTGGGAGGAGTGCCCGCCCTTGGCGCTGACGGACACGCGGAAATCGGCGTAGCCCTTTTCGGCAATCCCCACGCCCGCCAGGCGGTTGTTGAGGATGGAGCCGACCTTCAAATTCAAAATCGCGCCGCCCTCGTCAATGACGCTGTCCAGGTGTACGCCGCGCGCCTTCAGCGTGTCGGCAATCGCGCCGGCGCCGGAGGTCTTGGCGGCGACAATCTCCTCGTCGTGGCCGAAGCACAGATAGACCGTACGCGTCGGCCGGAACCCTTCTGCCAGCAGCGTCTCCACGCTTTCCAGCACCGCGATAAGGTGGTTCTTCATGTCGAGCGCGCCGCGGCCCCAGACGAATTCGCCGTCGTCAAAGCCGTCGAAGGCGGGGTGCGTCCAGTCGTCCTCCGTTCCCTCGGCGACCGGCACAACGTCCTGGTGCGCGAGCAGCGCAATGGGCGGAAGGTCCGGGTTTGTCCCCTCCCAGGTGTACAAAAGGCTCGCCAGCGAAATTTCCTCGCGCTTGAGGTTCTTGTGCACCAGCGGGAAGCGCTCCTCAAAAAGCCGGTGCAGCTTTTGGAACTCGCCCCAGTCCACCTTTTCAACGTCCACATTGGAAACGGTTTTAATCCGAATCGCATCGCTTAAATCCCGGCGGTACTTGTCGACGTCCACCGCCTCCTCCTCGAGCGGCTCGGTGTCCGGCGTTTCCGGCTTCCAAAAGGCCGCGCGGATAAGCGTCACAACCAAGAACAAGCCGATAAGTCCCAGCACTGTCCATAAGACCCACATCGTTTTTGCCCCTTTCGAGCGTTTCGCTCAGGTATTTTTATCGACCTTGTGAAAGGTCTTCAGGTTGCCCTCTTTCCGGTGGCGGCGCGCAAGCTCCGCTTTGACGTCGTCGGGCGTAATCCCCTCGTTCGCCATCATCACGACCAGGTGGAACAGCAGGTCGGAAATTTCGCCGACCGTGTCCGCCTTCACGCCGTTTTTGGCGGCGATTACGGTTTCGGCGGCCTCCTCGCCGACCTTCTTTAAAATTTTGTCGAGCCCCTGCTCAAACAGGTAGCAGGTGTAGGACCCCTCCCGCTTTTCCTGCCGCCGGCTTTCGGCGACGGCGTAGAGCTCGTCGAGCACGTCGTTCATGTCGTCTCCTCCCAGATTGTATCAAAAAAGCAGCTTTTTTTGCCCGTGTGGCAGGCGGGGCCCGTCTGGACAACCGTCACCAACAGCGTATCCGAATCGCAGTCGCCCGCAATGCGCACGACCCTTTGGACGTGGCCGGAGGTCTCGCCCTTGTGCCAGAGCTTACCGCGCGAGCGGCTGAAAAACCAGGTGTAGCCGGTTTCGAGCGTCTTTTGCAGGGATTCCCGGTTCATGTAGGCGAGCATCAGCACCTCGCCCGTCCCCGCCTCCTGCACGACGGCGGGAACCAGCTCGCCCTTTTGAAAGAATTTGTCCAAATCCATTGCTTCTCCCCTATTCTGCCGCCGCAATCGCCTCTGCCAGCGACAGCGTGCCCTTATAAACGGAACGCCCGCAAATGGCGCCGTACAGCCCGGCCGCCTTCAGCGCGCGGATGTCCGCAAGGTCCCGGATGCCGCCGCTTGCGACCACGTCGCAGGAAACCGCGTCGTTCAGCGCGCAAAGCGAGTCGAGCGCGGGGCCGGACAGCATACCGTCGCGGTCGATGTCCGTGAAAATAAGCGTCTGCACGCCCGCCTGCTCCATCGCCTTTGCAAGCTCCAGATACTGCACGCTGCCGGTTTCAAGCCAGCCCTGCGTCGCGACGAAGCCGTTGCGCGCGTCAATCCCGACGGCAATGCGCGCGCCGTACAGCGCGCACGCGTCACAGACAAGCTGCGGGTCGTTGACCGCCGCGGAGCCCAAAACGACGCGGGCGATGCCGCGCGACAGGTAATATTCCACGTCGTCCATGGTCCGAATGCCGCCGCCGACCTCCACGTGCAGGCCGGTCTGCTTTGCGACCTCCAAAAAAACATGGGCGTTTTTGCGCGCGCCCGCGCAGGCGCCGTCGAGGTCGACCATATGAATCCACTTCGCGCCGGCGCGCCGAAACGCGTCCGCCGCGGCAAGATAGCTGTCCGCGACCTGCTCGGCGGAATCCATCTCGCCGCGGTACAGCCGAACGCAGGTCTCGTTTTGAATGTCAATCGCGGGAAAAATCAGCATACCGTTCTCCTGAAGCTCAGTCCAAGGCGCCCTTGGTCGAAAGCGTTCCGCCCGCGGTTTGCGCGCAGGCGCCCGCCAGCGCGTGGCCGAACGCCTTGAAAAGCGCCTCTAAAATGTGGTGCGTATTGTCGCCGTAGGGCGCGCGCAGGTGCAGCGTAACGCCGGCCCTGCTCGAAAAGGCGCGGAAAAATTCCTTCGCCATGCACGCGTCGAAATCCCCGACGCGCGCCTCGGGCAGCTGTGCTTCAAACACCAGAAACGGCCGGCCGCTGACGTCGACCGCGCAAAAGCCGAGCGCCTCGTCCATCGGGACGAAAAAGCTGCCGTAGCGCGCAATGCCGGCCTTGCCGCCGAGCGCTTCGGCGAACGCCTGCCCGAGCACCAGCCCCGTGTCCTCGACGGTGTGGTGGCAGTCGACCTCCAAATCGCCCTTGCAGCTAAGCGTCAGCCCAAAGCCGCCGTGGACGGCGAAGGCCGTGAGCATATGGTCAAAAAAGCCGACGCCCGTCTGCACCGACACCTCGCCGCCGTCCAGGGAAAGGCGCGCGGTGATGTCCGTCTCCCGGGTCTTTCTTAAAACCTCTGCCGTTCTCATGCATCTGCCCCCTTCAAAAAATCCTCTGCCGCGCGCAGGACCGCCTCGTTTTCGTAATTGCGCCCCGCCGTAATGCGCAGCGCCCCGTCAAAGAGGCGGACGATAATCCCCGCCGCCTTGAGCGCTTCGAAAATCGCCCCGGCCCGCGGCGTCCGGATATACAGGAAATTCGCCGCCGGCTCGCAAATCTCCAGCGCCGCCGCCGGAAAGGCGTCCGCCAGCCTGCAAAAGCCCGCGTACAGCTCGTCGCGCGACTCCAAAATGCGCTGCACCGACGACGCAAGATAGGCGGGGCTTAAAAGCACCGCGGTCCCGACCGCCTGCGAGAGCGCGTTGACGTTGTACGGGGATTTGGCCGCCTGCAGGGCGTCTATGAGCTTCTGCTGCCCGACGGCGAAGCCCAGCCGCAGCGCCGCCATGCCCAGCGCCTTCGAGCAGGTCTTGAGTATCAGCAGATTGTCGTAGCCCGCAAACTCCGACAGCATACTCTGGTCGGAAAAATCCATATACGCCTCATCCAGCACCACAAGCGCGGAAACGGACGAAACGATTTTGCGCACCGTCTCGCGCGCGAGCACCAGCGACGTCGGGTTGCAGGGGTTCGAAAACACCAGCATCCGCGCCTTTTCCCGCCGGACGGTCTCGATAACCCGGTCGGCGTCCACGGTGCAGTCCGCGTTTTTGGGCACCGCGACCGTTTTGCACTCCACCAGCGACGCGTAAAAGCCGTACATGGAAAAATCCGGCGCGAGCGTCACGACCGTGTCGCCCTTTTGCAAAAACGCGTTCATCACGACCGTAATGACCTCATCCGAGCCGTTGCCCGCCATCACGCAGTCGCGCGGGACGCCGTAGAGGTCGGCAAACGCCTGCCGCAGCTCCACGGCATACGGGTCCGGGTACCGGTTGAAGTGCAGGTGGCAAAGCGCCTCGTCCATCTGCTCGCGCAGCGCCTGCGACGGCGTAACGAACGACTCGTTGGCGTCGAGCCGAATCTGATAGCTCCCCGTCACCGGGTCATAGGGCTTAAGGTTCCGGATTTTTTCATTGAGTTCGAACATAAACGCAAAAACTTCCTTAGTTAAAAATTGACTGCTCCGTTTCCGGGCGCGCCGCCGTAGTTAAAATCTGACTTTCACCGCATTGGCGTGCGCCGTAAGCCCCTCGGCCTCGGCAAGCGTGACGATGTCGTCCTTCGCCTTTTCGAGCGCGGTCTGGGTGTAGTAAATAAAGCTCGATTTTTTGACGAAGCTGTCCACGGAAAGCGGCGAGAAGAACCGCGCCGTGCCGCCGGTGGGCAGAACGTGGTTCGGGCCCGCGTAGTAGTCGCCGAGCGGCTCGGGCGCATACTGCCCCAAAAAGACGCTGCCGGCGTTGTCAATGCGGCCGATGTATTCGAGCGGGTCCTTGACCGCCATTTCCAGGTGCTCGGGCGCGAGCAGGTTGGCAAACTCGACCGCCCGGTCCACCGTGTCGCAGAGGATTATCGCGCCGAAATCCCGCAGCGCCTGTTCAATGATGTCGCGGCGGGACAGCGCCTGCACCTGCCGCTCCAGCTCCTCGGCTGTGCGCGCGGCGATGCGCTCGCTGTTGGTCAAAAGCACCGCGGACGCCATTTTGTCATGCTCGGCCTGGCTCATCAAATCGGCGGCCAGGCATTTCGGGTCGGCCGTTTCGTCGGCGACAATCAGGATTTCCGACGGGCCGGCAATCATGTCGATGTCCACCGTGCCGAACAGCAGCTTTTTCGCCGTAGCGACGTAAATGTTGCCCGGGCCGACAATCTTGTCGACCTGCGGGACGGTCTCGGTGCCGTAGGCAAGCGCGGCGACCGCCTGCGCCCCGCCCATCAGAAACACGCGGTCCACGCCCGCAATCTTGGCGGCGGCCAGAATATCCGGGTTCGCCGTGCCGTCCTTGCGCGGCGGCGTGACCATGACAATCTCCTGCACGCCCGCAATCTTGGCGGGAATGGCGTTCATCAGCACGCTCGACGGATACGCCGCCGTACCGCCGGGCACATACAGCCCCACGCGCCGCAGCGCGCGCACGCGCTGCCCCAGAAGCACGCCGTCGGCCTTCGGCTCGAGCCAGCTTTGCTGCTTTTGGCGGCGGTGGAAATCGCGGATGTTGTCCGCGGCCTTGTAAAGCGCGTAGATAAAGGTGCTGTCGCAGCTTTCGACCGCCGCGTCGAGCGCCTCGGGCGGAATTTCCGCCTGCTCGGGCAGCGCGCCGTCAAATTTCATGGTGTATTCGCGCACGGACGTGTCGCCGAAGCGCCGCACGTCGTCCAGAATCTGCGTGACCGACGCGGTCACCGCACGGTCGATTTCGCCGCTGCGCGCCTTTAATTCGCGCAAAAGCTTCTGCTCGGACACACCGTCCGCTCGGACCATACGAATCATATGCTCGCCTCCCGGGATGCCTTCCCAATCTGTTCTACAAACGCGTCGATTTCGCCGCGGCGCAGGCGCATACTCGCCGTGTTGACGATAACGCGCGCGGAAATCGGCATGATTTTTTCGTAGACCTCCAGCCCGTTTTCCCGCAGCGTCGTGCCGGTCTCGACGATGTCGACAATCGCGTCGGACAAATCGAGCAGCGGCGCAAGCTCCACCGAGCCCTCAATCTTGATGATGTTGACGTCCATGCCCTTGCCCTGGAAATAGGCGCGGGCGACGTTGGGATATTTGGTCGCAATGCGCTTGACCGCGTACCCGTCGTAAAACGGCACGCCCTTTTTGCCGGCCAGGCAGAAATCGCACCGCCCGAGGCCCAAATCGCAGACCTCGTAAAACCGCTTGCCGTATTCCACAATGGTGTCGCGCCCGACCACGCCGATGTCGCACACGCCGTGCTCGACGTAGGTCACAACGTCCGGCGCTTTGGCCAGCACCGCCTCGTAATCGCCGACCGGCAGGATAAGCCGCCGGCCCTTGTTGTGCAGCGCCGTGCAGTCGAGCCCCATGCGCTCGAACAGCGCAACCGTCTGCTTTTCGAGCCTGCCCTTTGTCAGGGCAATGCGCAGCTTCCTCATACGCGCACCTCCCGCACCCCGTTTTCCCCTGTCACGTACACGACCGGCACGCCGCGGGCGCGCGCATCGGCCAGGGCTTCCGTAAGGCTCTGCGCAACGCTGTTTTCCGCCCGTTTGCCCGCGCAAAGCAGGTCCTCGAGCGTTTCCAGCGCCGCCGTTTCATAGCCGGTTTCCCCGAACACCAGCGCTTCGGGCGCTTCGGGCGGGGTCTGCTCCCCGCGGCGCAGCTTCAGCCGCGCAAGCAAATCTGTCTGCACGCCGAAGCCGACCGCCGGCAAATTCTCGCCGAATTCCGCAATGAGCCGGTCGTACCGGCCGCCCGCAAGCACCGGCTCGCCGCTGTCCGCAAGATAGCCGCGGAACATCAGGCCGGTATAGTAGTTCGTGCGCTGCACAAGGCTCAAATCCAAAATGATATGCGGCGCAAGCCCCGCTTTTTCGAGCCGTGCGTACACGTCCGCCAGGTACGCGAGCGCCGCGTGCGTTTCGCCGTCGGCAAGCCCGGCGGCCTCGGCCGCTTTTTGCAGGACGGACGCGTCGCCGAACAGCTGCGGGAGCTGCCGCATGGCGCGCGTCTGCGGCGTGTCGCCGAGCCGGTCGAGCACCGTCCCGAGCGCGACGAAATTCTTGCTTTCCACACAGGCGTAAATTTCCGAAACGGTGTCGCCGTCCGCGTCCAGCGCGTCGCAAAGCGACTGGAAATACCCGGCGTGGCCAATCTCAATCTGGTAGTCCGCCCCGCCGCAGCGCTCAAGCACGCGCGCCGCGAGCGTCAGGGCCTCCAAGTCCGCGCGAAGCCCGCCCGCGCCGATAAGCTCTATCCCGCTTTGCGTGGTTTCGTCGCTGTAGCCCGCAAGCTTCGGCCGGCGCGAAAAGACGCTCTGGTTGTAGTAAAGGCGCAGGGGCAGCCGCGCCGTGCGCAGCCGCGTGGCCGCGACGCGCGCAATCGGGAGCGTGGAATCCGGCCGCAGCACCAAAAGCCGCCCGGCGTTGTCCGTCATGGTGTACAGCGACTCCGGCAGCGTCCCGGCGCTTTCCCGGTTGAACACATCGTAAAATTCCACGGTCGGCGTCACGATTTTGCGGTAGCCGCGCGACAAAAACAGGTCGCCGAGCTGCCGTTCCACCGCGCCGAGCGCGTCGCTTTCTTCAAACAGAAGGTCGCGCGTACCCTCGGGGGTAAGCTTCGCATAGGTCTTCATGGTTCGTCCTTTCCGGCGGGGCGCCGCAGGGCATACCGCCGCCGTTTGCTTTAGCGTGCTAATAGGATAGCACACTAAAGTGAGTCTGTCAATCCCGAAAATCCGCCCCGGTCCGGGAAAACCGGTCAGAACAGCGAAATCTGCGCCGTCTTGGGCATATCGCCGAACGCGCCGCATTTGTCGAGCAGCTCGATAAGGCTGTTGCCCGCCTTCGCGCGCCGGGCGAAATCATCGACCGAAATGAACGGCCCCTCGCCGTCGCTGCGCGCGGCCTCAAGCGGATACGCCGCGTTTTCGCCCACGCCGGAAAGCGCGGAAAACGGCAGGCGTATTTTGCCGTCCTCCAGAATATAGGTCGTCGCGCGGGACTTGTAGACGTCCACGCCGAGCAGCTCTATGCCGCGCGCCATCATTTCGTTGACGACCTGCATGGCGGTGTACTGGTCCTTTTCCTTGGCGGTGGCGGTCTTGTCCTTGATTTTCGCCTTCAGGGAGGCAAGCCGCGCGCGCACCGCCTCGTGCCCCTGCACGATGACCTCGGCGTCCAGGTCCCCGCCGCGCACCGTCAAAAACGCGGTGTAATATTCAAGCGGGCGGTAAATCTTGTACCAGCCCAACCGCAGCGCCGCAATAACGTAGGCGGCGGCGTGCGCCTTCGGGAACATATATTTGATTTTCCGGCAGGATTCCATATACCAGTCCGGGACGCTGTGGGCGCGCATGGCCTCCTCCGCGCCCTCGGGGAAGCCGACCTTCGCCACAATCCCCTTGCGCGTTTTTTCCATGATGTTAAACGCCATGCTCGGCTCCAGGCCCTTGTGCAAAAGGTAGGTCATAATGCTGTCGCGCGTCCCGATAACCTCGGAAATGGTGCAGACCTTGTTGTGGATAAGGTCCTGCGCGTTGCCGGTCCACACGTCCGTCCCGTGCGAGAGACCCGAAATCTGCAAAAGGTCGGCAAAGGTCTTGGGCTGCGCCTCCAGAAGCATCTGGCAGACAAACGACGTGCCCATTTCGGGGATGGACAGCGTCCCCGTCGGCCAGTCAATCTCCTCGGCCGTCACGCCCAGCGGCTCCGGGCTTGTGCACAGGCGCACAATCTGCGGGTCGCAGACGTCCACGTCCATGACGTTGACGCCCGTCAGGTCCTCGAGGTGCTTATACAGCGTCGGCACATCGTGCCCCAGAATGTCGAGCTTCAAAATGGTGTCGTGCAGGGAGTGGAAGTCGAAATGCGTCGTTTCCATATCGCTTTCGACGTCGTCGGCGGGGAACTGCACCGGCGTAAAATCGTACACGTCGAAATTGCCGGGCACGACGACCATGCCGCCCGGGTGCTGGCCCGTGGTGCGCTTGACGCCCGTGCAACCGTCAATGAGCCGCTGCTCCTCGGCGCGGTTGACGTGCAGGCCGCGCTCCTCGAGATAATTTTTTACAAAGCCGTAGGCTGTTTTTTCGGCGACGGTCGCAATGGTGCCGGCCTTAAAGACGTTCGCCGAGCCGAACAGCTCCTCCGTATAGCGGTGCGCCTTGCCCTGGTATTCGCCGGAGAAGTTCAAGTCGATATCCGGCGCCTTGTCGCCGTGGAAGCCCAGGAAGGTTTCAAACGGAATTTCGTGCCCGTCGCGGACCATATCCGTCCCGCAGTGCGGGCAGGCTTTTTTGGGCATATCAAAGCCCGAGCCGTATTCGTTGTGCGTGTAAAATTCGGAATACCGGCATTGCGGGCAGCGGTAGTGCGGCGCTAAGGGGTTGACCTCGGAAATGCCCGCCATGGTCGCCACAAACGACGACCCGACAGACCCCCGCGAACCGACGTGGTAGCCGTGCGCCTCCGAGTCCCAGACGAGCTTCTGGGCGATGATGTACAGCACGGCGAACCCGTTTTCGATAATGGAATCGAGCTCGCGGTTCAGGCGTGTTTCCACAATTTCGGGCACCTTGCCCGCAAATTCGTACCAGTCGCGCGCCTTGTCCCAGCAGATTTTGCGCAGCTGCTCCTCCGAGCCGGGAATGGAGGGCTGGTATGTCCCCTCGGGGAAGGGGGGCATGGTTTCGACCATGTCCGCAATGCGGTTCGGGTTTTCAATCACGATTTCGCGGGCGGTCTCCTCGCCGAGATACCGAAACTCGGCGAGCATCTCCTCGGTGGTGCGGAAATAGAGCGGCGCCTGATGGTCCGCGTCGGCAAAGCCCTGCGCCGCCATCAGGATTTCGCGGTACTTGGCGTCGGCGGGGTCGATGAAGTGCACGTCGCAGGTCGCCACGACCGGTTTGCCGAGCCGGTCGGCAATCGCGATGATTTGGCGGTTGATGTTTTCGATATCCGCCTCGCACGTGATGTTGTCAAACTCGCGGTTGCGCTCCGGGTTCTTGCTGTTTTCGTCGGAATGCGCTTCAATCATAAAGCGGTTGTTGCCCGTCGGCTGGATTTCGAGGTAATCGTAAAACTGCGCAATCTCCAGAATTTCCGCCTCGGGACGGCCCTCGAGCACGGCGCGGTACAGCTCGCCCGCCTCGCACGCCGAACCGACGATAAGCCCCTCGCGGTGCTTGATAAGCTCCGACTTGAGCGTGCGCGGCTTTTTATAGAAATATTTCGTGTTGGACAGGGAGATAAGCTTGTAGAGGTTTTTAAGCCCCGTCAGGTTTTTGGCCAGCAGAATCTGGTGGTACGAGCGCAGGGACTTGAAATCCTTGTCCGGCTCCTTTAGGTCGTCCACAAAATACGCTTCCACGCCGTAGATAATCTTGATTTTCCCCTTCGCGGCGCTCGCCGCCTCCGGGAACGCCTGCACGCAGCCGTGGTCGGTTATCGCGACGGCCCTGTGTCCCCAGCGAATGGCGCGCTCCACCAGCGTTTTGGCGGGCGTCATGCCGTCCATCTGCGACATATTGGTGTGCAAATGCAGCTCCACGCGCTTTTCGGGCGCGCGGTCCTCTTTTTCGATTTTTTCGGTCAGGCTTACGGCCTTTGGGTCGAGGATATAGTCGCGCTGGAAATTGTCGTACTTCACGTTGCCGTGCGCGAGAATGTAAACGCCGTTTTTCAGCGCGCCGAGCAGCGCCTCGCTCTGCTCAATCTTGACAATCATCGAAACGGGGAAGGAATATCCGCCGTCGGTCATGTTGAAATGAATCAGCTTGTGCTTGCCCTTTTTGCTGGTGCGCTCTTCAAAGGAGAACACCCGCCCCCAAATGGTCGCGGGGACCTCCTCGCGGTCGGTCTCGGGCAGCTCCACGTCGGCAATGGGGATGGGCTCGCTGCGGATAACGTTGCCGAAAATCGGACGGACGCTCTCCAGGTAATACGGAATGCCCTCCCGGACGATATGCTCGACCGGGGCCTTGTCCGCCGGGCCCTCCGCCTTTTGCACCTTCGCGCCCTTGCCGTATTTCTGCTCCTTTGCGGCGGCGGCTCTTGCGGCGCGGTCGCGCGCGTCAATATCCCGCTGCGCGCCGGCAAGCGCTTCGGCGACGTCCACCTGCGCCTGTGCAAGCACAACCTCGGGCAAAACGCCGAAGCGCGCCTCGCAGATTTTCTGCAGCGCGGCGGCGAACTGCCCCTGCTCCAAAATGTCGCGGCCGCCGTGGTGCAGCGTGAGCGCAATGCGGCCGGCGGAAATTTCCCATTCGGCGTCGTCCAAAAAGCCGTTGGCGACGGCAACGCGCTTTTTCAGCTCTGCCGTAAATTCCGGCGCATAGGCCGCCGACAGCGCCTCGGGCGCAAAGCGGGGCACAAGCTCCACCTGCGCGTCGGCGCCGAGCGTCTCGGCAAGGTGCGCGGCAACCTCCCGCAGCGTCCGCGTAAAAACGAGCTGCGGAAAACGCACCGTCACACAAAGGCGACGGTGGGCGCTGTCCAGCTTCAATTCTTCGATTTGCGCGTCGGCAAGCGCCGCCGAATACGGCTCGAGCGCGCCGGCGCAGTCCGGGAACAGGTCAAAAAAACGGGTCATGGGAAAAATCCTTATGTACTGTGATTCGTTTACAGGTTTTCAATTTCGGCCAGCAGCGTTTCGACAATCTCCTTTTCCGGGACCTTGCGCAGGATTTCGCCGTGCCGGAAAATGAGCCCGCAGCCGTCGCCGCCCGCCACGCCGATGTCCGCCTCACGCGCTTCGCCGGGGCCGTTGACGATGCAGCCCATCACGGCGACGGTAATCGGCTTTTTGCAGCCGCGCAGCGCCTCCTCCACCCGGTTCGCAAGCGCGATAAGGTCGATTTTCGTGCGGCCGCACGTCGGGCAGGAGACAATCTGCGGGCAGTCGGTCTTCAGCCCCACCGCCTTGAGAATGTCGAAGCCCGCCGCAACCTCGCGCACCGGGTCGGCGGTCATGGAAACGCGAATGGTGTCGCCGATGCCGTCCAAAAGCAGCGCGCCGATGCCGGCGGCGGATTTGACGAGCGCCATGTGCTCGGTCCCCGCCTCGGTGACGCCCAGGTGCAGCGGATAGCTGCAAAGCTGCGCCATGCGCCGGTAGGCGGCGACCATGCGCTGCACGTTGGAGGATTTAATCGAAATGACAATGTCGTCGAAATCGTACCGCTCCAAAAGCGCCGCGTGGCCGAGCGCGCTTTCGCACAGCGCCTCGGGCGTGGGCGAGCCGTATTTGGCAAGCAGCTCCTTTTCGAGCGAGCCGGAATTGACGCCGATGCGAATCGGCACGCCCTTTTGCCGGCACGCGTCCGCAACCGCCTTGACGCGCTCCGGCGCGCCGATATTGCCGGGGTTGATGCGGATTTTGTCCGCGCCGGCCGCCACGCTTTCGAGCGCGCATTTGTAGTCGAAATGGATGTCGGCAACCACGGGGATGGAGACCGCCTCCCTGACGGCGGCAAGCGTTTTGGCCGCCTGTGGGGTCGGGACCGTCAGGCGCACCATTTCGCAGCCCGCATTTTCGAGCGCCTTCGCCTGGCGCACGTTGCCCGCCACGTCCTCGGCCGGGACGTTGAGCATGGACTGCACGCTGATTTTCGCGTCGCCGCCGATAACCAGATTCCCGGCGCGGACCGCCTTACAAGCTCTTCGCTTCGCCATAACAGGGACGCCTCCTACCCGCGCGCAATGCGCAGAATGTCGTTCAGAGAAACCACAAGCATCAAAAGAAGCAGCAGCACCATGCCCGCCGCGTGCACATAGCCCTCGTATTTCGCGGGAATGGGCTTGCGCCGTATCCCCTCCAGCACCAAAAACAGCAGCCGGCCGCCGTCGAGCGCGGGCAGCGGCAAAAGGTTCGCGACGCCCAGGTTAATTGTGATAAAGGCGAGCAGCATCAAAAGGTCGCCCGCCCTGCCCTCGGCCGCCGCCGACGCGGTCACGTCGGAGATGATGTCCATGGTGCCGATAGGCCCGGCAAGCTGCGACAGGCCGTACCGCCCGGTCACAAGGTCAAAAATACTCAGCCACACCGTCCGCACGACGGACGCGGATTCCGTAAAGGCGTGGACGAACACGTTGCAAAAATTCGGCTCCTCGCCGACCACGGAAAAATCGTAGTGGACAAGCGTGATGCCGTCGACCTCCTCGGTCGCAAAATGCACGCCGGGCAGCTCTACGGTTTCGCCGTCGCGCTCGACGACAAAGTCGAACACGCCGTCGTCGCTTCTGGACAAGAGGTAGGTCAGGTCCTGCGGCGACCAGAGGCGGTGCCCGTCAATCTCCACTATCCGGTCGTCCGCCTGCAGCCCGTACTGCGCGCTGACTGCGCCGTCGTACATCGAGTAGATGACGTTCGTGCCGACCAGCTCCCCGCTTGTGGCAAGCAGAATCGCCATGAGCACAAGCCCCAGGACCAGGTTCATCGCCGCGCCGGCCACGACAACGACCATGCGCTGCCAGACCTTTTTCTTGCAAAAGGCGCGGTCGTCCTCGCTGTCCGTATCCTCGCCCTCCATCGCCGTATAGCCGCCTATCGGCAGAAGCCGCACCGCATACAGCGTATCGCCGCGCCGCCGCTTCCAAAGCGCCGGGCCCATGCCGACGGAAAACTCGTTGACGCGGACCTTGAACAGCTTGGCGGCGGCAAAATGCCCGAATTCGTGCAGCAGAATCATCAGGCCGAAAAACAGAAGCGCAAGCGCGACGGTCCAAATCTTGTTCCAGACGCCCGACGCCGTCATTTCCAAAAGCAAAGGTTTCATCAGCCACCCTGTACCGTTTCCCGTGCGAAACGGTCCGTCTCCAAAATATCTTCGTACGTATACGCCGGTTTTTCCGGCGCGGCCTCCAGCACGCGCTCCACGCGGTCGGCAATCTCCAAAAATCCAATCTCGCCGCGGCGGAACATCGCGTTTGCCTGTTCGTTGGCGGAGTTGACCGCCGCCGGGTACAGCCCACCCTTATGTATGGCGCGCCGGCATAGATTTATGCATCGGAACGTCTCATAGTCCGGCTCGTAAAACGTCATGCGCCCGAGCTTTGCAAGGTCCAGCTCCCCGACCGGGGAGGGCAGGCGCTCGGGATACGTCAGCGCGTACTGGATGGGAATGCGCATATCCGGCAGCCCCAGCTGCCCGATGACGGAATTGTCGTCGTACATGACCGCCGAATGCAGGATGCTCTCGCGGTGGACGACAATCTGCACGTCGTCGGGCGAGACGGAAAACAGCCATACCGCCTCGATAAGCTCGAGGCCCTTGTTCATGAGCGTGGCGGAATCCACCGTTATCTTCGCGCCCATCGACCAGTTCGGGTGGCGCAGCGCGTCGGCGGCGGTCACGTTTTGCAGCTCGGCGGCGGTTTTCCCGAAAAACGGGCCGCCGGAAGCGGTCAGGATAAGCTTTTTGAGCGCGCGGTTCTCCGACGCGCCCTGTAAGCACTGGAAAATGGCGGAATGCTCGGAATCAACCGGTAAAATCGGCACGCCGTTTTGCTTCGCGGTCTCCATAACCAGCTGCCCGCCCGCCACAAGCGTTTCCTTATTGGCAAGCGCGAGCCGCTTTTTGGCGCGCAGCGCCGCGAGCGTGGGGGCGAGCCCCGCCATGCCGACCACGGCGTTGAGCACGGTGTCCGCGCGGCTTTCGGCGGCGCAGTACGCAACACCCTCGGGCCCGGAGAGCACCCGCACGCCGGTGTCCGCCACACGCGTTTTCAGGTCCGCGGCGGCCGCTTCGTCCGCCATGGCGGCCAGCGCCGGGCGGAATTCCCGGATTTGCGCTTCCAGCGTTTTTACGTCCGAATAAGCAGTCAAAGCCTCGACGGTATACCCGCCGAGGCGGGCAACGTCAAGACTTTGCGTGCCGATAGAGCCGGTCGAGCCGAGTATACACAGCGACCTTGTCATCCCGATACCGTCCTTGTCAGTAAAATCAGGGCGTACAGCGCCGAAGAGACGAACAGCAGGCTGTCGCAGCGGTCCATCACGCCGCCGTGCCCCGGAAAGAGCTTCCCGAAATCCTTGACGCCGAAGTTGCGCTTGACAACCGACGCCGTCAAATCGCCGCACATCCCGACGACGGACAGCACCGCCGCGAGAAGGACGACCTCGAGATAGCTTATGGAATGCACGGTGAAGAAATAGGTGTCAAACACCGCAAAGAGGATGACGCTGCTCAGAACCCCGCCGACAACGCCGCCCACGGCGCCCTCCACCGTCTTTTTGGGGCTTATCTTCGTCAGCTTGTGCCTGCCTAAGAATTTGCCCGTGAAATAGGCGAAGGTGTCGGTAATCAGCGCACAGAACAGCGCGAACAGGATGAAGAACAGGCCGTGGCGGCCGTCGAACTCCGCGGGGAAGCGCGCGTCGATGTTGGAAAGCAGGGAAAGCGTGGAAAACGCCCACGGCACAAAGATGCTTGCGACAAGCACCGCCGCCACATCCTCAAATTTCGTGTGCTCGTAGTTGACGAGCATCAAAATGAACAGCGCCAGCGTGTAGAGCGCGACCAGGGCCGTCACCGGCAGCGTCACGCCCGCGTCGGCCAGGCGCGGCGCGTAGGTGTAGTACAGCGGCACCAGCGCCGAAAAGACAAGGCTGACGGCCTCAATCGCTTTGTTTTGGAAGCGCACGCATTTTTCAATTTCATAGGTCGCAATGCACGACAGCAGCGCCAGCACAATGGGCATGGCGGGCGTGTCGCGGAACACGATGACCGTAATGGCCAGCGCCGCCGCAATGACGCCGACGACAATGCGTTTGAGCATAATGGGTCCCTCCACAAAAGTCCACACAGGTTCCGGCGGGTCAAACGCCGCCGAAGCGCCGGTTGCGGTGCTCGTACGCCCGCAGCGCTTCTACAAAATCCTCTTCGGTAAAATCCGGCCACAGCGTATCCGTGAACCAGAGCTCGGCATACGCCGCCTGCCACAAGAGGAAGTTGGACAGCCGGTATTCGCCGCTGGGGCGGATGATAAGGTCGGGGTCGGGCAGCGCGGCGGTGTACAGGTGGTCGGACAGCATCTGTTCGGTGATGTCCTTCGCGCGCAGGCGCCCCTTTTCCACCTCGTGCGCCAGCGCCTGCACGCCGTGCAGAATCTCCTGCCGGCTGCCGTAGTTGACGGCGATGTTCAAAAGCACGCGGTGCTTTTTGCGCGTGATGCGCTCGCTGTACTGCATCATGCGCTGGATGTCCTTCGGAATGGCGCGCCGGTCGCCCAAAAAGCGCACCTGGATGCCCTTTTCCTCGTTTTCCGCCTTGCGCGCGTCGAGCTCGCGCAGGTATTCGCGGAACAGGTCCATGATGGCCGCGACCTCCTCGGGCGGGCGGGACCAGTTCTCGGTCGAAAAGGCGTAAAAGGTCAGGCACTCGATGCCGAGGTCGCCGGCAAATTCGCCGATTTTCCGAAAGGTCCTCGCGCCCTCAATGTGGCCCTTGTAGCGCGGCAGGCCGCGGCTTTTGGCCCAGCGGCCGTTGCCGTCCATAATGATGCCGACGTGGCGCGGCAAAACGGAAAATGTCGGCAGATTCGCTTTGTCCATACTGCTGCTCCTTAAAAAGCGGCGTCAAATGGCCATGATGTCCTTTTCCTTTTCCGCAACCATCTCGTCGATGCGCTTGATGAACTTATCGGTAATCTTCTGCATCCGGTCCTCGCCGTCGTGCAGGTCGTCCTCGGTGATTTCGCTGTCCTTTTTCAGCTTCTTGAGCTTTTCCATGCAGTCGCGGCGAATGGAGCGCACGGCGACCTTGGACTCCTCCCCGAGGCGGCTGACGTCCTTGGCAAGCACCTTGCGCTTTTCCTCCGTCAGCGGCGGGAAAATCAAACGGATAACCTTGCCGTCGTCCTGGGGGTTGACGCCGAGGTCGGACGCCTGGATAGCCTTTTCAATGGTGGAAATGGTGCTCACGTCCCAGGGCTGGATAACAAGGATGCGCCCCTCGGACACGGAGACCGCCGCCATCTGCTGAATCGGCGTGGGCACGCCGTAGTAGTCGACCGAAATGCGGTCGAGCAGCGACACGCTCGCGCGGCCGGCGCGCATGGTTGCAAATTCATTGTGCAGCGCGGTCAGGCTTTTTTCCATTTTTTCGTTGGCTAAGTCAAAAATTTCCTGCATGGTAACGCCTCCTGATGCTGATTATTTTACAATCGTGCCGATGCTTTCGCCCCTGGCGGCGCGCACGATGTTTTCCGGGTCGGAAAGGTTGAACACAAGGATGGGGATGTCGTTGTCGCGGCACAGCGAGGCCGCCGTCGCGTCCATCACCGCAAGGCCGCGGCTGAGGACCTCGGTATGGCTTAAGGTGTCGTACTTCTTCGCGTCGGGGCAGCGGTTCGGGTCCTTGTCATACACGCCGTCGACGTTCGTCGCCTTAAAGATGATGTCGGCGTCAATCTCCGCCGCGCGCAGCGCCGCCGCCGTATCGGTCGAGAAGAAGGGGTTGCCCGTGCCGCAGCCGAAAATCACCACGCGCCCTTTTTCAAGGTGTCGAATCGCGCGGTTGCGGATATAGGGCTCGGCGACCTGCCGCATTTCAATGGCGGTCTGCACGCGCACCTCCAGCCCGTACTGCTCGAGCGCGTCGGCAAGCGCGAGCGCGTTCATCGCCGTCGCAAGCATCCCGATGTGGTCCGCGCGGGTGCGGTCCATATCTCCCGAGCTGCGGCCGCGCCAGAAGTTGCCGCCGCCGACGACAAGGCCAATCTGCACGCCGAGCTTCGCGCATTCGTTGACCCACCGGCAAATTTCCTGCATGGTGTCAAAATCAATCCCGTGCTTCCCCTGCCCGGCGAGCACCTCGCCCGAAAGCTTGAGCAAAATGCGTTTGTAAACCGCTTCCATCCCTGGTCCTCCGTTCCAGTCGTTATCGTATTTATTTTAGCCTATAAACGGGTTCCTGTAAAGAGATTTTTTCGCCCGCGCGCGGATATTGACGAAACCGGGAAACCGGTTTATAATGTAGAGAAAGTATTTGCCGCGCGCCTTTGTGCCGCGGCAAAAAAACAGCCGAAAGGGTGTCCGTATTGGAACAAAAAGCGCTTGACCCGCTGTTTATACAGCAAAGCTTTTCTCTGCCGGGGGAATACGACACGTTTGAAGCCCTCAACGACGGGCATATCAACACGACCTACCGCCTGCGTTTTCGCGGCCCGGACGGCAAGGCGGAAACCTACGTCGTCCAGAAAATCAATTTGAACGTCTTTCACGACCCGGACGTGCTCATGCAGAACATCGTCGGCGTGACGACCCACCTGCAAAAGAAAATTGCCGCGCGCGGCGGCGACGTCCGGCGCGAAACGCTCAACTTCCTGCCGGCCGCGGACGGCAAATACTATATCCGCGACGGCGCGGGCGACTGCTGGCGGTGCTATTACCACGTCGGCGGCGTGTACACCTGCAACACCATTGACAGCGAGGCCGTCTTTTTCAGCGCGGGCGAGGCGTTCGGCGCGTTCCAGAACGAGCTGGCCGACTATCCGAGCGAGCAGCTTTCGGAAACCATCCCGAACTTTCACAACACCGTTTCGCGCTACCGCGACTTTGAGCGCGCCGCCGCAGAGAACCTGTCCGGCCGCGCCGAACAGGCGCAGGCCGAAATTGACTTTGTCCGGGCGCGCGAGCGCGACGCGCACGTGCTCGTCGACCTGCTCGAAAGCGGCGAGCTGCCCCTGCGCGTGACGCACAACGACACGAAGCTCAACAACATCCTGTTCGATAAAGAGACGAACAAGGGGCTTTGCATCATCGACCTCGACACGGTCATGCCGGGTCTTGCGCTCTATGATTTCGGCGACAGCATCCGCTTCGGCGCGAACACCGCAAGCGAGGACGAGCCCGACGTTTCCAAGGTCTCCCTGAGCCTGCCGCTGTACGAGGCGTATGCGCGCGGGTATTTGAAATCCGCCGGGCAGAGCCTGACGGATGCGGAAATCCAGTACCTGCCGTTTTCCGCAAAGCTGATGACCTACGAGTGCGGTATGCGCTTTTTGACCGACTTTTTAAACGGGGACACCTACTTTAAAACCGCTTATCCGGAGCACAACCTGGTGCGCTGCCGCACGCAGCTTGCGCTGGTTGCGGACATGGAGAAGAAGGCAGAGGAGATGCGCGCCGCCACCGCGCGCGCGTGCGCCGAGGCCGGGCGGTAAGGCCGTTTTTCGCAGAGGCAGAGCGCAGGGCTTTGCCTCTTTCTCTTTTTTCGGCGTTTGGAGGGGAACGTATGCAGTTGAAGGACGCACGGGTGGGCGACGTCTGTACGGTACAGACCATTGACCTGCCCTTTGAAACAAAGCGCCGCCTGGAGGCGCTGGGCATGACCACGGGCACGCCCGTTCAGGTCATAAACCGCAAGGGCCGCGGCATTTTGATTATCCGGCTGCGCGGCACGCGCTTTGCGCTGGGTTACAACATCACGCGGAACATCGGCGTGCGGGAGGCGGCGTCCCATGCGTAATGAAATGACCATCGGCTTTATCGGCAACCCGAACTGCGGCAAGACCACGCTGTTCAACGCCTATACCGGCGCGAACCTCAAGGTTGCGAACTGGCCGGGCGTCACGGTGGAAAAGGTTGAGGGCGCCATTTCCGACCACGGCGAGACGATTCACCTGGTCGATTTGCCCGGCACCTACAGCCTGACCTCCTACACCATGGAGGAGACCGTTTCGCGCCGCTTTATTTTAAGCGACGAGGTGGACGTCATCATCAACGTCGCCGACGCGTCCGCCCTGGAGCGCAGCCTGTATCTGACCTTGCAGCTTCTGGAGCTTGGCAAGCCCGTGGTGCTCGCGCTCAACATGATGGACATCGTGGAAAAGCGCGGCATGGAAATTGACCTGCACCGTCTGCCGGAGATGCTGGGCATCCCGGTTATCCCCGTTTCCGCGCGCAAGCGCCGCGGCTTGGACGCGCTGCTGCACGCCGCCGTCCACCACAAGGACAGCGCCGCGCCCGACCGGCTCATTCACGAGCACAAAACCGCCTCGCACCACGCGCACGACCACCACGCGGAATACGCGATGGTCTATTCCGACAAGCTCGAGGACAAGATTGACTGGCTTATCCCCGCGCTGCGCGAGCGGTACCCGAGCCTGCAAAATTACCGCTGGCACGCCATAAAGCTTTTGGAGGGCGACCGGGAGATTACGGAAAAATATCCGGTTGACCTGCCCGCCGTGCTCGACCGCAGCTATGAGTCGGACATCATCAACGAAAAGTATGATTTTATTGACGAAATCATGGACGAGGTGCTTTTGCACCGCCAGCGGCAGGACAAGCTCACCGACCGCGCCGACCGGGTGCTGACAAGCAAGGTCTGGGGCATCCCGGTGTTTTTGGCGGTGATGGCGGTCGTCTTTTTCCTGACGTTTACCGTCGGCGACTTTGTCAAGGGCTATTTTGAGCTCGCCGTCGGCTGGCTGTCCGATTTGGCCGTGACGGGGCTTGCCGCCGCCGGCGCCGGGGAGATGCTCACGTCGCTGGTTGTGGACGGCGTTATCGCGGGTGTCGGGACGATTATCACCTTTTTGCCGAACATCCTCATCCTGTTTTTGTGCCTGGCGCTTTTGGAGGACAGCGGCTACATGGCGCGCGTCGCCTACGTCATGGAGGGCGTCATGAGCCGGCTCGGCCTTTCGGGCAAGGCGTTTATCCCGATGCTTCTGGGCTTCGGGTGCACCGTCCCCGCCATTATGGCGTCGCGCGCGCTCGAAAGCCGGCGCGACCGGCTGAAGGTCATGCTCGTCACGCCGTTTATGAGCTGCAACGCGCGGCTGACCATCTACATTTTGTTCGCGGAAATGTTTTTCGGCGACAACGCCATGCTCGTCGCCTATTCCATGTACCTCATCGGCATCCTCGTCGCCATTCTCGTGTCGGCCGTTCTCCACCTGCTCGACCGCAAAAAGAGCGTCAACTACCTGCTCATTGAGCTGCCCGAATACAAGGCGCCCGACGGGCGAACCGTCGGCATCTACGTCTGGGAAAAGGTCAAGGATTACCTGGAAAAGGCCGGCACGACCATTTTTCTTGCGACGCTGATTGTCTGGGCGCTGCTGAATTTCGGCGCGCAGGGCTTTGTGACCGATATGTCGCAGAGCTTCGGCGCGACGGTCGGCAAATGGCTCGTGCCCGTGTTCGTGCCGATTGGCCTCGGCTTCTGGCAGATTGCCGTGGCGCTTATCGCGGGGATTTCCGCGAAAGAGGTCGTCGTCTCGAGCTGCGCGGTGCTGTTCGGGATTGTCAACGCCAGCTCCCCCGCGGGGATGTCGGCGTTTTCCGACGCGCTCGGCGCCATCGGCTTCGGCCCGCTCAACGCCTTCTGCCTGATGGTGTTCTGCCTGCTGTACATCCCCTGCGCGGCGGCGCTCGCGACCATCCGCAAGGAATCGAACAGCTGGGGCTTCATGGGGCTTGCCGCGCTCTTTCAGCTCGCGGTGGCGTGGGTCGTCACCTTCGTCGTGTACCGCGTGGGCCTGCTGGTCGTGTAAGGAGGGCGGCGATGAAAGTGTTCCTTATCGCGCTGCTCCTCGCGGCGCTTCTTGCCTACACCGTCTGGGCCGTTTGCCGCGTGGTAAAACGGCGCAGGAAAACGCGCTGCGCGGCCTGTCCCTTTGCCGCGTCCGGCTGCGCGGGAAATAAGACACCCGCCACTACGCGTTCTAGCATCTAGCATCTAGCGTCTAACATCTAATAAAGACACAAAAAAAGCGCACCGCAAAGCACGGTGCGCTTTTGGTTTGGGTTTGGATTTTTACTGCATCAGCTTGCAGACCGCTTCGGAGAAGGCGACGGGGTCGTCGACGGACAGGCCCTCCAGCAGGCACGCCTGGTCGTAGAGGAGCTTGGCGTATTCCCCGACCTTTTGTGTGTCGCCCGCCTCGAACGCCGCCGTAAGCGCCGCGTACACGGGGTGTTCGCCGTTGAGCTCGAGCACGCGCTCGGCCTTCGGCGCGTTTTCGGCGTTGGGCATGGCGGCAAGCACCTTTTCCATTTCGATGGACATCGCGCCCTTGCTCGACAGGCACACCGGGTGCGTTTTTAAGCGGGTCGAGAGCTTTACCTCGCCGACCTTGCCGTCGAGCGCCTTTTGCATGGCTTCAAAGAGGGGCTTGCCGGCTTCGGCCTTTTCCTCGTGTTCCTTTTTCTCCGATTCGCTTTCCAGCCCCAGGTCGCCCCCGGAAATGGAGCGGAATTCCTTTTCGCCGTGCGCATGGAGAATCTGCATCAAAAATTCGTCCACGTCGTCGGTCAAAAACAGGATGTCGTACCCGTGGTCGCGCACCGTTTCCGCCTGCGGCAGCATATGGAGCTTTTCGACGCTTTCGCCCGCGGCGTAATAGATGTATTTCTGCCCTTCCGGCATCGCGCCGCAATATTCCTGCAGCGTGCAGAGCTTCGAATCGGACGCGCGCGTAAAGAGCAGCAGGTCCTCGAGCAGCTCGCGCTCGCCGCCGAAGGTCGAATACAGCGCGTATTTGAGCTGCAGGCCGAACGACTTCCAGAACAGCTCGTACTTGTCGCGGTCCTTTTCGAGCATATCGGCAAGCTCTTTTTTGATTTTCTTTTCGAGCGCCCGGGCAATGACCTTGAGCTGGTGGTCCTGCTGGAGCATTTCGCGCGAGATGTTCAGCGACAAGTCCTCGGAATCGACGACGCCCTTGACGAAGCTGAAGCAGTCGGGCAGCAATTCGGCGCACTTGTCCATGATTTTCACGCCGCTCGAATACAGCGCCAGACCCTTTTCATAGGTCTTGGAGTAGTAGTTGTAATCCGCCTTTTCGGGGATGAACAGCAGCGCCTGGTAGCTCGTCGTGCCCTCCGCCTTCTGGTGGATGACGCGCAGGGGCTTGTCGTAGGCGTGGAAGCGCTCCTGATAAAACTTTTCGTAATCCGCTTCGGCAATCTCGCTTTTCGCCTTTTTCCAAAGCGGAACCATGCTGTTGACGGTCTCGACCTCGGTGTAGGTCTCGTACTCGTCCTCGCTGCCCTCTTTTTTGCGCGAATGCTCGAGCGCCATGCGGATGGGGTAGCGGATATAGTCGGAATATTTTTTGACAAGCGCTTCTACGCGGCAGCTTTCCAAAAATTCGTCGTAATCCGTCTCCGGCGTGCTTTCGCGGATGTGCAGAATGACGTCCGTGCCCGCCGCGCCGCGTTCGGCGTCGGAAATCGTATAGCCGTCCGCGCCCGCCGACTGCCAGCGGTGCGCCTGCGCCTCGCCGTAGGCGCGCGAAACGACCTCGACGCGGTCGGCAACCATGAACGCCGCATAAAAGCCCACGCCGAACTGCCCGATGATGTCCACGTCGCTTTTTGCGGTCTCGTTTTCCTCCGAAAACTGCCGCGAACCGCTTTTCGCAATGGTGCCGAGGTTCTTGTCGAGCTCCTCCTCGGTCATGCCGACGCCGTTGTCGGACACCGTAAGCAGACGCTTTTCTTTGTCAATGGACAGGTCGATGCGGAAGTCGTCGCGGCCGAGCGCCACGCCGTCGTCCGTCAGCGAGCGAAAATACAGCTTGTCTATGGCGTCGCTCGCATTGGAGATAAGCTCGCGCAGGAAAATTTCCCGGTTCGTGTAAATGGAATGAATCATGAGGTCCAGCATCCGCTTGGACTCGGTCTTGAACTGCTTTTTTGCCATGTCGCAAAGCCTCCGATAGTTTTAGCACTCAATGCTTTTGAGTGCTAATCTATACTATATACCTGTTTTCCGCATTTTGCAAGGGAGGCGCGGCGGAAAAATTTGAATTTTCTGTAAACTTTGGAAAAGCCGGGCAGCCTGAAGCGGCCGTCCGGCTTTTGTTCCGTCTTTTGCCTTATACCCGCGTGTAATTCGTCACGTCCCGCAGCAGCACCTCCTCGCGGCGGGTGTCCGCGCGCGGCGTGACCGCAAAGCTCTCCACCGTGAGCGTGTCGGCGTACCGCGCAAACAGCCCGTAGGCGTTGAGGTTGCGCATCCGGTTGCATTCGGGGTAGGTGTCGTCGTAGGCGGGCACAAACGGGCGGTAGTCGTAGTAGTCCTCCCCCGGCGCATAGGTGAGCGCAAAGTCGCGCAGCGTTACGTTTTGCACGGTCAGCTTTTTCGTGCCGGTCACAATCACCGGAATCTCCACGCCCTCGGCGCGGATGTTTTCGACCGTCACGTTTGCAATCGCGCCCGCGTTGTCCCGGCCGCCCTCCGAATTGCGGTTGTTGAGGCTGATGAACAGCGGGCAGGTCTCCCCGCGCATCTCTATGCCGCGCACCGTGACGTTCTCGACCCGCGCGCCGTCGGCGGACTCAATGGAAATGCCCGACACGCCGCCCGGGTAGATGTCGTCGAGGAAAAACTCGCAGCTTTCAACCAGCACGTCCGCAATGTCGAAGCTTGTTTCGGTGCCAATCTTAAACGCGTTCGTACACGACGTCACGCGGCAGTCGCGCACCGTGACGTCGCGCATCGCCTCCCCGCGCCCGAGCTCCCCGCTGTTTTTGAGCACGATGCCGTCGTCGCCCGTCGAAATAAAGCAGTGTGCAATCGTCACGTTCGACGAGCCCGCCACGTCAATGCCGTCGGTGTTGGCGACATGGCGGTTGTTGTCAATAACCAGGTCGCAAATATCCACGCCGGTACAGCCGTTGAGCTCCAGCGTCCAGGCCGCGGAATTTTCCAGCTCGAAATTGTCAACGCGCACGCCCTCGCAGCCGACGAAGCGCACAAGATTGCCGTATTTGCTCTCATGCGCAAAGCGGATGCGCCTGCGGTAGGCCTGGCGCAGCTCCCAGACCCCGAGCGTTTCGGCAAACGGCTCGGTCTGCGGCGGTTCGGCCGGCGCGAGCGAATACCACTCCCCCTCGCCGCAGAGCTTGCCGCCGCCGGTCAGGCGGATGTCCCGCGCGTTTTCGGCGTACAAAAGGCAGCCCTTGTCCATATCCGCCGCATTGCGGGAGGCCGTAAGCGCGCTGCCGCGCTCCACAAAAAGCGTCACGCCGCTTTTGAGCGTCAGGCTGCCCGTCGTGAAGCTGCCGCCCGCAACATACACCACGCCGCCGCCGTGCGCATAGACCTCGTCTATGGCCGTCTGCACCGCGTCGCGGTTGTTAAAGTCGTCCCGGTCGGGCACAGCGCCGCAGTCGCGGATATCCACCGTATACGCACCCTCCGGCAGAGGCTCGGCGCGCAGATAGTCGTCATAGGGGATATTCGGGTAAAAATCCCCCTCGTACACCTCCGTAAAAATATCGCCGGAGGTCACCTTGAAATCCTTTGTATACACCCCAAAATACCAGCCGGCACCCGCCCCCGCAAGCAAAGCCGCGCAAAGCAGGCCCGCAAGTATTCTTTTCGCTCGCCGATTCGTACCGACCGCCTCCTTCCTTTTTTCCGTTGCCGGGTTCATCCCCTTAACAATACCATGCTCTGCAAAGCTTGTAAACCGGAATGTGGCGATTTTGTAAACAATTCGGGCTGCCCGCGGATTTTATTTGAAATGCGCGGCGGTTCGTGATATGATAGAACGGTATTGAAGCAAGGAGGGATTGCCTTGGACGAAACCAAAAAGACCGGCGGCGCACCGCAGCCGGAAGGGGCGGACAGCGCCCCCGCGCAGCCGGAAGGGACGCCGGACACGGCCAAAGCGGACGGCGCGCAGGCGCTGCACGACGAGCTGGAGGACCTTGCCCGGGTCTTTCAGGAGGAGCTCGACCGCGCAAAGGAGCAGGCGGCAAAGGCGCAGGAGGAAGAGGCCGGAATGCTTATCCAGTCGCTCGACGACCTGCCCGACCGGCCGCAAGCGCCGGACGAGGAAGCCGACGCCGCCGAAGAAAAGCCGCTTTGCGCCTGCTGCGGCGAGCACCCCGCCGGGACCAAAAAGGACCCGGATTCGCCGTACTGCCCGGCCTGCGACGAGGGCCTGCGGCACTATCCCTTTGATTTCCTGAACATCCTGCTCGCGCTTGTGCTCGCGGCGTTCGTGTTTTACGGCGGGTACCGGTTCGCGGACCATACCGAGGTCTTCACCAAGGCTGCGCAGGCCGACCGGCACGCGCAGCAAAACGAGCTGTTTTCCGCCGCCGACGCCTATATGGAGGCGCAGACCGCTCTGGACGACAGCCGCATCGGCGGCGAGCTGGTCGCCAAGCGCGCCATCTTGACGACCTACAAGCTCGGCTATATGTCGAACGTCCTGGATTTTGCCGAAAACCTGCGCAGCTGGGAGCTGCAGCTGCCGCACCTGCGCGCCGCGAAAACCGCGATTGACCGCGCCGAGCAGTTTTTGGTAAGCGGAGACGCGGCCATGGAAATTTTGTCGCCCTATATGTCGGCCGCGGCGGCAGACATCCCGTATGACGACGTGTTCGCGCAGCTTGAGGCGCTGAAAACCGCCGAGCCCGCGGCGCCCGAGGCGCTCGAAAACGGCTATGTGCCGCAGTTTACGGGCTACAACGCCGGCATGATTACGTTTTATGAATATTACCTTGCGCTCATTTCGAACCAGCCGCTCGAGACGCAGCTGGCGCTCGTCGAGCAGATTCGGGAGCTGGAGCCGGAGGAGACGTGGATTTACGCCACGCTGCTCGGGGAGCTGTACGCCAAAACCGGGCGCGACGTGGAGCCCATCTGCACGCTGATGCAGGAGACCAACGCCGAGGACGACACCCCCGCGCTGCTGCGCGTCATTGCGCTGCGCACGGCCGGCCGATATGACGAAGCCGTCGCCGCGGCAGACGACGCGATTGCGGCGGAAAACGAATACGCAAGCGAGCTGTACCGGCAGATTGGCATCTGTTACCTTTTGCAGGGCGACTACGCCAAGGCCTACGAGCAGGTCAACGAGGGCTTCCAGTCGACGAACCCCTCGGTCCAGCTGGTCAACACCCTCGCGCTGTGCGCGGCCGCAGCCGGGGAAACCGACGCCTACAACGAAGCGGTTGAAATGCTGGAGGGCAGCGGCTACGCCGTCTCCGCGGACGTGACCGATTACCGCGCGGGCGCCGTGACGCTGGAGAGCATCTTTACGGAAGGGGATTTGGACGTCACATGAAAATCATCTACCTGATTGTCAAATACCTGACGCTGCCCGGCACGTTTTTGCAGGCGTTTTTCGAGCACCTGACCTGCCGCGCTTACGAAGTGCTTGTGGAGGACGGGCGGTACCTGCGCGCCAACGAAATGTGCGGGCACATCCAGCACGAGCTTGTGCGCAAGCGCGCGGTCTCCTTCGGGCTCTGCTTTTTCCCGTTCCTGTTTAACCTGCTGGTCGGCCTGGTGCTGACGGCGGCGGGCGCCGTGCCCGTCCTGTACCTCGGTGAGTGGTTCACCGCCGGCGGGTCGGTTCACTTGCTCAACTTCCTGTTTTTGTGGGTGGGCGTTTCGGCGCTGACAAACCTGTTCCCGCAGACCGAGGACGCGCTCACGCTCAAGGCTCTGCTGTACGGGAAAGGAACGCGGCCGAACCTCTTTCTGCGCATTCTCGCCTCCCCGCTGTTCGCGGTGCTGTACGCCGGGTCGTACCTGCAAAAATGGGGCGTCACGCTGCTGACCTCCGCCGCGTTCGCCTGTCTGTACCCCTACCTCCTCTCCACCTTCCTGCCGCAGCTTTACAACGCCGTGCGGTAAAAACCGCCCGCCGTATTTTGCTAAAAAGCGGCGGCGGGCACAAAGCGACGCACCCTCTTGAAACGACACAATACCCCGCGCGTTCCGGTTGACATCCCGCGCGGGGTATTGTATAATATTTTTTGGTTTGTTTGCAAAGCCCGCCCGCGAAACGGGCGGAGCTCAGAGGAGGTCACGGCACTATGGTCAAAGCAATCGTCGGCGCCAACTGGGGCGACGAAGGCAAGGGGAAAATCACCGATATGTTCGCCGAGAAGGCGGACATCGTCGTCCGGTTCCAGGGCGGCGCGAATGCGGGACACACCATCATCAACGACAAGGGGCGGTTCTCCTTTCACTTAATGCCCAGCGGCGTGTGCTACGACCACACCACCTGCGTTATCGGCAACGGCGTGGCGCTCGACATTGAAAAATTCTGCAAGGAGCTGCAAAGCATCCGCGAGGCGGGCCTCGACCCGAAGCTGCTCGTTTCCGAGCGCGCGCAGATTTTGATGCCGTACCACATCCTGTTCGACGTCTATGAGGAGGAGCGGCTCGGCAAAAACGCGTTCGGCTCCACGAAAAGCGGCATCGCCCCCTTCTTCAGCGACAAATACGCCAAAATCGGCCTGCAGGTCAATGAGCTGTTTGACGACGACACGCTCAAAGCGAAGCTCGAAAACATCTGCACGCTCAAAAACCTGACCTTGCAGCACGTCTACCACAAGCCGCTTTTGTCCGAGGCGGAGCTTTATGAGACGTGCCTGCGCTACCGCGACATGATTGCGCCCTATGTCTGCGACACGCGCGCCTTCCTCAACGACGCGCTGCAGGCGGGCCGGGAAATCCTGCTCGAAGGGCAGCTCGGCACCTTAAAGGACCCCGATTTCGGCATTTACCCGATGGTCACCTCTTCCTCCACCCTCGCCGCCTACGGCGCGGTGGGCGCGGGGCTGCCGCCGCAGTCCATTTCCGAGATTATCGCCGTCACCAAGGCGTATTCCTCGGCGGTGGGCGCGGGCGAGTTCGTCTCTGAAATTCTGGACGCGGACGAAGCGCAGGCGCTGCGCCTGCACGGCGGCGACAAGGGCGAGTTCGGCGCGACGACCGGCCGCCCGCGGCGCGTGGGCTGGTTCGACTGCGTGGCGACGCGCTACGGCATCGCCTGCCAGGGCGCGACAAAGGTCGTCATGACCGCGCTCGACTGCCTTTCCTACCTCGAGGAAATTCCGGTCTGCGTCGGCTACGAGCTCGACGGCAAGACGATTTCCGACTTCCCGACCACGCCGCTGCTCAAAAAATGCAAGCCCGTTTTGAAGGTGCTGCCCGGCTGGCACTGCGACATCCGCGGCATCCGCGACTACAACGCCCTGCCCGAAAAGGCGCGCGCCTATGTGGAATTTATCGAAGCCGAGCTCGGCGTGAAGATTGACATGGTCTCGAACGGGCCCGAGCGCGAAGCCATCATTTACAGATAAAGGATACCACCCGCAAGACGAAAGGAGGCCGCCGCATGGAAAAAATTCTGGTTCTGGATTTCGGCGGGCAGTATAACCAGCTCATCGCCCGGCGCGTGCGCGACGCGCACATCTATGCGGAAATCCTCCCCTACACCACGGACCTTGCGAAAATCCGCGAGCAGGGCTACAAGGGCATTATTTTTACGGGCGGGCCGAATTCCGTTTACGACCCGGCCTCCCCGCACTATACGCAAAACATCCTCGACCTCGGCGTGCCGGTGCTCGGCATCTGCTACGGCTGCCAGCTGATGGCGTGGATGCGCGGCGGCAGGGTCGAGACCGCGCCGGTGTCGGAATACGGCAAGATTGATTTGCACATAACCGGGGAAAGCCCGCTTCTTGCGGGCATACCGGCCAACAGCGTCGTCTGGATGAGCCACACCGACTACATCGCCGAGGCGCCCGAGGGCTTTACGGTCGTCGCCGAAACGGCCAACTGCCCGTGCGCCGCGATGCAGAATACAGCGGAAAGCCTCTACGCCGTGCAGTTCCACCCCGAGGTGACGCACACCGCCTTCGGCCGGCAGCTGCTGCACAATTTCCTGTACAATATCTGCGGCTGCAAGGGCGACTGGGTCATGGACAGCTTCCTTTCGGACAGCGTCCGCGCGCTGCGCGAGCAAATCGGCGGCAAGCAGGTCATTTTGGGTCTGTCCGGCGGCGTGGATTCCTCCGTCGCGGCGGCGCTTTTGTCGCGCGCGGTCGGCAAACAGCTGACCTGCGTTTTCGTCGACCAGGGCCTTATGCGCAAGGACGAGGGCGACTTCGTCGAGCGCACCTTCACCAAGCTGTTTGATATGCAGTTTGTCCGCGTCAACTGCGGCGGCGCGTTTTTGGAAAAGCTGAAAGGCGTTACCGACCCGGAGGAAAAGCGGCGCATCATCGGCGCGGAATTTTACCGCGTGTTTTGGGACGAAATCAAGGCCCGCGCAAAGGGCGACGCCTACTTCGCGCAGGGCACGATTTACCCCGACCGCATTGAAAGCGGCAGGGGCGCGACGGGCGGCGGCGCGGGCAGCGCCGTTATCAAAACGCACCACAACCAGAGCGCCGTCCCCGCGGACGTCGACTTTTCGGGCATTCTCGAGCCGCTCGGCGACCTGTTTAAGGACGAGGTGCGCGCCGTCGGCGAGATTCTCGGCCTCCCGCGCGAGCTTGTCTGGCGGCAGCCCTTCCCGGGGCCGGGCCTCGGCGTGCGCATCGTCGGCGAAATCACCGCCGAAAAAATACGCTTCGTCCAGGATTCCGACGCCGTGCTGCGCGACGAAATGGCGAAAAACGGCTATGAAAAGGAGCTGGCGCAGTTCTTCACCGTGTTCACGGGCGCAAAGGCGGTCGGCGTCATGGGCGACCACCGCACCTATGAAAACGTCATCGCCATCCGCGCCGTCACGACCGACGACTTCATGACGGCCGACTGGGCGCGTATCCCCTACGACATTTTAGCGGCGGTCTCCAACCGCATTACGAACGAGGTCGAGGGCGTCAACCGCGTCGTCTACGACATCACCTCCAAACCCCCCGGCACGGTGGAGTGGCTGTAACAAAGCGCCAAGCCCGTGCCGCGCGGCGCAGAGCAAACGTGCAAAGGCCTTTCGCCGCGTTTTGAAGCGAAAGGCTTTTTCATTTGCAGTCCCTGCCCGAAAAAACGCGCCGGCGGGGCGAAGGGTTCAGCCTATGGGAGTGGCCATGAAAATTGTTGCAGTAAAAAACCGGACGCCGGAACAGACAGGCCGGCTGCTGGAGATATGGGAGGGCGCCGTGCGCGCGACCCATCTGTTTTTGTCGGAGGACGAGATTCAAAAGATGAAAGCCTATGTCCCGCAGGCCCTGCAAAGCGTTGCCTGCCTGTTCGAAGCACGAGACGACGCCGACAGCATAGCCGCCTTCATGGGGATTGCGGACGGCACGCTGGAAATGCTGTTCGTCGCCCCGTCCGCGCGCGGCCGGGGCTTTGGCAAACGTCTGCTGCAATACGGCGTGGAACGCTGCGGCGTCCGGCGGCTGACGGTCAACGAGCAGAACCCGCAGGCAATCGGCTTTTATAAGCACATGGGCTTTGAGGTTTATAAGCGGACGCCCCTCGACGAGCAGGGGGACCCCTACCCCCTGCTGTATATGCGGCTGCCGGAAAGCAGCCCGTGAAACACCAATATTCGTATACGGAGCAATGGCAGCCGAATAATATTTTGGTGACGTTTCGACTGTACCAGCTGAACCTAGACGGCTGTGAAGGCCGCGTTTGCCGAAAATATTGGGACGCTTCGTCCGTCCGCTTCATAGAGCCGAACGTATAGCCCGGCGCGCGGCAAAGCGCCTGTCCGGTCCGGCACGCCGGAGCCGCCGCATCTCTGAAAACGGACGCACGCCGCCCGTTTTTCTTTTTCCCGGGAAAACATTGCCATTTGTCGAAAAAAAAGGTATACTATGGGCAGGTCAATTTTTGCTTTACAAACCGAAAATGGAGGCTGCACCCTTATGGAAAACAACAAACGTCCCGAATCCCTCGCGCGCATTACGACCGCCGAAGCGGCGCGCGCCTTTATTGACGAGCAGGTGGCCGAGGTCCGCAGGACCGTCGGGGACAAAAAGGTCCTCTTGGCGCTGTCGGGCGGCGTCGACTCCTCCGTCGTCGCGGCACTCTTAATCCAGGCCATTGGCAAGCAGCTTGTGTGCGTCCACGTCAACCACGGGCTTCTGCGCAAAGGCGAGCCCGAGCAGGTCGTCCGCGTTTTCCGCGACGAAATGGATGCAAATCTCATCTACGTCGACGCGGCGGACCGCTTTTTGGACAAGCTTGCGGGCGTCTGCGACCCCGAGACCAAGCGCAAAATCATCGGCGCGGAATTCATCGAGGTCTTTAAGGAGGAGGCGCAGAAGCTCGACGGCGTCGAATTCCTGGCGCAGGGCACCATCTACCCCGACATCCTCGAAAGCGAAAAGGGCGTCAAGGCGCACCACAACGTCGGCGGCCTGCCCACCGAGCTGGGCTTCGCCCTTGTCGAGCCGCTCAAGTTCCTTTACAAAGACGAGGTCCGCGTCGTCGGCGATGCGCTGGGCCTGCCGAAAAGCATGGTCTACCGCCAGCCGTTCCCGGGTCCGGGCCTCGGCGTGCGGTGCCTGGGCGCCATCACCCGCGACCGGCTCGAGGCGCTGCGGGAAGCCGACGCCATTCTGCGCGAGGAATTCGATAAAAACGGCCTGGCAGGCAAGGTCTGGCAGTATTTTGTCGCCGTGCCCGACATGAAGAGCACCGGCGTCAAGGACGGCAAGCGCTATGAGGGCTGGCCGGCAATTCTCCGCGCCGTCAACACGACCGACGCCATGACTGCGACCATCGAGGAGATTCCCTATCCCCTTCTGCACCTTTTGGCCGACCGAATCACAAAAGAGGTCCCCGGCATCAACCGCGTCCTCTACGACCTCACCCCCAAGCCCGTCGGGACGATTGAGTTTGAATAAAATGACCCGCTGTAAAAACCCAGTATTTATGCGGGTTTGCGGCGTTCAAACAAGTCTTTTGATAACAATTTGATAACAGCCATACAAGAGCCATTATTCTTGTAATCCGGTGGTTTGCGGGTTACAGAATGATAAAAGGCGGCTTGTATGGCAAAATGAATCCATATTAGAAAGCCCTTAGCTGTGGGTAATCACTCATAGCTAAGGGCTTTTGTCATTCTTATTTATCTTTTTTGAGCTTATCCTGAAACGCCTCCACCAGCGTATCGCTTAACTCTTGCGAAGGAACTTTCGTCCAGAGCTGCGTGGTATTGTATTTCGGATAGTAGTAACGCCAGCGGTCGTAATCGTCCTTGCTGATTTCACCGGCAGAGAGCTTGTCC
>DGYFJ06201__coassemble_514_pt1 | contig 75930 bp, 75 predicted proteins | sample DGYFJ06201__metabat2_low_PE_011 | metagenome-assembled genome bin DGYFJ06201
TCCCTCTGACGAGGGAGGTGGGTCGGCGGCTTTGCCGCCGAGCCGGAGGGAGAGACAAAATCAGATAAGACTTTTTATTTTTTCTCTCCCCCAGTCTCGCCTCATTGCATTCGGCTCGCCAGCCCCCTCGTCAGAGGGGGCAAAGAGTGCGTTCTGACCTCTGACATCTGACCTCTGAATTCTGACCGGAAAGCCCGCCACTACGCGTCCTGCCATCGTCCTTCATATTCCGTCTGATTTCCACGCGCTTCCTGTTGCAATTTCGTCCCGTTTTGTATAGAATGGAAAAGAACGAAAGGGGAGGCGAAACGGTATGCGCATGGTGCTTTTGACCGCGCTCGGCGTGGGCGGCTCGACGGTTGTCGGTGCGCTGCTGGGCTTTATGTTTCGCAAAATTCCACACAAGTGGAACGACATCATTTTAAGCTTTGCCGCCGGGGTGATGCTCTGCGCCGCCATTACGGGGCTTATTTTCCCCGCGGTCGAGCAAACGGGCCTGCGCGGGATTTGGCAGGTGGTGCTCGGGGTGCTGGCGGGCGCGGCGTTTTTGAATCTCATGGACAGACTTGTCCCGCACCTGCACCATCTTTCCGGCCTCGACCGGGAGGCGCACACGCACAACGGTTCGGTCGACAAGGTGCTTTTGTTCGTCCTCGCCATTGCGATACACAACCTGCCCGAGGGCATGGCGGCGGGCGTTTCCTTCGGCGGAGAGGACACCGGCCGCGCGCTTTCCGTCGCGCTGGGCATCATGGCGCAGAACATCCCCGAGGGCATGGTCGTCATTTCGCCGATGCTGCTCGCGGGCATCAGCCGCCCGCGCACGCTGCTTATCGCCATGTTTACCGGGCTTATCGAGGTCGTCGGCACGCTTATCGGCTATGCGGCGGGAACCGCGTCCGCGCTGGTGCTGCCCTTTTTGCTCGCCTTTGCGGGCGGGACGATGCTCTATGTGATATGCGACGAAATGATTCCCGAGACTCATTCCCACGGCTTCGAGCGGCCGGCCTCCTACGCGCTGCTCGTCGGCTTCCTTTTGATGCTGGTGCTGTCCGTCGCGATGGGATGAAAACGCAAAAAGCCGGGCGTTCCTTTTTTTTGGAACGTCCGGCCTTTTTATATGTGCTACAGTCGTTTTTCCAAAATCACCCGGTCGAGCAACTGTTCGCCGCCCTCATAAATCGGATGCGGGTAATGCTTCGGGAAATAGCCCGGCTCGCGTCCGACCGCATAAAACCCGCAGGCGCGGTAAAAGGGGAGGGTTAAGCGGCTGTCGCCGGTGCCGAGACGCAGCGTATGCCCGCCCGCCGCCTTGCACCGCGCTTCGACCGCCGCGAGCATTTCCCGCCCGAGTCCGCGCCGCTGCAAACGGGGGCTTACGGCGAGGTTTTGCACCTCCCAAACACCGCCGCCCTCGTCGGTATAGACGCAGACGGCGACGGGCTTCCCTTCGGAAAACCCGACCAGCAGCACCCCGCGCGCCAAATAGCGGCCGAGCATTTGCTCGTCCTCGTCGCCGAGCAGCAAAAGGGGGAGGTATCGCTTTTTATCGGTTTGGACCTCTGCAATGTTCATTTGCATTTCACCGCGCGCACAAGCAAAAAGGCCGGGCGGATAAATTCCTTTTCAAGCCCCGGACGAATTCGGACGGCCTCGGGCGAGGGCTCGGGTTCGACCACGCGCTCGATATGGAAGCCGGCCTCTGCGAGCGCCGTGACAATGTCGCCGAACGTCCGGTGGTAATTTTCCACATCGTCCACGAACCATTTCCCGGTGCGCCGCCCGCGTTCGGCATAGTGGGCGAGCGCATAGGCGTCGGCGCGACCGTTTTCATCGCAAAGGAAGCGGTTGGACTCGTTTTTCGAGCAGGTGGTGAACGGGTGCTCCTGCGAAAACAACAGCCGCCCGCCCGCGCGCAGCAGGCGGAAAATATCGGCGCAAAGCTTCGGAAAATCGGCGGCGTAGTGGAAGCACAGCGAGCTGTACACGAAATCGAAGGCGCCGGCCGCCAGCGTGTCCAAATCCGCCATGTCCATGCGGCGGTATTCGATTTCGGGCAGGGCGTTTTGCGCTTTTGCGGCCGCGAGCATTCTTTCGGAAAGGTCCAGCCCCACCACGCGTTTTGCCCCGCGTTCGGCAAATTCGCGGCAGTTGTGCCCGAAGCCGCAGCCGACGTCCAAAACGTCCTTGCCCGCAAGGTCGGGCAGCAGCGCGCGCATGGCGGGCTGCTCCAAAAGGTCGTTGTAGTTCGGCTCGTTTTCGCGCAGGTTTTTGTATTCGGCAAAGAAGGTTGGATTGTCAAAAATATTCTGCGCCATCAGGTCTCCTCCTCGAAAAGCGCCTGCAGGACGCCCGCCGGCAAAAGCGCCGCCATGTCGGTGGGCAGCGGGGCGTAAAGGTCTAAAGCTTTCCCGCTGACGGGGTGTGTAAAGCGGATGCGCGCGCAGTGCAGCGCCTGGTGCGAAAGGCGCGTGTCCGGGCTTTTGTACATATCGTCGCCGACCAGCGGCGTGCCGAGCGACGCGAAATGCACGCGAATCTGGTGCGTCCGCCCCGTTTCGGGGCGCACGCGCAAAAGCGAAATTTTCCCGTCTGTCCAAAGCGCCTCCCAGTTCGTGACGGCGGCTTCGCCCGGCTCCCCCACGGCGCGCAGGGTTTTGCCGGGGTCGGGGCGGCAGATGGGCGCGTCAATCGTGCCGCGGCCCTCGTAAACGCCGCAGGCTGCCGCAAGGTACTCCTTTTCGATATGCCCCGAAAGCTTCGCCGCGCCGTATTTGTGCTTCGCGCACACCACCGCGCCCGACGTGCCCTTGTCGAGCCGCCCAACGGTGCGGAACACGGCGGCGCTGCCCTTCTGCCGCAAATAATACGCCACGGCGTTGGAAAGCGCGTCGCCCTGGTGGTTGTGCGTTTCGTGCATGGCGAGCCCCGCGGGCTTGTTGACGACCAAAAGGTCGTCGTCCTCATAAAGCACCTCCAAGGGCAGCGGCAGAAGCGCGCGCGTGCCGCCCGCGCCGCGCTCGTCGGGGAGGGTGAGCGTCAGCCGGTCCCCGGTACGAAGCAGGTCGACCATTCTAAGCGGCCGCCCGCCGCGGCAAACGCCCATGGGGTCCGCCTTGAGCGCGCGCAGGAGCCGGGCGGAGACCCCGGCGCCCCGGCGCAGAAATTCCCGCGCCTTTTTCCCGTCGTATTCCGGCGGGACCGTAAAATGCAGCACGCGCATGGGCGAACACCTCCTTTTTGATACGCACGCTTGCGTTCTTGTGTAAATTCGTATACAATAGTATCATAAAACGGAAACGGAGGCAAGCTATGCAGCTGATGATTCTGATTGTTCCCGACAGCGAGAAGATGGACAAAATCTTAGTCAAAATGATGGAGGCGGGCATCCGCGGCGGCTCGCTGCTCGACTGCGAGGGCGCGCTGCAGGTGGTCGGGCAGAGCGGGCTTCGCAAGCCGCCCGTGTTCAGCTCGCTCGAGCAGTATCTCAAGCCCGACACCGGCAAGGGCAAGCTGCTGCTGGCCGCCATGAACACCGGGCAGATAGAAACGGCACACCGTATCGTCACGGAGGTTACCGGCGGCCTTGAAAAGCCCAACACCGGCGTGTTTTTGACGCTGCCGCTCGGCTTTTTTGACGGTGTGCGCGGCGAAGGCTGAATTTTGCAAAAACCTTTACAAAACCGAAGCGCGAAACGCCCCCGATTTGTCGAAATCGGGGGTTTCCTTTTGCCGCGGCGCGGCGTATAATAGCGTGCGGAAAAGAAAAGGGGCGAACCAATGGAAGCGTATACGATATTTAAAAGCCTGTGCATCATTGTTATCGCCGCCAAGGTCTGCGGCATTACGGCGCGCAAGCTCAAAGCGCCGCAGGTCGTCGGGGAGATTCTTGCCGGGGTGCTTATCGGCCCGAGCGTTTTGGGCCTTGTCGACCAAAGCGATTTCTTGGCGCAGGTCGCGGAAATCGGCGTGGTGCTGCTCATGTTTTCCGCGGGGCTGCAAACGAACCTGCGCGACCTTGTGCGCACGGGTCCCAAGGCGTTCGCCGTCGCGTGTGCGGGCGTTTTGGTGCCGCTTGCGGGCGGGACGCTTCTCTACATGGCGTTTTACGGCGCGTCGCCCTTCGGCTCGCCCGAATTTTACCGCGCGGTGTTCATCGGCGTGATTATGACCGCGACCTCGGTGAGCATTACCGTCCAGACGCTCAAGGAGCTCGGCCGGCTTTCCACGGAGGTCGGCACCACCATTCTGAGCGCCGCCATCATCGACGACGTGCTGGGCATTATCGTGCTGACCTTTGTCGTCGGGATGTCGGGCGGCGAGGCGCACCCGGCGTCCGTCGTGCTCAAGACCGTGCTGTTCTTCGTCTTTGCGCTCGCCTTCGGCTTTGTCTGCTACAAAATTTTCCGGCTGGCGGACAAGCGCTGGCCGCACACGCGCCGCATTCCAATCCTGGGGCTTGCGCTGTGCTTCGGGCTGGCGTATGCCGCCGAGCGCTTTTTCGGCATTGCGGACATCACCGGCGCCTATGTCGCGGGCGTGATTTTGTGCAGCATCCGCGATTCGGAATACATCGCCGAAAAAATGGACGTCAGCTCCTATATGCTCTTCGGCCCCGTGTTTTTTGCGAGCATCGGGCTGAAAACCGAGCTCGACGCGCTTTCCGGCGAGCTTGTGCTGTTCGCCGTCGGGTTCGTGCTCGTCGCGCTTCTGGGAAAAATCATCGGCTGCGGCCTGTGTGCAAGGGCCTGCCGCTTTGGCTGGGGCGATTCGCTGAAAATCGGCGTGGGCATGATGACGCGCGGCGAGGTGGCGCTGATTGTCGCGCAGAAGGGGCTTTCCAGCGGCATTATTTCGTCGGCGTATTTCGCGCCGGTCATTTTGCTGATTCTCATCTCGTCGGTCGTCACGCCGATTGTTTTAAAGGCGCTGTTCGGGCGCGACAAGCCCCCGGCGCCCGCCGGCGAAAAGCACGCCGCTTAACATGCATATCGAGGTCGAAAAACGGACCGGCGCAGAGCTGCGCCGGTCTTGTGATTTTTCACAGATTCTTTCGGTATATTTCTAACGTGTAAAATATTGAAAAATGCAGTCAAAAGTGCTATAAATAATAAAACCATAAAAATGGGTTTCTGTGGGTTTTTCACAGACGGAAAGGTTCGAAGGCAATGTCTCTGGTTACTATGCAGGAGCTGCTCGAGCGCGCCGAACAAAAGGGCTGCGCGGTCGGGGCGTTCTCCGTCGGCAATATGGAAATGGTTCTGGGCGCCGTGCGCGCCGCCGAGGAGGCCGAAACCCCCATTATTCTGCAAATCGCCGAGGTGCGGCTGCCGAATTCGCCCTTGGAGCTTATGGGGCCGATGATGCTTGCCGCCGCAAAAAACGCCGCGGTGCCGGTCGCCGTACACCTGGACCACGGGCTGCGCCCCGAGACCGTCCACAAGGCGCTCGAAATGGGTTTTACCTCGGTGATGTTTGACGGCTCGCAGCTGCCGCTTTCGGAAAACATACGCACCGTGAAAAACGTGGTGCAGCTCGCAAGCGATTACGGCGCGACGGTCGAGGCGGAGCTCGGCGTCGTCGGCGGCAACGAAGGGGAGGGGAAGGCGCACGAGGTTCTGTGCACCGACCCGGCGGACGCGGTCCGCTTCTGCGACGAAACGGGCGTCGACGCGCTCGCCGTCGCGATTGGCAACGCGCACGGCAATTACCCGGTCCTGCCGGCGCTGCGCTTTGACGTGCTCGAGAAAATCCACAAGGCCGTGTCCGTTCCGCTGGTTCTGCACGGCGGCACGGGCATTACGCCCGAGATGTTCCGCAAATGCATCCGGCTGGGCGTGCGGAAAATCAACATTGCGACCGCCTCCTTTGACGCGCTCGCACGCAGCGCAAAGGCCTGCTGCGACGAACAGGACGGCGCGCCGAACTACTTTGCGCTCTCTGCGTGCGAAGCGGCGGGCGTATACGAAAACGTCAAACGGCACATTGCAATTTTCAATATGCGGTAAAGCGAAAGGAGCGCAATATGCAGTACATACAATTTGACCAAAGCAAGCCCTACGACCTTATCCTGCTCGGACGCGTGGCGGTGGACTTGAACCCCGTCGACTACTACTGCCCCTTAAACGAGAGCACGACCTTTAAGCGGTACCTGGGCGGCTCGCCGGCGAACATCGCGGTGGGCCTTGCGCGCCTCGGCAAAAAGGTCGGCTTTTTTGCGCGCGTGTCCGACGACCAGCTCGGCACCTTTGTGACCGATTATTTCGAAAAGGAGGGGATTGACACCTCCCATATCGTCCGCTGCAAAAACGGCGAAAAAATCGGCCTGACCTTCACCGAAATCAAGTCCGAAACGGAAAGCTCCATCCTCATGTACCGCAACGAAGCGGCAGATTTGAAGCTGACGGTCGAGGACATCGACGAGGCGTATATCCAATCGGGCAAGGCGCTGCTCATTTCCGGCACGGCGCTTGCCGAAAGCCCCTCGCGCGAAGCGGCGCTCAAGGCCGTGGCGCTGGCGCGGCGCAACGGCGTGCCCGTCATTTTCGACATCGACTACCGCGCCTACAACTGGAAAAACAAGGATGAGATTGCCATCTACTATTCCGCCGTCGCGAAAGAGGCGGACATCATCTTAGGCTCGCGCGAGGAATATGATTTAACCGAGGCGCTGCTTGCCCCCGGCCTTTCCGACCGCGAAAGCGCCGCGCTCTGGCACGGCTATAACGCCAAGATTGTCATCATCAAGCACGGGAAAGAGGGCTCCACCGCCTACACCTGCGACGGCGAGAGCTATTCCGTAAAGCCCTTCCCCGTCAAGCTTTTAAAATCCTTCGGCGGCGGCGACGGCTACGCGTCGGCATTCCTCTACGGGCTTTTCGAAGGGTACGAAATGTTCGACGCGCTCGAATTCGGCTCGGCCTCGGCGGCGATGCTTGTCGCGTCGCACGCGTGCTCGGAGGATATGCCCACCGCCGACGCGGTGCGGGACTTCATCGCCAGGGAAAAAGAGGAATACGGCGAAATGGTGGCAAGAGCGTAATTTTGGATTTTGAACACGAGGTGTTTTTATGTACGAGACCCCGGCTTTTAACGAGAACCAGGAAAAGCTCCTTTGCGAAATGGGCGGAAAAAACGCCGATATGCGTATGACCATCAAGGTCAAACGCATGACGGCGGGCCAGGCGCTGACGCTGTGCAGCGCCTCCAACGAGACGGCGGTCCTGCTGCTTGCGGGCGAAGCGGAATTTTCCTTTGCGGGAAGGACCGAGCGCGCGTCCCGGCGCAGCCCGTTCCTCGACAAGCCCTACTGCGTGCATTTCCCGCGCAAAAAGGCGGTCACCGTATCGGCGGTCGGCGACGTCCGGATACTTATCCAGCAAACCGACAACGACCGCGATTTCCCGCTGAAATGGTACACGCCCGACGACTGTATGCTGCAGGAATTCGGCAAATCGCAGTGGAACGGCACGGCGCACCGGCAGGTGCTGACGGTGTTTGATTACGAGTCCGCGCCGTATTCCAACATGGTGCTCGGCGAGGTGTTCCACAAGCCCGGCTGCTGGTCGAGCTATCCGCCGCACTACCATCCGCAGCCCGAGCTTTACTATTATGAATTTGACAAGCCCCAGGGCTTCGGCGTCGGCTTCGTCGGCGACGACTGCTTCAAGGTGCTCGACGGCGGCGCGCTTGCCATTACGCCCATGCAAACGCACCAGCAGGTCGCGGCGCCCGGCTATTCGATGTATTACGTATGGATGATTCGCCATTTGGAGGGCGACCCGTGGCGCAAAACGCGCATCGACGCGCCCGAGCACAAATGGCTTTTGAATGCGGAATAAGGAGGGTGCTCAAATGGCAAAGCTGACCACCGCGCAGGCGCTTGTGCGCTTTTTAGACAACCAGTACGTTTCCTTTGACGGCAAAGAGACCAAGTTCGTGGACGGCATTTTTACCATTTTCGGCCACGGCATCGTCTGCGGCCTTGGGGAAGCGCTCGACTCCGACCCCGGGCAGCTGACCGTCTACCAGGGCAAAAACGAGCAGGGCATGGCGCACGTCGCCGCTTCTTTTGCCAAGCAGAACAACCGGCGCAAAATCATCGCCTGTTCGTCCTCGATAGGCCCGGGCGCGGCGAACATGATTACCGCCGCCGCCACGGCGACCGTCAACCATGTGCCGCTGCTGCTGTTCCCGGCCGACGCGTTCTCGACGCGCCAGCCCGACCCCGTTTTGCAGCAGTTTGAGCAGGTGCAGTCGCTGTCCATTACCACCAACGATGCCTACCGCGCCGTTTGCCGCTATTGGGACCGCGTCGCGCGCCCCGAGCAGCTGATGTCCGCCATGCTCAACGCCATGCGCGTGCTGACCGACACGGCCGAGACGGGCGCGGTGTGCATTTCCATGCCGCAGGACGTTGAGGGCGAGACCTACGACTTCCCCGACGAATTCCTGCAAAAGCGGGTGCACAAAATCACCCGCATCGCCCCCGCGAAAGACGAGGTCGAGGACCTTGCGGCGGTGCTGCTGCAAGCGAAAAAGCCGCTGGTCATCTGCGGCGGCGGCGTGCGGTATTCCGAGGCCGGCGAAACGCTCGAGCGCTTCTGCCGGACGTTCCATATCCCGTTTGCCGAAACGCAGAGCGGCAAGACCGCCTGCCTGTCCTCCGCCCCCTACAACCTCGGCGGGCTCGGCGTTACGGGCAATGCGGCGGGCAACGTTATCGCGAAGGAAGCGGACGTTATCCTCGGCGTCGGCACGCGCTTTTCCGATTTCACGACCGGTTCGAAATCGCTGTTCCGCGCGGACGCGAAGGTGCTGACGGTGAACACCTCCCGCTTCGACGCCTATAAGCTCGGCGCGACCAAGCTGGTCGCCGACGCGAAGCTCGGGCTCGAGGCGCTGGAGGCGGCGCTTGTAAAGGCCGGCTACCGCTCGGGCTACACGACCGAGATTGCCGACGCAAAGGCCGCCTGGGAAGAGGAGATGCAGCGCCTGTCGGCGTATGCGTACGACGAGAATTTCCGGCCGCTGATTGCCGCGGGCGATCCGCGCACGCTGCCGGAATTCGCCGAAAACTTCGGCACGCTGACGCAGACCGCCGTGGTCGCCAAGGTCCGCGAGCTTATCCCCGCGGACGCCATCTGCGTGGGCGCGGCGGGTTCCCTGCCGGGCGATTTGCAGCGGATGTGGACGTCGGACAGCCGGTATTCCTACAATATGGAATACGGCTTCTCCTGCATGGGGTATGAGATTGCCGGCGCGCTCGGCTCCAAGCTTGCCGAGCCGGACAAAGAGGTTTACGCCATGTGCGGCGACGGCAGCTACCTGATGCTGCATTCCGAGCTTGTCACGAGCGTCCAGGAGCATAAAAAAATCAACGTCCTGCTGTTCGACAACTGCGGCTTCGGCTGCATCAACAACCTGGAAATGTCCAACGGCATCGGGAACCTGGCGACGGAATTCCGGTTCCGCACGCCGGACGGCAAGCTCTCGGGCGACCTTGTCCCGATTGATTTTGCCCGCGCGGCCTCCGGCTACGGGGTCAAGACCTATACGGCGCGCAGCATGGAGGAGCTCGAGGCGGCGCTTTTGGACAGCCAAAAGCAGACCGTTTCTACGCTCATTGACATCAAGGTCCTGCCCAAGACCATGACCGACGGCTACGGCGCCTGGTGGCACGTGGGGGTGGCGAGCACCTCCCAAAACGAAGCGGTGCGCAAGGCTTATGCCGACCGCAAAGCGCATTTAGAGAAAGCGAGGAAATATTGATGCTCGACAAAACTAAAGTCAAGCTCGGCATTGCGCCGATTGCCTGGACCAACGACGATATGCCCGACCTCGGTGCGGAGAACACTTTTGAACAGTGCGTGTCCGAAATGGCGCTGGCCGGCTTTACCGGCTGCGAGGTCGGCAACAAGTACCCGAAGGACGCGGCGGTGCTCAAAAAGGCGCTGGACCTGCGCGGGCTGCAGATATGCAACGCCTGGTTCTCGACGTTTTTGACGACCAAGCCGTATGAGGAGACCGAGCGCGACTTTATCCGCCACATCTCCTTCTTAAAGGAAATGGGCGCCAAGGTTGTCGGCGTGTCCGAGCAGGGGCATTCCATCCAGGGCACGGACAAGTCCATTTTCCGCGACAAGTATGTGATGCAAGACGAGGAGTGGGAAAAGCTCTGCACGGGGCTCAACCGCCTCGGCCGCGTCGCGAAGGATATGGGCATTGCGCTTTGCTTCCATCACCACATGGGCACGGTCGTCCAGACCGCGGCGGAGATTGACCGCATGATGGAAAATACCGACCCGGACGTTTTCGGCCTGCTGTTTGACTCGGGGCACCTTGCCTATTGCGGCGAGGATTATATGGCGGTGCTTCGAAAATACGCCGGCCGCGTGCGCCATGTGCACTTAAAGGACATCCGTCCCGCCGTGATTGACGAGGTCCGGGCAAAGAACCTGAGCTTTTTAGACGGCGTGCGCATGGGGACGTTCACCGTACCGGGCGACGGGGCGCTGGATTTCAAGCCCATTTTCGACGTGCTCGAGGACGTGGGCTACGAGGGGTACGTGCTGGTGGAGGCCGAGCAGGACCCCGCCAAGGCGAACCCGCTGGAATATGCTTTAAAAGCGCGCAGATATATCCGCGAGGTCTCGGGGCTGTAAGCGCCGGACGCGGGAAGAAAAGGAGCAAAACAGATGGCAGTAGAAAAGTTGCAGTATTTTGTAAACGGGGAATTCCGGGATTCCAAAACGGACGTCTGGTACGACCTGCACAACCCCAGCACCGGCGAAGTCACGGGGCAGGCGCCCTGCTGCACGAACGACGAGGTGCTCGAGGCGATTGAAGCGGCCAAGGCGGCGTACCCCGGCTGGCGCGCCGTGCCCGCGATTAAGCGCGCGCAGATTCTTTATAAAATCCGCGACCTCATCATGGAGAATATGGAAGAGCTCACCATGAGCGTCGCCAAGGAGAACGGCAAGGTCTGGAGCGAAGCGGAGGGCGATGTGCTCAAGGCCAAGGAGGGGACGGAGCTTGCCACGCAGGTGCCGTCTTTGATGATGGGCGAGAGCATGATGGACGCCTCGCGCGGGTACGACACGGTCAAATACCGCGAATCCATCGGCGTGTTCGCGGGCATCGTGCCGGTCAATTTCCCGGCGATGATTCCGTTCGGCTGGATGGCGCCGACCTGCATTGCCTGCGGCAATACGTTGGTTTTGAAGGCGGCCTCCCTGACGCCGAAAACCGCGATGCTGTTCGCGAAAATCTATAAGGAAGCGGGCGTGCCCGACGGCGTTATCAACGTCGTGACCTGCTCGCGCAATGAAATCAACACCATTCTCGACCACCCGGACGTCAAGGGCATTACCTTTGTCGGCTCGACGCCGGTCGGCCTGAAGATTTACCAGCGCGCCGCGGCGGCCGGCAAACGCTGCCAGGCGCTTTGCCAGGCGAAGAACCACGCGCTGGTTATGGCGGACGCCGCGCTGGAACGCACCGTTGCGGGCGTCATCAATTCCGCTTACGGCTGCGCGGGCCAGCGCTGCATGGCGCTGTCGTGCTGCGTGGTGGAGGAGGCGATTGCCGACAAGTTTGTCGCCGAGCTCAAAAAGCAGGCGCAGAACATCAAGGTCGGCCCCTCCTGGGACAAGAGCTCCAAGCTTGGCCCTATCACCTATGAAAAGCATTACAAGGAAGTCCTTGCCGACATCGACAAGGGCGTTGCAGAGGGCGCCGAGCTGGTGCTGGACGGCCGCAATTACAAGGTCGAGGGGTATGAAGGCGGCTACTTTGTCGGCCCGACCATTTTCGACCATGTGACCGAGGATATGACCATCGGCCGCGACGAGGTGTTCGGCCCGGTGCTGTGCATTAAGCGCTGCAAGGATTTCAAAGAGGGTCTCGCGATTATGAACGCAAGCCCCTACGCCAACGGTTCGGTCATTTATACGCAAAGCGGCTATTTTGCGCGCGAATTTGTCCGCCATACCGACGGCGGGCAGGTCGGCGTGAATGTCGGCATCCCCGTGCCGGTGGGCTTCTTCCCATTCTCGGGGCACAAGCAGTCGTTCTTCGGCGACCTGCATTGCCTGGGCAAGGACGCGTACCGCTTCTTTACGGAAAGCAAGGCCGTCACCACGCACTGGTTCGACGAAGAGGAAAAAACCGCCACCGAGGTTTCGACCTGGGACGGCACCATCTGATAAGGGAGGACAACCATGCTCAAAATTGGTATCATCGGTGCGGGGCGCATCGGCAAGGTGCACCTGGAATCCATCACCTACCACGTTCCGAACGCGACGGTTACGGCTGTGGCGGACCCGTTTCTGAACGAGGAAACGCGCGCGTACATTGCCGGCTTCGGCGTCGAGAACATCTATACGGACTACCATGCGATTTTAGCGGACCCGGCGATTGACGCGGTGCTGGTCTGTTCGTCGACGGACACGCACGCCGCCATTTCGGTCGAAGCCATTGAGGCGGGCAAGCACGTGTTCTGCGAAAAGCCCGTCGACCATTCGCTTGCAAAAATCCAGGCGGTTGCCGACGCGCTGGAGCGCCACCCCGGCGTTCAGTTCCAGGTGGGCTTCAACCGCCGCTTCGACCACAACTTCGCCGCCGTGCGCAAGGCGTACGACGACGGCAAAATCGGCGAGGCGCACATCCTGAAAATCACCTCGCGCGACCCGGAGCCGCCGAACCCGGCGTACATCAAGGTCTCGGGCGGCATTTTCCTGGATATGACCATCCATGATTTCGACATGGCGTGCTTTTTGACGAACAGCGACGTCGAGGAGGTCTACGTGAACGCCGCGGTCCTGGTGGACCCCGCCATCGGCGAGCAGGGCGACGTGGACACCGCAATCATTTCGATGAAAATGGCGAACGGCGCTTTGGCGGTCATCGACAATTCCCGCCGCGCCGCCTACGGCTACGACCAGCGCGCCGAGCTGTTCGGCTCGAAGGGCATGGTCGCGACGTCGAACGACACGCTATCCTCCGCCGTCCTTTCCAACGCGGCGGGCGTAACGGGTGAAAAGCCGCTGTTTTTCTTCCTGGAGCGCTACATGGGCTCGTTCTCGGAGGAAATGCGGCAGTTCGTCGCCGCGTGCGAAAACGGAACGCCGGTGCCCGTCGGCATTCACGCCGGCTTCCAGTCGGTGCAGATTGCGCTGGCCGCAAAAAAGAGCGTCGCCGAGCACCGCCCGGTGAAGCTGTCCGAAATTCAATAATCGGTTTTCCGTCCAACAGCTCCACGGCAGAACCGTGGGGCTGTTTTTTTCTATTTCCCGGACGAAATGCATATTTTTGTGGAAAAAGATGCAAAAAACACGGTGAACCGCCGTTCACCACTTGATTTTGCATGAAAAATGCAATATGATAAAAGCACTTGGTTCTAAATCGCACCGAAACCGCCGGAAACGGTCCGGCGGGCCTCGGCGCGCATGGGAGGAAAGCATGAAAGAAGAAAACAGAAAGTATGTCGAAGCCGCGTTTGACATTGTGGAGCACGCGGCGCATGAGATTGGCTCGCGCCTGCCCGGGTCCGAGGGCGAGCGCAAATACGCAGCCTATATGGGCGACAAGCTGCGCGAAATCGGCATTACGCCCGTCAAAGAGGAATTTGCCGTTTCGCCGCGCGCGTCCATCGGCGGCATTCCGTATGCCGGCTGGTTCGGCCTTATTTTAAGCGGGCTTGTGTATTTTGCGCTGGGCAACAGCTACCTGTGGTACGGCATGGCGCTTGCGGGCATTTGCTGCCTTGTGTGGCTTGTGTGCAGCGTGTTCCTTTACAAGCCCTGGTTCGACAAGTTTTTCCACCAGAAGATTTCGCAGAATACATACGGCGCGCTGACGCCCGAGGACGGGCAGTACGACTACACCATCATCCTGTCCGGCCATACGGACACAAGCTGGAACTGGCGCCATTCCGAGGCGGGCTACAAATACCGCGACAAGCCGATTTTGGGCATCCTTGCAACCTACGGCAAGGTCGGCTTCGGCGCGGTCTGCGTCATTTTCCTGATTGTGACCTCGATTGCCATGGCGGTTATTCTGACGGGCGCCACCTTCGGCGCGATGTGGGCAATGGAGCTTGCGTATTCCGCGTCCTTCCAGTATTTCCAGATAGCGCTGCGCTTTTTGCCGCTTGTGACGGCCGTTGGCAGCTGCTTTGTTCTCCGCTGGAACGACCCGCGCGAGGAAAACGCTTCCCGCGGGGCGATGGACAACGCGACGGGCTGCGCCTTAAGCTATGCGGTGCTGAAGTATTTCAAGGAAAATCCCGATAAAATGCCGAAGAACTGCCGCATCATCGACCTCAACTGCGGCTCGGAGGAGGCGGGGCTTCGCGGCTCGATGGCGTTTGCCGACGAGCACAGGCACGACGACCTTTTGAAAAACGCCTGGAACATCAACATCGACTCCGTTGCGGATAAGGAGTATTTCGAGGTCGTCATTCAGGACGACTGGCAGTTTACCCGCTTTGACACGGACCTCGAAAAGATGTTCAAGGCCACGTTCCAGGAGCTCGGCGTCCAAAGCAAGACCGGCGGCTGCATCCACAACCCCGTCGGCGGCTGCGACAGCACGCCGATGACGAAGGCCGGCGTCAAATCCGTCACCTTTGCGGCGCAGAACCCGGTGCTGACGCACTACTACCACACCTGGCGCGATATGCCCGCCCGTTTTGAGCTGGAAACTGTCGGCGACGGCTTCGACGTCGTGCTGGGCGTGATTGAAAAAATAGCCGCGTTCCAGGAGCAAAACGGCTACAACGGCCCGCAGAAAAAGTAAATCCGAACGATGCAAAAAAAGCGTCCCCTTCCGCCGGAAGGGGACGCTTTTTGCTTCAAATTTTACCGCCCGAAGCAGGGAAGCGAACAAGCTGAACAGCTTTACACAACCCGCTTGCCGCTGACGAACACGGCTTGCATCTCCACGTCTTCGTTGAACAGCAAAAGGTCCGCGTCGTACCCCTTGGCGATTTTCCCGGTGTGGTCGTCCACGCCGACGACCCGCGCGGGTGTAAGGCTCGCCATCTTTACACAGTCGCAAAGCGGCAGGCGCAGCTTTGTGTACAAATTGCGCACCAGCCGGTCGCAGGTTGCCACAGACCCCGCCAGGCACGAACGGTCGGCCAGCAGCATGACGCCGTCGGAATAGACGACCGCCATGCCGTTTTCCTGTACAAATTCCTCGCCCTCGCGCATTTCGGTTGCGGCAAATTCCAGCCCGTCGGTGATGAGGTACATTTTGTCCGGGCCCTTGCATTTGTAAATGAGGCGCAGCACGCCCTCGGGCTGGTGGCGCAGGTCGGCGATAACCTGCGTGGTTACCGCGTCGTTGACGAGCGCCGCCTCCACCGTTCCCGCGTGGCGGAACACCCCGACCTTATGGCAGGAGGTGCAGGCGTTGTAGAGATGCGTCACGTCCGAATACCCGTGCGCAAACGCCTTTTGCGCCAAGTCGTAATCCGCCGTGGAGTGCGCCACGGACGCCACCGCGCCGTGCTTGCGGATAAGCGCCCCGAGCGCCATGCCGCCCTTCGTCTCGGGCGCCGCGCCGACGATTTTGATGCCGTCCCAGTAAGAGAGCAAATCCTCGCAGTCCCATTCGTCGGGCACAAGGATGTTTTCGGGGCTTTGCGCGCCGCACATATCGGGCGACAAAAACGGCCCCTCCAAATGCACGCCGAGAATATGGACGTTGTCCGTCGCGCTTTGCGCTTCGCGAATGCCGTCCATCGCGGTTTTCAGCTGCGCAATGGGCGCGGCGAGCGTCGTCGGCAGGATAGAGGTCGTCCCGCAGCGCGCGTGCGCCTCGCACATCTGCACGACCGCGTCTCTGCCGCCCATGGCGGAATACCCGCCGCCGCCGTGTACGTGCAGGTCGATAAAGCCCGGCGAAAGGTACTGCCCGCCGCCGTCGAGCACCTCGGCGTCCCCGGGGCAGGGGACGTGCGCGCCGACCTCGGCGATTTTGCCGTCCTTCACCAGAACCTCCCCGGGAAAAATCTCGCTTTCGCCGATGATTTGAACATTTTTTATGTACAGCATCGTTCTGCTCCTTTCGTCACGTCAATTTTGCCGTTATGCACAGAATCTCGCCCGCGTTTGTGATGTCCACCATCCCGTAATCGCCCGCATGGATGCTTCCGGGGCACAGGTAGTGCACGCCGTTTTGATATGCCGTGCGCGGGACGTGCGTGTGGCCGTACAGCACAAGGTCTGCCCGCCTTTTTTCGGCTTCCTCCTCCAGCATCGCAAAGCCGTGCTTGACAAAGCGCGTGTGCCCGTGCAGCGCGAAAATACGCTTACCGCCTAAGAGGACCAGTTCTTCCTTCGGCAGGAGCGAGTAAAGGTCGCAGTTCCCCGCCAGCGCCGTGACCTTTTTGTCGGTGAGCAGCGCCTGCACGCCGGGAGAAAGAAAATCCTCCTCCCCGTCGCCGAGGAAAAAGACCGCGTCCGCCTCCCGGTGCAGGCGCAGCGCGCGTACCAGCGCAAAATAGTCGCGGTGCGAGTCGGAAAGCACAAGCAGCCGAAGCATACGCGTCCTCCTTTCGGCATATGTATCCTACTGTTCAGTATACCAAAACAGCGAGGTGTTTGCAATGCAGGAACCGGGATTTTTGGACAAAATGATTGGGGAGCTTAAAACGAAGGGGACGCGCAGGGAGGCGGAGGATTATCTGATGCAGCAGCTAAGCCCCGCCCAGTCGCAAAAGCTTAAAGAGGTGCTGTCCGACGAAAACGCCGCGCGCGCCATGCTGCAAACGCCGCAGGCGCAAAGCCTTTTGCGCAAGCTTATGGGGGAGGCCGACGATGGACGCGAACAGCATCCGTGATTTGCTCGCCGGTATCAGCCCCGAGGAGCTTGAACGCCTCAAGGGCGTGGCGCAGAGTCTGCTGCAAAACGGCGCAGCCCCCGCGTCCGCCGGCGGGCAGCCGAAGAACGAGGGCGGGGGCGGCGTTGCGGGGGTATTCGGCGACGACGTTACGAAGGCGCTGGCGGCGGTGGCGGGGCAGCTGGGGCGCGAGGACGAGCGCACGCGGTTTTTGGAGGCGCTCATGCCGCTGCTGTCCGAAACGCGGCGGCAGCGCGCGAAGGAGGCGGCGCAGTTTTTGCGGCTGATGGATGCGCTTCCGCTTTTGAAAGGACTGCTTTGATATGGCGGACTATACCTACGATGAGCTGCGGCAAATGCAGGAAAAAGCGCTCGAACGCGTGCAGCGGATGCAGCAGCGCGCGCGGCAGTATGTCGACGATTCGCCGCCCGCGCCGCCCGCGCCGAAGCCCCGGCAGCCCGCCGCGCCGCAGCTGCCGGAAAAACCGAAGCCCGGGCGCATCAAAATGCCGCTGAACCTCCCCGAGGACCGCGACCTGGTTTACCCGAGCTTCCGGGAGGTCTTTTCTGCACAGACACAGCAGGCGAAGGCGCAGTCGGCGCAGAAAACCAAGGCGAACCTGCTCGACGAGGTGCTCAAAGAGCCGGATGAGGCCATGCTGTTTTCGCTGCTGCTGCTTTTGCGGGCGGAGGGCGCGGATGAAGCGCTGCTTTTGGCGCTTTTGTATATCATGCGCTGAAACGTGGACGCGCGAGACCTTGACGGGGCCTCGCGCGTTGTTTATACTAAAAGGGAAAACGAGACATCCTTTTGCAAGACAAGGCGGGCGGACCCATGGTGGACAAAATTCAGATTCGCGGCGCGAAGGTACACAATTTAAAGCACATCGACGTGGATATTCCGCTGCAGCGGATTGTCGGCGTCGCCGGCGTGTCCGGCTCCGGCAAATCGTCGCTCGCGCTCGGCGTGCTGTACGCCGAGGGCTCGCGGCGCTACCTGGAGGCCCTGTCCACCTATACGCGCCGCCGCATGACCCAGGCGTCCAGGGCGGCGGTGGACGAGGTGCAGTATGTGCCGGCCGCGCTCGCGCTGCACCAGCGGCCCGCCGTCCCGGGCATTCGCAGCACGTTCGGCACGGGGACGGAGCTGCTCAACAGCCTGCGCCTTTTGTATTCGCGCGTGGGCGCGCACCTGTGCCCAAACGGACACCGTCTTGCGCCCTCTCTGGCCGTCGCCGCCGGCAAGGCGCTTACCTGCCCGGAATGCGGAGCAGAATTCTACGCCCCGTCCGCCGAGGAGCTCGCCTTCAATTCCCAGGGCGCGTGCAAGACCTGCTCGGGCACGGGCCGCGTGCGCACGGTCGACCTTGCCACGCTTGTGCCCGACGAATCGCTGACCATCGACGAAGGCGCGGTCGCGCCGTGGAACAGCCTGATGTGGTCGCTGATGACCGACGTCTGCCGGGAAATGGGCGTGCGCACCGACGTCCCGTTTCGCGAGCTGACCGACGCGGAAAAGGAGATTGTCTACCACGGCCCGGCGGTCAAAAAGCATATTTTTTACAAGGCGAAAAAAACGAACCAGGCCGGGGAACTGGATTTCACCTATTACAACGCCGTCTATACGGTCGAAAACGCCCTTTCCAAGGTCAAGGACGAAAAGGGCATGAAGCGCGTCGAGAAATTTTTAAAGGAGGCCGTCTGTCCCGACTGCGGCGGCACACGGCTCTCTCTGGCGGCGCGCAGCGCGCAGGTGCGCGGCATTTCTCTGGATAAGGCGTGCGAAATGCCGCTTTCCGCGCTTGTCGAATGGGTGCAAGGCGTGCCGGCATCCCTTTCCGGCGAGCTGCGCCCGATGGCGGAAAGCATCTGCGACGCGTTTCTCAATGCCGCGCGCAGGCTTTTGGAGCTGGGGCTCGGGTACCTTTCCCTGGACCGCGCCGCCGAGACGCTCTCGACCGGGGAACGCCAGCGTATGCAGCTTGCGCGCGCCGTGCGCAACCGCACCACCGGCGTGCTGTATGTGCTGGACGAACCCTCCATAGGCCTGCACCCCGCGAACATCGTGGGCCTTGTGGGCGTCATGCGCGACCTTGTCGCGGACGGGAATTCCGTAGTGCTTGTCGACCACGACACGCAGATTTTAAAGGAAGCGGACTGGCTAATTGAAATGGGCCCCGGGGCGGGCGCGGGCGGCGGCCGGGTCGTGGCGCAGGGGACGGTGCGCGAGGTCGAACAGAACGCCGCGTCGCAGATTGGGCCGTTCCTGGCCGAAAAAGCGCAGACCCGTATGCGCGCGCGAACCGCGCCGGACGAGCTGTTCTGCCATGGCACGCTGCGCCTTTCGACCGGGCCGCTGCACACCGTCAAGCCCTTGGAGGTTGCGATTCCCAAGGGCAGGCTGACCGTTGTGACCGGCGTGTCGGGCTCCGGCAAAACGACGCTGGTGCTCGAAAGCCTTGTCCCGGCGTTCCGGGCGGCCGCTGCCGGGCAGCCGCTGCCGGCGCACGTGCGCGCTGCGGATACGGCGGGGATACGGCACGTCAAGCTTATCGACGCGACGCCCATCGGCGTCAACGTGCGCTCAACCGTCGCGACCTATGCCGGGGTGCACGACGAGCTGCGCCGCCTGTTTGCAAAGACGGCGGCGGCAAAGGAGCGGGGCCTGCGCGCGGGAGACTTTTCCTACAATACGGGCGCGCTGCGCTGCCCCGGCTGCGACGGGACGGGCGTGGTGAGTCTGGACGTACAGTTTTTGCCGGACGTGGATATTCCCTGCCCAGACTGCCGCGGCGCGCGGTATGCGCCGGCGGCGCGGGACGTTTGCCTTGCGAACGAGGCGGGGGAGACGCGCTCCATGCCGGCGCTTATGGCGATGGACGTGCAAAGCGCGCTGGCCTTCTGCAAGGGGATGCGGACCGTGGCGCAAAAGCTGCAGGTTCTGTGCAACCTCGGCCTTGGCTATTTGACGCTCGGCGAACAGACGCCCGGCCTTTCGGGCGGGGAGGCGCAGCGGCTCAAGCTCGCCGGGGAAATCGGCAAATCCCAGACGGACGCGGTCTTTGTGTTTGACGAGCCCTCCATCGGCCTGCACCCGCTGGACGTGCAGGTGCTTTTGCAGGTGTTTGAAACGCTGCTGCAAAGCGGCGCGACCGTTGTGGTCATCGAGCATGACCGCGACATCATCGCCAATGCGGACTATTGCATCGATATGGGTCCGGGCGGCGGCGAGGCGGGTGGGCGCATTGTTGCGGCCGGCACGCCGGAGGACCTCAAACGCAACCCGAACAGCGTGACGGGCCGGTATCTTTGAGAACCGGTATTTTCGGCGGACAAAAGAAAAGGCGGGCAGCTTGTAAGGCTGCCCGTCTTTTCATCTTTGCGGGAGCGCGGCGGCCGTCTTTTTTGCCAAAAGCGCGCCGCCGGCCTCCCAAACGGTAAAGACAATCATCCCGACTGTCAAGGCTGTTTTCAGCGCCCACAGGAGCTTGAGCAGCCGTGTGCCGGCCGAGAGCAGCCGTAAATCGCGCAACAGAACGTCCATGGTTACTCCTTTCCGTTTTCCGGCGCGCACACAAGCACCGCGTGCGCGACGCAGGGGATGCTTTCCCCCTGCAAGGTCGAGGTCTGCGACAAAAGCGCGCCGGTCGCAACCAGCAGGACGCGCCGCAGCGCACCGCATTGCAGCTGCCGCAGAATATGGGAATTGAATACGGACGCCGAACACCCGCAGCCCGAGCCGCCCGCGTGGACGTCCTGCGTTTCGCGGTCGTAAAGCAGCAGTCCGCAGTCCGCGTGCCGCGTTTCGGACAGCGCTATGCCGTAATCCTTGTTAAGCAGCGTGCGAAAAAGCGCGGTGCCCACCGCGCCGAGGTCGCCGGTCAGAACCAGGTCGAGCGAATCCGGCCCGGCGCCGGCGTCGTGCAGGAAGTCTGCGACGGTTCTCGCGGCCGCAGGCGCCATCGCCGCGCCCATGTTGTTCGCATCCTGCACGCCGAGGTCGACGATGCGCCCGAACGTGGCCGCCGCAAGGTACGGCTTGTCCGGTTCATGCGCGCCGAGCACGCTCGCACCCGCCGCGGTCGCCGTGCGCTGGGCGGTAGGCGGCCGCTGCCCGCCGTATTCGAGCGGCTGGCGAAACTGCCGCTCCGCCGAGCAAAAATGCGAAGAGGTAACGGCGAGCGCGAGACGCGCCGCATTTGCGTCGACCGCAAGACCCGCCAGGCCGAGCGCGAGCGCCATGGTCGAGCACGCGCCGTAGACGCCGACAAAGGGGATGCCGAAGTCCCGCAGCCCGAACGAGGAACCGATGCATTGGTTGAGCAGGTCGCCGGCGAAAATGAGGTCGGCGTCCCGCGGGCGCTTCCCGGCCTTTTCGAGCGCCAGCGTGACCGCCTCGCGCTGGAGCGCGCTTTCCGCCTTTTCAAACGAGCTTTCGCCGAGCGTGTCGTCCGGAAAAACCCGGTCAAATTCCGCGCGCAGCGGGCCCTCGCCCTCCGTCGTCCCGACGACCGCCGCCCCGGCGAGCACCGCGGGGTGCGACGGGAACCGCAGCGTGTACCGTCCTATCCGTTGCGCCATGCCGCGCCCTCCTTAATACAGATGGAAAATATAGGCGATAAGCCCGTATACGACTGCCGCGCTCACGCCGTAGACAATGACCGGCCCCGCAATGGAAAACAGCTTCGCGCCCGTGCCGAGCACGCGCCCCTCCGCGCGGAATTCCATGGCGGGCGAGACGATGGCGTTTGCAAAGCCGGTGATGGGGACGAAGGTTCCCGCGCCGGCAACCTTGGCAATCTTGTCGAACACCCCGGCGCCGGTGAGCGCCGCCGTTACAACGATAAGCGTGACCGGCGTCGCCGCCTTGACTTCGGTCTCGGAAAACCCAAGGTACGCGTACAGGACGTTGAGCGCCTGTCCGAGGGTGCAGATAAGCCCGCCGAAGAGGAAGGCGAAAAACAAATCCTTGCCTTTTTTGGAGGGCGGCGCGGCTTTTTTGGCCATCTGGTCGTATTCCTGTTTGCCGGTCGGCATGGCGTTCAACTCCTTTTGCACATAGCTTGACCGGCAAAAACGCAAAAATTCATAATTTGTACATTGAAAAACCGGGAAAAATCGGATAAGATGAAAGAGATAAGGCAAACGCGGGAAAGGAAGACGGTGGCCGCACATGGAGCTCATTGAAGTCAGAGATATTTATAAAATATACAATCCCGGCGAAAACGAGGTGCGCGCGCTCGACGGCGTGACGCTTTCCGTTTCCCGCGGGGATTTCGTCGCGATTGTCGGGCAGTCCGGCTCGGGCAAATCGACGCTGATGAATATGCTGGGGCTTTTGGATATCCCCACGAGCGGCGAATATTACCTGGACGGCGAAAACACCTCGGAGATGTCGGACGACGAGCTTTCCGAGATTCGCAACAAGGAGATTGGCTTCATCTTTCAGGGCTTCAACCTGATTCCGAGCCTGACGGCGCAGGCGAACGTGGAGCTGCCGCTGACCTACCGCGGGATGCCCGCCGCCGAACGGCACCGCCTTTCGTTAGAGGCGCTGGAGCGCGTGGGGCTCGGCCACCGGCTGAACCACCTGCCAAAGCAGATGTCCGGCGGCCAGCAGCAGCGCGTGGCGATTGCCCGCGCCGTGGCGGCGCGCCCGCCCATCATTCTGGCGGATGAACCGACCGGCAACCTGGACAGCCGCTCGGGCGCGGAGGTCATGAAAATCCTGCACGAGCTCAACAACGAGGGCCGCACGGTCATCCTCATCACCCACGACAACGGCATTGCCAACGAGGCGAAGCGCGTCATCCGCATCCAGGACGGCAAGGTTGTGGAGGACTTCCGGCGCGCGGATATAACGGCAAAATCTTAAATTTCTATAAAACATATTGTCTTTTGCCGGGCTATCCTATATAATAGAACCATACTTTCGCGGCCGGGCCGCGGTCAGAAGAAGGGGGCGGCGGGTATGCACGATCCGAGCAAGACCATCCAGTTTTCCATTAAGGACGAGCACGAGGAGGCTATGCGCCAGACCATCGTCGCGGTGTATGAGGCGCTTCGGGAAAAGGGGTATAACCCCATAAGCCAGATTGTCGGGTATATTTTGTCCGAGGACCCGACCTATATCACGACGCACAACAACGCCCGCAGCCTAATCCGCCGTTTGGACCGGGACGAGCTTTTACAGGCGCTTGTCAAGAACTATCTGCAGCTCGGGCCGAACGACAAAAAGGAGTGAGCCGGTATGGCAGAGGAAACGAAAAAGCAGAGCGCGCCGAAAAAGGACGCGCAGAAAAAGACGGAAAAGCCCGCCGAAAAGGCAGAAAAGGGCGGGAGCAAAAAACAACCGTTTTTAACCTATAAGGGCAAGCCCCTGGTGCGCAACGGGGACACCATCTACTATGGCAATATGTCCGACGAATACGTCATTATGCTGCGCATCACCTCCAAAAAGCCGTTTGAGGGCTACGACCTCGCTTCCAAGGTCGTCGTGCAGCTTCTGCGCACGGACCCGGACGCGAGCGCCAAGGAGCGCGTGGTTAAGACCAGCGAGAAAAAGGGCTTGTTTGCCGCGATGGATATTGCGGAAATTTGGCTGGACCGTGCGCTGCGCGGCTGAAACGAAGGACTTTGCCGCTCAAGGGAGGCTTTGAGCGGCTTGTTTTTTAGAAGGACCGGGGGAGAAAAATGCGCGTTTTCGATTTTGACAACACCATCTACGACGGGGAAAGCGGCTTTGACATCTTCGTGTTCTTTTTCAAAAAGGAGCCGAAGCTCATTTCGCGCTACATCCCGAAATTCGGCGAGGGATTTCTGCGCTATAAGCTCGGTCGGGTGCAGCTCGACGAGGTCAAGCGCGAATACGGCGATATGCTGCGCGAAGGGTGCGCCAAAATGCGGAACCTCCCGCAGCTGATTGTCGAGTTCTGGGACGCGCACGAGAAAAAGATTAAGCCGTTTTACAAGGCCATCCAAAAGGACGACGACGTCATCATCTCGGCCTGCCCGGAGGTGATGCTCGCGGAAATCTGCCGGCGCATCGGCGTGCGGCACTATATCGGCACACAGCTGGACCTTTCGACCGGCGAGATTGGCCGCATCTGCTACCGGGAAGCAAAGGTCGAGGCCTACCGCGCGCAGTACGGCGATTTGCCGCTGGACGAATTGTATACGGATTCCCAAAACGACCGCGCCCTCATGGAGCTTGCGCGCACCGTGTATCTGGTTTCCGGCGAGCGGGTGGAAAAAATCAAGGCGGACGGCGTTTGGTGCAAGCGCGCGGACAAATGACGCCGCAGTCCCCGAAAAGGAGAACGGTATGAAAACAATTTGGAAGCTGGCCCTGCTTGCGGCCGGGGCGGTCGGCGCCGCTGCCGCCGCGCAGACGGGCGTCAAACTGCACCGCATCGCGTTCGGGAAGGTGACGCTGCCCGAGGGCTTCACCGTGACCGCGCACAGCGGCTGCGAGGGGACGCCGGACAACTCCCTGGAATATATCGAAAAGGCGCTCGCGCTGCAGGTGCCGGTTTTAGAGGTGGACGTCTGCGTGCGCAACGACGGCACGCCGGTGCTGCTGCACGCCCAAACGGCGGGCGACGGCGAGGGCGTTTTGCTCGAGGACGCGCTGCGCCGCATAGCGGAGGCCTCCGCGTTTGCGCGGGTCAACCTGGACCTCAAGGCCTTTACCAATATTCCCGGCGTCTACGACGTGCTTGTGCGCACCGGGATGCTTTCCCGCTGCTTTTTCACCGGCGTGACGGCCGAGCACACCCAGCTTGTCAAAATCGACGCGCCGGGCGTGCCGTACTATCTCAACGCGGAGCTTAACCGCCTGCGCTTAGAGGACCGCGCGTACCTGGAGGGCCTTGCGCACGAGGTGCTGCGCAGCGGCGCGGTGGGGCTCAACTGCAGCTGCAATTACGCAAGCAAAACGCTTATCGATGTGTTCCGCAAGGCGAACCTCAAGGTCTCCTTCTGGACGGCGGACAACAAGTTCGTCCAGCGCAACCTTTTGACCATGGGCCCCGACAATATCACGACGCGCCGCCCGGTGCTTTTGCAGGCGCTTATCGAGCAGGGCTGAGCGCCCGGCTGTCCGGCTTTCACAAGGCATACGGCCTCCTTTTCCCGCATAGATATGAAGCGGGCAAAGGAGGCTTTTTGTATGAACGAGGGAAATGCAGCCGCCGTAAAAATACCGCACAGCGTCGTGCTGGAGGACCGCCGCCGGCTGACGGTATCGGGCATATCGGACGTGGACAGCTTTGACGAGCAGACCATCGTCGTGTTCACCCCGCTCGGGGAGCTGACGGTCAAGGGGGCGGATTTGCACATCAGCCGTCTGGATTTGGAAATGGGAGAGCTGGCGGTCGAGGGGGACATTGCGACGCTGGCCTACGCCGGGCAGGCGCCGGAAAAGCAGCCGTCCTTTTTCAGCCGGGTGTTCCGCTGATGGTGTACCTGCCGAATATCCCGCAGCAGCTGACGGCGTTTTTCTACGCCGTCGGCTTCGGCTTCTGCCTGGGGCTTCTCTACGACCTGTTCCGCGCGGTGCGCCGGCTTTTTTCGGACGGGAAGCGCGCCTTTTTCGTCTCCGACGTCCTGTTCGCCTTCTGCGCGGCGTTTTTCACCTTCCTGTTCGCCTTGGCCGTCCACGGCGGCAGCGTGCGCGGGTATGTGCTGTTCGGGGAAGGGCTCGGCTTTTTGGTCTACTGCTTTACGGCGGGGGCGCTTGTCGCGCGCGCGCTCGACCTGGCCGTCCGGGCGCTAAGGCGGACGGTGCGCACGGTTTTTCGTCTGCTTTTTGCGCCGTTCAAGCGGCTTGCCGCCTTTTTTCGCAAAAAACGGCAGAAAAATGTGGAAAAAGTACAGAAAAAGCTTTCCGTTTTCGGAAAAAAATCAAAAATACACTTGCAAACCATGCAGCAGTTGTTGTATAATCATTCCAATAAAGTATCCTCCGGGGGCGAGGTGCGCCCAAAAAGCGAAGGCGACGGGACGGACATGAAGGCAAAACGGAAAAGAAAAAAGCAAAAACACAGCTTCATCCTTTCCTTGGCTCTGCTGCTTGCAGTAGGGTATTTTGTCATTTCCTTCGTCAGCACGCAGCTGGACATCCGGGAAAAGGAACAGGAAAAGGCGGCGCTTGAGGCGCAGTATGCCGCGCAGGTCGCGGAAAACGAGCGGCTGCAGGCGGTCGCGGACGGGGGCGACGAGTCCGAGTATATGGAGCGTGTCGCCCGCGAAAAACTGGGGTACGTTATGCCTGACGAAAAGGTATACTACGATATTACGCCGAGCAACTGACCGCCCGGCAGGAGGAGAATCATCGTTTCATGGTCGAAGTTGGGGAAATTCTCGAAGGGAAAGTCACGGGGCTTACGGGGTTTGGCGCTTTTGTGACGCTGCCCGGCAATGTGACCGGCATGGTCCACATTTCCGAGGTGTCGCACGCCTACGTCAACGACATCCACGACTACCTGCAGGAGGACCAGGTCGTCAAGGTTAAGGTTCTGGACGTTACACCGGAGGGGAAAATCAGCCTGTCCATCAAAAAGGCGAGCCCGGCGCCCGAAGGGAAGCAGGAGCGTCCGCGCCGCAGCGGGCCGCCCCGGCAGAAAAGCGCGCCGAACGTCTGGCGCGGAAACGATACCCACCGCGAGGAGCCGCGCACGTTTGAGGATATGATGGCGCGCTTCAAGCAGGTCAGCGACGAGAAAATATCCGACCTTAAGCGTGCGACCGACGGCGGCCGCCGCGGGTCATATTCCAAAAAAAGATAAAAAAGCGCGGGCAGGCGGTTTCGCCTGCCCGTCTCGTTTGGAAAGGAACGGTTATGCGCGAACTGCACGTATCGGAAATTGAAAATACCGTGGCGCGGCTGCTTGTCGAAGCGAACAAGGTCCTGCCCCCGGATTTGTGCGCCCGCATTGCGGACGCGGGCAGGGGGGAGGAGGCCCCGCTGCCCAAAAAAATCATGGAAACGCTGTGCGAAAACCTGGACGCCGCGCGCGAGCTCGACGTGCCGATTTGCCAGGACACCGGCATGGCGGTGCTGTTTATCGACGTCGGGCAGGACGTCCACCTTGTGGGGGGCGACTTTGCGGAAGCGGTGAACCGCGGCGTCGCGAAGGGGTATACCGAGGGACTTTTGCGAAAATCCGTGGTGCGCGACCCGCTGCGCCGCGTCAACACCGGGGACAACACCCCCGCCGTGCTGCATACGCGCATTGTCCCGGGCGACAGGGTGCATATCGTCGCCGCGCCGAAGGGCTTCGGCAGCGAGAACATGAGCCAGCTTCGTATGTTTACCCCGAGCGCCGCGCCGCAGGACCTGATGGATTTCGTTGTGCAGGTCGTGCGCGACGCGGGCGGCAACCCCTGCCCGCCGATGGTCGTCGGCGTCGGCTTCGGCGGCGACTTTGAGCAATGCGCCTTCCTTGCCAAAAAAGCGCTGTGCCGCGCCTGCAGCGAGCGCAACCCCGACCCGTATTACGCGGATATGGAAGCGCAGCTGCTTGCGCGCATCAACGCGCTGGGCATAGGCCCCCAGGGCTTCGGCGGCAAAACGACGGCGCTTTATGTCAACATCGAGACTGCGCCGACGCACATTGCAGGTCTGCCCGTCGCCGTCAACATCGGCTGCCACGTGACGCGGCACGCGGAAGCAACCCTGTAATTCTTATTGGAAATTCACAAAAAATTTAATTTCCGTCTTTATTCTTTGCCAAAAGTGTGCTATACTGGTCTTGTCAACAAAAGCGGAAACGCTTTTGAAATTATACAAGAAGGGGATGTTTCCATGAACATTACCATCGTCGGCAGAAAATGCACGCCCAGAGAGTCTTTCAAGGAGCACGCGGCCAGGAAGCTGCAAAAGGTGGAAAAATTCTTCGGGCCCGAGGCGACCGCCAAAATCACCGCCACGGTGGAGAAAAATGACAAGGCTGTGGAGATTACCCTGCAAAAGGGCGGCTTCCTGTTCCGGGCGCAGGAACGCGCGCTGGACCTGGAGGATGCGCTGGACGCCTGTGTGGACTCGCTGATTCGCCAAATTCGGAAAAACAAGACGAAGCTGGAGCGCCGGCTGCGCGAGGTTTCGTTTGACGAGGTGTTCAACGCCCCGCAGGCGGAGCCCGAGGAGGAGGAATACGACATTGTCCGTACCAAAACCGTGCAGCTGCGTCCCCAGAACGCGGACGAGGCCATTTTGCAGATGAATATGCTCGGGCACACGTTTTATATGTTCCTCAACGCCGATACGGGCGCGGTGAACGTCGTGTACCGCCGCAAGGACGGCGGCTATTCCATTCTGGAGCCGCAGACCGAAGAGGCGTAACCGATACAAAACGAAAACAATGCGGGCGGCCGCCGAAAGGCGACCGCCCGCTTCTGCTTGTTTGGAAAGCACAGCGCCGGTTTACAGCATGGATGCGTAGTACATGATGCCGGAGGTTGCGCCGATGCCCACCAGCACGAACATGAAGATGACCCACAAAATGATGCATACGATATAGACGATTACGGAAATGAGCGCCGCCATCCCGTATGCCTTGGCGCTGATGGGGTGCTCGTCGCGCTCGACAAGATACAGCACAAGGCCCAAAACCGGAATGAAGAAGCAGGCGACGCGCAGCCACATGGAGGGCACGTCGGGCTTTATGGCCTTTTGCGGGGCGAACGCACAGCCGCATTTTAAGCAGACGGCGGCGTGAATGTCGCAGGGATTCCCGCAATGCTCGCAATATTTAACCGGCGCCTGATAGCCGCCCTGCGGGGCGCTTCCATAGACCGGCGCGCCCTGCTGCGCCGCCGTGTTCTGCTCGGGTGCGGCGGGTTCCACCGCCGCACCGCAGACATGGCAGAACCGATCGGTATCGCCAAGAGCCGCTTGACAATTCGGACAGGTTTTCACGTCAAAAGCCTCCTTTGAATTTCTGGTTTCATTGTAGTGTATGCCGCGAAATTTGTCAATAGACATGGAAAAAGAAAAGACCGCCCCGAATCGCTTCGGGACGGTCTTTTTGCATTGCTGAAAACGGGTTATTCCGCGTCGGGCGCGTACAGCTCCTGCAGCTTGAGCAGGTGCGCATAGCGCGCTTTCGCCGTTTCCTCCGACTTCTGGAAGAGCGCCTTGGCGCGCTCGGGGAAGGAACGGGTCAGCGAGGAATACCGCGCCTCGTTCATCAGGAAGTCCTGATAGCTGCCGGTCGCCTGCTTGCTGTCAATGGTGAACGGGTTCTTGCCCTGGGCTTTGAGCGCCGGGTTGTAGCGGAACATATTCCAGTAGCCGCAGTCCACCGCACGCTTCATTTCCGCCTGGCAGTTGACCATGCCGCCCTTGATGGAGTGCATCTCGCAGGGGGCGTAGGCGATGATGATGGACGGGCCGTGATAGGCCTCCGCTTCGACCAGCGCCTTGATGGTCTGGTTCTGGTCGGCGCCCATCGCAATCTGCGCGACGTAGACGTAGCCGTAGCTCATGGCAATTTCGGCAAGGCTCTTCTTGGCAACGGATTTGCCCGCCGCCGCGAACTGCGCAACCTGGCCGATGTTGGAGGCCTTGGACGCCTGGCCGCCGGTGTTGGAGTAAACCTCGGTGTCGAAGACCATGATGTTCACGTCCTCGCCCGTCGCCAGCACGTGGTCGACGCCGCCGAAGCCGATGTCGTATGCCCAGCCGTCGCCGCCGAAAATCCAGACGGACTTCTTGGAAAGGTATTCCTTGTTGTCCAGGATATCCTTGCGGGTTTCGCAGTCGCAGTCCAGCGCTTCCAGCGCCGTAACAAGCGCCTTGGTCGCCGCCGCGTTCTTTTCGCCGTCGTCGACGGTTTCCAGATACGCGCTGCACGCCGCCTTGACCGCTTCGGGCGCCTTTTCGGCTTCGGAAATGGCCCTGACTTCGTCAATCAGGCGGTTGCGCACGGCGTTCTGACCGAGCAGCATACCGTAGCCGTGTTCGGCGTTGTCCTCAAACAGCGAGTTTGCCCAGGCCGGGCCGTGGCCCTCCTTGTTGACGGTGTACGGCGAGGTCGCCGCGGGACCGCCCCAGATGGACGAGCAGCCCGTCGCGTTGGAAATGTACATCCGGTCGCCGAACAGCTGCGTGATAAGGCGCGCGTAAGAGGTCTCGGCGCAGCCCGCGCACGAGCCGGAGAACTCCAGAAGCGGGGTCTTGTACTGGCTGCCGATGACGGTGTTGTTCGCAAGGTCCTCCTTGACGCTGACGTTTTCGACCATGTAGTCGAACGCCGCTTGCTTTTCGTCCTGCGATTCGCGCGGGACCATCTTCAGGGAGTTGGTCGGGCAGACGCCGACGCACACGCCGCAGCCCATGCAGTCCATGGGGGAGACGGCCATGGTGTACTTGTAAACGTCCTTGCCCTTGCCCTTCTTATCGGTAAGCGTCGCGACGGCCGGGGCGTTCGCCGCCTCTTCGGCGTCCAGCGCATACGGACGGATGGTCGCATGCGGGCAGACGTACGCACACTTGTTGCACTGCGCGCAGGTGTTGGGGTCCCATTCGGGAACCATGACCGCGACGCCGCGCTTTTCGTAAGCGGAAGCGCCCTGCTCGAAGGTACCGTCCGCATGGTCGACAAAGGCGGAAACCGGCAGCGAATCGCCGTCCATCTTGCCGACGGGCTTCATGATGGAATCGACCATCTTGACGAGCTTCGCCGCGCCCTTGTCGGCGCCCTCGGCCGCTTCGTCGGCGGCGTTCGCCCACTCGGCGGGCACGTCAATCTTGACATAGGCGGTCGCGCCCGCGTCAATGGCCTTTTCGTTCATTTCGACAATCTCTTTGCCCTTCTTCATGAACTTCTGGGCCTTTTCCTTCATGTAGCCGATGGCCTCCGCCTCGGGCAGCACCTTGGAAAGGGAGAAGAACGCGGACTGCAGCACCGTGTTGGTGCGCTTGCCAAGGCCGATTTCGGCCGCGATGTCAATCGCGTTGACGGTGTAAAGCTGGATGTTGTTCTGCGCAATGTAGCGCTTGGTTTCGGCGTTGAGCTTTTCGGAAAGCTCCGCCGCGTCCCACTGGCAGTTGATAAGGAACACGCCGCCGGGCTTGACGTCCTGGACCATTTTAAAGCCCTTTTCAATGTAGGACGGGTTGTGGCACGCCACGAAGTCCGCCTTGTTGATGTAGTAGGGGCTCTTGATGGGCTTGTCGCCGAAGCGCAGGTGCGAAATCGTCACGCCGCCGGTCTTTTTGGAGTCGTACTGGAAGTACGCCTGGACGTATTTGTCGGTGTGGTCGCCGATAATCTTGATGGAGTCCTTGTTCGCGCCGACGGTGCCGTCGCCGCCGAGGCCCCAGAACTTGCACTCGATGGTGCCCTCCGCCGCCGTGTTGGGCGAGGGCTTTTCGGGCAGGGACAGGTGCGTAACGTCGTCGTTGATGCCGATGGTGAAGCGGCGCTCGGGATGGTCCTTCTCGAGGTGCTCGTACACGGCGAACACGGACGCGGGCGGCGTGTCCTTGGAGCCGAGGCCGTAGCGCCCGCCGCAGACCTCAATGCCGGTGCGGCCGGCTTCGTCGAGCGCGGCAACCACGTCGAGGAACAGCGGCTCGCCGATGGAGCCGGGCTCCTTGGTGCGGTCGAGCACCGCAATCTTCTTAACGGAGGCGGGAACGGCGTCCGCGAAATGCTTGACGCTGAACGGCCGGTACAGGCGGACCTTCACAAGGCCGACCTTTTCGCCCTTGGCGGTCAGATAGTCGATGACCTCCTCCGCGACGTCGCAGATGGAGCCCATGGCGACGATGACGCGGTCGGCGTCCGGCGCGCCGTAGTAGTTGAACAGCTTGTAGTCGGTGCCCAGCTTTTCGTTGACCTTGTCCATGTACTTCTCAACAACCGCGGGTACGGCGTCATAGTACGCGTTGCAGGCCTCTCTGTGCTGGAAGAAGATGTCGCCGTTTTCGTGCGAGCCGCGCATGACGGGGCGCTCGGGGTTGAGCGCGCGCTTGCGGAACGCGCGGACGGCGTCCATGTTGCACATTTCCTTGAGGTCGGCGTAATCCCAGACCTTAATTTTCTGGATTTCGTGCGAGGTGCGGAAGCCGTCGAAGAAGTTGATGAACGGCACGCGGCCCTCAATGGCGGCAAGATGCGCGACCGCGCCGAGGTCCATGACCTCCTGCGGGTTCGTTTCCGCGAGCATCGCAAAGCCGGTCTGACGGCAGGCGTAGACGTCGGAATGGTCGCCGAAAATGTTGAGCGCGTGCGACGCCACGCAGCGCGCCGAAACGTGGAACACGCTCGGCAGCAGCTCGCCGGCAATTTTATACATATTCGGAATCATCAGAAGAAGGCCCTGCGACGCGGTGTAGGTTGTGGTCAGCGCGCCGGCCGCAAGAGAGCCGTGCACGGTGCCCGCGGCGCCCGCCTCCGACTGCATTTCCGCCACGCGCACCGTCGTGCCGAAAATGTTCTTCTGCCCCTGCGCCGACCACTGGTCCACGTAGTCCGCCATCGGCGAAGAAGGCGTAATCGGGTAAATGCCCGCGACCTCCGTGAACGCGTAGGAGACATACGCAGCGGCATTGTTCCCGTCCATCGACTTCGCTTTGCGCGCGACGATGGGCTTTTTCGTTTCTGCCATGATATTTCCTCCTTGATGGATAAGTAGCTTGCAAAGGGAGCAAAACCGCCCCTTTTTCCGGGCGAAGCACCCGGCCGCATACGAAATTATTGTAGCACGTTCTGCCTTTGGTGTAAATATAAAATCCGATGAAAAACTTGCCGAATTCCCGAAATTTTTGCAAATTCTGCGACCGGAAAACCGCCCCTGTCCGCCGCCGGCCGGAAATCCGGGCGCGGGGCGTTGACTTTTTTTGCAAAACCGTATATACTATACGGTAATTTACTATGAAAGGAGTCCACAATCTATATGGACGACGCAGACCCCGGGAATATTATACTGAAGCTCGTACTGCTCTTTGTGCTCACGATGCTCAACGCTTTCTTTGCGATGTCGGAAATCGCCATCATTTCCTTAAATGATGCGAAGATTGACAAGCTCGCCGAGGAGGGGCACAAAAGGGCGCGTCAGGTGAAAAAGCTGACGGCAAACTCCAGCAATTTCCTGTCCACCATCCAAATCGGCGTGACGTTGGCGGGCTTTTTGACCTCCGCTACGGCGGCGCAGAGCTTTGCGACCATGCTGACGGATGCGCTTGCGGGGACCGCCATCGTAAACGTGATACCGCGGGGCGTCATCAGCGGCGTTTCCACGGTGCTCATCACCCTCATCACGTCCTATTTCTCTCTGGTTCTGGGCGAGCTTGCCCCGAAAAAAATCGCCATGCAAAAGCCCGAAAAGGTTTCTTTTGCCGTGGTGCCCGTTTTGCTTGTCATCAACAAAATCTGCCTGCCGTTTGTCAAGGTGCTTTCGGTTTCGACAAACGCCGTCGTGCGGCTTCTGGGCCTGGACCCGAACGCCGACGAGGAGCCCGTCACGGAAGAGGAGATTCGCATGATGGTCGACGTCGGGCAGGAAAAGGGCGTGATTGAAGATGTCCAGAAGGAGATGATTAACAACATCTTCGAATTCGACGACATCGACGTGGCGGACATCATGACCCACCGGACCGACATGGCGTGCGTCGATATAGAGGACCCGCTTTCCGAGGTGCTCGAGCTTTCTATTAAAGAGGGCTATTCGCGCATCCCGGTCTACGAGGAGGACCCCGACAACGTTGTCGGCGTGGTGTACATCAAGGACCTGCTCAAATACGTCGGCTCGTCGCTGCCCAAGACCAAGGGCATCAAGGATTTCATGCGCGAGGCGTATTTCGTGCCGGAGACCAAGCGCTGCGGCGCGCTGTTCTCGGAGCTGACGGAAAAGCATATCCAGATGGCGATTGTCGTCGACGAATACGGCGGCACGGCCGGCCTTGTGACGCTCGAGGACATCGTCGAAGCGATTGTCGGCAATATTCAGGATGAATACGACAACGAGGACGAGGAAATTTCCAAGATTAACGAGACGACCTTTACCATGGACGGCGTGACCGACCTCGAGGAGGTCGCCGAGCAGCTCGGCGTCGAGTTCCCGGACGGGGATTACGATACGCTCGGCGGGTTCATCATCAGCCGCTTAGGCTTCCTGCCGAAGGACGGCGAAATGAACGCAGTCGAGTACGCCGGCGTGCGCTTTACGGTTTTGAACGTCGAGGAACGCCGCATCGGCAAGGTGAAGGTGGAAATCCTCCCGCCAAAGGCCCCGGAGGAAAAAGCGGAGGAGCGCAAGTCCATTTTTGAACGCGCCCGCCGCGACGAAAAAGACGACGAGGAATAAACGGTGTTTTGAAAAGGCTTTGCGCCGCGGCGCAAAGCCGAGCACGGAAATGAAAATGGCCCGCCTGCGCGGCAGCCGCACGAAACCGGTTGCGGCGCAGGGGGCCTTTATTGAATAGGCTTTACCGCCGGGCGCGGCGTACCTGACAGCGCACCGGGCGCAAATTCGCGGCCGTTTCTCCCGGAAACCAAAAAAATACTTGACGAACCGCCTTTCCTATGGTATAGTACTTGTACCTCTGAAAGAGGGTTCTTTTTTTGTGCCCGGATTTTGGAGGAAGGCTGCGGCGGCTCGGCCGCCAAATAACGGAGGTGCCGAAATGAGAGTCAAAATCACCCTTGCGTGTACGGAGTGCAAACAGCGCAACTACAACACCAAGAAGAACAAAAAGAACACGCCCGACCGGCTGGAGATGAACAAGTATTGCAGATTCTGCAAGAAACACACGCTCCACAGGGAAACCAAGTAAGACGGAGGTTCAAGGATGGCTGACGAGTTGAAAAAAGGCTCTGCCGAGCAACCGAAGTCCAAGGAAAAGCCCGCAAAGCCGGAAAAGGCGAAAAAGGACGCAAAGGGCGCCAAGGATGCGAAGGATGGCGCTAAGAAGAAGGGCAACGTCTTTAAGCGCATGGGCAAGGCGATTGCCAAATTCTTTAAGGAAGAGCGTTCCGAGACCAAAAAAATCGTTTGGCCCGACGCGAAAACCGTGCTGAAAAGCACGGCGGTCGTGCTTGTGGTCGTTGCGGTTCTGGCCGTTGTGCTTTGGCTCGTGGACACCGGCCTTATCGAAGGCATCCGCGCGCTTGTAAACCTGGCGGAAAACGTCGGCAGTGAGGCTGCCGCGGAAGGCGAGACCACGACGGCCGCCGCGGTCGCCGGGCGGATGTTCGCCGGCTTTATCGGGTCCTGACGGAGGCGCGTATGGCAGACGAGGCAAGATGGTATGTCGTGCATACCTATTCCGGGTATGAGAACAAGGTCGCCGCGAACATCGAGACCGTGGTCGAGAACCGGAGGATGCACGACCAAATCCTGGAGGTCAAAGTGCCCACCGAGACCGTGACCGAAATCCGCGAGGACGGCACGAAAAAAGAGGTGGAGCGCAAGGTGTTCCCGGGCTATGTGCTCGTGAAATTCGCCGTTTTTGAAAATGAGGATGCCGACGAGGTCAAAATGACCGACGACGCATGGTACGTGGTTCGCAACACGCGCGGCGTCACGGGGTTCGTCGGCCCCGAAAGCAAGCCCGTGCCCTTGACGGAGGAGGAGGTCCTCAAGCTCGGCGTGGAAAAGCGCGTCGTGGAGGTCAACTACGAAAAGGGCGATATGGTTTCCATTGTGGACGGCGCGTTCGAAGGCGTCATCGGCGTGGTGGACGATATCGATACACAGGGCAATTCGGTGCGCGTCATCATTTCCATGTTCGGGAAAGAGACGCCCGTCGAGCTCGAGCTTGACCAGGTGGAAGCGGTCAAGGAATAATCAGGTAATCAGCGGGTTTCCCGCTTGGTTGCAGCGCGCGGCTTCGCGTGCTGTGGGAGGGGCGCTCTGCCCCGCCACTACCACAATTTCGGAGGTGCTTAACTAATGGCTCAAAAGGTTGTAGGCTTCATCAAGCTGCAAATCCCCGCCGGCAAAGCGACGCCGGCACCGCCTGTCGGACCGGCGCTCGGTCAGCACGGCGTTAACATCATGGCGTTCACCAAGGAATTCAACGAACGCACCAAGAACGACATGGGTATGATTATCCCCGTCGTTATCACGGTCTATGCGGACCGTTCGTTCACGTTCGTGACGAAGACCCCGCCCGCCGCCGTCCTTATCAAAAAGGCCTGCGGTATCGAAAGCGGTTCGGGCGTCCCGAACAAGACGAAGGTCGCGAAGATTACGACGGAGCAGGTGCGCAAAATCGCCGAGCAGAAAATGCCCGACCTCAACGCCGCCAATGTGGAAGCGGCGATGCGCATGATTGCGGGTACCGCACGTTCCATGGGCGTCACTGTTGAAGATTGATGCTCCTTCGTGGGAGGAAAAATCCGATAACCACCACTTTACAGGAGGAAATGAAGGTTATGAAACACGGTAAGAAATATGCGCAGAGCGCGCAGCTGGTGGACAAGACCAAGCTGTATGATACCGAAGAAGCGCTTGCGCTGACGGTGAAAACCGCCACGGCCAAGTTTGACGAGACCGTGGAGCTGCATATTCGTCTGGGCGTCGACTCCCGCCATGCCGACCAGCAGGTCCGCGGCGCGGTTATCCTGCCCAACGGCACCGGCAAGCGCGTGCGCGTCGCCGTCTTTGCAAAGGGCGCGGATGCGGACGCCGCTACGGCCGCCGGTGCGGAGATTGTCGGCGCGGAGGACCTTGTCGAACAGGTCCAGGGCGGTATGCTCGACTTTGACGTCTGCATTGCGGCCCCCAACATGATGGGCCTTGTCGGCCGTCTCGGTAAAATTTTAGGCCCCCGCGGCCTGATGCCCTCGCCCAAGGCCGGCACCGTTTCGCCGGACGTCGCGAAGGCCGTGACCGAAGCGAAGGCCGGTAAGATTGAGTACAGACTCGACAAGACCAACATCATCCACTGCCCGATTGGGAAGGTCTCCTTCGGCCCCGAAAAGCTTGCGGAGAACTTCAACGCGCTGATGGACGCCGTCATCAAGGCGAAGCCCGCCGCGATGAAGGGCCAGTACATCCGCTCCTGCGTGGTTGCCACCACCATGGGCCCCGGCATCAAGGTCAACGCCAACAAGCTGGGCGCTGCGGCGCCCGCGGCGCAGTAAAAAGATACTTGACAAGCGTTCGCGCTTGTGGTAGTATACTCTCGCTTGCCGAAGACAGCAGGTGCGTTTGCGTAAGGGCTTTTGCCCGCCTGCCGAGGAAAAGTGCTTTACTTTCTTGTTAAGGTAATTTGGCCTTTTCCGCCTTTCGACGGAAAGGGCCTTCATTTTTCTCACCGCGTAAGGCGCCGCCTTACCGCAAAGCAAGCGCATTTTAATTCTGGAGGTGAATGTTTTGCCGAGTGAGAAAGTGTTGGAACTGAAAAAACAGCAGGTCGCCGACCTTAAGACCCGTTTGGACGGGGCGTGCGCAGGCGTTCTGGTGGATTACCGCGGGATTTCCGTCGCCGACGACACCCAGCTTCGCAAGGAGCTGCGGGAGGCGGGCGTAACGTATACCGTGTCCAAGAACACGCTGCTGCACCTTGCGTTCGCCGGCACGCCGTATGAGGCGCTTGACAGCGTCTTAGAGGGCACGACCGCCATTGCGACGAGCGCGGACGACTATGTCGCCGCCGCGCGCATCCTGGGTAAGTTTGCCGACAAGAGCGACAGCTTCAATCTCAAGGGCGGCTTTATCGACGATGAAGTGATTGACCTTGCGAAGCTGCAAAGCCTTGCGAAGCTGCCGTCGCGCGAGGTCCTGCTGGCTACCGTCCTGAGCGCGTTCAATGCCCCCATGGCCGCCTTTGCGCGCGTCATCCAGGCCGTTGTCGACAAGGGTGGAGAAGCCCCCGCAGCCGAGGAAGCGGCTGTGCCTGCGGCCGAGGAGGCCGCGCCCGCTGCTGAAGAAGCAGCAGCTCCCGCAGCCGAAGAAGCGGCTGCACCCGCAGCGGAGGAAACCCCCGCTGAATAATTCTGAAAAAACGGAGGAACAGTATCATGGCATCTGAAAAAGTTACTGCTTTGCTTGAAGAAATCAAAGCTATGTCCGTCCTTGAGCTCTCCGAGCTCGTCCATGCGGTTGAAGAGGAATTCGGCGTGTCCGCCGCCGCTGCGGTAGCGGTCGCGGCTCCGGCGGAGGGCGGCGCTGCCGCTGCCGAGGAGAAGACCGAGTTCGACCTGGTGCTGGCGGAAGTCGGCGCTGAGAAGATTAAGGTCATCAAGGTTGTCCGCGAGATTACGGGCCTGGGCCTCGGCGAAGCGAAAGCCCTCGTCGACGGCGCGCCCAAGACCGTCAAGGAAGCCATGCCGAAGGAAGAAGCGGAAGCTGCCAAGGCCAAGCTCGAAGAAGTCGGCGCGAAAATCGAACTCAAGTAAAAACGGGATTCCGTTTTTCTGCACCCTGTCCAAACGGACAGGGTGTTTTTTTGTGCGGTGTAAAATTATGCGACAGGCTGTAAAATTTCTTGACAACGCCGTATAAATCCTCTATGATATTGATGAAAGGTCTCGTATGGGGCCTGCACTTCCTATTTTCATTTTACAGGAGGAGATATTATGTTCTGTCGAAATTGCGGGGCAGCCATGCAGCCCAACCAGGCCGTTTGCCTGACGTGCGGTACGGCGATGGGTACGGGGAATGCGTTTTGCCCGAACTGCGGCCAGCCGGTCGCGCCGACCGCCGCGGTCTGCGTGTCGTGCGGTGTGGCGCTGCAGCAGCAGCAAACGGGCAGCAAATCCAAAATCGCCGCGGGGCTTCTGGCGATTTTCCTCGGGCAGCTCGGCATCCACAACTTCTATCTCGGCTATACCAAAAAAGCGGTTATCCAGCTGCTGATTACCCTGCTGCTCAGCTGGACGTTCGTCGCGCCGACGGCCGTCTGGATTTGGGCCATTGTGGAAGCGGTCAAGATTTTCCAGGGCAAGCTGCCGGACGCCAACGGAATGGCGCTTTCCGACTAAATTGAAAGCCTGCGTTTTGTGTCCCGCCGTTTTAGCGGCGGGACTTTTTTTGTTGTCTATTTTGCCGTATTTTTGTTGGAAGCGGTTGCCTTTTTTCGTCGGATATAGTAAAATGCTAAACGGCAGGTTCTGTCTGCCCAAAACCGCATCGGAAAGGAAACGCCATGTCCCAATATACCGAACGCGCGGTCGAGCTGTTTATGTCCGGCTACAACTGCGCGCAGTCTGTGTTTGCCGCTTTTCACGACCGGGTCGGGCTGCCCATGGAGCTTGCGCTGCGCGTGTCCGCCGGGCTCGGCGGCGGCGTGGGCAGGCTGCGCGAGGTCTGCGGCGCGCTTTGCGGCGCCGCGATGCTGGCCGGTATGCTGTACGGCGCGACGCAGGGCGAGGACCAGGCGGCGAAGGCTTACACCTACCAAAAGGTGCAGGAGATTGCCGCGGAATTCCGCAAGTCCAACCCGTCCATCCTGTGCCGCGAGCTTTTGGGACTGCCGGCGGACGCGCCCATCGTCGCGCAGCCGGAGGCGCGTACGGAAAGCTATTACCAAGACCGCCCGTGCCCGCGCATCATTGAAAGCGCGGCGCGCGCGGCAGAGATTATTTTATTCCCGGAGGAAAAAGTATAATGGAATTCCCGTCTAAACCGTTCGTCCTGGCAGAAGAAGGGCAGTTGGCCCTCGGCAACGCGCATATCGCGCGGGTGTTTTCCGTATCGGAGGACGGCATTTTCCGCACGGCCTTCATTCGCAACCGGCGCATCCCCGGCGGGCTGGACCTTCCGTTCCAGCCCTGTTCGGAGGAGTTCGTCCTGCGCGTCTATACCGAAAAAAAGAAAATTGCCGCGCTTAAGTGCTCGTCTTTGCGCGTTTCGGATATTTTAACCGGCGAGGACGGTGAAACCAAGCGGCTCGAGGTCCGTTTCGCCCCGCTGCAGGCGCTCGGCGTCGGCTATGTCGTTACGCTGCTGTACGAGGTCCCGGGCGACAAGCCGTATATCTATAAGCAGCTGCGCGTGGCGGCGACGGACGAGCGCGTGCGCGTGGATTCCATTGACACGGAGCTTATCTCCCTGCCGCGGGATTTGCAGCAAAAATGGAGCCGGCCGAACATGAAAAAGGCGTTTTTGGACCCCTTTAAGGCCGCGCTCGGGCAGCCCGTCTATCTCAACGGCCTCTTTACGGGCAGCGAATTCCCGGCGGCGGACAACAACATCGAGGACGGCTTTGCGCACGTGCGCTACTACAGCGGCAAGACGTTCGAGGCGCTGTCCGGCGGCGCGCACGGCTACACCACCTGGAAAACCGTGTTCGGCGCGGCGCGCGGGCTGGAGCTGCCGGTTATCCGCGCGGATTTCCTTTCGTATATTGCGGATATTGCCCGCCCCGTTTCTTTGCGCGTGCAGTACAACTCCTGGTTCGACCATATGCTCGATATCGACCGCGACAACATCCGCCACTCCTTTATGGAGATTGAAAAGGGCCTGACGCAAAACGGCGTGCCGCCCGTGGATTCCTATGTCGTGGACGACGGCTGGGTCGATTACGACCGGGATTTCTGGGGCTTTAACGACAAATTCCCGAACGAGCTTTACGAGGGCGCGGCGCTTGCCGAGAGCTTCGGGTCGCATTTCGGACTCTGGCTCGGTCCGCGCGGCGGCTATAACCGCAAAACGCCGGGCTTCGGCAAGCGGATGCAGCGCGCGGGCAAGGGCGGCTATAACCGCCGCAGCCACGACGTCTGCACCGCCGACCACCGTTACCAGAAAAATTTGACCGACCTGTTTTTGGACTACATGGCGCGCTTTGACATCAATTACTGGAAGCTCGACGGCTTCCTGCTCAAATCCTGCCCGTCCAAGCGCCACGGGCACCCGACCGGCGGGTATAAGGATATGTATGCCTTTACGGACCATTGGGAAAACTGGATTGAAATTTTCAAGACCATGCGCGGCGCAAGAGAGGCGGCGGGCAAGGATTTGTGGCTCAACCAGACGAGCTACTGCAACGCGAGCCCCTGGTACCTGCAATTCTGCGAAAGCCTTTGGATGCAGAACAGCGACGACGTCGGCTTCCTCGACAAAACCGCGGACGGCGAGGACATGGCGGGCGCGGACTACGACCGGATGCTCTCTTACCGGGACGCGCGGTATTTCGATTTCCACAAAACGCGCGCGTACCAGTTCCCGGCGGCGCATATGTATAACCACGACCCCATTTACGGCAACACCGCGAACGTCCGCATGACGGACGAGGAGTTCCGCAAGTTCCTCTATATGCTTGCGGCGCGCGGCACGGCGTTCTGGGAGCTTTACTACAGCTTCAACCTGTTCTCGCCGGAAAAATGGCAAATCAACGCCGACGTCCTGCGCTTTTTGCGGGAGAATTTCCACATCCTGCGCCATGCGCAGCTGCTCGGCGACAGCCCGCAGACGGGGTCCGTCTACGGCTACAGCGCCTGGGACGGCGAAGCGGGCATCCTGGCCTTGCGCAACCCCCTCAACCGTGTGCAGACGTTTTCAGTCGTGCTGGACCGCAGCATCGGCGTGCCGGAGGGCGCAAAGGATTTGTCCTCGGTCGTCTGGCTGCCCTACAGCCCCGAGCCCATGCACCGGACGTGGCAATACGGCGACACGCTGCAAATGGAACTGCAGCCCCATGCCGTGCGGCTTTTGTGCTTCGGCAGACCCGACGCGGACGCGCCGCGGCTTTTGCGCGCGCGCATGACGGCGGCGGACGAGGTGCGCCTGGCCTTTGACAAGCGGATTGTCCTTTATCCGAACAGTATTTCCGTAGAAGGAACCGACTGCACCGTGCAGCTTTTGTCGAATTACAGCGAGGTCCTTGTCAAGCTCGCCCGGCCCGTTTCGGCCGGGGACCCGGTACAGCTGCAATACAGCGTCAGCGACGTCTGGGGCAACCGGGAAAGCGGCGGCTGCGCGCTTTGCTGGTACCCGCAGGGCAAGCTTCCGGGCGCGTTTTCCGGGACGGGGGATTTTACGCTGCGCCTGAAGCTGCAAAACGCGCCGCGCGACGGCGTGCTTTTGACGCTCGGCCCGTCGCTGTGCGTGAAGGTTTCCAACGGCTGCCCCGCCGTGGAGTGCATGGGCGTGAAGGCAAAGGCGAAAAACGCCGTGCACGAGCGGAAATTTGCGCGCGCCGATATTGTGCGCGAACAAAACGGCGTTTGGAAAATCTATGTGGACGGCGTCCTTTCCGGCGGCGCGTACAGCCCGGCGCATACGGACGACGCGCTGCCCGAAGCGCAGCTGCAAACGCACGAATGCGTGCAGGCCTGCGACTTTTACGACCATGCGCTGCCGTTTGACAAGCTGCAATAACATAGGGGAGCGTACCGCGTGAAACAAGTCGTATTTCTGATGGTCGATACCCAGCGCAAGGATATGCTGGGCTGCTACGACCGTGCCGCGCCGCCGACGCCGCAGCTTGACCTGCTTGCCGAAAACGGGCTGCGGTTTGAAAACGCCTTTACCTGCCAGCCGGTCTGCGGCCCCGCGCGCTCCGCGCTGTTTACGGGGCTGTATCCGCATGAAAACGGCATGGAAACAAACGGGATGCCGCTGCGCGCCGGCGTGCGCCATATCGGGCAGCTGCTGACGGCGGCGGGCATTCCCTGCGGGTATATCGGCAAATGGCACCTCGACGGCGGCGATTATTTCGGCCGCGGGGAATGCCCGGACGGCTTTTTGCCGGAATACTGGTACGATATGCGCAATTTCCTTTTGGAGCTGCCCTCGGACCGCGCCCGGCAAAAGAGCCGGCAAAACATGAACGGCCGCTCGGACGACCCGAAGGAGGCGGATACGTTTGCGCACCGCTGCTGCGACCGCGCGATTCGCTTTTTGGAGGAATACCGAAACCGCGACTTTTTCCTGACCGTTTCGCTCGACGAGCCGCACGACCCGAGCGTCTGCCCGCGGCGGTTTTTCCGCGCGCTGCGCAAAAATCGGTTTCGCCTCAAGCGCCGCCCCAACATCAACGCCAAGCTGCAGGGGAAGCCGGCGCACCAGCAGGTTTGGCGCGCCAAATACAAGGGGATGCCGTTTTGGCTGTTCCGCCGCTGTGAGCGGGCCATGTTCGCCTGCAATTCGTTCTGCGACTATGAGCTCGGCCGCGTGCTCGGCAAAATCCGCGCTTTGGGGCTTGACCCCTTAATTGTGTACACCGCCGACCACGGGGATATGTTTTTCTCCCACGGGCTTTTGGGCAAGGGCGCGGCCATGTACAACGAAATTACGAACATCCCGCTGCTTTTGTCCGGCGGGGGCTTCCCAAAGGGTGTTTCGCAAACGCCGGTGTCGCACATTGACCTTCTGCCGACCGTGCTGCACCATTTCGGCGTGCGGGTGCCGCCCGACCGGACCGGCGAGCCGCTGCAAACCGTCGATTTACAGCGGACGCGGCGCGACGTGCACATCGAATATACGCGCTACGAGGTCGACCATGACAGCTTCATGGGCTTCCAGCCAATCCGCTGCATTACGGACGGGCGGTACAAGCTGGTGCTTAACCTTCTGACGACCGACGAGCTTTACGACCTGGAAAAGGACCCGTACGAGCTGGAAAACCGCATCCAAAGCGCCGAATACGCCGCGGTGCGCAACGCGCTGCACGACCGGCTGCTGGCGCACATGAACGAAACGCGCGATTTGTACCGCGGGTATTATTGGGCGTGCAGGCCCTGGCGGCCGGAAAAAACGCCGAGCTTTGACGATACGGGCTACATCCGGGACAAAAAGGAGGACGGCTTCGTCCGCCTGGATTACAGCACGGGCCTTCCCGTGCAGCAGACAGAACGCAAACGGAAAGGGTAGGGAATTGTATGGAACAGCTGCATGACCATTTGCGCGCCGAAACCGCCCCCGCGCCGCGCGCGGAAAACGTCGTCGCCGCCGGGAACACCCGCGTGACGGTGCTGACCCCACGGCTGCTTCGTATTGAGCACGGCGCGCCGGAGGCCTTTACGGACGCCGCAACGCAGACCGTCTGGTTCCGGGACCTCGGCGCGGTCGCCTTCCAAGCCGAGCAGCACGGCAGCCGCCTGACGGTCACGACGGACGACGCGGTCTTTGCGGTCAACACCGCCTCCGGCAGGCTTTTGTATGCGCAGTTCGGCGGCAGGCGCGTGCGCCCGTCGAAAAAGCACAACCTGAAGGGCACCGCCCGCACGCTGGACGCAACCTTCGGGCCGATTCCCCTAAAGGACGGCGTGCTGTCATCCGACGGCCTGGCGCTGCTGGACGACAGCAAATCCCTGCTGCTGGAAGCGGACGGAATGGTCGCCGCGCGCAAGGCGCCGGAGCGGGATGTCTATGTGTTCGCCTTCGGCCGGGATTACATTGGCGCCGTGCGGACGCTTTTCCGCCTTACGGGCAGCGTGCCGCTTGTGCCGCGCTTTGCGCTGGGCAACTGGTGGAGCCGGTATTATCCGTACAGCCAGGCGGAATATGAAAAGCTGATGGTACGCTTTGCCGAAAAGCAGATTCCCTTTACCGTCGCGACGGTCGATATGGACTGGCACTGGGTGGATTTGGAGGGGCATTTCGGCGAGAAATTCAAAAAGACCTGGGGCGGCACCTCGGGGTGGACGGGCTACAGCTGGAACACGGAGCTGTTCCCGGACTACAAGGGCTTTTTGCGCTTCTTGCATACGCAGAACCTGAAGGTCACGCTGAACCTCCACCCGGCGGACGGCGTGCGCCATTTTGAGGACGCGTACCCCGAAATGGCGAAGGCGATGGGCGTGGACGCCGAAAACCGCGAGCCGGTTGCGTTCGACATCGCCGACCCGAAGTTCATCAACAATTACCTCGACATCCTCCACCACCCGTACGAGGCGGCGGGCGTCGATTTCTGGTGGATTGACTGGCAGCAGGGGACCAAAAGCCGCATGGCGGGGCTAGACCCCTTGTGGTCGCTCAACCATTACCATTTCCTCGACAACGGCCGCGGCGCGCACCGTCCGCTGATATTGTCGCGCTACGCCGGCGTCGGCTCGCACCGCTATCCGCTCGGCTTTTCGGGCGATACGGCGATGAACTGGCAGGTTTTAAAATTCCAGCCGTATTTCACGGCGACGGCGGCCAACTGCGGCTACACCTGGTGGAGCCACGACATCGGCGGGCACCACTTCGGCGAGCACGACGACGAGCTGTACGTCCGCTGGGTCCAGTTCGGCGTGTTTTCGCCCATTTTGCGGCTGCATTCGACGTCCAACGATTTGTTCGGCAAAGAGCCGTGGAACTACGGCTGGGCGGCCGAAACGCTGGCGAGCGAGGCGCTGCGCCTGCGGCACCGCTTGATTCCGTACCTTTACGCGATGAACGCGCGCACGCATACCGAGGGGCGCGCCCTCTGCGAGCCGCTCTACTATACGGACCCCGACGCAAAAGACGCGTACCGCTGCAAAAACGGGTATATGTTCGGGTCAGAGCTGCTCGTCTGCCCGGTCACCTCGCGCTGCGACGCGAAAACGAAGCGCGCAAGCACCGAGGTCTATCTGCCAAAGGGACGCTGGACGCATTTCTTCACCGGCGCGGTTTACAAGGGCGGCAGAACCGTCCGCGTACACAGCGACCTCAACACCATCCCCGTGTTTGCCAAAGCGGGCGCGATTGTGCCCCTTTCCCTGGACGCGGGCAACGGCGCGGGCAATCCGGCGCAGATGGAGCTGCGGCTGTACCGCGGGAACAATACGTTTACCCTGTATGAGGACGACGGCGAGACCCGCGCGTTTGAAGCGGGGGATTGCAGCAAAACGGTGATTTCGATTGCCGAAACGGACGATACGCTCAAGGTCTGCGTGTCCGGCGGCGCCGAAAAGCCCTATATGCCACAGACGCGTACCTGGACGCTGCGGTTTTGCGACGTCACCGCCTGCGCGGCGGTTTCCGCAACGGCGGACGGCGCGCCGCTTGCAGTGCAGGCCGCAGCCGACCCCGACGGCTGCCTTGTGCTCACCCTGCCGGCTCTGGCGGTTTCGGCAAGGGCGGAGGTCGAGCTTCAAAAGCCCTGCGCGCGGGAAAATCCGCCGTACCGCGAGCGCATCCGCGACATTTTGACGCATTACAACGCCGGCAACAACGCGAAAACCGTGACGTATATGGGGCTTAAGAACAAGCCGACGCCGGAAAGCGCCGCGGCCGCCGCCCGCCGCGTCAAGAGCCGCGCGCTGCGCGAGGAGCTTTTGGAAGCGCTGTGCGATATGGAATAAACGCCAAAGCACGCTTACAAGACGTTTGAACAGCAGAAAAGCCCGGTTCCCCGGGCTTTTTTGCTGCGTTATTTTCGGATGAGCCGGTAGGCGCCGGAGCGAAGACACCGAAGCAGGTCGTCGTTCGTCCGGATTTCGGCGTCCGTTTCTATGCCGCCGCGCCCCGCGTCCTCCCGGCGGTGGTAATCCGACCCGGAAATGCCTGGCTTGCCGTGCCTTTGCGCCCACTGCTGAGCAATACCGTTGCGCGACGCGTGCCGCACGCAGGCGTTGTACACCTCGAAGCCGTCCAAAAGACCGGGGTCGACAATGTGCATCCCGTTGCGAAACGGATGCGCCTGGTAGACGAGCAGCCCGGCGGCGCGTGCGAGCGGCATGAACTGCGGCAGGCTTTTTTCCAAAAGCCCCTCGGTTTCATACAGCCATTCCTCCGTAAGGCCGTATACCAGGTAGTCGTTGCTGTTACCGGGCGCGGTAAACCGCAGCTCCATCCCCGGCAGCACGGTAAGCGGCGTCTGTGCGGCGGCCTTTTTTGCCGCGCGGTAGCCGCACAGGAAAACGTCGATTTTTTCGCGGTGCGTGCGGCCGTCGAGCGCTTCAAAGGTGGTGTGGCTGTAGTGGTCGGTGACGACCAGCGTGCGGTAGCCGTGCAAAAGGCAGTCCTGTACCAGCGTTTCGGCGCGCTCCTCCGCGCAGCAGCTCGTTTCCATGGTGTGCGCGTGCAGCTCGGTGTAAAAAGGCATCCCATCATCTCCTGCGGCTATTGTACCACAATGCGTTGCCGGTTTGCAGGGCGAAAAGCACCGAATTTTCGCGTTTTCACAGCCAAATTTCTGTGCCTTTCACAGGAATTTCAAATTGCATTTTCGGCGGGGATGTATTATCATTAAATATACCTGTTTTCGGGTGGAAAACGGCTCGATATGGAGGACGAAAGAATGAATTGTACCTGTAACGCAAACCAAAGCGACCTGTCGCTTTTGGACGGCGTTTTGGATACGTACGGCGACGTGCCCGGCAGCCTCATTACGATTTTGCAGCACGCGCAGGAGATTTACGGCTATCTCCCGCAGGATGTGATTTGCCGCATTTCCGAGCGCACCGGCGTGCCGACGGCCAAGGTTATGGGCGTCGCGACGTTTTACACGCAGTTTAGGCTGCAGCCGGTCGGCAAGTACCTTATCATGCTCTGCAAGGGTACGGCGTGCCACGTCAACGGCTCGGACGCCATTGAAAAGGCGATTGCCGAAGCGCTCGGCATACACGACGGCGAAACGACCGAGGATGGGCTTTTTACGCTCAAAAACGTCGCGTGCCTGGGCTGCTGCAGCCTGTCGCCCGTGATGATGATTAACGGCGAGACCTACGGCACCCTCACGCCGGACAAAACGAAAAAGATTTTGGCGGATTTGGCCGCCGCGGCAAAGGAGGGCGCCTGAGATGATGAAAATCGTAGTGGGAGCGGGCTCCTGCGGCATCGCCGCCGGCGCGCAGAAGGTTTATGACGCGCTCGAAAAAGCCCTCCCCGAAAACGCGTCGCTGTCCATTACGGGCTGCAACGGTATGTGCTTTTGCGAGCCGATTGTGGACGTGTACGACGACGAAAAAAACCTGACGCGTCTGGTGCGCGTGCAGGCGGCGGACGCCCCGCGGATTCTGGAGGCGGTCGGGAAAGAGGATTTAAGCGGCGTTGCCGACTTGGTCATTGCTAAAGAGGACGCGCAGTTTTTGGAAAAGCAGACGCGCATCGCCCTGCGCCATTGCGGCGTGCTCAACCCCGAAAGCATTGCGGAATACGAGGCGGCGGGCGGCTATACCGCCATTCGCCGGGCGCTGTTTGAAAGCACGCCCGAGGCGGTTATCGAGGAAATCAAAACGTCCGGCCTTGCCGGGCGCGGCGGCGCGGGCTTCCCGACCTGGTTCAAATGGAACGCGGCGCGGGAGGCGAAGGGCGAGGAAAAATACCTCATCTGCAACGCCGACGAGGGCGACCCGGGCGCGTTTATGGACCGCGCGGTTATCGAAGGCGACCCGCACGGCCTTATCGAAGGGATGCTCATCGGCGCGTACGCCATCGGGGCGAAGGAAGCGATTGTCTATGTGCGCGCGGAATATCCGCTTGCCATAAAGCGCCTGCAAAAGGCAATCGAGCAGGCGACGGAAAAAGGGTACCTCGGCGAGCACATTTTCGGCAGCGCCTATTCCTGCACCATGCGCATTAAGGCGGGCGCGGGCGCGTTCGTCTGCGGCGAGGAGACCGCGCTAATCGAATCGCTCGAGGGCAGCCGCGGTATGCCGCGCTTAAAGCCGCCGTTCCCGGCCGAGGCGGGCTATTGGCACAAGCCCTCCAACATCAACAATGTCGAAACCTTTGCCAACGTCCCCTGGATTTTGGAAAACGGCGGCGCGGCGTTTGCCGCGATGGGCACCGAGGGCAGCAAGGGCACCAAGGTCTTTGCGCTGACCGGCAAGGTGCGCCGCGGCGGCCTTGTCGAGATTCCGATGGGGAAAACGCTGCGCGACGTCATTTTCGACATCGGCGGCGGCATCCGCGACGGCAAGCGCTTCAAGGCCGTGCAGATGGGCGGCCCCTCCGGCGGGTGCATCCCGGAAAGCCTTCTGGACACGGTCATCGACTATAAGGCGCTGGGCGCGACGGGCGCCATTATGGGCTCGGGCGGCATGGTCGTCATGGACGAGAGCACCTGCATGGTCGGCATGGCGAAATTTTTCCTGGATTTTACCGCCAAGGAGTCCTGCGGCAAGTGCGTGCACTGCCGGATCGGCACCAAGCGGATGCTGGAGGTCCTCACCCGCATTACGGAAGGGGAGGGCAAGCCCGGCGACATCGAGCTTTTGGAGGAGCTTTGCGCGGGCGTCAAGGACGGCGCGCTGTGCGGCCTGGGGCAGACCGCGCCCAACCCGGTGCTGACGACGATTCGGTATTTCCGCCCGGAGTTTGAAGCGCACATCCGCGACAAAAAATGCCCGGCGGGCGAATGCACGGCGCTGGTGACCTATTCCATTGACCCGGACAAATGCGTCGGCTGCACCAAGTGCGCGCGCAACTGCCCGGTGGGCGCCATTTCCGGCGAAGTGCGCAAGCCGCATACGATTGACCCGCAGCTTTGCATCAAGTGCGGCAAATGTGCGGAAAACTGCAACTTCGGCGCGGTGGAGGTAAACGCATGAGTTTGGTTCAAATTACGATAGACGGAAAAGTTCTGCGGGCCGAAGCGGGCACGACGCTGCTTTCGGCCGCGGCGCAGAACGGGATAGAGATTCCGAACCTCTGCTTTGACGGCCGCGTAGAGCTGTACGGCGCGTGCGGGCTGTGCGTGGTGGAGGTCGAGGGCAGCCCCAAGCTGCAGCGCGCCTGTTCCACGAAGGTGCGCGACGGGATGGTCGTGCATACCGATTCCGAACGCGCCGTGCGCGCGCGCAGGCTCGCGCTTGAGCTGCTTTTGTCCGACCATGACGGCGACTGCAAGGCGCCCTGCACCAAGGCCTGCCCGGCGGGCACCGACTGCCAGGGATATGTCGGCCTCATTGCCGACGGCGAGTACACCGAGGCCACGCGCCTGATTAAGGAAAAAATCCCGCTGCCCTCGTCCATCGGGCGCGTCTGTCCGCACCCGTGCGAAAAGGAGTGCCGCCGGCAGTTCGTGGAAGAGCCGGTTTCCATTGCGGCCTTAAAGAGCTTTGCGGCGGATATGGATATGGCGAGCGAAACGCCGTACGTCCCGCCCGTAGAGCCCGACACGGGCAAGCGCGTCGCCGTGGTCGGCGGCGGCCCGGGGGGTCTTACGGCCGCCTATTTCCTGCGCCGGCAGGGGCACGCGGTCACCGTGCTCGACGCCATGCCCCAAATGGGCGGTATGCTGCGGTACGGCATTCCGGAATATCGGCTGCCGAAAGCCCTGCTCGACCGGGAGATAGCGCAGATTGAAGCGCTGGGGATTGCGTTTAAGAACAACGTGCGCGTCGGCAAGGACGTGACGCTCGACGCGCTTCGCAAGGCCTATGACGCGGTCGTGCTGGCGGCGGGCGCCTGGCGCTCGAGCCCCATGCGCGTGCCCGGGGAGGACGCGGCGCGCGTGGTCGGCGGGATTGATTTCCTGCGCACGGTAGCCCTGCACGACCCGATGCCCATAGGCGACCGCGTGGCGGTCGTCGGCGGCGGCAACACCGCCATGGACGCCTGCCGGACGGCGGTGCGCCTGGGTGCAAAGGAGGTTTGCGTGCTGTACCGCCGCACGCGCGAGGAAATGCCCGCCGAGGCGATTGAGATTGAAGAGGCCACCGAAGAGGGCGTGACGTTCCGCTTTTTAACGGCGCCCGTCGAATTCACCGACAACGGCGCAACCGTGACCGCAACGCTGCAGCGTATGCGCTTGGGCGAGCCCGACCAGAGCGGCCGCCGCCGTCCCGAGCCGATTGAAGGCGATACGGAGCGCGTCGAATTTGATACGGTGCTGATGGCCATCGGCCAGCAGCCGGACCTTGCGGGCTTTGAAGCGGTCGAGGCGACAAAGCGCCATACGGTTTCGGCGGACGAGGAGACGTTTTCCACATCGCTGCCGGGCGTGTTCGCGGTGGGCGATATGACGAACCGCGGCGCTTCCATTGCCATTGCCGCGATAGGCGAAGCGCAGAAAGCGGCGCTTGTGGTCGACCGATACCTGCACGGCGAGACGGCGCGGTACAAAAAACCGTTTTTGGTCGAACGCACGCCCGCGCCCGAATTTTTCGAAAAATTTGAGAAAGCGCCGCGCGTGAAAATGCCGGTGCGCCCCGCTGCGGAGCGCAAGCACGATTTCGGCGAGGTCGCGCTCGGACTTTCCGAAACGGAAGCGAAAAAAGAGGCGATGCGCTGCCTTTCCTGCGGCTGCCACGACTACTTCGAGTGCAAGCTTATCGCTTACGCAAACCAATACGATGTAAAGCCGGAACGCCTTACAGGTGAAAAGCACCGGCGCAATCAGGAGGATACAACCTCGCTCATTTCGCGCAACGCGGACAAGTGCATTTTGTGCGGGCTCTGCGTGCGCGTCTGCGACGAGGCGATGGGAAAAACGAACCTGGGCCTTGTCGGACGCGGCTTTGACACGGTCGTCAGCCCCGCGTTTTCCCTGCCGCTGGAGCAAAGCGACTGTATGTTCTGCGGGCAATGCGTTACGGTCTGCCCGACCGGCTCCCTGCGGGAAAAGCAGCCGGTCGCTAAGCCGACGCCTGTAAAGGAAAACAGCTTGCATACCGTCTGCACCTTCTGCTCGGCGCTCTGCCCGGTCGATTTGCGCTATCTCGGCAAAACCGTGATGCGCGCGCTGCCTGCGGGCGAAAAGGGCCTGCTGTGCAAGGGTGGCCGCTTCGGCATTTTTGCCGCCAACACGCAAATGCCGCCCGTCCCCCGCGAGCGCGCGGACGCAATGCGCGAAAAGCTCGCGTCGTTCGGGGACAGCGTCGCCGTCGTGCTCGGACCCACGGCGTCGCTGGAGGAGGCCGCCTTCGCCAAAGCGCATTTCCCGGCCGTGTATATGGATGCGACGGAAAAAAGCGCCGGCTTTGCCGGAATGCGGCTTTTGGGTGTGGAACCCGTCCGCGCCTACCGCGGGGAACGCGCCGCGGTGCTGCTGGACTGCAAAAAGCCGGACGCCGTGACGGCGGCGTATACGCTCGCGCTCTCGAACGCCTATACCGAAACGGCGGACGAGCAGCTGTTTACCGCGCCGTTTACGGCGCAAAGCGGGACCTATCTGCGTGCGGACGGGACGCTCGGCGTGCTGCGCGCGGCGTTTTGTGCAAAGCTTCCGACCGCGCTCGAGGCGCTCGCCCTGCTCTGCGGGGAGCAAGCGCCGGACACGGCGGCTCTCCTAGCCGGCCTGAAAGCGCGGTACCCGCAGCTTGCCGCGGCGAAGGAGGGCGCGACGGCCGCAAAAGAAATTGTCCGCGCCGGCGGGTATTACAACTGGAACGACCACTCGCCCGTTATTGCAGATTTCTGCGACAATTATTAAGATTTTTTCCGCGTACAGGTGCTTTGCAGCGCGCAGGACGCGCGCCCGGGCAAAGTGAAAAGGGAACACGGTGCAAAGCCGTGACAGCCCCCGCTACTGTAAACGGTTTTTGCCGCCGAGACGCCACCGAGGCTTTGGCTTTGGGAAGGCGGCGGCAAGCGTGCCGTGAGTCAGGAGACCTGCCTGTACGCGCAGTTTAACAGGGTTCTTTCGGTGGGAAAGAAGCTGTCGGAATATGCGCGCGGCGCAGGTGCGCTCGTTTGCGCTTTTCGGCGGAGTCCCACGGGGCTCCGCTTTTATTATTTTACGAAAGGCGGTACACCATGAAACAAGCATTCCGTATTTCCCTTGCCCTGCTGCTGCTTTGCGCGCTTGCGCTGCCGGTATCGGCCGCGCCGCAGAACGCGCGGGCGGCGGCGCTTTCCTGGCTGCAAAAGGAGGAAAACACGCAGTTTGACTATACGCAAACCGACTACCCGGACAGCCTTGCGGACTGGACGGCCTTTACGCTCGCGCAATGCGGCGTGCAGCCGGACGCGCGGTACAAAGACTACCTTACGGCGGTGGTGCAAAACAGCCTGGAAACGCTGTATCCGAGCGACGTCGCACGGCTGGTTCTGGCGGCAAAGGCAATCGGTTCTTCCCCGCAGAACATAGGCGGCCGTGATTTGCTTGCGGCGCTGCGGTCGGTCGATTACGCGTCGCAAATCTATGTGAGCAGCCTTGCCTTCCCGCTTCTGGCCATGGACTTTGACGCGTCGTTCCCATTTACGGACAGCGACCGCGCACCGCTGCTGGAAGCCCTGTGCGCCGCGCAGCAGCCGGACGGCGGGTTCCCGTACTGCACCGAGGACCAGGGGTACGGCATTTCCTCCGACTGCGACACGACCGCCATGGCGGTGCAGGCGCTCGCCCCGTACCGGGAAAAAGACGAAACGGTCCGCGGGGTGCTGGACCGTGCGCTCGACTATCTGAAGGCGCAGCAGTTTGAGAGCGGCGCGTTCGGTACGGCGGTGTTCGGCACGCCCAGCGGCGAAAGCACCGCGCAGGTGATTCTGGCGCTGTGCGCCCTGGGGCTTGACCCGGCCAACCCGGAATTCTGCAAAAACGGCGTGTCGCCCGTTGACGCGCTCGAAGCGTATCTGTCCGAAGCGGGCGGCGGGCTCAATTACGCGGGCGCGGAGGACCCGCTGACGACCTACCAGATTGCGCAGGCGCTCGAAGCGTACCGGCGGCTGCAGGCCGGCGAGCCGACGCTGTTTACCTTTACCGGCGCGCCCGGGCCTTCCGAACCGGGAACGCAGGCGCCGCAGCCGGAAACACCGACCGGCGAACAGCCCGCCTCCCCGGTGGAAATCCCCAAAACCGGCGGCGCCGCGCCGGCGGCTGCCGCGGGGCTTACCTGCCTTGCGGCGGCTGTGCTGCTCGGACGCAGGCGCCATGTGTAACGCGCGCACCGTGCTTCGGCTGTCGGTACTTTTGTGCGCCTGCAGCCTGCTGCTTTGCGCCTGCCGGGGCGCGGGGGAGCCTGCTGTGACAACCGGCGAAGCGCTGCAAACGACCGCTGCGGCACAGACGGTTACGGCCGGACAGACGACGAGCGCCGAGACGACGGCGGGAGAAATGACCGCTGTGCAGAAAAAGCCCGAAGCGCAGCATACGTCCGGCGGCACAGCCGCAACCGCCGCGCCCGCCCAGACTGCCGCGCCGACCGCCGCGCCCGCCCCGCAGGCGGAAACGGTGACCTTGACCGTCGGGTTCCAAACCGCCGTGGAAAACGGGATTCTCCGCGACCCCGCTTACGCGGGCGTGCTGCCGGAAAGCGGCTATTTTCTCGAAAACGAAGCCGTCGCGCTGGAAACGGGCGAGTCCGCCCTCGACCTTTTGCGCCGCACGCTTCGCGCGCGGAACATCGCGTTTTCGGCAAGCGGCGGCTATGTGCGCAGCATCGGCGGCCTTTCGGAACGCGCCATGGGCGCGCAAAGCGGCTGGCTGTACAGCGTCAACGGCGTATTCCCCAACTATTCCGCGCGGTCCTATACGCTGAAGCCCGGCGACCGCGTCGCGTTTTTGTATTCCTGCAGGCTCGGCGATGTCGGGCAGGTTGCGGCATAAAAAGAAGATATTCGGCAAAGTCCCGGCAGGCCGTTTTGCGGCGGCGCGCCGGGGCTTTTATTAACAAACTGTAAATTCCCGCGGCCGATTTTGTAAAAAAGCCCGGTTTGCCTTGTCCTTTTCCCGCGGGTGTGCTATGATACAGGGTAGGATTTCTCGATTTTCGGCGTTTTTCCCGGAAAAACGCGGTTGGGATGGTATGCATGGACCTTATGGAAAAATTCCGGCAGAAGCAGCTTACGGTCTCCTTTGAGGTGTTCCCGCCGAAGAACGACGCGGCCTATGCGCCGGTGGAGGCGGCGGTGGACGCTTTGGCGGCCTTTTCGCCGGACTTTATCAGCGTGACCTACGGCGCGGGCGGCGGGACCTCTGTGAATACGCCGAAAATTGCCGCGCATATTGAAAACGACCTGCACATTCCCGCCATGGCGCATTTGACCTGCGCGTCCAGCGACAAGCAGACCGTCCGCAATGTGCTCACGGACCTCAAAGCGCGCGGCGTGCGCAACCTGCTCGCTTTGCGCGGGGATTTGCCCGAGGGGTATGTGCCGGACGACGCGCATTACCGCTATGCGGCGGAGCTGGTTGCGGCCGCCAAGGCGATGGGCGGCTTTACCGTGGGCGCGGCCTGCTACCCCGAAGGGCACGTGGAGTCCGAAAGCCCGGAAAAGGACCTCGAGTACCTCAAGCAAAAGGTCGACTGCGGCGCCGACTTCCTCGTCACGCAGATGTTCTTCGACAATTCCGTTTTATACAGCTTCCTGTACCGCGCGCTGAAAAAGGGGATTGACGTCCCCGTGTGCGCGGGGATTATGCCGGTCATGAATTCCCGGCAGATTGCGCGCTCGTGCAAGCTGTCCGGCACCACGCTGCCCGCCCGGCTCAAAACGGTGGTCGACCGGTTTGCCGACGACCCGCAGTCGCTCATGCAGGCCGGCATTGCCTACGCGACCGAGCAGATTGTCGAGCTTGTGGCAAACGGTGTCGGCGGCATCCACATCTATACGATGAACCGTCCCGAGGTCGCCGGCGCGATTATGCGCAACCTTTCGTCCATTCTGTAACGGAGGGGTCCGCTTGTTCGGGTATGTGCGCATTTACAAGCCGGAGCTTAAGGTCCGGGAATACGAGGAGTACAAAGCGGTTTACTGCACGCTTTGCCGCACGCTCGGGCGCGAATACGGGCAGGCTTCCCGCCTGCTTTTGAGCTATGACGCAGCGTTTTACGTGCTGCTGTGCGGGGCAGGCGGCGCGCAGCCGGCCTACCAAAAGGGCCGCTGCCGCTTCAATCCCGCCAAGGTCTGCTACTATGAAACGGGCGGGGACGCGCTTTACCGCGAGGCCGCCGCGCTGACGGTCATCCTGGCGTACCACAAGGCGCGCGACGACCGCGCCGACAAAAAGGGCGCGCGAAAGGCCGCGGCGGCGCTTTTGTGCGCGGCGCTGCGCGGCAGCTATAAAAAAGCGGCGAAGCGCTATCCGGCGTTCGCGGAGATTGCCGGGACCGCCATGGAAGCACAGGCCGCCCTCGAGGCCGCGCATTGCGCGAGCGCAGACCGTGCGGCGGACCCGTCCGCGCGCGCGCTGGCGGCGCTTTGCACGGCGCTTTTGCCCGCGGGGGACGACCGGCGCGTGACGGAGCGGATTGCGTACTGCGTCGGGCGCTGGGTCTATTTGATGGACGCGTACGACGACCTGGAAAAGGATTTGAAAAGCGGCGCGTACAATCCCTTCCTGCTGCAATACGGCGTGCAAACGCCTGCGGATGTGCGCGGCAGCACCGTGCAGGCCGGCATTTTGCGCTCGCTGTATATGACCGAAAACGAAGCCGCCGAAACGCTGGCGCTTCTGTCGGGGCCGGTGCGGCGCGCCATTTTGGAAAATATTCTCTGCGACGGTCTGCACGCGCGGACCGAAAGCATCCGGGCACACTATCAAAATGAGAACGACCGTCCCGCGCCGCCGGCGCCTTTGCCGGTGAAGGACGGAAAATGAGGTGACAGAACGTATGGCAGACCCCTACGCCGTACTGGGCGTGCCGCAGAACGCGACCGACGACCAGATTAAGGAAGCGTACCGGGCGCTTGCCCGCAAATATCAGGAGGACACCTTCGCCAACGGACCGCTGGCCGACGTGGCCAAGCGGAAAATGGCGGAGCTCGACCGGGCGTACGACGCGATTGTCGCCGAACGCCGCGGGCAGACCGCCTATGCGGCCGGCTCGTCCTATGCCGGTTCCGGCGCGGGTTACGGCGACGCCGGGAACGCCTACGGCGACTCCCAGTTTGCCGATGTGCGCGCGCGCATCCTCAACGGCCGCATTGACGACGCGGAAATGATTTTGGACGGGATTCCGTATCCGTCGCGCACCGGCGAGTGGTATTTCCTCAAGGGGCAGATTCAGCAGCGCCGCGGCTGGTTTGACGAAGCGTATAAAAATTATTCCGAGGCCTGCCAGCGTGAGCCGGGCAACACGGAGTATGCGGCGGCGTTCAATTCGCTCAACAACAACGCCCGCGGCGGCTATCGGGAAACGCGCGGCGGCGGCTGCAGCGCCTGCGACATCTGCTCGTCGCTTTTGTGCGCGGACTGCTGCTGCGAATGCATGGGCGGCGACCTGATACCGGGCTGCTGATATGGGAAAGCGGGATTTATCCAACACCTCCAGGACTGCGCTCGGCGGCATTGTCGCGGCACTTTCCGTCGTGACGATGTTTTTGACCGCCGTCATACCGACGCTCACGTACGCGCTGCCGGCGGTGGCCGGCGTGTTTTTGGTCCTGATGGTTGTGGACGTCGGAAAAAAATGGGCGCTCGGCGTGTATGCAGCGGTCAGCATTTTGTCGCTGCTAATTTTGCCGGATAAGGAAGCCGCGGTCATGTACGTGTTCTTTTTCGGCCATTACCCAATCGTCAAGGCCGCCCTGGAGGGGACGCGCCTGCGCGGCATTGTGCTGTGGCTTGTCAAGCTGCTGGTTTTCAACGCCTGCGTCGTGCTTGCCTACCTCGTTATCCTCTATGTGTTCCAGCTGCCGTTCGACGAGCTTGAGGAATACGGGAAGTGGGCGGCCGTGGGGCTTTTGGGGCTCGGGAACGTCGTTTTCGTGATTTACGACGTCGCCGTTTCGCGCCTGGTAACGCTGTATATGCTCAAGCTGCGCCGGCATGTCCGAAAGCTTTTGCGGTTCAAATAAAACAGCCGAGCGAAAACGTGCGGGCAGACGGCCGCACGTTTTTTGTTTCCCTCTTTTCAAAACGGCGAACCTGTGCTAAAATACAGGCAGCAAAACAAAAGGAGTTGTCTCTATGCTGACGCAAGAACGTGTGACGGAGATTTTAAAGGAAGCGGGCGTGCTGCTGGAAGGGCATTTCCTGTTGACCTCCGGGCGCCATTCCGACAAATATCTGCAATGCGCCAAGATTTTCCGCAATACGAAATACAGCGAGGAGCTTTGCGCGGCCCTGGCGGAAAAATACCGGGACGCCGGCGTGCAGGTGGTTATCGGCCCCGCCATGGGCGCGGTGCAGATGGCGTATGAGGTCAGCCGGGCGCTGGGCTGCGAAAATTTCTTTACCGAGCGCGGGGAGGACGGCAAAATGGCGCTGCGCCGCGGCTTCTCGGTAGAACCCGGCGAAAAGGTGCTGGTCGTCGAGGACGTCGTCACCACCGGCGGCTCTGTCAAAGAGGTCCTGGAGCTTGTGCGCGAAGCGGGCGGCGACGTGGTCGGCGTCGGCTCGATTGTGGACCGGACCGGCGGTAAGATGGATTTCGGCGTACCGTTTAAGGCGGTGTATTCTGCGCCCGTCACCTCCTGGGAGGCGTCGGAGTGCCCGCTTTGCAAGGAAGGCCGGCTGGAGCTTGTGAAGCCCGGCAGCCGCAAGGTGAAATAAGGCATATGGCCGAGAAGCAGGCGTCGCTGCACAGCGGGCACCGCGCACGGCTTAAGGCGCGTTTCGTGCGGGAGGGCCTGGACGCGTTTGAGGACCACAACGCGCTTGAGCTGCTGCTGTTTTATGCGATTCCGCAGCGGGACACCAACGAGCTGGCGCACCGGCTGATTGCCGAGTTCGGCTCGTTGTCCGGCGTTTTTGACGCGAGCGTGGAGGCGCTGACGCACGTCCCCGGCGTCGGCGAGAATACGGCGGTGCTTATCCACCTGATGTCGTCGATGTTTGCAAAATACGAGCAGGACAAAGCGAACGCAAACTTAACGGAGCTGACAAACGCGCAGGCGGCCGGGGCGTATCTGGTCTCCCGGTTCGTCGGGAAAACGAAGGAACAGCTTTTGGCGGTCTGCATGACGCACAAATGCCGCGTGGTCAATACGGTATTGATTTCGGAAGGCACGCTGGAGAGCACCGACCTGAACATCCGCGGCATTGCGGAGGCGGCCATCCAGAACCGCGCGTCGCACATCATTTTGGCGCACAACCATCCGGCGGGCGTCGCCGCGCCCTCGGCGGCGGACATAGAGGCGACCCGCGTGATTGTGCTGGCGCTGCGCGCCCTGCACGTGCAGGTGGACGACCACATCATCGTGGCCGGCAAGGACTGGTTTTCCATGAAAAGCAGCCGGAATTTTCGGGATTTGTTTTAAGCCCGGCAGACGCCGGGAGCAGAAAAAGCGTGCCGGACCCTGTCCGCCGCGCTTTTTGCCTTTTGTGTTGACAAAGCGGGAAAATCCGCGTACAATAAAGGAACAAATGTTCTTTTATATGCAGGAGTTTGGAGTGCCGGTATGGGTGAACAGGTTTTCAAATTAAAAGCGCCGTACGCGCCCACGGGCGACCAGCCCGAGGCGATTGCGAAGCTTACCGCGGGCGTAAAAAACGGTTTTCGCGAGCAGACGCTGCTGGGCGTGACGGGTTCGGGCAAGACGTTTACCATGGCGAACATCATTGCGGCGCTCAACCGCCCGACGCTGGTGCTTGCACATAACAAGACGCTTGCCGCGCAGCTTTGCTCGGAGTTTAAGGAATTTTTCCCGGAAAACGCCGTCGAATACTTTGTCTCCTATTACGACTACTACCAGCCGGAGGCGTATATCCCGTCGACCGACACCTACATCGAAAAGGATTCCGCCATCAACGACGAGATTGACAAGCTGCGCCACTCGGCGACCTCGGCGCTGTCGGAACGGCGCGACGTGATTATCGTGGCGAGCGTGTCGTGCATTTACACCCTCGGCGACCCCATCGATTACCGCAACATGGTCATTTCCCTGCGGCAGGGGATGCAAAAGGACCGCGACGAGCTGCTTGCGAAGCTGGTGGAGATTCAGTACGAGCGCAACGACATCAATTTTATCCGCAACAAGTTCCGGGTGCGCGGCGACGTGGTCGAGGTGTTCCCGGTCTATTCCAACGACACGGCCATTCGCATTGAGTTTTTCGGCGACGAGATTGACCGCATTTCCGAAATCAACCCCATCACCGGCCAGGTCAAAAACGTCGTGTCGCACGTTGCCATTTATCCCGCGTCGCACTATGTCGTCGCGCCGGACAAGCTCGAGCGCGCCATTGCGGAGATTCTTCTCGAAATGGAGGACCGCGTCAAGACGTTTGAAAAAGAGGGCAAGCTCTTAGAGGCGCAGCGCATCCGCCAGCGGACGGAATACGATATGGAAATGCTGCGGGAAACCGGCTTTTGCAAGGGGATTGAAAACTATTCCCGCGTCATGTCCGGCCGCGCGCCGGGCTCGGCGCCGTTTACGCTGCTCGACTATTTCCCGAAGGACTTCCTCCTGTTCGTCGACGAATCGCACGTTACGCTCCCGCAGGTGCGCGGGATGTACGGCGGCGACCGCTCGCGCAAGGAGTCGCTTGTGGATTTCGGCTTCCGGCTGCCGTCGGCGTTCGACAACCGGCCGCTGACCTTTGAGGAGTTTTACGCGCGCGTCGGGCAGAAAATTTTCGTCAGCGCAACGCCCGGCGATTTTGAACGCGAAAAAAGCGCGCAGATTGTCGAGCAGGTAATCCGCCCCACGGGGCTTTTGGACCCGGAAATTTTCGTCCGCCCGACGGAGGGGCAGATTGAGGACCTCATTTCCGAAATCCGCCTGCGCACCGACCGCGGCGAACGTGGGCTTGTGACGACGCTGACCAAAAAAATGGCCGAAAATCTGACCGACTTTTTGGATACGCACGGCATCAAGGTCAAATATATGCATTATGACGTCGACACCATTGAACGCATGGAGATTATCCGGGACCTGCGCCTGGGCGAGTTCGACGTGCTCGTCGGCATCAACCTCCTGCGCGAAGGGCTCGACATCCCCGAGGTGTCGCTCGTCGCCATTTTGGATGCGGACAAGGAGGGCTTTTTGCGCTCGGAAACGTCGCTGGTGCAGACCGTCGGCCGCGCGGCGCGCAACGCGCACGGCGAGGTCATTATGTACGCCGACAGCGTCACGCCCTCCATGGAGCGCGCGATTGCCGAGACGGTGCGCCGCCGGGAAAAGCAGATGCGCTACAACGAGGCGCACGGCATTACGCCGCGGACCATTCAAAAGGACGTGCGCGATATTTTGGAAATTTCCACGCACGCCGACGACGGCAAAAAGCCGCACAAGCGCCTGAGCGCGCGCGAAAAACAGGCGATGATTGCAAAGCTCACCGCCGAAATGCGCGCGGCGGCAAAATTGCTGGAATTTGAGCACGCGGCGATGCTGCGCGACAAGATTCAAGAACTAAAAGGGGAAAAACGCTGATGGCAAGCCAATACATCGTCGTCAAGGGCGCGCGCGAGCACAACCTGAAAAACATCGACGTCCAAATCCCGCGCGACAAGCTGGTGGTGCTCACGGGGCTGTCGGGCTCGGGCAAATCGTCGCTCGCCTTTGATACCATTTATGCCGAGGGGCAGCGCCGGTACGTGGAATCGCTGTCCTCTTATGCGCGGATGTTCCTCGGGCAGATGGAAAAACCGAATGTCGACTCGATAGAGGGGCTGTCGCCCGCCATTTCCATCGACCAGAAGACAACCTCGCGCAACCCGCGCTCCACGGTGGGGACGGTCACGGAAATTTACGACTACCTGCGCCTTTTGTACGCGCGCGTCGGCGTGCCGCACTGCCCGGTCTGCGGGCGCGAAATCGTGCGGCAGTCGGTGGACACCATTGTCGACCGCGTGCTGGAGCTGCCCGCCGGCAGCAAGGTGCAAATCCTGGCGCCCGTGGTGCGCGCGCGCAAAGGCGAGCACCAGAAGGAGCTCGACGCGGCGCGGCGCGCGGGGTTTGTCCGCGTGCGCGTGGACGGGAGCCTTTACGACCTGTCCGAGGAAATCAAGCTCGAAAAGAATTTCAAGCACAGCATCGAGATTGTCGTGGACCGGCTTGTTATCGGGCCGGACATCCGCAGCCGCCTGGCCGATTCCATTGAAACGGCGACGGCGCTCACGGGCGGGACGGTGCTTGTCAATCTCCTGGACGGCGAGGACTTGCTGTTTTCCCAGAATTACGCCTGCCCGGAGCACGGCGCGTCTGTCGACGAGCTGACGCCGCGGATGTTCTCCTTCAACAACCCGTTCGGCGCGTGCGAGACCTGCACGGGGCTGGGTACGTTTTTAAAGGTCGACCCCGACCTCATCATTCCGAATAAGAAGCTGTCCATCCGCGCCGGCGCCATCCGCGCAAGCGGCTGGTCGAACGCCGAGGGCGGCACGATTGCGCAGATGTATTACGAGGCGCTCGGCGAACAATACGGCTTTACGCTCGACACGCCGCTGTGCGATTTTTCCAAGGCGGCGCTGGACGCGCTGCTCTACGGGACGAAGGGCAAAAAGCTGACGGTGCACCGCAAGAACGTTTACGGCAAGGGGACGTACGAAGCGCCGTTCGAGGGGATTGTGCCCAATATGGAGCGCCGCTACCGCGAATCGACAAGCGACTGGGCGCGCTGGGAGATTGAACAGGTCATGAAGGCCTGCGACTGCCCGGACTGCCACGGCGCGCGCTTAAAGCCGATTGTGCTCGGCGTGACGGTGGGCGGCATCAACATCTATGCATTTACCCAAATGTCCGTAACGGCGGCGCTGCGCTTTTTGGACGGCCTCGAGCTTCGCGAGCGCGACCGCGCCATTGCCGACCAGATTTTGCGGGAAATCCGCAGCCGTCTGGAGTTTTTGGCGAGCGTCGGGCTCGACTATCTGACGCTGGCGCGTTCCTCCGGCACGCTGTCGGGCGGGGAAAGCCAGCGCATCCGCCTGGCGACGCAGATTGGGTCGTCTTTGATGGGCGTGCTCTACATTCTGGACGAGCCGAGCATCGGCCTGCACCAGCGCGACAACGACAAGCTGCTCGCGACGCTCAAGCGCCTGCGCGACCTCGGCAATACGCTTTTGGTCGTCGAGCATGACGAGGATACCATGTACGCGGCGGATTACATCGTCGACGTCGGTCCGGGCGCGGGCGTGCACGGCGGCGAGGTCGTGTGCGCGGGGACGGTGGAGGACATCAAGGCCTGTCCGCAGTCCGTGACGGGGCAATACCTGAGCGGCAAGCGTCGCATCCCCGTGCCCGAAAAGCGGCGCAAGGGCAGCGGCAAGTTTTTAACGGTGCGCGGCGCGGCGGAAAACAACCTGAAAAACATCAACGTCAAATTCCCGCTCGGCAAATTCATCGCGGTGACCGGCGTCTCCGGCTCGGGGAAATCGTCGCTGGTCAACGAGATTCTGTACAAGCGCCTGGCCAACGAATTGAACGGCGCCAAAAAACCGATGGGCAGGCACAAGGACATTTTGGGCCTTGAGAACCTGGACAAGGTTGTGGACATCGACCAGTCGCCCATCGGCCGCACGCCGCGGTCGAACCCGGCGACGTATACCGGCGTTTTTACCGACATCCGCAGCCTGTTTGCCCAGACGCAGGACGCGAAGGTCCGCGGCTTTTCGCCGAGCCGGTTCTCCTTCAACGTAAAGGGCGGCCGGTGCGAGGCGTGCCAGGGCGACGGCATTGTGAAGATTGAAATGCACTTTTTGGCGGACGTCTATGTGCCGTGCGAGGTGTGCAAGGGCGCGCGCTTCAACCGCGAGACGCTCGAGGTCAAATACAAGGGCAAATCCATTTACGACGTGCTGGAAATGACGGTGGAGGAGGCGCTCGACTTCTTTTCGAGCATCCCGAAAATCGCGCGCAAGCTGCAAACCATCTATGACGTCGGCCTGGGCTACGTCAAGCTCGGCCAGCCGGCCACGACGCTGTCCGGCGGCGAGGCGCAGCGCGTCAAGCTTGCGACGGAGCTTTCCAAGCGCCCGACCGGCCGCACCATCTATATCCTGGACGAGCCGACCACGGGGCTGCACACGGCGGACGTCCACAAGCTTATCGACGTGCTGCAAAAGCTCGCCGACGGCGGCAACACGGTCGTCGTGATTGAGCACAATCTGGACGTCATCAAGGTCGCCGACCACATCATCGATTTGGGCCCCGAGGGCGGCGACAACGGCGGCACCATCGTCGCCGAGGGCACGCCCGAGCAGGTCGCCCGCTGCGCGGCCTCCTATACGGGGCAGTATTTAAAGCCGCTTTTGGAAAAGCAGGCTCCCAAAGCAAAAAAATAAACGCGCGCAGGCGCCCTGCGTGCGAAGCGGCGGCAAACAGGAAAAAAGGAACGGTGCAGCCCGCACTTGCGGGACGCACCGTTCTTTTTATGGCCGGAAAGGGCAGCGCCAAGGCGCTTATTCCCCGGCATCCTCCGCCGCCTTTCGGATGCACGCAAGGGCGTTGAGGCTGCGGGGGTAGCCGATATAGGGCAGGCATTGGGAAACGACGCGGGTAAGAAAGTCCCGGTCGTTCCCCATGTGCATATTCCCTTTGGAATGGGCGATAAGCTGCGGCTCGCAGCCGCCCTGCGCCATGAGAAAACAGAAGGTGATAAGCTCGCGCTCGGCAAGGCTGAGCCCCTTGCGGGTGTAGTAATCGCCGAAGCAGTTCGCCGCAAGCCAGCGGTTGACGTGCCCGGTTTTCCACGCTTCTTTCATAGGTTCGCCGAAGATTTCCGCCTGCGCCGCCGCGCCCTTTTCGAGCCTGTTTTTAAGGGTAGTCGTCGCCTGATTGGGGAGGGGCAGCTCGATGCCTTTTTCCGCAAAGACCGCGTTTGTACAAAGGAGAAACGGCAGCATTCGGCCGAAGCCCAAATAGGCGGTCGCCTGATACACAATTTCCTTGGCCATCACCGGCGTAACGCCGCCGTCCAGCGCTTTCGGCAGCATTTCTCGGTATGCCTCTGCGCCGCCGCAGCCGATAAGTGCCGCCAAGATTGCCGTATAGCGCGTTTTTTCCGGGAGCTGCTGCCCCGCCTCGTTCGGCGCTTCATGAAAAGCAAAATGCGCAAAGCGTTCTGCAAATTCGGGGTCGGTTGTACGCAAATCCATGTTCCGAGTCTCCCTTCAGATGGTTTGGCTGCCCGTGGACCACACGTGCGCTTTTTTTGCGTCGGCGGGGGTGTTCTGCGCCATAATGCCCACCAGATTGTGCGGGACGTAGGGCGCCTCTAAATAAGCCGTTTCGTCCTTGCTGAGCGCCAGCTCCGTTGCTTTGGCCGCTCCTTCAATATGGTGCAGCTTCGTCGCGCCCACAACGGGAGCGGCAGCCTTGGTTAAAAGCCACGCAAGAGAAATTTCCGTCATGGATACGCCGCGCTTTTCGGCGAGCTCGGCCACGCGGGCAATAATAACGCCGTCCTGCTTGGCGGTGGCGTCATATTTCAGATGCGCATAGCTGTCCTCCTCGAACCGCTTGGAGGTTTCGCCGGGGCGCTTGGACAGCCGCCCGCCCGCAAGGGCGCTGTACGGGGTCATCGCAAGGTTATCCTCCGCGCACAGCCTTGCCATTTCCCGCTCCTCCTCGCGGAAAAGCAGGTTGTAGTGCCCCTGCACCGAAATGAATTTTGCAAAGCCCTCGCGCTCGGCCAGGGCGTTTGCCTTTGCAAGCTGATAGGCAAAGCAGTTTGAAATGCCGATGTACCGCGCCTTCCCGGCCTTTACCGCGCGGTTCAGCCCCTCCATAATCTCGTAAAGCGGCGTGGCGTAGTCCCACATATGGTAAATATACAGGTCCACATAGTCCGTGCCGAGGTTTTTAAGGCTTTTGTCCAGCATTTTTTCAATGTGCCGCTGCCCGGAAACGCCCTGCTCGATTTCCGCCGCCGTGCGCGGCAGAAATTTTGTTGCAAGCACAACGTCCTCTCGCCTTGCGAAATCCCGGATGGCCCGGCCGAGATACTGCTCGCTTGTGCCGCTTTGATAGGCAATCGCCGTATCGAAGAAGTTCACGCCGAGCTCCAAGCCTCTTTTGATTATCTCGCGGGACTGTGCTTCGCCGACCGTCCAGGTGTGCTGCCCGTTTTTGGCGTCGCCGAAGCCCATGCAGCCCATGCAGATGCGGGATACCTGCAATTCGGAGTTGCCAAGTCTTGTGTACCGCATTCGTTTCTCCCTCCCGTTTTACTCTAATCTGCCGTATTCCGCGTCGCACACCGGCTCGCACCATTCGGTGGCGGTGTTTTCACCCGGTACTTCTACGGCGATATGGGAAAACCAGCTGTCCTTTTTGGCGCCGTGCCAATGCTTGACCTCGGGCGGGATGGTTATCACCGTTCCCGCGCGCAGCAAAACAGCCGGCTTGCCCGCCTCCTGATACCAGCCCTCGCCTGCGGTGCAGATAAGAAGCTGTCCGCCTCCGCTTGTGGCATGATGAATATGCCAGTTGTTGCGGCAGCCCGGCGCAAAGGTGACGTTTGCAAGAAAAACGGCGGTTTCGTTCGGGTCTGTCAGGGGATTCAAAAAGGAATCCCCGGTAAAATACGGGGCAAAGGCTTCGTTAAAGCTGCCTTTTCCGAAAACATTTGCCTTTTCAAACGCTTCATAAGACGCATATTTCATGCTTGCTTCCTCCTTATATGAAATTTTGCCGCCGCGTCGGTGCAAGGGCGGCGCTGCGTTACGGTTCAACCCCGATTTCCGAAAGCCATTCGCTTACCGCTTGGTCCGGTACGGACGAGGCGCCGCTTCGGATATGCAGCCCGTCGGTTACCGCCGCGTCCGGTTCCAGCTCTTTTATCGCCTCCACCGTACCCGAAAGGCCGCTGCCGCCGCTGGTGCAGAACGGGGCGACCGTTTTGCCGGAAAAATCATAGCTGTCAAAAAATGTGTAAAGAAGCATCGGCATATCGCCGTACCAGATAGGGAAGCCTACATAAATTATATCATAGTCCGCTATATTTTCCACGCTGTTTGCAATCGCGGGACGGGCATTTTCGTTTTGCTCCGCCTGCGCCGCGGCTAAAACGGCGTCATAATCGTCGCTGTACGGCACGGCGGGCACGAGCTCAAAAATATCGGCGCCCGTTTGGCTTTGAATCGACCTTGCAACGGTTTCGGTGTTGCCGGACCGCGAAAAATAGACAACCAGCGACTTTGACCCGGTCTTTGCAGCTGCGGGCCCGGAGACCGAAGCGGTACTGCCGGGCGCGGCGCTCGACGTATCCGCTTCCCCGGCCGAAACTTCCGGCGAGGCGGGGGAGGTTTCGCTGCCGCCGCACGCAGCCAGAGAGAACAGAAGAACAAACGCCATAAAAACAGAAGCGATTTTTTTCATTTTGAAAGACTCCTTTCCCTTTTCCCTTTTCCGCCCGGTGCGACGCGCAAACCCGGCGCCTTAGGCGTCAAGGCTTTGCGATTTTCCCGCAAGCTCCAAGCACGCCGCCCGTGCAAAGGTAATGATAGGTTGGCATTTCAAACAGAACGGGCTTCAAGCGCAGATAGCTGATTTTCCCGTTTTCATCTAAAACCGTTTCATCGGCGTGGACGGCGGCAATCTTGCAAATAAAGCTCTCAAATCCTTCTGTTTTGTAAATGTCGTCTACGATGCATTCCATAACCAGCGGGGATTCCCGGATGATTGGCGCGCCTGTTTCAGCGGTGTCATACGCAAACACATCGGATTTGTCCGTTTTGTTCCCGCTCACGCGGCCCACATAATCCGCCTTCGGCAGCATCGCCTCGTCCACCAGGTTAATCGTAAGCGCGCGGTTTTCTAAAATCCCGCGGTTCGTATAGTGTGTTTTCGATAAACTCACCATAACGCGGTCATGGCCGATAATGCCGAGGTGCCCCACCAATACATAATTGGGCTTATGGTGCACCATCGCACCGACGACCGCCAGCGGCGTCGGGTACAGCGCCAGGTTTTTCCCGATATTCTTCTTCATACAAAAGCCTCCTATTTCCCGGAATTTCCCTTTTGAATTTCAAAGCGCAGGTAGTCCAGACGGTCCAGCTGCTTTTCCTTGAAATGAATCTCGTCCAGCGTTCCGTATCGCTTGTCGGTGAGCATTTTCAACCGCTCCTTTTCCGACGGTTTCCCCTGTGCGAGAAGCTGCATATAGGTTTCGATTTCATCGTTGGTAAACCCCACATCGTGCAGCGTCATAATGGTGCTGAGCCGTTCTATATCGCTGTCGTCATACTGCCATGCGCCCATCACCTTTTTTACCTCGCCGCATAAGCCCCAGCTTTCATACGCCTGCAAAACGGAAAGGGGGATGTTATATTTTTCGCTTGCCTCCCGGCCGGTCACGTGCGACCCCTTCTTTTTGTAAAAAATAAAGGCGTCCCTTTCGGAACACCTTTAGTATAGACCGGTTTGGTTTCCATGTCTAATACTTATAATTTATCATTAGACATGTCTTTTAAGTATTTCTTAGCAAAATCCAGAAAGGCGGTTGTCGCAGCGGAAAAGCGCTGCTCCTTTTTCCAGGCCAGGGCGGTGTCGTTGGTCAGCGCCGGGGAAAAGGGGAGGAAGCGCAGGCCGTCGTACCGGCAGTTCAGGCGGATGCAGATGACCGCCCCGATGTTGCTTTGCGCCAGCATGGCTTCGTTGTAAAGCAGGTTGCCCTTTGCTATAATCCGGACCTGCCGCGCATAGTCGCCCAGCCACTTTGCGACGCTGCTTTCCAGAAAATCCCCCAACGTGGAAATCAAAGGCAGGCCGACAAGGTCCTGCGGCCGGAGAAATTCCTTCCCCGCCAAGGGGGAATCCTCCCGCACCAGCGCGCCCCATTGCTCCTTTACGGGCATGGCGGCAAAGTCATACTTGCGGATGTCTATCGGCTCGGACATTAGCCCTACGTCCAAAAGCCCTCTTTCCATGCGTTCCCGGATGTTCCCGGCGTTCCCGCTGTAAATCTCAAACTGCACCAGCGGGTGCTTTTCCCGGAACCGGGCGATGCAGTCGGTTAAAATGCGCGTGGACAAAAATTCCCCGCTGCCGATAGAGATAACGCCCTCCAAAGCCTCGTCCCCGCGCAGGAAATCCCGCTTTGTCTTGTCCGCCAGCGACAAAATCTCCTGCGCCCGGCGCTTGAGCATCATGCCGTCCTGTGTTAAGACGATATGATGGTTGCTGCGCAGAAACAGCTTTACGCCGAGCTCCTGCTCCAAATCGGCTATCTGCCGGGACAGGGTGGGCTGCGTCACGTGCAGCTGCTCTGCCGCCCTGGTGAAATTTTCTTCCCTTGCAATCGCCAAAAAATAATGCAGCACCCGAAGCTCCATACGCTCACCTCGGGTGCAGTATAGCACATACGCCTTTGTTTTTCAATATATCTATTCTTCAGAAATGCTTTTTGCGCATTTTTGCCGCCGGGCAAAAAAATCCCCGCCCGACCGTATACGGTTCATAAATGACCTGCCGTAAAGCAGGTGGGCGTCTAACCGCCGCTTCAGTGCTCCCAACGTCCGCCCGGAGGGCGGGAGGTCTGCACACCGCTTAGGAAATCGACTCCCGTTTTAAAAGGTGTTGGGTCAATATGGAACCGTATAGTTCTCGCATCGGGCAGGTTGCCTTTGCCGGATTTTGAAAGGGGAGGGGTTATTCCTCCTCGATTTCGAACAAATCGGCCAGCCGCTCTTCAAACGCGGCGCCGATGCGGTCGAATTCCTCGTCGTCCTCAATGGGCTCGAGGTATGTTTCGCCGTCCTCCTCGCTGACACGCAGGATAATGAGCTCGCCGTCGTCGTCGAGAATGTCCTGCTCGTCATCGTAAACGGGCAGCAGCGCCACGTAGCGCGCGTTGTCCGTTTCAATGCGGTCAAGCTCCTCAAAAATATGCTCCACGCCGTCCTCGTCCACGACGCTGACGATGTCGGGGTTATAGGCTTCTTCCATAACGACCTCCGTTTGCTTCCCGTTTTCTTTATTGTACCCCGAAACCGGTCTGCCGTCAACGGTAAAAACTGCCGCGCCCGTAATTTTTCTGCAAACCGGCGCGAAACCGGGAAAAACGCGGCGAAAAAACGCGTTTCGGATAAACGATATAAAAATTTTTTATTTTTTTTAAAAAAACTATTGACAATCCCGGAAACGGTGCTATAATAAAGGTGAACAAAGGGAGAGACCAAAAGGTACCCCAAACGTTTCAAGGCGCGTAAGGCTTTGGTTTTCCACCGGTTCAAAAGGGCAGATCGGAAGTTGCCCCGGCGGTATGCAGCGTACAGATTCACAGAAAAGAAAATGCCGAAAAGGGCAGTACGGAATCTGTCGGCAGGGTCGGGGAGCGGACGCAGACCAGACGTTCGCAAACGCCCTTTTCCATGACCGTCCGTGAGACGCAGGGGCAAAAACCCCAAGGTCCGCAAAAAGACGGCGGCGTGTTCGGTGGATATCGAAAATGGCTTTGAAGCGCGGGCGAACGAATCGCTGTTCCGTCAGCAGTCGCCTGTCGGGTGGTCTCTGAAAAGCCTTTTGTTACAAAACGAAGGGAGGCGAATCCAATGTACGGCGTAGGAACTGAAGAACCGCAGACATTCGGTTCGCTGTCCGCTGTGGTCAAATTTGACAAGTGATTTCAATCTTGTAACCATTTAACCGTAACTCCGAGAACAAATTTGACTCGTTCGCTGAAAGAAGTTCGTTAAAGATTTACACAAACCAAACGATTTTCGTGTGATTGTCTAACGCCGCAGCGGACAGCATGGGTACAATTCAATATAGATAGCAAACTGAAAGCTCCGGGGCCGTCCGCTCCGGAGCTTTTGATTTGCCTGTTCGACCTAAAATCCTGCGCCGGGAAGCGGTTTCAGCAATCCGCGTCCGGCGCCTGCCCGTCATGGGGAAGCCATTTGCATTGCGTTACCTCCATGTCGGAAAAACGGGCTTTAAAAGAGGCGTTTTCCGGGCTGCACGCATAGATGCCGAACCGCACCGCGCCTTTTGCCTGAAACATATGGCAAATGCGCATCTGCTGAAAATTTTTGCCGTCTGCGGAATATTCAATGCAAAAATCGCTGCCCCGGCGGCTGAGCCGAAACCAGGCGGATTTTATTGCGGCGTCCACATCCACAGACGCCCAGTCCGAATAGCCGTTGTTTGTAACGACGCTGCCCAGGCGCTGAATTTTTTCATTCTCATATTCCAAAGCGGCTTTTATCCAGTTCTCGCTGTCCAGATATAAAACAATGCCGCTCTGGTCAAAGCGCGTTTTGGAGTCAAATTCCGTTTTTACCACAAACGAAAAATAGTCCTCCGCCGAAGCAATTTGCAGCACCGGCGCGTTGTCGTTGCGAAAATGATAATATGTGCGCTGCCATAAATCCGTAAACGGCTCGGTGATGATTTCTACGGTATCTGCTGTCATGGTATATTGCTTTGGCGCTCTCGTCCATTCCATTGCCTTTGTATTCACACGCATATACTTTCTCCTTCACTCAGCTTTCCAAATCGAGCCCGCCGGGGAACAGGTCGTCGTCGATGATGTACCGTTCGTAATTCTCATTCTGCCAGACCTTGACGTAGTCCACATAGAAGGCCGCGTCGCCCTCGTGCGAGAATTGCCCAATCTTCTGTCCGTGCGGGCCCCAGCCGTCTCCGGCGTCAATTTCGACGGTCAGGCGCAGGAACTCCTTGACCTTCGAAACGCCGCCGCCCGCCGACGCCCAGGTCGGTTCGCCGTCGATATAGAACACATAGTATTCCGGCGTCCATTTGAGCGCAAAGGTGTGGTAGCCGTCGTAGAGGTCCTCGTCGAGCGTGTTGATGATGGTTGCGGAATCCGCGAAATCCCCGTAGCCGTTCCACAGCAGCGCGTGCCCCATCTTGCTTTGCCGGCTGCGGCGGAAGGCGCTTTCAAACACGTCGATTTCCGTCCCGTCCACGCCCTCGCTTGCGACCTTGCGCATATTGGAGGACTGCAGCCAGAACGCCGACCAGAGACCGTCCGCGTCGGGGAATTTGACGCGGGTCTCAAAGTAGCCGTAGGCCTGCGCGAACAGCAGCTCGTCGCTGGTGCCCTTGTTGTTGTCGTTGTCGCCGGCAATGCGGCGCGTCTCAATGCCGCCGGTAAAGCGCCCGGCCGCGGGACAGTCGCCCGAGCAGGCGTGGTCGTCCTCGTACCGCGCGTGTATGACGGCGTTGCCGTCGCGCACCTCAACAAGCTCCGGGCACCACCAGCAGGCGTATTCCGGGTGCTTCTCGTCGTTCGATTCCCAGCGCACGGCGTGCGGCGAGGTCGTCCAAATTTCCCGGCTGCCGGTGTAGCGCTCGCCGAAGCGGATGTTCTGGTTGAGCGCGTCACCCTCAAAATCATCCTCGAATACCATGTACCAGCCGTCCTCGCCGAGCGTGGGCAGCGACAAATCGTAGCCCTTTTCCTTCCAGCTCTCGTCCGCCTTCGGACGGGAGACGACCCCGACGATAACCGCGGCAACGCCCGCGACCACCAAAACAGCCCCGACAATCAGCCAAACCATACGCTTCATATTGCTCCCTCCCGGAAAGTCTGTCTTTATACTACCGAATCCGGCGGCGCGTGTCAACCGAATAGGGTCAAAACGAACGGTTCTCTTTGCAAACGGGCGCCCGTTTGCAACGCAGCCGGAAATGTGGTACAATACGGGGGAATTCGGTTCAAAATACGGGAGGGCGGAAAATGCGCATTTTGGCCTTGGAAAGCTCCTGCGACGAGACGGCGGCAGCCGTGGTCGAGGACGGGCGGCGGGTGCTGTCCGGCGTGGTGGCGACGCAAATCGAGCGACACAAAATTTTCGGCGGCGTCGTGCCGGAGATTGCGTCGCGCCTGCACGCGGAGTCCATCTGCGCCGTAACCGGCGAGGCGCTCGAAAAAGCGGGGCTGGCGCTTTGCGAGGTGGACGCCGTTGCCGTGACCTATGCGCCCGGGCTTATCGGCGCGCTCTTAGTCGGCGTCAATTATGCGAAAGGGCTCGCTTTGGGCAGCGGCAAGCCGCTTGTGCCCGTCCATCATCTGCGCGCGCACATCGCGGCGAATTACATCACGCACCCGGACTTAGAGCCGCCGTTCTTGTGCCTGGTGGTCTCGGGCGGGAACACGCTGCTTGTGCAGGTGGAGGACTATACGGTCTTTCATGTGCTCGGCCGCACGCGCGACGACGCGGCGGGCGAAGCGCTCGACAAGGCGGCCCGCGCCATGGGGCTGCCGTATCCGGGCGGCGTCCATCTGGACGAAGCGGCGAAGGGCGGCGACGCGCACGCGTTTTCCTTCCCGCACCCGTCGGTCGAAGGCGCCCCGCTCGATTTCAGCTTTTCGGGGCTGAAAACGGCGGTGCTCAACCGCCTGCATAACGCCGCGCAAAAAGGGGAGACTATCGAAACGGCGGACCTTGCCGCTTCCTTCCAGTCGGCCGTGGCCGACGCGCTGCTGCGCAATACCGGAGCGGCGCTGCAAAGGACCCGCGCGAAAAAGCTGGTGCTCGCGGGCGGCGTTTCGGCCAACTCCGTTTTGCGTGAACGCGTCGGCATTCTTGCAAAGCGGTACGGCGCGCAGCTCTATCTGCCGGCGCTGTCCCTGTGCGGCGACAACGCGGCGATGGTCGGCGCGCAGGGGTATTACGAGTACCTCGCCGGCCGGCGCGGCGATATGTCGCTGAATGCCGCGGCGACCATGCCGATTGAGGAAAATGGGCGGTAATGCGACGGTTTTGCGGCACGCAGCGGCCCGTTTTGTGGATTGTTCATCAAAATACCCCGCAGAATTGACAGTTTCTTAACATTTTCTCTGTTGCTTTTTGGGGCCGCCTATATTATAATACTGTATCGAATGGGGTAATTTTCCATTCTGCATTTTTCAGTCGTCCATCATGCAAAATCAGCCCGGTTTCCCCGGGGCTTTGGAGAAGGAGAATCACGCTATGACACCACTCACTCAGAACGCGTCCGTGCTTTCCTGGATTCAGGAAAAGGCGGACCTTGTCAAGCCCGACCAGATTGTCTGGATTGACGGCAGCGAGGAGCAGATTGAAGCGCTGCGCAAGGAGGCCTGCTCGACCGGCGAGCTTATCAAGCTCAACGAGGAGCTGCTGCCGGACTGCTATTACCACCGTACCGCGGTCAACGACGTGGCGCGCGTGGAGGACCGTACCCTTATCTGCACGAAGCGCGAAGAGGACGCCGGCCCCACGAACCATTGGATGGACCCCGAAAAGGCGTATAAAATGCTGTACGACATCGCGCGCGACAGCTATAAGGGCCGCACGATGTATGTCATTCCCTACTCCATGGGCCCCGTCGGGTCGCCGCTCGCGAAGATTGGCATTGAGCTGACGGATTCCATTTACGTCGTGCTGAATATGTGCATCATGACGCGCGTCGGCAAGAAGGTACTCGACGTGCTCGGCGACAGCAACGACTGGGTGCGCGGCCTGCACTGCAAGTGCCAGATTGATGCGGAAAACCGCTGGATTTGCCAGTTCCCCGAGGACAACACCATCATCTCCGTCAACTCCGGCTACGGCGGGAACGTGCTGCTGGGCAAAAAGTGCTTTGCGCTGCGCATCGCGTCCTACCAGGGCAAGAACGAGGGCTGGCAGGCCGAGCATATGCTGATTCTCGGCATTGAAAACCCGCAGGGCGAGGTCAAGTACATCTGCGCGGCGTTCCCGTCCGCCTGCGGCAAGACGAACCTTGCCATGCTCATTCCGCCCGAGGGCTACCGCAAGAAGGGCTACAAGGTCTGGTGCGTCGGCGACGATATTTCCTGGATTCGCAAGGGTGAGGACGGCCGCCTGTACGCAATCAACCCCGAAAACGGCTTCTTCGGCGTTGCGCCCGGCACGAACGACCATTCGAACCCCAACGCGCTCGCTTCCACAAAGCGCGGCACCATCTTCACGAACGTTGCCCGCAACCTGGACGACAACACCGTCTGGTGGGAAGGGCTCGACAAGAACCCGCCCGTCAACGCGGAGGAATGGACCGGCCAGAAGGTCAACGGCCCCGAATGGAAGGCCGAGGGCAAGAACCTCGCGCATCCGAACAGCCGCTTTACGGCGCCCGCAGTCAACTGCCCGTGCATTAGCTCCGAGTTTGAAAACCCGAAGGGCGTGCCGATTTCCGCGTTCGTTTTCGGCGGCAGACGCGCCAAGCTCGCGCCGCTGGTGTACCAGTCGCGCGACTGGAACCACGGCGTGTTCGTAGGCTCCATCATGGCGTCCGAGACCACCGCTGCGGCGGCCGGCGCGGTCGGCGTGGTGCGCCGCGACCCGATGGCGATGCTGCCGTTCTGCGGCTACAACATGGGCGACTACTGGAAGCACTGGATTGAGATTGGCAAAACGCTCGACCCCGACAAGGCGCCCAAGATTTTCAACGTCAACTGGTTCCGCAAGGACGACGAGGGCAACTTCCTGTGGCCCGGCTTCGGCGACAACCTGCGTGTGCTCGAGTGGATTCTCAAGCGCTGCGACGGCGAGGTCGACGCGAAGGAGACGGCGATTGGCTACGTGCCGTTTGCCAAGGACATCAACATTGAAGGCCTGGAGGGCGAGGTCAGCCTGGAATCGCTCGAGGGGATTCTGGATGTTGACAAGTCCCTGTGGGAGACGGAGGCCGAGGGCATCGGCGAATTCTATCAGAAATTCGGCGACAAGCTGCCCGCAGAGCTCGCTGACGAGCTGGAAACGCTCAAGGCGAACCTGAAATAAAACCGCATAAATCCGGGACCGGCAAAGCAAAAGCTGCTTTGCCGGTCCTTTTTTGCGTCCGAACGCGTGCCGCCCTATATATAATTGTATAGGAAAGAGGAGAGGGACTCAAGGCAGCTGGTCCTCCTCGCTTTCCACATACAGCAGAATGTCCTCCACGCGGCAATGCAGGATGCGGCACAGGTCGTTGATTTTCAGCGTGCTAATCCCGCGGTTGTGCCGCATACGGTCAATGGTCGCGCTGCTGATATTATATTTATGCGTAAGCGTGTATGTGCTTTCGCCGGAACGGCGCAGAGTCTCCCAAAACGGCGTATAGACAATCATGGCGTTCACCAACGGAAAATTCTCAAAATCGAATTTCTCTACACTATGTTATTTTTTTAATCTTTACTTGACAATAGTCATAATTATGACTGTAATGACACTATCCAGACATTGTTTTTACCAAAGGGGAAATGAAAAATGAAAAAATTTATAATGGGGATTTCTTTGCTTTTGGTGATTGGGTTATTATTTACTGCTTGCGAATCATTAAGCGACAACTCATCTACTAACGATAGTTATCTAGATGAGAATGGACTGAAAACACAAGACGAAATAGTTCCCAATGCTTTGCTACACAAAACTGAAGTGCCGGCAGGGTACATTGGTATTTATACAGTAGAAGACTTGAAAAACGCAGAAGCTAACGCGGATGGAAATTATATTTTGATGAATGATTTAGATTTGTCTTCTGCTGCAGACTGGGATGGAATATACATTAACGGCATATTTGATGGCAATAATTATTTAAATAAATTACAGTAGTGGATTACTTAAATA
>DGYFJ06201__coassemble_515_pt1 | contig 74457 bp, 69 predicted proteins | sample DGYFJ06201__metabat2_low_PE_011 | metagenome-assembled genome bin DGYFJ06201
TCTCCCTCCGGCTTTTGCCTGCGGCAAAACCCACCTCCCTCGTCAGAGGGAGGAACGGTAGGTGCTGACTTTCGGTTTCATCGCAACCGAAACGTGTGTCCTTGCCGGACTGTCTTTCCCGGCCGCTTATATCGGCAAAAGCCACGACGCGACCTCAAAGTAAATGAGAAGCGAAAGCGCGTCGACAATGGTGGAGATGAACGGATTCGCCATGACCGCGGGGTCAAGGTGGATGCGCTTCGCGAGAATGGGCAGCAGGCTGCCGATAAACTTGGCGAGCACAATGGTTAAAATCATGGAAAGGCTGACAATCGCCGCAACGACGACGGAGACGTGGTCCATGAGCATCAGCCGGCCGAAATTCACCGCGGCGAGCGTGGCGCCGCAGAAAAACGCGACGCGGAACTCCTTCCAGATAACCTTGAACGTATCGCGGAAGCGAATCTCCCCCAAGGAGAGACCGCGGATAATCGTCGTGGAGGACTGCGCGCCGCAGTTGCCGCCCGTGCCCATGAGCATCGGGATATACGCCGTCAGCACCACGTAGGCCTGCAGCGCCGATTCAAAGCTTTGGATAATGCGGCCGGTAAAGGTCGCCGAAACCATCAAAAGCAGCAGCCACGGGAACCGCTTTTTCCAAATCTCGAACACGCCCATCTTGAGATACGGCTTGTCCGTCGGGGTAATGGCCGCCATCTTTTCGATGTCCTCGGTATTCTCGTCCTGCAAAACGTCCATGGCGTCGTCAATGGTGATGATGCCCACCAGACGGTTTTCGCGGTCGACCACCGGCAGCGCCAAAAGGTCGTATTTGCGGAATTTTTCGGCGACGACCTCCTTGTCCTCGAGCGTGGACGTCGAAATGATGTTCGTGTCCATTATCTCGAAAATCTTGTCGGTGCTGTCCGAAAGCAGCAAATCCTTGACCGTCACGATACCCAAAAGCTTGCGGTTTTCGTCGGTGACGTAGCAGATGTAGATGGTCTCCTTGTCCACGCCGGTGCGGCGGATGCGCGTAAAGGCGTCGGCGACGGTCATATATTTTTTCAAATCGACGTATTCCGTCGTCATCAGGCTGCCGGCGGAATCCTCGGGATACTGCAAAATCTCGTTGATGCTTTTGCGCATCTCGGGGTCGGTGTGCTGCAAAATGCGCTTGACGACGGTGGCGGGCATTTCTTCAATGACGTCGACCGCGTCGTCGACGTACATTTCGTCGAGCACCTCGCGCAATTCGTTGTCGCTGAAGGCGCGGATAAGGAACTCCTGGTCGTCGGAGTCCATGTTGACGAACACCTCCGCCGCAAGCTCCTTCGGGAGGATGCGGTAGACAAGGGGCAGCTTTTCCTGCGGCAGCTCCTTGAGTACGGCGGCAATGTCCGCTTCGTTCATATCGGATAAAATTTCTTTGAGCTGCGGGTAGGCCTTTTTTTCAAGCAGCTCGGTAATTTTCTCGTACACTTTGTTTCCCTCCCGTTGGGTTCAAGGTTAAAGCAGGGAACAAAGCGAAACCCTTACGGGGAAACGGCGGCACGAAAAGCCGCCGCGTCCCGCCGTCTTCGCGGAGGGTTCGGCTCTGTTTTGGCGCTTCCCGTGTCCATTCGTTTCACCTCACAAGTTCAAAACACAATATGGTTTTAGGCGGCCTGTTTCCGGCAGCTTAAAATAAAAAGAAAGCAAAAAACGCATACCGCCGAACGAAAAGACGGTATGCGCTTTGTCACACTATGATTTCGTTCAAGCTTTAGCTTCAGAGGGCGATGAAACTGCGTTAAAGCACACCTTCGTATTTCGATGTGCCCTGTTGACCTGCTGACGGTGTCTCCACCGTTTCGCGGCAGCAGCCCGTATCCCTGTGGGAGCCTTACCTACCGATATTGTTTTTTGCAAGGGATATTATGAACCAAAAATGCGGCGTTGTCAATAGCCGCCGAAAGATTCGGTCACGTCCTGTACTTTTCCACGCAGGCTTCAACGGTTTCCAAAAACGATTCCTCGCCGATGGTGTTGAGCTTAAAGAACATCCCCGTGCTGCCGCCGGAGGTGATAACGCACACCTTGGACGCCGTATCGTCCCCAAACAGCGTCACGGTCATGCTCACGCGGTTGCCGCCCGTGTAGCTGAACCGCTCAAACACCCCGGTGTAGCACCGCACGCCGTTTTGTTCAAAAACAGCGGAGGCCTCTTTCGTGGCGGAAACGCTGCCGTGCAGAATTTCGCTCTCCAAGTCCGCCAAAATGGCCTGAAAATCCCCATGCAGGGTCGCTTCGAGCTTTGCCATGGTCTCCCCGCTTTCTTCAGCCCTTTAAGCCGCGCTCCTGGCGGTCCATATCCTCCACGACGATGTCGTAGATTTCGCCGAGCGACGCGCAGTATTCGAGCACCTTCCACGGCTCGTTCGTATGAAAATGAATCTTAATGAGGTCCTCGTCGCCCACGGCAAGCAGGCAGTCGCCCCGGAAGTGCTCGGTAAAATAGTCGTGGATGGCGTCCTCGTCGAGGTCCTCGCCCGCAATTAAAAGCTGGGTGTCGTAACGGTATTCAAGCATCAAATCTCTCCTTTTTTAAGCTGGCGGGAGTCGGCCCCGATATGCCGAAAACGCACCGGCGGAGCGCCTCCCCCCCTTTCGCCCTTGCCGGGCGCGGAAAGGGGCAGTCCAAAACCATATTGGTTCGATTCCCGGCAGCTAAAGACAGCATACCACAGCGCGCCCGGTTTTACAACCCGCCGCCGTCAAGTTTTTCGACGGATATGACCGTGAGGCTTTCGCCGTCCACGCAAAAGCGCACCGCAAAGCCCGCGTACGCCATGCCATAGACGCGCGCGCCGTCGTCCTCCCGGTAGCCGGGACGCGGGTCGCCTTCGAGCACGGAAAGAAGCGTCTGCCGCTTTTCCGCGGGCAGCCGCGCCAACAGCTCTTCGGGGCAGCTTACCGAAAGGCGCCGCCGTTCGGGCGGCACGGCGTAGCCGGACAAAGCCTCCGGGTGCGCGTCGGTATAGGGCACATACGGCTTGATATCCAAAATCGGCGTACCGTCCGTCATATCCGCGCCGCGGACGTACAGCACCGGCCCCTTAGGCGTATGCCATTCGATTTTCTCCAGCCGCACCGAGGTCAGCCCCAGCGGGTTCGGACGAAACGGCGAGCGCGAGGCAAACACGCCCACGCGCCGGTTGCCGCCGAGCTTCGGCGGGCGGACCGTCGGGCTCCACGGCTTTTCCGGGTTTTCGGAAAACAGCCACAAAAGCCACAAATGCGAAAAGCCGGAAAGACCGCGCAGCGCGTCCGCGTTGCGGAATTCCGGCTCAAACACCACGCGTCCGGGAAGCGACGACACCACGCCGCCCTGCCGCGGCACGCCGAATTTTTCGGGAAAATCCGTATAAATGCGCGCGACGACGCGCATACGGACGGGTTCTGGCGCGGTCATTTCGTGTCCTTTCCGCCGTGCTTGCTTTCGCGCTCGCGCACGATGTACCGCGTCGGCGTGCCCTCCAGCCCAAACACCTCGCGGATGCGGTTGTCGAGGTACCGCTGGTAGCTGTAATGGAACAGCTCCTTGCGGTTGACAAAGCAGACGAAGGTCGGCGGGCGGGTGGACGCCTGGGTGATGTAGTAGATTTTCAGCCGCCTGCCCTTGTCCGTCGGCGGCTGGACGCGCTGGGTCGCGTCGGCGAGCACCTCGTTGAGCTTGCCGGTGGAAATGCGCATCGCGTTTTGGGTGTCGACGAACCGGATAAGTTCGAGAAGCCGGTCCAGCCGCTGGCCGTTTTTCGCGGAAATAAAGATAATCGGCGCATAGCTCATAAACGCAAAATCCTGCATCAGCTTTTTGCGCTCGCGGTCCATGGTCGCGCCGTCCTTTTCGACCGCGTCCCATTTGTTCACCGCGATAATGCACGCCTTGCCCTGCTCGTGCGCAATGCCCGCAACCTTCGAATCCTGCTCGGTAAAGCCTTCGGTCGCGTCAATCAGGATGACGCACACGTCGGCGCGTTCCACCGCCATCTGAGCGCGCAGGACCGAATATTTTTCAATCCTGTCGTCGACCCGGCTTTTGCGCCGGAGGCCTGCGGTATCGATAAGCACAAATTTGCCGTGCTCGTTTTCCAAGCGCGTGTCCGTCGCGTCGCGCGTGGTGCCGGCGATGTCCGAAACAATCGCGCGGTTCTCGCCGGTCAGGGCGTTGACAAGGGACGACTTGCCGACGTTGGGCTTGCCGATAACGGCGACGCGCACAGCGTCGTCCTCCTCCCCCGCCCCGCTTTCCTCCGGCAGCTCGGCAAGCACCGCGTCGAGCAAATCGCCCGTGCCGTGGCCGTGGACGGAGGAAACGGCGACGGGGTCGCCGAGGCCGAGGTTGTAAAACTCATAAAATTCAGCCGGGATTTCGCCGACCGTATCGCACTTGTTGACGCACAGCACCACCGGTTTGCCGCTTTTTTGCAGCATGGCGGCAACCTCCTCGTCCGTGGCGGTTACGCCGGAGCGCAGGTCCGTCACCAGGACAAGCACGTCCGCGCTTTCTATCGCGAGCTGCGCCTGCGTGCGCATCTGCGATAAAATCACGTCGTCGGAATACGGCTCAATGCCGCCCGTGTCCACAAGCAGCATATGGCGCCCCAGCCATTCGCAGTCGCCGAAAATACGGTCGCGCGTGACGCCGGGGGTATCGTCCACAATGGACAGCCGCCGGCCGACAAGCTTATTAAACAGGGTGCTTTTGCCAACGTTCGGTCTGCCGACAATCGCCACAACAGGTCGTGCCATAGGTTCACCCTCCCAAAAGATTCGCAAGAAGCTCCCGTCCGCAGTTGCCCGTAGGCAGGACCGGCACGCCGAGCCGCGCCTGGGCTTCTTTCACGGTAATATCGTCTAAAAACTTGTTGTTTTCCGTGGAACGGGACGTATAGTCAATCGTCATCACCAGCGGAATCAGCAGCGCGTCGCCCAAATCCTCGCCTTCCAGCTGCTCCAAAAGGTCCCGCCCGGTCAAAAGCCCCGCGACGGTGATATGCTCGCCGAAAAAGCGGTTTTCAATGGGGATGACGCGCGCTTCTACGCCGCATTTTTCCGACGCGGCGGCACAAAGCTCCCGCATCAGCGGAAAAGCGGCCTTGCCGGTCGCAAGCGTCACGCGGCGGCGTCCCCGAACGGGGGCGCTCTCCCGCAGCGCCTCGTAAAACTCGTCGCGCAAAGAGGTCCAAAGCCCCACGCCGTTATCAAGCTGGGGATAGCCGTCGTAATAGGCGGCGTCGGGCAGGGCGCGGCCCGCTTTCAGGAAAAATTCATCGGACGGATAGCAAAAGCCCACGCCGTGCGCCTTGCGGAACGCTTCGGAGAACCGCGCAATCCGGTCCAGGGTCTCCCCGGCCGTTTCCGCCGTATAGGGCTCTATGGGGAAAAGCCCCTCGCGGTAGCGCGTCAGGCCGACGGGCACGGCGGCGACGCTTTGCATGGCCGGATAAAGCTTTGCAAGCTCCCGCAGGCTGAAGTCAAGCGCCTCGCCGTCGTTGATGCCGGGGCACAGCACAAGCTGGGCGTTCATGGCAATGCCGGCCTTCGCGAACCGGTCCAGCACCTGAAGCGCCTCGCCCGCGCGGGGGTTGCCCATCATGCGAACGCGCAGCGCCGGGTCCATGGTGTGCACCGAAATGTTGATGGGCGAAATGTGCATCTCGATGATGCGCGCAATCTCATGCTCGGAAAGATTCGTCAGCGTAATATAGTTCCCGAACAGGAAGGACAGCCGGGAATCGTCGTCCTTGAAATACAGGCTGTCGCGCATCCCCTTCGGCAGCTGGTCGATAAAGCAGAAAATGCACTTGTTTTTGCAATGCTGCTGCTTGTCCATCAAATACGTCTCAAAGGAAAGACCCGTATCCGCCGAATCGACGCGCACGCGGCGCGTTTTGCCGCCGCGGCAGGAGAACTCCAGCGTCACGGGGGCAAAGCTCAGATAGAAGTCATAATCGAGCACGTCCTCGACCGTTTTGCCGTCAATGGAAAGCAGGCGGTCGCCCGCGCGCACACCGGCGAGCCAGCAGCGCGAGAACCGCCGCACGCCGTTTATCCGAACTGCCATGGGCGCCTCCTTTCAAGCACGAGAAAAAGGCGGGGAAGACTGCACTTCTCCGCCCTTGATTCCGGCAATGTTGCGAATGACTTTACGCCTCGTCCTTGACGACAATGCGGCGGCCGTTGTAATAGCCGCAGGCTGCGCAGACTCTGTGGGCTCTTTTGTATTCGCCGCAATGCGGGCACTTCTGCAGCTCCGGCGCAGTCATTCTCCAGACGTTGGAACGTCTCTTGTCGCGTCTTGCTTTGGAAACTCTTCTCTTCGGTACTGCCATATCCAGCTCTCCTTATCTTTATTACGAGGGTTCCTCTGTCAACAGCTGCTGTAAAACCGCCAGCCGGGAATCGACCGGCTTTTTGCAGCCGCAGTCCGTTTCGTTCAAATCGGCGCCGCATTGCGGGCAAAGCCCCTTGCAATCCGGCCGGCAAAGGGTCTTGGTCGGAAGCAGAAGAAGGATGTCCTCCCGCAAAAGTGCGTCCGCGTCGAGCCGCAGCGTAGGGACCTCGACGAACGCGTCGTCCGCCTCGTCCGCAAGCTGCTGCACCAGCACGTGCGAAACCTCGCTTCGCACCGGGAGCTCGAGCGCCTTTAAGCAGCGGTCGCACGCCGTGTGCCGCACAAAGGAGACCGCCGCTGAGAACGTCACGACGCCCGCGCGGTTCTCCACCGCGCCCTCGGCCGTGACAGGGCCTGCCTGCGGCACATCCTCCATCGCGAACGTAAACGCGAAGGGAAGGCGCATCCCGATGTTGTTGAAGACCGGTTCCAAATCCAAAACCATAGCTTACCTCGTCTTAAGCTGCCGCGAGTCGAACCCGATATGCCGCACCGCCTGTGTTGTCGGTGCGAAGCAGTTTTGGGCGCGGAGCTTTTCGTGCGGGCAAGGCACAAATGCGCAGGAATACTGGCGTATTGCAAGCATTTTAACGCTGCCCGCGCGGGAAGAAACCGCCCAAAACCATATTGTGTTCGACTCCCGGCAGCTTAACGCAACAAATATTATATAAGCATAGCGTGCGTTTGTCAACAAAAAGTTTGCGAAATTTTACAGGCGCAAAAGCGCAAAAAGCGCGCGAAGACCCACGGTCCTCGCGCGCAGACTGCAAAATCGGTCAGTTAATCTTTTCGCAATAGGCGAACATACGCTCGGGGAGGTTCTCAAGGTCTGTGGAAATCGTGAAGCAGAAGCGCGTGTCCGCCATCTTGGAGAGGTCGTCCACCTTCTTCAGGAAGTCGGCAAGCTGCTCGTAATCGCGCCCGCCGATGCGGAAGGTCGCATCCACAAAAATGTCGGTCACGTCGTGGTCGCCCGCGCAAAGGCCACTTAAGAAGCCGTAAAACGCGTCAAAGCCCGAAACGAAATAGCTGTCGGTGGCAACCAGGCGCGCGCGGTAGTTGACGTCGTATGTAAGCTTCGTCTCCTTTTCCACGCAGATAACGTGCCCGTCGGAGCGTTCAATCGCTTCGTTGACCTTGTCCACCAGCAGTTTGGTTTTGCCCGAGCCCTTGTGCCCGATGATGAGAGATACCATGTGAATCTCCTCCTGTATGATTTTATGTAATTTTCCGCAGCCGCGGAAAAAACGGGAACCAAAATCAGTCGCCCAGCCGCGCCTCCAGCGCGCGGGTCTGCGCTTCGTAGCCGGGTTTGCCCAGCAGCGCGAACATATTGCGCTTATAGCTTTCCACGCCCGGCTGGTCAAAGGGATTGACGCCGAGCATATAGCCGGAGACCGCGCACGCCGTCTCCAGGAAATAGACAAGATAGCCGAAGGTGTAGGCGTTCATTTCGGGCAGCTCCAGCACCATGTTCGGCACGCCGCCGTCGACGTGCGCAAGCACCGTGCCCTCGAACGCCTTGCGGTTGACGTAGCTGACGGTCTTGCCGGCAAGGAAATTGAGGCCGTCCAGGTTTTCCGCCTCCGCCTCGATAACGCGGTCGGCTTTCGGCTTATCAAAAATCACGGCCGTTTCAAACAGCAGCCGCTCGCCCTGCTGGATATACTGGCCCATGGAATGCAGGTCGGTGGAAAAAACGGCGGACGCCGGGAACAAGCCCTTGTTTTCCTTGCCCTCGGACTCGCCGAACAGCTGCTTGAACCACTCGTTCATCATCGTATAGTCCGGCTCGTAGGCAACCATCATTTCCACGCGCTTGCCCTTGCGGTACAGCAGGTTGCGCGCCGCCGCATATTTGCAGCAGTCGTTTTGGAACAAATCATCGCTTTGGTAGGCCTCCCGCGCGTCGCGCGCGCCCGCCATCATACGCGCAATGTCGATGCCCGCCGCCGCAATGGGCAAAAGCCCCACGGCCGTCAAAACGGAATAGCGGCCGCCGACGTCGTCCGGCACCACGAAGGTCTCGTACCCCTCGCGGTCGGCAAGGCCCTTGAGCGTGCCCTTTTCCCGGTCGGTCGTCACATAAATGCGGCGCGCCGCCTCTTCCTTGCCGTATTTGGTTTCCAGCAGCTCGCGGAACACGCGGAACGCCACGGCGGGCTCGGTCGTCGTCCCGGATTTCGAGATAACGTTTACCGAAAAATCGCGGTCCGAAACCAGCGAGACAATCTCCTGCAGCGCCGCGGAGCTGATGGAATTGCCCGTAAAGAAAATCTGCGGCGTATCCTTGCAGACCAGGTTGTAATTCTGCGACGTGCAGTATTCAATGGCGGCACGCGCGCCGAGATAGCTGCCGCCGATGCCGATGACGACAAGCGCCGCGGAATCCCGGCGGATTTTCTGCGCCGCCTTCTGAATGCGGGCAAATTCGTCGCGGTCGTAGTTCACCGGCAAATCGACCCAGCCGAGGAAATCGCTGCCCGCGCCGGTCTTTTCCCGAAGCTTCCGGTGCGCAGCGGCCGCTTCCGCCGCGACCGCGTGAAAATCGTCTTCCGAAAGGAAGCCGTTCAAATATTTCGTGTTGAAGCGAATGGACATTTGCGTTTGTTTACCCCTTTTGCTGCCGCCCTCAAGAACGGTCCTGTTGTCTTTGATGTTTTTATTCTATCCTAAAACCCGCTTGTTTTCAATACGAAATTATGAATTTTCAGAAAATTCTTGCCCAACGCCGCCCAAAAGCCGCACAACCCGCCGCAGGGCTTCCAAAAACGTCAGCCGGCCGACGGCGGCCGGAGCGGTCAGGTCGCAGCTGGCTATCGTCTCGCCGTCGAGCAGGAAATCGACCCGGCCGAGCGTCTGCCCGTTTTCGACCGGCGCGGCAACCGACGCGGCGAGGTCCGGCTTTTGCGTGACGGACTGCGCCTTCCCTTTTTCCAGCACGACGGTCACCTGCTTTTGGTAAACCGGGCGCACCTGCGCCTGCGTGCCGCCGAGCACGGCGACGGGCGGCAAAAGCGATGCGTCTACGGAAAGCGACACGGCCTCAAAATTGGCGAAGCCCCAGTCGAGCATGGCGCGCGCGGCGTTGAAGCGGTCGTCGCTGGTTTCGCTGCCGAGCACCACGGCGATAAGCTCCAGCCCGCCGCGCGCGGCGGTGGCGCTCACACAGCAGCCCGCTTTTTCGGTTGTGCCGGTCTTAAGGCCCGTAATCCCGTCGTAATACCGGACCAGGCGGTTGGTGTTGACCAGCTCCGTTTCTCCGTTTCGCAGCGTATCCATCCAAATCGTCGAATACTGCCGCACAAGCTCGTGCCGCAGCAGCTCGCGCGACATCAGCGCGACGTCATAGGCGCTTGTCAGGTGTTCGGTGGTCGTGTCGTCGAGCCCCGTACAGTTGACGAAATGCGTATCCTCCATGCCGAGCGTCCGCGCGCGCTCGTTCATCTGCGCGACAAACGCCGTGCTGCTGCCCGCGACAAATTCGCCGAGCGCCTCGCACGCGTCGTTGGCGCTGGCGACCGCCGCAGCCTTCAGAAGTTCGTCTACGGTCATCTGCTCGCCTTCCTCGAGCCAAATCTGCGAGCCGCCCTTGCTGACCGCTTCGGCGCTCGCGGTCACGGTATCCGTCAGCGCGATTTTCCCGCTTTCTACCGCCTCCATGACCAAAAGCAGCGTCATGATTTTGGTGACGGACGCGGGGTACAGCCGGCCGTGGGCGTTTTGTGCCATCAGCACCCGGCCGGTGTTCGCCTCCATAAGCACGGCGGCCTTGGCGTTTATTTCCACCTGCATTTCCGGAAACGCTTCAGCCGGCGGCTCGGCCGCCGCTGCCGGCAGGCACAGCCCCCACAAAAGCGCGGCGCACAAAGCGATGCTGCAAATCTGTTTCATACCCTTGCCCCTTTTCTGTTCGTTGTGCGGGTTACCACTCTATATGCAAAGAGAGGTTGTAAAAATGATATTTTATGTTACAATAAACAGGAGACAAGACCCCGCTTTGGAGGCATCGTATGACCGACCTGGAAATCGCCGCGGCGCGCGTGCAGGAACTGACGAAACAGCTGAACCACTATATTTACCGGTACTATGTCGAAAACGAAAACGACGTGGACGACTACACCTACGATATGCTCATGCGGGAGCTTAAGGGGCTCGAGGAGCGGTACCCGCAGCTTTTGGCGCCGGACTCCCCCGCCCACCGCGTCGGCGGCAGCGCGGACAATTCCTTTGCGCCCGTCACGCACACCGTGCGCATGGAAAGCTTGCAGGACGCGTTTTCCGAAGCGGAAATCCGGGACTTTGACGCCCGGGTGCGCGCGGTCTGCCCGCAGGCGCAGTATGTTGTCGAGCCGAAAATCGACGGACTTTCCGTTTCGCTCGAGTACCGCGACGGCGTGCTGGTGCGCGGGAGCACCCGCGGCGACGGCGACGTCGGCGAAGATATCACCGCCAATCTGCGCACCGTCGCTTCCGTCCCGCTGCGCCTGCCCCGGGCGCTGCCGTTTCTGGAGGTGCGCGGGGAGGTCTATATGCCGCGCAAAACCTTTGAAGCCATCGTGAAAGAGCAGGAGCTGCGCGGGGAAAAGCCGTTTAAGAACCCGCGCAACGCGGCGGCGGGCTCGCTGCGGCAAAAGGACCCGAAAATCACGGCGAAGCGGCGGCTCGATATTTTCGTATTCAATGTGCAGCAGCTCACGGGCGAAACGCTTACCGGGCACAAGGCGTCGCTCGACTTTTTGCGCGCGCTCGGGTTTTCGGTCATCCCCTCTTACAAGCGGGTCGATACGATAGACGAGGCGCTCGAGGAAATCCGGCGCATCGGCGACGAGCGGGCCAGCCTGCCCTTCGACATTGACGGCGCGGTGATTAAGACCGACGATTTTGCGCAGCGCGAAAGGCTTGGCAGCACCGCGAAATTCCCGAAATGGGCGGTCGCCTTTAAATACCCGCCCGAGGAGCGCGAAACGAAGCTTTTGGACATTGAGGTCGCCGTCGGCCGCACCGGGGTGCTCACGCCCACGGCGGTGCTTGCGCCCGTATTTTTGGCCGGGACCACCGTGAGCCGCGCAACGCTGCACAACGAGGACTTTATCCGGGAAAAGGGCATTTCCATAGGCGACACGGTGCTGGTGCGCAAGGCCGGCGACATCATTCCCGAGGTGCTGTCCGTCGTGCGCCACGAGCCGGGCGCCGCGCCGTACGCCATGCCGCGCATCTGCCCGGCGTGCGGTGCAAAGGCCGTGCGCGAGGCGGACGAGGCGGCCGTGCGCTGCACGAACCCGGACTGCCCGGCGCAGCTGCTTAGAATGCTCATCCACTTCTGCTCGCGCGACGCGATGGACATTGAGGGGCTGGGCGAGGCGGTGCTCGAAGCGCTGGTGCAAAACGGGATGCTGCAAAACGCCGCGGATATTTACCGGCTCGACTACGAGAAAATTGCCGAAATGCCCGGCATGGGCGCAAAAAGCGCGGACAACCTGCGCGACGCCGTGGAGCGTTCCAAGAAAAACGACCTTGCAAAGCTCATTTTTGCGCTCGGCATCCGGCACATCGGGCAAAAGGCCGCCGCGCTTCTGGCTTCGCACTTTGGGACGATGGACGCGCTCTGCGCCGCTTCGCGCGAGGAGCTGCTTTCGATTGACGGGTTCGGCGAGATTATGGCGGACGCAGTTCTGCAATTTTTGTCGCTGCCGCAGACCGAGGAGCTGCTTTGCGATTTGCGGGCGGCCGGCGTCAACATGGCGTCGCAAAAGCAGGTGGTCGACACGCGTTTTGCGGGGCTTACCTTCGTGCTGACCGGCACGCTGCCGACCATGACGCGCAAGGAGGCGTCCGACCTCATAGAGCGGCTCGGCGGCAAGACGGCCTCCTCCGTCTCCAAAAAAACAAGCTACGTGCTGGCCGGGGAAGATGCGGGCAGCAAGCTGCGCAAGGCGGCAGAGCTCGGCGTGCCGGTGCTCAGCGAGGCGGAGTTCCAAAAAATGACGCAGGTCTGAGCCGTTTTATCCGCCCAACGCACAAAACAAGCAGCCGCCATCCGTTCGGATGGCGGCTGCTTTTGCTTATTCGGGTTTCAGGCAAACTGGTACACGCGCACGTAGTCGACAACAAAATCGACCGGGAAGGTCCCCTCGGGGTTGTCGCGGATGTCGCCCGACCAGGAATACCGGTTGTTTTGGTTGTCCGGGTCCGCGCTGCCGTCCTTGCCGGCAATCTCCACAGTCAAAAGCAGAAATTCCGGGGACTGCGACACGCCGAAGTCCGTGCGCCAGGTCTCCTGCCCGTTGATGTAGAACACATACTCGTCCGGCGTCCACAAAACGCCGTAGGTGTTGAACTCGTTGTACATATCGCGGTCGACGCGGAACTCGCCGGAGCCCTTCGACTGATGCTTGTCGCCGTAGCCGTCGATGTGAATCGTGTGCATCGTCGTGTTGCGGTAGGTTTCCGTGTCCTTCTTCGGGTCGTTGTAGTACGGGGATTCCATGACGTCGATTTCCGCGCCGTTTTTGCCTCCCTCGGTCTCGTCGCCCATCGTTTCCGACTGCAGCCAGAACGCGCTCCACAGTCCCCCGGCGGCGGGCGCCTTGCAGCGCGCCTCAAAATAGCCGTAGGTAAACTCCTGCAGGCCGTCGGTCGTGCAGGTGCCGGTATACCAGCCCGGACCCTTGGGGCCGTCCTCCTTATACTCGGTGCGAATAATCAGGTTCCCGTCTTGTGTAAAGCATTGCGCCGGGTCCCAGTAGCCGCCGCGGCGCGCCCCTTCGCCGCGCGTGGTCCGCCAGCGCGTCGCATCGAGCGGGCCGTCAAAGGTTTCTTCAAAGACAAGCTCCATGCCGCTTAAATTCAGCGTCTTGTCCGCCTGCGGGGTCTGCACGCGCGAACAGGCGCAGGCACAAACCAAAAGCGTAGCGGCGAAAAGAAAAGCCAAGCAGCGTTTCACAAGCGCACGTTTCATACCGGTTCCTCCCTTTTTATAAGAACGGCAAATAAACGGCTTTATAAGGTCAGCTGCTCGCCGGTGTCCTCGGCGGACAGCAGCGCACCGGCGGCGGGCAGCGTGCGGGTGCGGTACCGCGCCGGCTTTTGGAACTCCCCTTCGCGGTAGTCGCGCACCAGCGCGACGCGGTGGCCCTTTTTGAGCGTCATCACAACGACGCCCTGGGTGTCCTTGGTCGTTTTCGGCGCGACGGCGCCGGTGTTCAGCAGCAACAGGCGTCCCGAGGACGACTGCACGACAAGCTCCCGGTCCACTTCGATTTGCAGCATGGCGGCGACGGGGAATTTCTCGCAATAGGCTTTAATCAGCTTTTTGCGGTTCGTCTTGGTCGCGTAAGCGGAAAGGTCGACCTTGGCAAGGCGTCCGTTTTCAAAGAAGAACAGCATATACCCGCGGTAGTCGGTCGTGACCGCCATGTAAACGGCCGCTTCGCCCGGGTCCATGTGCAGCTTCGTCGGCACATAGTCGCCCAGGGCGCTGGCCTTTGTGTCCTCAAAATCCGCCGCCTTCGCCTTATACACCTGACAGCGGTCGGTAAAGAACAGCAAATCCGTGCTGTTGGTCGCCTCCATGCTCAAAAGCAGGCTGTCGCCCTCCTTGAGCTTCTGCTCGCCGCTCATGCGCAGCGACTGCGGCGTGATTTTTTTGAAATATCCGCCCTTCGTAAAGAACAGGTGGACGGGGTAATCCGGGATTTCCTCCGCCTCGTCCTCGTCGTCGTCGGCTTCGGCGTACACAATCTCGCTGCGGCGCGGGATGGCGTATTTTTCCGCGACGGCCTGCAGCTCCGACACAAGGATGCGCTTGACGCGCGCGCGGCTTTGCAGGATATCCTCCATATCCGCAATCTGCTCGCGCAGCTCGGCGATGTCGGCGGTGCGCTTGAGGATGTATTCCCGGTTCAAATGGCGCAGCTTGATTTCGGCGACATACTCCGCCTGCGTTTTGTCAATGCCGAAGCCAATCATCAAGTTCGGCACGACCTCGGCCTCCTCATCCGTCGAGCGGATGATGCGTATCGCCTTGTCGATGTCGAGCAGAATTTTCTGAAGGCCCTCCAGCAAATGCAGGCGTTCCTTGGCGCGTGCGAGCTCGAAATAGGTGCGGCGGCGCACGCATTCCGAACGGAAGGCAATCCACTCGAGCAGCAGGTCGCGCACGCCGAGCACGCGCGGCACGCCGGCAATGAGCACGTTGAAGTTGCAGGCGAAGGAATCCTCCAGCGGCGTCATGCGGAACAGCTTTTTCATCAGCTTGTCCGGGTCGGCGCCGCGCTTATAGTCGATGGTGATTTTAAGGCCCTTTTTGTCGGTCTCGTCGCGCACGTCGGCAATCTCGCGCGCCGCGCCGCTTTTGACCTTTTCCACGATTTTTTCGATGATGGCCTCGGCCGTCGTCGTCGGCGGGATTTGCGTGACGTCGATGCAGTGGTTCGACTTGTCGACCGTATATTTGGAACGGACCTTAAACGACCCGCGCCCCGTGCGGAAAATTTCCTGCATCTGCGCTTCGTCGTAGACAATCTGCCCGCCGCCGACAAAATCCGGCGCGCGCAGAATCTCGGATACGTCAAAATCCGCATCCTTCACCAGCGCCTGCGTCGCCTCGCACACCTCGCGCAGGTTAAATGAGCAAATGGACGACGCCATGCCGACCGCGATGCCGGTGTTGGCGTTGACAAGCACCGAGGGGAACGTCACGGGAAAAAGCGTCGGCTCCTTCATGGTGCTGTCGTAGTTGTCCACAAAATCGACGGTGTCCTTGTCGATGTCGGCGAACAGCTCGGCAGCAATGGGCTCGAGCTTCGCCTCCGTATACCGGGAGGCGGCGTACTGCATATTGCGCGAATACGCCTTGCCGAAATTGCCCTTCGACTGGATATACGGGTGCAAAAGCGCCTCGTTGCCGCGCGTCAAGCGGACCATGGTCTCGTAGATTGGCCCGTCGCCGTGGGGGTTGAGCTGCATGGTCCGGCCGACGATGTTGGCGGACTTGATGGTGCCGCCGGAGAGCAGCCCCATTTTGTACATGGTATACAGAAGCTTTCTGTGCGACGGCTTGAAGCCGTCGATTTCGGGGATGGCGCGCGAAAGGATAACGCTCATGGCGTAGGGCATATAGTTGGTTTCCAGCGTTTCGGTAATGTCCTGCTCGACGACCTCGCCCGCGCCTAAAATATGCGCGTTCGGCTGCATTTCCGGCTTTTCTTCGGTCTTTCTCGGTTTTCTCGGCATAGTCTCTCCTCCCCCGCGTTACGAAATGTCCGCAAGCTCCAGATACATATGGCCGTTTTCGGCGATATGCGTCTTGCGTCCCTGCAGGTTGTCGCCCAAAAGCAGGTCGAATTTTTCGGCGACCGCCTCTTCCGACGCGTCGGGCTCGACCTTGATAAGCCGGCGCGTTTCGGGGTTCATGGTCGTCAGCCACATCATGTCCGCCTCGTTTTCGCCGAGACCCTTGGAGCGCTGGATGGTGAATTTCCGGTCGCCCAGAGCCTCGAGCACCTCCTGCTTTTCCTTTTCGGTATAGCAGAACCACGTCTCGCCCTTCGACTGAATCTCGTAAAGCGGCGATTCGGCGATATAGACCTTGCCCGCGCGGATGAGCGTCGGCATCAGGCGGTAAATCATGGTGAGAATCAGCGTGCGAATCTGGAAGCCGTCGACGTCGGCGTCGGTGCAGATGATGACCTTGCTCCACCGCAGGTTATCCAGATTAAAGGACGACAGTTCCTTATTGGCCTTCCCCGTCACCTCGACGCCGCAGCCGAGGACCTTGATAAGGTCCACGATGATATCGCTTTTGAAAATTTTGTTGTATTCGGCTTTTAAGCAGTTCAAAATTTTGCCGCGCACGGGGATAATCGCCTGAAACGCGCTGTCGCGCGCCTGCTTGCACGCGCCGAGCGCCGAGTCGCCCTCCACGATGAAAATTTCCCGCTCGGAAACGTCCTTGGAACGGCAGTCGACGAATTTTTCGACGCGGCTGGTTAAATCGTTGCCGCTTTGCATCGTCTTTTTCATGGTCTGGCGCGCGGCTTCCGCCTTGATGCGCGAGCGCATATTGATAAGCACCTGGTTGCCGATTTTTTCCGCGTCCAGCGGATTTTCAATGAAATAAACCTCCAGCTGATGGCGGAAAAACTCGGTCATCGCCTCCTGGATGAACTTGTTGGTGATGGATTCCTTGGTCTGGTTCGCATAAGAGGTCAGCGTCGAGAAGGAGGAGACGACCAGCACCAGGCAGTCCTCGACATCCTGAAAGCTTATCTTGCTGTCGGTTTTCAAATATTTGCCGTTCGATTTGAGGTAGGCGTCCAGCTGCGACACGAACGCGCTGCGCACCGCCTTGTCCGGCGCGCCGCCGTGCTCCAGGAAGCTCGAGTTGTGGTAGTATTCCTTAAGCTGCTTTTTGTTGGAAAAGCAGAGCGCGGCGTTAATTTTGACCTTATATTCGGGCTTGTCCGCGCGGTCGCGGCCGCGGCGTTCGGTCTGCCAGACCTGGAGGTCGGACAGCGCTTTGTCGCCGACGAACGCCTTAACATAGTCCACAATGCCGTTTTCATAGAGGTACTCGTAGGTTTCAAAGTGGTTCGCGCTTGTCTCGTCGCGCAAAATAAAGCGAACGCCCGCATTGACGACGGACTGGCGGCGCAGCGTGTCCTGGTAGTAGGCAAGCGGGATGTCGATATCGGTAAAGACCTTCAAATCGGGCTTCCAGCGGATGCGCGTGCCGGTGTCGCGCTTGGTGTACGCCTCGCGCTGCAGCTCGCCGACCGGCTCCCCGGCCTTAAAATGCATCGTGTATTTGGTGCCGTTTTTATGAATTTCCGCCTCCATATACTCCGAAGCGTACTGCGTAGAGCAAAGGCCGAGGCCGTTGAGCCCCAGGGAATATTCGTAGCTGCCGCCGTCGTTCGTATTGTATTTGCCGCCGGCGTACATCTCACAGAACACAAGCTCCCAGTTGTAGCGCTGCTCCTTTTCGTTGAATTCCATCGGGATGCCGCGGCCGAAGTCCTGCACCTCGATGGACTTGTCCAGAAAGCGCGTCACGATAATCTTGTCGCCGTACCCCTCGCGCGCCTCGTCGATGGCGTTGGACAAAATTTCAAACATCGCGTGCTGGCAGCCGTCGATGCCGTCCGAGCCGAAAATCACGCTCGGGCGTTTGCGCACGCGGTCCGCGCCTTTTAATTGGGAAATGCTCTCTTCCGTATATGCCGCTTTTTTAGCCATGCAGTCTTCCGTCCTTTGATTTTCCTGCGTTTCCATACTGTTTCAGTCTATTTTACACGATATGTAGCGGTTTCGTCAAGTTGATTTCGCGTATTTAGTGCCGGTGCGCCTGAAAATCGGGGGTTGACTGTTCCGGCGGCATATGGTATATTGCCAGTCGGTACGATTTCGTACTAAGGAGGGCGCTATGCAGGACACACTTCAACAAATCCGCCGTCTGACGCTTGCCATCACCAAAAGCGACGGTGCATATTACTACTTTGCCCGCAGCAGACAAGTCAACGAAAACACGCTTATGCTGCTGTACGCGCTGGACGACGGTCTCCCGCATTCGCAAAAGCAGGTTTGCAGCGATTGGCTGCTGCCGAAAACCACGGTAAATTCCGTCGTGCACGAGCTGCGGGCGGCGGGTCACCTGGAGCTTATTTCGCAGGCAAACAGCCGGGAAAAGCTGCTTGCCTTAACCGAAAGCGGACGAGCGTTTGCACAAGCGCTTCTGCTGCCGCTGTACCGCGCGGAACGCGCCGCAATGGAGCGAACGGTCGCGCGTTACAGCGCAGATTTTTTAGACGCGTACGACCATTTTGCCAACTGTTTTGCAGCGGAAATCTTCGCACAGCTTCGCCCGGGCTCTGAAAGAAAAGGAAACCCCACATGAACGCATATACCCTGTACACCAAAACGCCGATTGCAAGGCTGTTTTTCCGCGCCGCGCTGCCGGGCTCCGTCAGTATGCTCGCTTCGGCGCTGTACCAGCTTATCGACGGCGTCTTCGTCGGGCGGTTTTTGGGCGAAACGCCGTTTGCGGCGCTCAACCTCGCCATGCCGTTCGTCATTATCAATTTTGCTGTCGCCGACCTTGTGGGCGTCGGGTCCTCCGTCCCCATTTCCATTTGCTTGGGCAAAAAGCAGGACAAGATGGCCAACAACATCTTTTCCTGCGCCTGCCTGCTCATTGTCGTCTCCGGCCTGTTTATGGGCGTGCTGCTGTATGCAGCCGCGCCACGGCTGATGGAGGCGATGGGCGCCGACGGTGAATTTGCCGCGCTTGCGGTGCAGTATCTGCGCGTCTACGCCGTCTGCTCGCCGGTGACGACCATTGTATTTGCCGTGGACAACTACCTGCGCATCTGCGGCAAGGTACGGGAAAGTATGCTGCTGAATTTGCTGATGTCGGCGCTCAGCTGCGGCTTGGAGTTTCTGTTTTTATATGTGTTCGGCTTCGGCATTTGGGGCGCGGCGCTGGCGACGTGCCTTGGTATGTGCGTCTGCGCGCTGCTGGCGCTTTTTGCGTTTGCACGCGGAAATATGCAGCTGCGTTTTTGCAAGCCGCGCTTTTCCGGCCCGATGCTCCGGCAAATTTTTGCCGCCGGCAGCCCGAATTTTCTCAACAACATCGCGGGGCGCCTTACGTCAATTTTGATGAACCTCCTGCTTGTACGCTTCGGCGGCGAGGCGGCGGTCTCCGTATACGGCGTGCTGATGTATGTGGAAGGCTTCGTCCTGCCGCTGCTTTACGGGATGTGCGATTCCTTGCAGCCGGCGGTGGGCTGCAACTGGGGCGCACGGAAATTCCGGCGTGTGCGTGCAATCGAAATTTACTGTTTTTCGGCAAGCGGCCTTTTGTCCGTTGGGGCGGCGGCAATCCTGTTTTTGTGCCCGGGCGCAATCGGGCGGCTGTTCCTCGGCGGCGAAAACGCAGCGCTGCTTTCCGAAACCGCCAATGCGCTGCGCCTGTTTGGGCTTGGATTTTTGGTACGGTGGTTCTCCTTTGCGGCGCAAAGCTTTATGCTTTCCGTTGAAAAGCCGGGGTATGCAAGCGCCATTTCCGTTTCGACGGCGTTTTTCTTCCCGCTGCTGCTCATCGCCGCCTTGTGGCGGCTGGCGCTTACGGGGCTGTGGCTCAATTATGCCGGAACCGCCCTGCTTGCAGCTTTACTCTCCGCAGGAATTCTGCTGCGCTTTCGGAAGCAAAACCCGCAAATGCGCCGAAACGGCACGCCGCCCGATGCGGCATAGAACGACAAAAAGAAAAAAGGACGCAGGCTATTGCCCCGCGTCCTTTTGTACGCTATGCTTACCGGATGTATCGGATATAATCCGCCTTGCGCGGCTTTTCGGCGGGCAGCTCGCCTTCCGGGAAGCCGAGCACCAGGTGCCCAATCCCCTCGTATTCGCCCTCTACGCCGAGCGCTTTGAGGATTGCCCTGCCTTCGTCGCTTTCAAAGACCTCCTTGGCGCGGTGAATCCAGCAGCTGCCGAGTCCCAGCGCGTGCGCGGCAAGCATCATATTGCCCATGACAAGGCTGCCGTCATAAACGTGCGTGGGGCGATTTCGGTCGGCCAGCACCACAAGCACCGCGGGCGCGCCGTAAAACGGGTCGCTGTCGCTGCCCAAAACGCCGGCGTTCAAGGCCGAAAGGCGGTCGCGCAGCGCCCTGTCGGCCACCGCAAGGATAATCGGCGACTGCGCGTTCATCCCGGACGCGGCGCAGGACCCGGCCTCGGCAACCTGCCGGATGCTCGCCTCGTCAGGCAGGTCGGGCTTGTACCGCTTGACGCTGCGGCGCGTGCGGATGGCTTTTAACACTTCGTTCATCCAAAATACTCCCTTTCCAAACCGCAAAGCCGGGTCCAAACGGGGCCCGGCTTTTGCTTTTTATTGCTTTGTGGGGTCGACGTCGCCGGGCTGCGGCTCGCCGTTCTCTGCGGCGGGCGAAGCGGGAGCGGGCAGCTCTGCGCCTGCCGCGGGGTCGTCCCCGGCCGGCGCTTCCGGCACAGACGCCGTTTGCGCTTCGGGCGCTGCCGTTTCAGGCGCCGGCCTGTCGGGCTGCGCGTCCGTCGTGTCCAATGCCGGCAGTTCCCTGCCTTCCATCAGCGCGTAGAACTCGTCGGCGTCAATCTTTTCGCGCGCCACAAGCGCCTTCGCGACAACATGGAGCTTGTCGATATGCTCGCGCAAAATGCTTTCCGTGCGGTTGTATGCGTCCAGGACAATCTTTTCGACCTCTTCGTCAATCTCGGAGGCGACCGCTTCGGAATAGTTGCGGATATGGTTGTAGTCGCGGCCGATAAAGACCTCGTCGTTGTCCTTGCCGAAGGCGATGGGCCCGAGCTTTTTGCTCATTCCGTATTTCGTGACCATTTTGCGCGCGATGTCCGAGGCGCGCTCAATGTCGTTGGACGCGCCGGTGGAAATGTCGCTGAAAATAATCTGCTCGGCCACGCGGCCGCCCAAAAGGCCCACGATGTCGTCGAGCATCCGCGAGCGCATCAGGTGCATTTCGTCCTTTTCGGGCTGGTACATCGTAAAGCCGCCCGCCATGCCGCGCGGGATGATGGAAATGTGCGTAACGGGGTCCTTGTGCTCCAGATAGAACGACGTGACCGCATGGCCCGCCTCGTGGTAGGCGGTAATCTGCTTGTCGCGCTCGGTCATGCGGTGGGAGCGCTTCTCCGTCCCGACAAGGACCTTCATGGTCGCTTCGTCAATCTCCGCCATGGTGATGGCGCGTTTTTTCCGCCGTGCGGCGAGCAGGGCCGCTTCATTCAGCAGATTCTCGAGGTCCGCGCCCGTAAAGCCGACCGTCGCGCCCGCAATGCTTTCCAGGTTCACGTCCGGCGCCAAGGGCTTGCCGCGCGCATGGACCTTCAGGATGTCCGCACGGCCGCGCAAATCCGGGTAATTGACCGTAACCTGGCGGTCAAAACGGCCGGGCCGCAAAAGCGCGGGGTCGAGGATGTCCGGCCGGTTCGTCGCCGCGATGACGATAACGCCCTCGTTCGCGCCGAAGCCGTCCATTTCCACAAGCAGCTGGTTGAGCGTCTGCTCGCGCTCGTCGTGCCCGCCGCCCATGCCGGCGCCGCGGTGGCGGCCGACCGCGTCGATTTCGTCAATAAAGATAATGGAGGGCGAATTTTTCTTCGCCTGGTCAAACAGGTCGCGCACGCGCGAGGCGCCCACGCCGACATACATTTCCACAAAATCGGAGCCGGAGATGGAAAAGAACGGTACGTCCGCTTCCCCCGCAACCGCGCGGGCAAGCAGCGTTTTGCCGGTGCCGGGCGGGCCGACAAGCAGCACGCCCTTCGGGATGCGCGCGCCCAGGGCGCTGAACGCCTGCGGGTCCTTTAAGAACTCGACAATCTCCTCAAGCTCTTCCTTTTCCTCGTCCGCGCCGGCGACGTCGTCGAAGGTCGTCTTATGCTTTTCGTCGCCGCCCTTTTTCACACGCGCACGGCCGAACGACAGCGCGCGGTTGTTCTCGTTTTGGACCGACTGGTTCATCTTGCGGAACATGACGAACATGACCACCATCAAAAGCACCATGATGATAATCGTCGGCAAAAGGCTTACCCACCAGGAATTCGCCGAGCCGGACTCGTAATCCACCTGAATCTGCGCGTCGGGGTTTTCCCGGTTATACGCCATGACCGACGTGTGCACGTCCTCCAAGAACAGGTTGACGTTCGGCACGGTGTATTCGTAGACCGCCTCGTCGCCCGCGACCTTGTATTCCAGACGGCCGCTGCTGAGGTTCAGCGAATAGGCGGTAATCTCGTGCCGGTCGAACCGGTTGACGATTTCGTAATACTCGGTGCGCTCGCGCGTGTTTTGCCCCATCGTCATATACAAGGCGATGCAGACCACAAAAGCAAGCGGGATGGCAATATACGGAATCGCCGCTCTCCAATCTATTTTTTTCAAATACGATTCACTCCTTATGTTCCGGCGCGCCCGACAAAACACCGATATAGGGCAAGTCCCGATAGGCTTCGTCGTAATCGAGCCCGTAGCCGACCACAAACAAATCCGGGATGACGGCGCCCGCGTAGTCCGCGCAAACCGCGCCCGGCAGCCGCCGGGAGGGTTTGTCCAAAAGCGCGCAGAGCTTCACGCTTGCGGCGTCGAACTGCGGCAAATATTCCCGGCACAAATAGCTGAGCGTCACGCCGGTGTCGAGGATGTCCTCCACCACCAGCACGTGCCGCCCCGCAAGCGGGGTCTTCGGCGAAAGGCGCAGCTGCGGCGCACCGGTCGAGCGTTCGCCCCGGTAGCTTTGCACGGCGACAAAATCCACGTCGCAGGGAATCTCCAGCGCGCGCATCAAATCGCTTAAAAAGACGACCGAGCCGTTTAAAACGCCGAGCAGCACGGGCGGTTCGCCGAGCGCGCGGTAATCCCGTTCGATTTCGCGCGCAACGCGCCCGACCATGGCGGACAGCTGTGCTTCAGAAAACAGAACGCGCGCAACCTGCTGCGATTTCGTCGTCCGACGCATGGCTTTTCTCCCCCGCTTCCACAAGCAATCCGTGCGCAGTTTCGGCGCCCGCTTTGGCAAATGCGTCCGCGCCGAAGCCGCCCACCCAGAGCAGCCTGTCCCCGCAGGCAAGCACCGGGACGGCGCCGCGCCGCTCGGGCGCGAGCTTTTTTTCGTTGAACCATTTGCGCAGCTCTTTGGTCACGCCGCGGCGCGGGTCGCAGAAGCGGTCCCCGGCGCGCCGCGAGCGCAGCACCAAATTGGTATCCATTGTAGCACAATCCACGACGTTCGCCAAGTCCGCTTTGTGAAGATTTTGTAAATCTTTTTGGACAAGCGGCGTCAGGCGCACAGGTCCCGCCGGCGTCTGCACGCAGACCGGCGCGCGCGGCACGGGAATTTCGACCGCCCACGCTGCCGCCGGCGCGCCGACAAGCTCCAAACGCCCCGCGCGGCTGCGCACGACGGTGCTGCCGAACAGCGTAACGCTTTTTCCGGTTTTCGCAAGCGCGCAGAGCGCATCGACCCATTTGTGCTCCGGCGCGACGCCGAGCGCCTCTGCAAGCCAGCGCTGCGCCACGCGGCGGCGAAGCGCCGCAGGCAGCGCCAGAAAGGCCTCCTCCCGGATGCCGTCCGGCGCGACAGCCTCTTTTGCGGCAGCCGCGGTCTGCGCTTCCAGGTACGCCTCATCCGCGCGCAGGTCCGCCGTCATCCGGGAAAACGCGGCAAGCGCCGCCGGGTTCATTGTTTTGAAAACGGGCAGCACCTCCCGGCGCATCCGGTTGCGCAGGTAGCGGGGGTCCGCATTGGTGCTGTCTACCCTATAGGATAACCCGTGCTTTGCGCAATACGCCTCGACATCGGCGCGCGAAAACGAAAGCAGCGGGCGCAAAATCCGTCCGCGGACGGGCGGGATGCCGCAAAGGCCGCGAAGCCCCGTGCCGCGGACCAGGTGCAAAAGCACGGTCTCGGCGTTGTCGTCGGCGGTGTGCGCCGTCAAAATAAAGCCGGTCTCCCCTGCCGCGTCCTCAAACGCCGCATAGCGAAGCCGCCGTCCGCAGGCCTCGTGTCCCTCGCCCGTCTGCCGGCATACGGCGGGCACGTCGACGGACCGCACGGCAAGGGGAACGCCGAGCGACGCGCAAAACGCTCGGCAGAACGCCGCGTCCTTTCGGGATTCCTCGCCGCGGATGCCGTGCTCGATATGCACCGCCGAAAGCGCCGTGGGCAGCACGTCCCGCAAGGAGGCCAGGAGGTGCAGAAGGCAGACCGAGTCCGCCCCGCCCGAAAGCCCGACGACCACCCGCGCGCCGGGCGTCACGCCCTGCGTCTGCAGAAACGACAGCACCGCATCACGCATCGTAATGCAGCTCCGGCGTGGAAAACAGCGTGTAGGTCCCGTTCCAATGCAGGTCAACGCTGCCCGTGCTGCCGTGGCGGTTCTTGGCGATGATAACCTCCGCCTTGTCGTTGTCCACCACGACGGTCTCGTCCTTTTCCGAGTCGTAATAGGACTCGCGGTACAGCATCAGGACAATATCGGCGTCCTGCTCAATGGACCCGGATTCGCGCAGGTCCGAAAGCTGCGGCTTATGCGATTTTCCGCGGCCCTCCGTGGAACGCGAGAGCTGCGAGCAGGTAATGACCGGTATGCGCAGGTCCTTCGCCATCAGCTTCAGGCTGCGGGTGATTTCCGAAACCTCCTGCACGCGGCTTTCCGTGCGCTTGCTGCCGGTCATCAATTGCAGATAGTCGATAACGACGCAGTCCACGTCGCGCATTTTGCGGATGCGGGACTTCATCTCCGGCACGGTGATGTTCGCCGTATCGTCAAAATACAGCTCCGCATGGCTGAGGTTCACGGTCGCCTCGGCAATGCGCTGCCAGTCGTCGTCGGAGAGCTCCCCGGTGCGCAGCTTGCGCCCCTCCACACGCGCCTCCGTCGAAAGAATCCGCTGGGCGAGCTGCTCGCGCCCCATTTCCAGCGAGAAAAAGACGACCTTCTTTTTAGCCTGCACCGCCACGTTGCGCGCGACGTTGAGCGCAAAGCTCGTTTTGCCCATCGCGGGACGCGCGCCAATCAGGATAAGGTCGGAGCGGTTGAGCCCCGTCATGTATTTGTCCAGCAGCGAAAAGCCCGTCGGAATACCCTTGTATTCGTCGGCAAGGGCGGGGTCCGAGAGCTTTTGCAGATTGTCGTAAACGTCGTTCGTAATAATATCCGCCAATTTCACGGGACCGCTTTTGAGCGTCCCCTGCCGGATGTCGTAAATCCGCTGCTCCGCCGCGTCCATAATGGCGTCGGCGGGCATTTCCTCCTCGGCGGCGCTTTTGAGCATTTCGCCCGCAGCCGCCATGAGTGTGCGCAGATAGTATTTGTCGTTGACGATTTTCGCGTACGATTCGACGTTCGCCACGCTCGGGACCGCCGCCGCAAGCTGCGCGAGGTAGTTGCGCGCGCCCGCGTCGTCGTAGGTGCCGCTGCTTTTGAGCGCCTCCGCGACAATCAGCGCGTCCACCTTCTGATTGAGCAGCTTACGCTCGGAAATCAGGCTGTAAATTTCGCGGTGCTGCGGGATATAAAAGCAATCCGCGCCGCGCAGGATGCCCGAAACGCGGTCGTAGCAGTCCGAATCCATCAAAATACAGCCGAGCACCGCCTGCTCCGCCTCCAGGCTGTAGGGCTCCTGCAGGCGTTCCAGCATTAAATTGTCCATTGGCATGGTACTTCACCCCTTTGCGGGCATTATTCGCCCACTTCGACCGAAAGCTTGGCGGCAATGCCGGGATAGAGCTTGACCTCCGCCGTATAGGTCCCGAAATTTTTGATGTCCGCGATAGAGATTTTCCGCTTTTCCACCGTGACGCCGAGCTGCTCGGCGATGGCGGCCGCGATGTCCTTGGCGGTGACGGAACCGAACAGCCTGCCGTTCTGGCCGGCCTTGGCCGTCAGGCGCACGCTTTTGCCGGAAAGCTTCGCCTGCGCGTCCTTGGCGGCGGCGACCTCCATATCCACACGGTGCTGCTTGGAAGCCTCGCTGTTTTTATACTCGGTCAGCGTCTGGGCGTTCGCTTCCACCGCGAGCCCCTTCGGGAACAGAAAATTGCGCGCGTAGCCGTCGGACGCCTTCACCTTTTCGCCCGCCTTGCCAAGCCCTTTCACATCTTTTTTCAGAATGACCTCCATGTGGAGTTCCCCTTTCCGCCGCCGCCTCTTTGCAGGGAGGCGTCCGGCTCATTGATTTTCAAAATAAGCGTCAATCGCCGCAAGCAGCGCTTCCTTCGCTTCGGGAAGCGTCGTGTCCCGCAGCTGGGCGGCCGCCATGGTCTGGTGCCCGCCGCCGCCGAGGGATTCCATGATAAGCTGGACGTTGATGTTGCCCATGGACCGCGCGGAAATGTTGGCGGTCGTCTCCGTCTCAAACAGGACGAACGACGCGTCCACGTCGCTGACGGTCAGCAACTCGTCGGCCGCCTGCGCGCAGATAACGCGGATGTCGTGCGTTCGGATGTCGGCGACGGAAACCGCGCAGCGCCGGTACGTCTGGGCATTGAGCACAATCTGCCCGCGCAGCTTTTTGTTTTCCATGCTGCTGTTGAAAAAGCGCGTGACCATAACGGTATCCGCCCCGCGCGAGCGCAGGTACGCCGCCGCCTCAAAGGTGCGCACGCCCGTGCGCAGGACAAAATTCTTGGTGTCGAGTATCACGCCCGCCAGCAGCGCGTTGGCGCAAAGCGTTGTAACCGCGGATTTTGCGCCCATGTACTGCAAAAGCTCGGCGACCATCTCGCAGGTCGAGGAGGCGTGCGGCTCGTGATAAAAGATGACGGCGTCGCGGATATAGTCGACCGTCTTGCGGTGGTGGTCAATCACCACAACGCGCTCGGCCGCCTCGCAGAGCTGCGGCGCCTCGGTAAAGCCGGCCTTGTGCGTATCCACAACAATCAGCAGCGATTTTTCGGTCAGCAGGCGTTCGGCGTGCTCGGGCAGAACGAACCATTGCGCCGCGCCGGCCTGCGACGCATATTCCACAAGCGGCGACGCGAGCGTCGTGTGCGGGTCCGTGACGACAAAGGCGGGCGTTCCAAGCTCGCGCGACGCGCTGCAAAGGCCTATGGCTGCGCCGATGCAGTCCAAATCCGAATACTGGTGCCCCATGACGAGCACGTTTTCGCTGCCGCGCAGCAGCTCCGCTATGGCGGAGGCCATGACGCGCGAACGCACCTTGGTCCGCTTTTCCACGCCCTTGGAAACGCCGCCGAAAAAGCGGTAGGTTTCATCCGGGTCTTTCAGCGCCGCCTGGTCGCCGCCGCGCCCCAGCGCCATATCCAGCGCCTGCCGCGCGTTGTTTTCCGCATCGGAAATGCTGTCGCCGCGGCCGACGCCGATGGACAGCGTCACGCCGACGGGGACGTCGTGGTATGTATATTTGCGCACCAGCTCCAGGACATGGAACCGCGACTGGGTCATTTTTTGCAGCGTTTCCTCAGGGAAAACCGCCAAAAAGCGGCCGCTGCCGAGCTTGCGGAACAGACCCGTATACTGGTTGAACCAGCCCTCGGTGATGCGCTCGACGTCGGCGGAAATTTCCGCGTACTCGCTCTCCTTGTAGGCGCGGTAGATTTCATCCACGCTGTCCATGGCAAGCATGGCGACCACGGGCTTTTCCAGCGCATAGGCGCGGGCAATCCGCTTTAAGCGCGTATCCTCGCTGTACAGCAGGACGTACGACTGCCTGCCCGCGCATTGGATGTGGTTGAAATAGACGGTATACGCCTTCCCGCCGACCTCCGCGTCGAACCGCTCGCTTTTGCGGATGTCCCGCAGGCCCAGCCCGCCCGTAAACTGCCGGATATCGCCGGTCCGTGCGGCGCGGTCCGCCAGAAACTCGTTTTGGAACTTCAGATTGTACCAGACCACGCGGTCGGCGCTGTCAAATACGACGACCGGCAGCGGGAAGTTTTGCAGCGTGGAATTTTCCTCGGTGGAAAACGTTTCGCCCAGCGCCAGCACCGTCGCGCGGATTGTGCGGAAATCCCTGCGAATGCGCACCGCCGTCACGACCGCCAGGACCAGCAGCACGCCGAATTCGGCCGCCGCCGCAGGCAGGCTCCAAAACGCGGACACGACGCAGCAGGCCCCCACCGCAAAAAGCGCGGCAAAGGTCATCGGATAGGCGCGGAACGCTTGGCGCGCGGACACGGCTTACACCCCCATTAAAATCGGAAGGACCATCGGCGAACGCTTGGTGCGCGCATAGGTCAAACGGGAAATTTCATCGCGCAGGCGGTTGCGGATGGTGGAAAAATCGCAGGCATGGTGCGCCAGGCAGTCCGCCAGAACATTTTCGCACAGCCGCCTGGACTCCTCCATCAGCTGCTCGGATTCCCGGACATACACAAAGCCGCGCGTCACAATATCGGGTCCGGACAGCACATCGCCGGTCTCGCGGTCGATGGAGGCGACGATGATGATGATGCCGTCCTCGGAAAGCCGCTTGCGGTCGCGCAGGACGACCGAGCCGACGTCGCCGACGCCGCTGCCGTCCACAAAGACCATGCCCGCCGGCACCTCGCCGGAAATGCGGATTTTTTCCGCGGTCAGCTCGACCTCCTTGCCGACGTCGGCAATCAGGATGTTTTCCTGCGGGATGCCCATGGTCCGCGCGAGCGCCGCGTGCTTTTGCAGGTGCTTCTGCTCGCCGTGGACGGGCATGAAATATTTCGGCTTCGTCAGGCTCATCATGAGCTTGAGCTCTTCCTGGCAGGCGTGGCCGGAAACGTGGACGTCGTACATTTTTTCGTACACGACCTCCGCGCCGAGCTTCAAAAGCTCGTCAACGACCCGGCCGACCATTTTTTCGTTGCCGGGGATGGGCGTTGCGGAAATAATCACGTAATCGTTCGGGCAGATTTCCACGCGCCGGTGCTCGGAAAACGCCATCCGGTACAGCGCCGACATCGGCTCGCCCTGGCTGCCGGTGGTGATAAGCACCAGCTTTTCGGGCGGGTAACGGTTGATGCTGTCGAGGCCCACCAGAATGCCCTCCGGGACATGGATATACCCCAGCTCCGCGGCGACGGACACCACGTTTTCAAGGCTGCGCCCCGACAGCGCAACCTTGCGGCCAAGCTTTTCGGCGCTGTTGATAATCTGCTGGACGCGGTGGATGTTCGACGCAAAGGTCGCCACGATAAGCCGCCGGTTGCCCGCGCGGTGGAACTGGACGTCAAACGTCTCGCCGACCTTGCGTTCACTTTCGGTAAAGCCGGGCTTCGCGGCGTTGGTCGAGTCGGAAAGCAGGCACAAAACGCCCTCCTCCCCGATTTCGGCGAGCCGCGCGAGGTCAATGACGCCGCCGTCAATGGGCGTCGTATCGATTTTGAAGTCGCCCGTCTGCACAACCGTGCCCGCCGGCGTGCGGATAGCGAGCGCAACCGCATCGGGAATGGAGTGGTTGACGTGGATAAATTCGACATTGAAGCAGCCCAGCTGCACGCGGTCGCCGGGTTTGACGACGTTGAGCGTGCACCGGTCCAAAATGCGGTGCTCGCGCAGCTTCCCTTCGATAAGCCCGACGGTCAGCTTGGTGGAATAGACCGGGATGTTCAGGCTTTTAAGCAGATACGCAAGGCCGCCGATGTGGTCCTCGTGCCCGTGGGTAATCAGGATGCCGCGAATTTTGTCGGCATTCTCCATGACGTAGGTAAAATCCGGGATGACAAGGTCCACGCCGAGCATTTCCGGGTCCGGGAATTCCAGCCCGCAGTCCACCAGCAGCATATCGTCGCCGCATTCGTACAGCGTCATGTTTTTGCCGATTTCGTTCAGGCCGCCCAAAAATGCGATTTTCAGCGGCACGGCCGGTTTTTTGCGGCGGCCGGCCGCGCTTTTGCGCGCGCTGTTTTTCAAGCTGTTGTAATACCGGCGCTGCTGCTTGCCGGCCGAGGACTCCGAAAAGCCCTGCATCACATCCTTTTTTGCCTGCCGCTTTTCGCCGGCGGCGCCCTTTTGCACAGCGCGCCCCTTCTCCGTGCCGGACGCCTGCTTGCGCGGGGCGTTCTTCGGCGCAGAGCCTTTTTTGCTCTGTTTGCTTGTGTTTGCCATTCTGTACTCCTTACTGTGTCTGAATCCTGTTTGCAAATAGATTTGTGTATGTAGCGTCCGGGGTGCGTCCGCCCGAACGAAAGTCCTTTTCAGCGGGGAAAGCCCATTCCCCGATTGTATTATGATACCGCGAAAACGTCTTTGTGTCAATGCCTGCGAAGCCGCGCCTCCAAATCCCCGCACAGCTCCTCGGCGGCCTCGGGCGTGGCGGCCTCCGCAAGCAGCGTGACCCGGTTGCCGCGCCGGCCGGGAAAGACCCGGACGCAGCCGCCCGCAAACGACAGCGCAAACGCCTCGAAGGGGTCCGTGCGCCGCGCATGGGGGAAGCGGTCCGCAAATTCCGACACGGGAAAGGCGACCGGGACGGTGCGCCGCCGCACCGAAAATGCGGGCAGCTCCCGCAAAAGGCGGTCAAGCGGCTTGCTCGTGCTTTGCTGCACGCCCAAAACCCGCAGGCACAAAAACAAGGCGTCGCGCAGATACAGCCGGTCCGCGGCGAGCCGTCTTGCCGGCGCATCCTGTGACGCCGGTGCGAAACGGCCGTACCGCAGCGCCCGGCGGCCGCACGCTTCGGCAAGACGCGTCAGGGCGCAGGGCGCGTCCTCCGGCAGGGCAAGGTCGTTGCCCGCGTCGAGCTCCGCCTTGCAGCAGACCGCCAGCAGCCGGTCCTGCCCTATCTGCCCCAGGCCGCGCCGGTACGCGCACACCGCCGTACCGTCCGCGCCGAACCGGAATACGGTCTCGTCGCCTGTTTTGGCGCCCAGGCGGTACAGCGCGTCCTCCATCGCCATCTGGACGCGCTCGTTCGGGCTGCCGACGCTGACCGCCTGCCCGGAAAGCCGCCCCGCGGCTTCACGCAGGAGCGCGCTCTGGTAGATAGCCTGCATACCGGTCATATCGGAAATTTCCGCAAACGCGGCCGGGGAAACGCGCGCCGCCAAGCCGCTTTGGCAGCGTTCTTCGAGGGCGAGCTGTGTTTCCCGGGGCAACGGCAGACCGCCGGGGAAGCAGAAATGCAGCCGGACGCGGCCGTGCGCGCAGGCGACGAACACGCCCAGGTGCAGCCCGCAAAAGGACGAATAGAAATGCATCTGGCTTAAAAAGCCGTCGCCGAAATCGCCGACGCGGCCGCCCTTGGCAGCCGCAGCGCCCATGAATATCCGCCCCACGGCGTGGGACAGCGGCTTGCCGTCGCAGGCGACCCCGAATTTCCCGCCGGGAAAGCAGGCGGCGGCCGCCCCGCCGAGCCGCGCGGGAACCGACGGGTCAAGCTGCGCGCCGGACAGGACGCACACGCCCTTTTCCGTAAGCAGCGGCGTCCGCCCGTGCACAGGCAATCGCGGCGGTTCCCCGTTTTTTCCGGCTGAAACGACAGGTTTCATACCCTTCCCCCCCGGCCAAAGCAAAAGTCAAAACGCAAAACGGCGTTCGTCTGTTAGTATGGCCGGGCAGAAAAATTTCATGCGCCGCCCCGCGGGAAGCCGGGCGGCGCAGGCCGGGTTTGCCGGACGCAAATCAGAGAACCGTCCGGACCGGGATGCCTTTTTCCGCAAGATACGCCTTTAGGGCTGGAATGGGAATTTCATTGAAATGGAACAGCGACGCCGCGAGCACCGCGTCCGCCTGCCCGTCGGTCAGCGCGTCGTAGAAATGCTCGAGCGCACCCGCGCCGCCGGAGGCGATGACGGGAATCTGCACCCGTTCGGACACCGCGCGCGTGAGCTCCAAATCGTACCCGGTTTTCTGCCCGTCGCAGTCCATGCTTGTCAGCAAAATCTCGCCGGCGCCGCGCCGTTCGGCCTCGCACGCCCACTCTACGGCGTCAAGCCCCGTCGGCAGACGCCCGCCGTTGAGGTATACCTCCCAGCCGCCGCTTTCCCGGCGCTTGGCGTCAATGGCGCAGACCACGCATTGACTGCCGAAACGCGCCGCCGCTTCGGTCAAAAGCTGCGGGCTGCGCACCGCGGCGGAATTTACGGAGATTTTATCGGCGCCCGCGCGCAGGAGCTGCCGAAAGTCCTCGACGCTGCGAATGCCGCCGCCGACGGTAAAGGGGATGAAGATAGACGCCGCCACACGGGACACAATCTCCACCATCGTGCCGCGCCCCTCGTGCGTCGCGGTAATGTCCAAAAACACAAGCTCGTCCGCGCCGGCCCTGTCATACGCTTTTGCGCACGCAACCGGGTCGCCCGCGTCCCGCAGGCCGACGAAGCTGACGCCCTTGACCACGCGCCCGTCCTTGACGTCCAGGCACGGGATAATCCGTTTGGCAAGCATCAGTTCCCCTCCTTTTGCAGCGCGGCGAAATTTTGCAGAATCCGAAGCCCGATTTCCCCGCTTTTTTCAGGATGAAACTGCGTCGCGTACAGGCGGCGCGCCCGGTCCTCGGCCGCGGCATGGAACAGCACGCCGTACTGCGCGGTGGCGGCGACGTTTTCCGCGTGCGCCGCGCAAAGGTAATAGGAATGGACAAAATAGACAAACGCTTCGTCCGGCACGCCCGCAAACAGCGGGCAGCCCGGTTTGGGTGAAACGGAATTCCAGCCAATCTGCGGAACCTTCAGCCCCTTTTGCGCCGGGAAGCGCCGCACCGTACCCTCGAGCACGGAAAGGCCGCGCTCGCCGGGGCTTTCCTCGCTTTCCTCAAACAGCATTTGCAGCCCCAGGCAGATGCCGAGAAAGGGCTTTTTGGACAGCGCGGCTTCCCGCACCGCGTCGCAAAGGCCGCTTTCGCGCAAACGCGCCATGGCGTGGCCAAAGGCGCCCACGCCGGGCAAAATCACCGCGTCGGCAGCCTCAATCTGCTCTCGCGTCGCGGCAATGCAGCTGTCCGCGCCTATGTAAGACAATGCCTTGCGCACGCTTTGCAAATTGCCTGCGCCGTAATCCACAATGGCAATCATGTTGTGTCTCCGTTCCCAAAATATGCAACCGTATACCATCTCCGCGAAGCGCGCAAGTGCGAAGCGGGCATGATACCCTGTTTTCCGAAACACTTGAAAATTTTACTGCCGTAGTGTTTCGTGAGGGTATTCTACCACGTTTTCAGCGCGTCTGCAAATCACAACAGCATATCGACGATTTCCGCAATGCTCCCGACCGCGGCGCGCGCATACCGTTTCAGCTCGTCGCGCCCCTTTTCCATGGCGAAGGAGGAGAATTCCCGAATCATCGACAGGTCGTTGAGGTTGTCGCCCGCGACAAACAGGTCGTCCTTTTTCGCGCCGTAAAGCCCCAGGACCTCATACAGCCCGCTGACCTTGCTCGTGCCGGGCGCGCACACGTCCACGTGGATGCCGTTGCGGTGGGCGGTCAGCAAGGCGGACAGCCGCTCGCTGCAATACGCCGTAAATTCCGCCGCCGTTTCCTCCGTCGCAAAGCCCGTTCCCATTTCATGGTAGTCGGGCAGCGTTTCGAGCGCCGCCTTTGGAAGTCTCGCCTCTGCGCCCTCCGGCGGCGGGGCGGGAACCTCTATCCAGTAGCGCTCCAGGCCCACCGATACGCAGAAATACAGCGGGTCCAGCGGCAAAGCCGCCTCATAAAGCGGCACAAGGCCGGCGCGCGGCGCGCGGTGCTCGGACAAAACGCGGAACGCCCCGTCCGTGAGCACCCCGCCCGTGCAGGCGACGACAAAATCCACGGGAAGCGCCCAGCGCTCGAGCTCTGCGCGAATGCTCGGAAGATGGCGGCCCGTCACAATGCCGAAGCGGTTGCCGGCAAAGCGATACCGCGCAATGGCGTCCGCATCCGCACGGGTGATGGTGCGGTCGCGAAACAGCGTGTTGTCAAAATCCGTCGCTAAAATGCGCATAGGCTCTCCCTTAGGACGCTTCCCCGTCCGACAGCTTCGTAATCTCCTCGGCGATATATTGAAAAATCGGCGCGCAGTCCACCGAGCCGCCCTGCCCGTCCTCCTTGAGCACGGCAACGCTGTAGCGCGGCGCTTCATACGGGAAATAACCGCAGTACCACGCGTGCGTAATCTCGCTTTTGTCCTCGCGCAGCCAGCCGCTCTGCGCCGTGGCGGTCTTGCCCGCCGCCGTTGTGTTTTGGGGCTTTGCGCGGCGGCCGCTGCCGTTTTCCGTCGCGTAATGCAGCAGCGCGCCGACACGCTCGGCGGTCTCGGCGGACATGGCCCGGCGCGGCGTCGGCAAAAACGCGCGCTGCACCACCTCGCCGGCCGCATCCACAATGCCGTACATTAAGCTCGGCGCGCGGTACACCCCGCCGTTTGCTATGGCGGCATAGGCCGCCGCCATCTGCAAAGGCGACGCAAGCAGCGGCCCCTGGCCGAACGCCAGATTCGCAAGGTCCTGTGGCGCGGTCGTCTCATACGGCGCGGGCATATTGCCGCGGCGCGTAAATTCGCCGTCGCAAAGCTCAATCGGCTCCCCGAGACCGAGGTTTTCCCCCATCGAGCAAACCGCCTCGGCCCCCGTGTGCAAGGCGAGCTGAATGAAATACGGGTTGCAGGAATTGGCCATGGCCTTCTCCATCTGCTGCGCGCCGTGGCCCGCTTCGTCGTGGCAGCCGAAGGTCGTGCCGCCTATCGCAATGCTGCCCCGGCACGTATAAGAAAAGCTTTCGTCCAGGCCCGCTTCCAGCGCGGCGGCCGCCGTAACCGCCTTGAATACGGAGCCGACGGCGTAGGGCTCCACAGCCCGGTTGAGAAACGGCGCGTCCGTCGCGTCCAGGCTCTCTGCCGGCGCGTTGCGGTCAAAGACCGGCACGCTTGCCATGGCAAGGATTTCCGAGGTTGCCGTGTCCAGAACCACAACCGCGCCCGCGCCGACCTCAAATTTCTCCAGCGCCGCTTCGGCGATGCGCTGGATGTCATATTGCAGCGTCAGCATCACGCCGGCCGGAGAATTGTACCCGTCGGCGGAAATTTCCAGCGGCGCGCCGTCCAAAAGCCGCCCGAGCGCGTCTGCGCCCACGCGCGCCCACAGCGTACCGGAGGCGTTTTGCAGCAGGGTGTCGTAATATTTTTCCACGCCGCTGACGCCCTCGCCGTCCGCATTGACGTACCCGGTTACATGGGGCGCAAGCGCGTGCTCGCCGTAGCGCACAACGCGCGCAACGGTCTGCACATTGTCGGTCTGCAGCGTCTGGGAAGCGGGCGCGACTGCAATGTGCCCGGCGCGTATCGTTTCATACAGCGCGTCCGGGTCGTCCGCCTCCAAAATGCCGCCCGCCTCGTTGAGCGCCGAAAGCGTCGGGCGCACCGCCGCAACCAGCTCCCAATCACAGTTGACAAGCGGCTGCCGGTTTCGGTCGTAAATACAGCCGCGCGTCGTCCCGACCGCCGTTGAAACGGAGGAAACCGCTTCGGCGCGCCCCTGCACGGCGGTGCTGCCGCAGATGGTCAGCATCTGCACGCACAAAAGCCCCATGCAAAGCGCAAATACGGAAAACAGCGCAACAACCCGTCCCTGCATCCAAAATCCCTCCCATACCGTTTAGTATGGGCGGTTTTTTAAGGTTCAAGCGGGGATTCGCCGTTTTTTTGCAGCCGCCGAAAGCCGTAGCCGTTATAGCTTTTTCCGCCCGCGAGCAGATACGCCTTCGCCGCGCGCTGCAGGCTCGTGTTTTCCGAAAGCGCGGCAATCGCCCGGCGTCCTGCGCGCCGCTTGCCCCAGAGCCGTCGCAGAAGCTCGCGGTTTTTGCGCCGGGTCGGCACGACAAGGTCAAAGGCGGAAAAAAATTGCAGAATATTGGAATCCGGCCGCATAAAGCGCCGGTTTCGCTCGTCCAAAAGCCAGCTGTCGCAGACGAAGCCCGCAAAGGCAAATTCCGGAAAATAGGTATGGAAAAACGCCTCCGCCGCCGAAAACGACGCTTCCGCCTCCGACAGCCGCAGGCGGCCGCGCGCGGGGATGTGAACGTTTAAAACCTTTGCGCCGTCCGGGAAGGGCGCGATTTTGCGCGCGCTTTTGGGCAGGCGCGCTTGCCGGTAATCCGTTTCAAAAAACTCGAATTGCAGCCGCCCGAGCCAGAAGAGCTCCAAAAACAGCGTATGCGCAATCCAGGGCGCGTTGCAAAGCCCCAAAACGCCGTCCGCCCATTCGGCGTCGCGCACCCACAGCGCAATGTCGCCGAGGGACGCAAGATAGACCGCCTCCGGAATGCCGCGCTTGCGGTACTGCGCGCGCGTATACGTATCGGCAACCGCGAGCGCCGCCGCCAGGGTAAACGCCGCGCCCACGGCCTTGTCCCGCCGCAGCGCGCGACCGCACAAGGGCAAAAACCGTGCCCGCGGGTTTTCCAAAAGCGCTTCCAGCTGCCCCCGCGCTTGTGCAAACGCCGCCTCGGCCGCCGAAACCGCGGGCTTTGCAAGACCAAGCTGCCTGCAAAGCGCCTTTGGAAACGCGGGCGTCATGGCTGCACCTGCTTTCGCAGCAGGCTGCCCGGCGCGAGCGCGCGCGGCGCGCGGATATAGACGCGCTCGGTCGGGTGCGGCGCGGCGTCGATTGGATTTTTGTCCGCGTCCAGCAGTTCCCCGACCGTAAAGGAAAACGGCGGCTTGCCGCGCTCGAGCGCCTCCAGCGTATCGCCGACCGAGAATTTGTTGCGCTGCTCGCAGAAAAGATAACCGTCCGCATATCCGCGCACCACCGCCGAAACCTCCCAGGGCCGGCGGTACCCGCCCGCGAGGTCAATGTTTGCTTCCCGCTCGGGCGCGTCGAAATAAAAGCCGGTCGAATACGCGCGGTAGCTCACCTTTTCCGTTTCCGCAACCACCCACGGCGCGGGACGGTAGTCGGGCGACGGGGCTTGCAGATAGCCGTCCAAAGCGACACGGTACGCGTTCGTGATAACCGCCGTATAGTAAGCGGATTTGGCGCGGCCTTCAATTTTAAAGCTGTCCACGCCCGCGGCGATAAGCTCCGGGATGTGCGCTATCATGCGCAGGTCTTTGGAATTGAGGATGTAGGTGCCGTCCGGCTCTTCGGAAATGGGAAAATACTGCCCGTCGCGGGATTTTTCCGTTAAGGCGAACGCCCACCGGCAGGGCTGCGCGCAGGCGCCGCGGTTCGCGTCGCGCCCGGTCAGGTAATTGGACAACAGGCAGCGCCCCGAAAACGAAACGCACATCGCGCCGTGGACAAAGCATTCGAGCTCCAGCGCCGACGGGGTCTTTTGGCGAATCTCCGCAATTTCGGACAGCGACAGCTCCCGCGCGAGCACCACGCGCGACGCGCCGAGCTCGTAAAACGCGCGCGCCGCCGCAAAATTCACCACGCCCGCCTGGGTGGAGATGTGGACGGGGACGTCCTGCGCGTAGGTTTTGCAAAGCCGCAGCACCCCGACGTCCGCGACAATGAGCGCGTCGACGCCGCACGCCGCCGCGTGCTCCAAAAATGCGGGCAGGCGTTCCACCTCGCCGTTGCGCGGCAGCGTGTTGCAGGTCAGGTACACCTTGGCGCCGGCTTGATGCGCCGTTTTGACAGCCTTTTGCAGCGCCTCCCCGCCAAAGCTTTGGGCGGACGCGCGCATCCCGAACGCCTCCCCGCCGAGGTACACGGCGTCCGCGCCGAAACAGAGCGCCGCCTCCAGCCGCTCGGCGTCGCCGGCGGGCGAAAGCAGCTCCGGTCGTTTGTCCATGGCAGTTCTCCGATTTCCGAAACACCGAACCCGCACTTTGCGGGTCCGGTGTCGCTTTTTTCTTATCCCTGCGATTCCGCCTGGTTGTTGACGGTCAGAATCGTCAGATTGTTGCGGCGGCGTTCGCTGTCGTTGCGCGCAAGATACAGCTTGCGGTTGACGTCGTGCGCAAAGAAGTAATAATTCGTATCCTCCGGGAACAGCGCGGCGGAAATGGCGTCGTCGCCCGGGTTGCAGATGGCGCCGACGGGCAGCCCGACGCAGCGGTAAGAGCTGTAAAGCTCGGTGTAACGCGAAAGGTCGGCGGCGTCCGTAATCTCGGCGGCAATATATTCGTTGATATACTCCGTCGTGGAGTCGCATTGCAGCGACGGATAGAGCCCGGCGTTGTCGAGCCGGTTGTGCAGAACGGACGACACGAGCGGCGACTGGTCCTCGCCGTACGCCTCCTTCTGGATGATGGAGGCGAGCGTAATGACGTCGTCAACCGTCATCCCGAGTTTTTCCGCCTGCTGGGCGTACTCCTCGGTCCAGCGCTTCTGGAAGTTATTCAAGAATTTGCGGATGACGCTCGAGGGATTTTCCCCGATATAGAACTCATAGGTGTCCGGGTACAGGTACCCTTCCAGCAGCCGGAAGCGGTCCGCCTTGCTGTCCATGGACTGAATGAAGCTGTACTCGCTGCTGAAATCCACCTCGCGCATCGTCTGGTACATGACGTCCGCCGAGCAGACCTCGTACTGCGCAAGCTTCTGCACAATCTGGTCGACCGTATACCCTTCGGGGAAGGTCAGCGTAACCGTTTCGCCGGAATTCGGCGCGACCTTGAAGGTGCTGAGCATTTTTTCAACGCCCATGGAAGCGGTCACATAATAGATGCCGGTCAGATAGTTGTCGTCGCGAAAGCGCATAATCGACGCAATCGCCTGGCAGAAAAAGCGGTGCTTGATAAGCCCGTTGTCCTTGAGAATCTTGAGTACCGTGCCGGTGTCCGCCTCCGCCGGGATGCTGACGGTCACAATCGTCTCGCTGTCGCGGTTGATGGCGAGCACGTCGTTGATGCAGCTGATGGTATACGTGGCAAGCACAATCGCAACCGCAAGGCAAATGCCCAACAGAATCCACGCCTTTTTGTTTTGCACAAAAAAGGCCTTCAGCTCCGCCTTGGTCGGGACGCGCAGGCGCTTTTTGGCAACCGCCCCGCCTTCGGGCACGGGCTGCTCCTGCTCCTGCGGCGGCGCGTCGTGCTTTTGGATAAGCTCCGGGAATTTGGAAAACGCGCCGGCCTGCACATTGCGCGCCACGCGGCGCGGCCGGCGGGACGCGGGGGAAAACTCGTCGTCCAGGCCGTCAATCTGCAGCTTGAAGTTTTCCTTGCTCAGCGGCGGCGCGGCCGGCTCAAGCGGCCGAATGGGCGCGTCGTCAATGCGCATATAGTCCGGATGGCTGCGGTCGGCGGGTACGTCCGAAGCCCCTTTGGAAGCCGCCGGGCGGCCGTGCGCCTCCCCGGACGCTGCGCGCCGGTCGGGCGCGGGCTTTTTCGGCGTGCGCGCGGCGGTCTCCTGCCGCTTTGCGGGGCGCGGGCCCTCCTGCCGTGCGGCGCTCCTGCGCGCAGGCGCGGACGGTTCCCGCGCCGGGGGCGGCGTCTCCTTTTTGTCACGTTCGGCGTATTCCGCCAAAAGCTCGTTATACGCGTCTTCGTCAAAGAAATTTCGCAAATCGTCGTCTCGACTGCGCATGGCGGTCAGCGCCTCCTTTCCATTCGGCCGTCAGGGCGACGGCTCCGTTTGCAGCGTGCGCTGCGGGGTCACAAGACACGCGACGCGGCGGTCAAAGCCGTCGTGCGGGACGTGCCGGGTCAAATCAAATGCATAGGCGAGCCCGACGGTTTCGCCGGGAAACTGCGCTAAAAAACGGTCATAGTAGCCTTTGCCGTATCCGACGCGGAAGCCGGCCGTGTCCCAGCAAAGGCCGGGAACCACGCACAGCGCGTCGGAAAACGCGGGGGAAGGCGCCGCTTTGGGCGGCTCCAAAATCCCGTAGGCGCCCGGCTGCAGCGCGGAAAGCGATTCGATGACATGGAACGACAGCTCCGGTCGTCCGGGCAGGCACCGCGGCACGGCGACGGTCTTGCCGCTTTGCAGGGCGGCGGTTATCAACGCACGCGTATCGACCTCTGTATCGGTCGACACATAGCAAAGCAGGGTTTTTGCTTCGGCATATTGCGGCAGCGTAAGGATGCGCTCGGCAACCGCGCAATCCATCGTCTGTTTCCGGTCGGGCGGCAAGGCGCGGCGCAGCGCCAGGTGCTCGGCGCGCAGGCGCGCCTTTTCGCTTTGGATATCCGTCACGGCGCCTGGATGGTCTCGCGCAGCTGCGCGGCGGCTTCTTCCCCGCAGAGCGCCGCCACGACGGCGAGCCCGAAATCGACCGCCGCGCCCATGCCCTTGGCGGTAATATACTGCCCGTCGCAAGTCACGAAATCACCCGTGACGCGCGCACCGGTCAGCTGCGCTTCAAAGCCGGGAAAGCAGGTCGCCCGCTTGCCGGACAGCAGGCCTTTTTTGCCCAGGATAAAGGGCGCGGCGCAAATGGCGCAAACCAGCTTCCCGTTTTGCGCGGCGAAGTCGACGGCAGCCTGCACGGCCGGCGACGCGTCCAGGTTGGAAGCGCCCGGCATCCCGCCGGGCAGCACGACCGCCTCCACGGTTTCGTCCAAAACGACCGCCTCCGGCAGAATATCCGCCGCAACAGCGATACCGTGGCTGCCCGTCACGACCTTACCCGTCACGCCGACGGTCTGTACCGAAAGTCCCGCGCGGCGCAGCAAATCGACCGGCGCGAGCGCCTCGACCTCTTCAAAGCCGTCTGCTAAAAACACATAAATCATGGTGATTGCCTCCGTTATCCGAACGTGATGCCCAAATAGGCGTCGCTTGGCAGTTTTGCTGTGCGGGCGCGGTCGCTGATGGGCAAATACAGCCCGGTTGTAACCGTCTCCCCCGCCCCAAAGCGCTTTGGAACCGGCATTTTGCAGGGTGTGCACAGCGTATAGGTTCCGGCGCCGAAAGCGGCGAGCGCGCCGCAAAGCACGGGCAGGGCCGCTTCTCCGGCTGCACAGAATTCCGCCGCCGTTGCCGCTTCACCGTCCGTTTCCGCGGTGAAAAAGCCGTTTTGCAAAACGTATGTCCGCGACCCGAACAGCGCGTCGTACCGCAGCGCCAGCCGCAGGGCGTCTTCGCCCCAGGCGATGTGCGGCACGCCGGACAGCGCCGCTTCCCGCGCGGCCAGGTAGGCAGCAGGCGCGGTGTCCTGCGCCGGCGCGATGGGCGCCGCCGTGCCGAGCGCCTTGCCGGGCACGGTATAAACGGTCTTTTGAAAGCCGTCAGAAAATCCGCGGGCGCGGTAAAAGGCGAACAGCTCCGGCGTTGCCGGGACCAGGAACAGCAAGTCCAGCTCCCGCTTGCGCGCGGTTTCTTTTGCAAAGCGCAAAAGCGCGGTCATAAGGCCCCTTCCCCGCGCGGCGCGGCGTGTGGCGGCGGCGAAAATATAGGCGGCCGAGAACGTCTGCGCGCCCCGGCGGTAAACCGTCGGAATCAGGTACAGCGCCGAAAGAAGGCGGCCGTGCTCGAAGGCGGCCAGCGTATTTTCCGGTGCAAAGCAGGCTGTAAAAAATGCGTCGATTGCCGGTTTTTCATCGCCGAACGCCTCTTCCCACAACGCGTAAAGCGCGGGGAGGTCGTCCGTTTGCGCGGTGCGCAGCAGCATCTGCCTCACCCCTTGTGAACCGCCGTATATTTCGGCAGCAGCAGCGCCGGGCAGTAGGATTCCTTCGCCTTGCGCAGCCCCTCGCTGCCCGCGTCCTCCTCCCGGTTGATGTACCGGTAAGCGGCGAGCGCATGGGCGGCGAACTCACGGTTAATGGCCGGATACGCGCCGCGCACGTCGGCGAACGCCTTTTCCACGTGCGTGCAAAATGCGGTCTCGTGCAGAGCCTCCCCAAAGGTATAGGCGACAACCCGCCCGTCGGCATACAGCACCCCGCCGGTAAAGTCCAATTCAAAGTAATGCTGAAACGCGCGGGAAATAGCAACGGCATCGTTGTCGATATCCTGCGGGTTTTTCTCGCGGTTGCGCGCCTCCCAGGCGTCGTTCATCGCAAGGCAGTCCGCCATGTTGCGCTCGGTCAGCGGCTCGTAGCGCCAGTCAAACGTCTTTTTGAAATACGCGATATGGTTGCGCTTGCCGTGGTAGCGCCGACCCGCCAGATGGATAAGGTCGTCGGTATTGTAAATATAATCGTAGTATTCGCGCGCCGGCGTATACGCAAACTGCCCGGGGTACAAATTTTCCAGCTCGCGGACCTTTTTCGGCGTCAGGCAGTACAGCGTCAGCGGACAGCCGTCCTCCTTTTCCATTTCCAAAAGCGCGTCGACCGCCTTTTTCTTGCTGCCCGTTCCGCAGGGGAACAGGTAGGCCGGACGCCCGACCGAATCCCGCGCGAAAAACATATCGCCCATACGCGCGATGGTGTTGCCGTATACGGTGCACCACATATAGAGGTTGCCAAAGCAATATTCGCACGCCAGCTCGCCGGACGCGCGCAGAATGGCGCTGACCCAGGGCTTGTCGGAAAGGCGCGGCGCTTGAAACTCCAACACAGACTTCACCCGATACCCAAAACTTTACAAACAACGGAAAACACACAATCGGAAATATGCGCAACCGGCAGCGGCGCGCCGTTTTCCGCGCACGGCACGACGGTCCAGCCGAGCTTTTCGGCGGCGTACAGGCCGGCCTCCCGGCAGGCGTGCAGATACGCGACGTTCGCCTCGTGCACGTCCTTTTTGCCCTCTTCCCCGTGATACCGCGCGGACAAAAGCGCCTGCGACACCCGGACGGGCATATCGAGAAAAATCACCGCGTCGGGCTTCGGCAGGCCGAGCTTGCCGTATTCGTAATCGGCCAGCCACGAAAGGTAGGCGTCCCATTCGCTTTTCGGCAGCTTCACGGTCTGGTGCACGGCGTTGGAGGTCGTATAGCGGTCGGCCAGGATAAGCTTGCCGGAAAGGTAATCCGCCCGCCAGTGGCGCACAAAGCTTGCGTACCGGTCCACCGCGTAAAAGGAGGACGCGGCGTACACGTTGACGTCCGACGGGTCCTTGCCGAACGCGCCGTCCAGGTACATACGCACAAGCGTGCTCGAGGGGTCGTCGTAGTCGGGCAGCTTAATCTGCCGCAGCGAAACGCCGCATTGCGTAAGCCGTTCGCGCAGCGCGGCGACCTGGGTGGACTTGCCGCTGCCGTCGAGCCCTTCCAATACAATCAGACTGTTGCGCATAGTGACGCGCTCCGTTTCCGAGAAAAATACATACAAGGGTAGTATAGCAAATTATTTCCTTTTTTACAATCGCAAAACTGAAATTCGACAACGAAAAACCGAACAATTCCGTTGCGGTTCGGTAAAAAATATGTTAAAATGAGCCAAAAGCCGAAAGGAGTCTTGCAAATGGCGGCTTACGACCAGCAGGCGCACGGCGTCTTTTTGATTGGCCTTTCCGACTGCGGGGAAAAGGTCACGGCGGCGGGCGGCCGCGTTTCCACACAGCCCGGCACGGCGCTCGGCATTTGGGAAAAAAGCCAGGACCCCGAAAAAAATGCCGGCCTCATTGACAAGGTCACGCGTTCGGGGCACAATTCCGTCGTGGAGCACACCTATTACAATCTGGCGTTCCAAAACGTTTCGGCGGTCGTCGAGCAGTTCGTCATTGAGTTCCGGCTCGCATCGTTCACGGTAAAATCGCGCCGGTACGTGGATTTCTCGGACGCGGGCTTTTATGTCCCGGGTTTTCATGACGCGGCGCTGTCGGAACGGTACCGCGCGCATATGGCGTCTTTTTTCAGGCTCTATGCGGAATTCACCGAGGCGGGCGTCCCGAAGGAGGACGCGCGGTTCCTGCTGCCCTACTGTCTTTTCAGCAACTTCTTTTGCAGCGTAAACGGCCGGGAGCTTCTGCATATGCTGCGCGCCATGCTTTACGGCCGCGGAAGCCGTTTTTCGGAAATCCGGGGGCTGGGCGAGATGCTGCTTGCGCAGGTGCGCGAACGCACGCCCGGCATTTTGCATGATTTCGAAGCGCGCAGCGCCGAAATGCGGCCGGACGTGCCGGACTTTTCCGCGCTGAAGCTTCCGAAGGCGGAAAGCGGCGGCGAGCCCGTCGCGCTTTTGCGCGGCACGCCGGACGCGGCGCAGCTTGTGACGCAGACCGCGCTCATCGAGGCGACCGGCTGTTCGACGGCGGCTGCCGCGGCCGCGGCGCAGGACGGGGAAACCGTCCGGGCGGTTCTGGAGGCGCTTGTGCATTCGAGCCGGCCGCGCGCGCTGGAAAGCGCCGTCTACACCCTGCGCTTCAACAGCGTTTCGCTGTCCGGCCTGACGCATTTCACGCGGCACCGGATGCAGTCCATTCAAATCTCGTCCCTGCTGCAAACCGACCGTGCGCGCCACATCCTGCCGCCGTCCGTCGCGCAGGACAAAGCGCTTTTGCAGCAATATACCGACGCGTTTGCGAAAATGCAGCGCGAGTATGAGGCGCTCAAAGCCGAAGGCGTGCCGGAGGAGACGCTCGTCTATTATCAGCTCAGCGGCAACACCGTCGACATCGTTACAACCATGAACGCGCGCGAGCTGCTGCTCTTTTTGCGCCTGCGCACCTGCACGCGCGCACAATGGGAAATCCGCGCCCACGCCATAGAAGCGCTGCGGCTCCTGCGGCAGGCGTCGCCCGAAATTTTCCGGTACTACGGGCCGAGTTGCTTTTTGGACCGCTGCCCGGAGGGGAAATTTTCCTGCGGGCGTATGCAGGAGATGCACGATATGTTTTCCGCGCTGTAAGCGGCAAAAGGAAAGGGAACGCCCCGGTATTTCGCAATACCGGGGCGTTTGTTTCATTAAAAGAGCCTACTCTATAGGAACAATTTACAGAACCGCCTTTTTCAGCCGCGTTCGCGCGCCGCCTCGGGGAACCCCCTGCGAGGGTTCCCCGCCGAAAAAACATCCCACCGGGATGTTTTTTCGCCCCTCCTGCGCTATAAAAAGTAAAGCATTTCGCGCCCTGCGGGACGCGACGAGGGCGCTGCCCCTCGACCCCGCCGCCTTTTGAAAAAGGCGGCCGAAAACTTTTTATTGTTTTCCTTGGCGGAATTCCTGTCCGTCTCGAACGCCCCGGTATTTCGCAATACCGGGGCGTTTGTTCGCTTTACCTGCGTTTTTTCCAAAGCGCGTACGCCGCGCCGCCGACAGCCGCGGCGGCAGCCGCCGCGCCGAGCTTTTTGAGCGTCGGCAAAACGGATTCGACGCTCGGCGGCGCGTAAGAATACAGCAGGTACTTCGCCTTGTTCTGAATATCCTTCGCCGTAAACAAATCGCGGTACAAAAGCGTGTAGGTCGTAAAATGCCGCGGGTCTGCTTCGGACAAATCGAAAATGCGCACGCCGCGGTTTAGGCGCGGACCGTAGACGTTGAAGCCGCACCCCTGCGTGTAGCCGAGCAGCATATTCCCGCGGCGGGACACAAAGCTGTTGTTGTGGTCGTGGCCGAAGAACATGGCGAGCGTGTCGCCCTTTTCCGAAAACGCCGCAAATTCCCCGCTGTTTTCGGCCGGCGTCGCGGGCGTTTCCAAAAGGAAGTCGCAGTTGCCCTTTTGCAGATACCGCTCGTCAATCGCATAGAACTTCCCGGCATGGTCGCGGAAGCCCGGCGCGTGCGGCTTATGGGACTTCGGGACCTCCTTAAGCACCTCCCACATTTCCGGCACGGGGATGTGCTGGAACAAAATGGAGGGCACATAGTCGCCGGCCTGTTCGCGCAGGCAGTCGCGCACCGACCGGTACCAGTCCAGCTGGCCGGGCGTCACGCTTGCGCATTTGCCGTCGAGCGTCGTAGACAGGGAATCCAGCAGATAGAGGTTAAAGACAATCCGTCCGCCGTCCTCGGAGCGGAGGTTGACGTACTGGTTGCAAAGACCGGCAAGCGACTCGTCCCCCGCCACGGACAGGCAGTTTTTGTGCGCCTGATACAGCGCGAGCTGCTTTTCCTTGGAAATGCCGAACGCCTGGTCGTCGTGGTTGCCGAACACGAATACAAACGGGATGCCGCGCGTCTCCAGCGGAGAAACCAGGTTTTGCACCGCTTTTTTAAAGTTTTCCTCGCGGTCGCCCACCAAGAAGCTCACGCCGTAGCCCTTGAACTGGTCGCCGGTAAAAACGACCAAATCCGGTCTCGCCCTGTCGAGCGCCGCCGCCAGGAATTGCAGCGTGTCGCGCGAGGTCGCCTGGGTATCCTGAATATCCGCCACCTGCATAATGCGGAATTTTCCGTCGTGAAAATACAGGTCTTCGGTCTTGCCTTTGGGAAATGCCATGTTTCGGGGTCCTTTCTTACGCGGCCTTATCCGCCTTCTGCTTTTTGCCGAACCGGCGCTCGCGCGCGGCGTCCACCTTTTGCCCGATATGCTTGTCAAACGGCGGGTACACGAACCGCGCAATGAGGAAGTAGGCAAGCACGGCGTACAAAACGCCCATCAGCGCGCCGAACAGCACGTCGGTCGGATAGTGGACCATCAGGTAATTGCGTGAAAACCCAATCAGCGCCGCAAGCAGGAGCGCGGGGACGCCGGCCTTCCACTTTTTGTTGAGCAGAATGGCAAAGGCGGCCGCAAAGGACGACGACGTGTGCCCCGACGGGAACGAAAAGCTTGAAGGCAGCCCGACGAGCAGCTCCGGCTTGCCGTCCGCCCCCTGCGGGAATACGGCGTAGAGCGCCTCGAACGGTTCAAAGTTGAACGGACGCGGCCGCGCAAAGACGTTTTTGAGGATGCCGTCGTTTAGGATGAGCATTAAAATCAGTGCAAACGCCATGGTGACGCCCGCTTTGCGGTACTTGGGCATAAATAAAAACAGCACCGCAATCACAATCCAGACCCAGCCGCCCTCGCCGAGCACCGTGATGATGGGCATGACCGCATCCAGGAACGCGCACCAGACGTGCTCCTGAATCCATTGGAACGCGGAGAAATCGAAGTTGGAAAACACGCTGAAATCCATATTGACCTCCTTTTGCACCCGAACCGGGCGCAGTATATGATGCGATATTTTACCATACCCCCGCGCGCTTTTCAAGGATTTTTGTGCAGTCTGTCGTTTTTTGTGCGCGGCGGGCCCCGAAAAAGGCGCGCGCAGGGCTTGAGCGCGAGCGCACGCATAAACGCGCCCCCGCGCCGCATATCGTGCAGTACGGGGGTGAGCGATTTGTTCGGCTTACGGCATAAAGCCGGGGATTTTTTACAGCTTTTGCAAAACGGGCAGCCGTTTGCGGCCGCCTATTTGCGGGGTGCGGCGGCGGGCGGGCGCATTTTGTTTTACCCGGCCGCAGACGCCGGCGTGCTCGTGGTTTGCAGCGTCCGCGGGCTGCCCGCAAACGGGCGGTACGCGCTTTGGCTGCAGCAAATCGGCCGGCCGCCCTGCGACGCGGGACTGCCCGTGCTGTTTGCCGGGCGGGACGGGAACGCCTGGTGCGCCGCCGTCACGGACGGCCTGAAGCCCGCCGCGCTTTTGGACGCGTGCATAACGCTCTGCGCCGAAGAAAAGCGCCCGGCGGCCTTGCCGGGCGCGAAGGGTACGCTTGCCGGCGGGACGGTCGTACGGACCCGGCTCCCGCGCGCTTACAGCTCCTTGCGGTATTTCAGCGGCGACATCCCGTACAGCTTTTTGAACGCCTTGGAAAACACAAGCGGGTCGCGGTAGCCGCAGGAATAGGAAATATCCTCAATGGAATAGCTCGTCGCGCGCAAAAGCTCGCACGCGCGCTCCAGCCGGAAGTTGCTCAGATATTTCTGCGGGGAAAGTCCCAGATGCTCCTGGAACAGCGTAAACAGATAGCTGCGGTTCAGCCCGACGTATTCGGACACATCGGAAACGTTGATGCCGTTGGAATAATTGTCGCGGATATAGGCGATGGCCTTTTTGATGTAATAATTCTGACGGCCGCTTTCCTCCGCCTTGCGGCCGCGGCCGGTGACCTCGCCGCACAAAACGGAAAAGAACCGGCAGAAAAGCCCCTGCAGGGCAAATTCATTTTCCAGCCCCGGGTGGTTGCATTTGAGCATCTCGGTCACAATCTGCTTGAGCGCGAACCCGTTGCGCACGCGGAATATCGGCTTTTTTGCCCCGAGCAGCTTCATTTCGCGCAGGTATTCGTCCGCCTGTTCGCCGTCAAAGCCGACCCACAGATACGTCCACGGGTCCTCCGTGTCCGCGCGCAGGCGCACGCGCACGCCGGGGCTTACAAGGAACGCCTCCCCGTGGGAAACCGGGTACTGGCGGTCCTCCAGCGTATAGGTCCCGCTGCCTGTCAGCACATAATACAGCGCATACCGGTCCCGGACGGCCGGGCCGACGTTTTGGCCGGCGTCACTTTCTTCATATCCGCAGTTGCAAAACCGGAAATCCCGAAATTTGACGCCGGCGGATTCAATTTGCCATACGTTTTCCAAAGACGGTTCCCTCATTTTCCCTGCAAATTGGCCAAACTGCTTTTGTGAAATAATAGTTTAGCATATTCTGAAAAAAATAGCAAGTTTTGCAAACCGGCGCACCAAAGCAAAAACGGGCGGTCAGCTGGCCGCCCGTTTTTTGGCTACGGTTATTAATCCTTGTTCTTTTTCTGCGATTTCTTCTGCGCTTTTTCGGCGGCGCGCTTCGCTTTAAGCTCGGCGGCGTACGCCTTTTCTTCCTGCTTTTTACGCTCCGCTTCCGCCGCCGCAAGCGCCATCGCCTCTTCGTGGCGGGCCTTTGCGTCGTCGTACATCGCGGCAATCTCCTCAAAGCGGCTGTAATTTTCCGCCTGGGTCAAAAGCTTTTTCGCATCGATATAGGGCTTCGCAGCGCGGGTGTACAGCGCGTTTTCGTCGCCGGCCTTTTTGATTTCGGCCTCCACGACGCGCTTGTCGGCCTTCGTGGCCTTGATTTCCGCCTTTAAGGACTCGACCTTTCTCGGGTTCTTTTCCTTTTTCGCGGCGTAGTACGCGCTGTACAGCGATTCTATCTTCGCGTTCAGCTCGTCCTCACGCGCAAACAGGCCGTCGAACACGGAAACGTCGAATTCCTGAATCCCGTTCGGGAACTTGCGCAGCGCGGTGCGGCGGGCAAAGGCGGCGTCGCGCGCACGCTGGATTTCGGCCTTGCGGTACGCCTTTTCCTTTTCGGTGCCCTTCGGCAGCGCCTTGGCGCGGGCAACGGCCTGCGGGTCATAGTTGTAGATGAAATCGTAGCCCATCTCAACCGCCTTGCGCGCTTCTTCAAGCTGCGCCTGCCCTTCGACCGTGTTGAAGCGGTTCATTTCGTCCATCACGATTTTGGAGGATTCAATCGTCCGGTTATATTCCACCGCGGCGAACCAGGCCTTTCGGGCGGCCTTCTTTTCCGCGCGGCTCTTGGCCTGCTTAATCCCCGCCTTGCTGACGCTCTTCGGCTCGGCGACGGAATAGGTCTCCGCCTCGCGGATGGTGTCAATCGCCTCTACGATGTCCTTATCCTGCAAAACGCCGTTGCCGTAGTCCTCGAACATCGCGCGGATTTTCAGGACCTTAATCATGCCGCTCTGCTTGGTTTCAGACAAATCGTAGAAGAAGTACGGAATCACGTTCATGAACGCGCCGACGACCGACAGCAGGATGAGGACAAGCATGATGTTGTCGAAAATCTCATCCACATACAGAACATTGTACATGTTCGTAAGGTCCAGTTCCGGTTTGTTCGCGTTTTTAATAATCTCCGGCAGGTTGGCCGCAAGCGTTTCCTCGTTGATGCCCATTTTGTTGTAGACAAACGGAATCACGCTGCTCGTCGCCATCGTGACAATCTGCCCGATAAGGCCCACCGTCGAGAACATACCGTCGATGCGCTCGCCGGTCACATACTGCTGGTAGTCGCGGATATCCGCGTCAATGGAGGGCGTCAGGATGTGCGCAAACGCGCCGACAACGCCGTTGGCCCACAGGCAGATAAGCACCACCCAAATCATGTGCGCCGGTTCCGCCGCAATGACGGGATACATGGCGGCAATAAAGATGATGTTTAAGAAGTTCGTAACGACCAGCACGCGCTTTTTGCCGTACCGGCGAATGGCGAAGGGCGCCGCAAGCATCCCCCAGAAGGACGCGTTGCCGTAAATCAGCCCGATGATGGTAAATTCCGGCGCGGTAGCCGCGTGCTTATATTCGTACAGCCAGTTGAGGATAACTGCGTAGGAGCTTTCCAAAAAGCCAATCCAGCCGGCGAGCGAGATAATCCAGAAATACTTGTTTTTGGCGACGGCGCGCAGCGCGTCGATGAATTTAATCTGGATAACGTGGGTTTTCGCCTGGACGATTTTTTCCTGCGTGTTGGCGTAGACGACAATCGACATCAGCAAGCCGACAATCGCCATGGGCGGGTACGCAATGCGGTACAGGCGCATATTCGTCAGGCTGCCGCCCGTGATTGCCTGGGCCAAGAGCGGCATAATCGCCGTTGCAATCGAGGGCGCGATGGAGTACACAATGGACTTGAACGCGCCGACGTCCGCACGCTCCTGCGTGTTCGGCGAAAGGACCTTAATCAGGTTCTCGTACGCTTCATAAAAGAACTGGTAGAAGAACTGGAAGCCGATGTTGAAAAACAGGATGATGGCAGCCTGCACAACCTGGCTTTCAATCTTTTCGTACGGCACCCAGACCATGCCGATGGCCAGGATTGCCGTCGGGATGCCCATGGAGATAAGGTACGGGCGGTATTTGCCCTTTTTGTTGCGGACATTGTCGATGATGTAGGCGCGAATCGCCGTGCACGGGAAGCCGGCGATAATCGCAATCACGTAAATGACATACATCAGCCGGGCGTCCAAACCGATGGCGCTGCCGATGATGAAGTTGTTTACCGACAAAAACAGCTGCTGGACAACATACATCAGGAAGTAAGCGCCGATGCCGCCAAAAGCATACGCGCTGATTTCCTTATACGGCATGTACTTGCCCAAGGGCGGCGTTTTCCAGTAAGTCGGGACCTTTTGTGCAAAGTCCTTGACTTTTGCAACGATTTCCATTCTGATAAGCCTCCTGCGGATTCAGTAACGTTCTGATTGTAACACCCCGGTTCGTTTTTTTCAACAGAAAAAAATCGGTTTCCCGTCTGTTTGCAGACAAAACGCAAAGAATCGTGAAAAGCAACAAAAAATCCTGTTAAAATTTTGTGAACTTGCCCCCTTGCTTTTTGTGAAAAAATGTGTACAGTGCCTGTTTTTCGCCTTTCAAAAAACAGATCGCCGCCTTCCGGCAGATAAAAATTCCCCGCGCACAAGCGCGGGGAAAACAGACCGATTTTTATAAAGGCATTTCCATGTCCCGGTGCGGGATGCGGCCGTCGGGATATTCCTCGCCGTAGGCCCGGAAGCCGAACTTCTCATAAAACGGCACGGCGTAGGACTGGGCGCTGACATAGGCGCGCCCAGCGCCCAGCGCCCTTGCGCGCGCAAGCAGCGCCTCTACTACGGCGGCGCCGAGGCGCCGCCCGCGGTACGGCTTTAAAACCGCGATGCGGCCGAGCTTTGCGGTCGTGCCGTCGAACAGGAGCCGGCCGGCCGCGACGGGCGTCTCGCCGTCGAAAATCGCAAGGTGGGGGCAGGTTTTGTCCGCCTCGTCAAACTCCTCTTCGGGCAGATACCCCTGCTCGTCTATAAACACCGTGCGGCGCACCGCCGCCGAGGGCGCATAGTCCTCGCCGCCCTCAAACCAGACGGTCGTCATTCCGCCTCTCCCCCGTCCACCGGCATTACCGCGAAACGGAATGCAATGGAATCGCGGAACGTAAAGCGGTAGCGTTCGAGTGCATCCGGCCCGCAGGCGTTCGAGCCCGCGCCGCGCATAAAGCCGTCCACCGATAGGAAGGTCGTGTGCTGGCTGCGCAGGTCCTCGCGGTGCTTCGCCTCGCACAAAAGCGCCTGGGTGTAGTCGTGTACGCTGAAGCTGAATTTCGGCAGACCCAGCACCGCGAGCCCGACGCCGTTTTTGTCGGTCAGCACAACGCGCTTCGTGCCGCCGTGGTTGCCGTTGTCCTGCGGCTTGAGGTAGTTTTCGTGCATCTCGCGCACCGTGCTGCGGTAAAGCCCGATTGGCGACTGCAAATTGAAGTCGCACATATTCTCATACGGCCCGCGCCCGTAATATTCGACCGCGCAGAACGCCGCGGGCAATTCGACCGTCACGCCGAAGCGCGGCAGGTCCTTGCCGCCGAACGCGGTGCGCTTCAGCTTTGCCGAAACGGCAAGGACCGCGCCCGGGTAAACGGAATAGGTCATTTCGCAGGTGTACCACGGCAGCTTGCCGCAGACGAGCTTGTATTTCGCCTGTACCTGCACGCAGTCGCCCGCTTCCTTCGCATCCATGGCGACGAACACCGGTTTTACAAGCGGCAGCTTTTTGCGGTTCCACTTGGGTGTCCAGGCATAGGCGTCGTTGTCGATGGGCGCGCGGTAGATGTTCGGCACAAAGCCGCACACGCCGCCCGCGGGCGTCGTGTTGATGCGTTCGGTCCCGTTTGCAAAAAGGCTCTCGAGCGCGCCGGTCTCGCGGCTGAACACCACGCGGAAGCCCTCGCCCGTCACAACGCAGCGCGCCTTGTCCTTTTCCAGCGAAACGGGGGCGCTTTTCCCGGCGGGCAGCGCGTTCGGCACGTCGTTTAAGACGAACTGCTCGTGCGCCACTTCCTCGCCGCTTTCCCGGTCGACATAGGTCATGTTGAGCAGCACATCCGCGTCCCTGCGCACCGTGTCGACAGGGAATTCCAGCTTCTGCTCGCCGAGAGGCGGGACATTCGTCCGCACCGTCCCGCCGCTTGCCGGGACGCCGTTTTCCAAAAGCTCCCAGCGAACGTCGATATAGTCCGAAGCGCGGAACCGGTTGGTGTTTTGGAACACGTAGGTCTTTTCATCCGCCTGCCGCGCGCGCAGGGGGCGGTAAACCTCTTTCATCTCCCGCGCGCCGGTGTGCGGCGTGCGGTCGGGGTAAAACAGGCCGTCCACGCAGAAGTTGCCGTCGTGCAGCGTTTCGCCGTGGTCGCCGCCGTAGGTGTATTCGTTTTTATATTTCGGGTCGTTTGCCTCGTGGTGCACGGCATGGTCGCACCACTCCCAGATGCAGCCGCCCATGAGCTTGTCGCTCGAATAAAACGTCTGCCAGTAATCCTCCAGGCTGCCGGGGCCGACGCCCATAGCGTGGGCGTATTCGCACAGGAAAAACGGCTTGCCGTTGTATTCGCTGCCGCGCACGCCGTCGCGGGTCTTTTCCACATGGGCGATGTCCGTATACATTTCGGAAATGACGTCGTAGCCCTTGCGCTTGGTGCGGATGACGCCCTCATAATGCACCGGGATTTCGGGGCAGACCTCCTTCAAATACCGATAGCAGGCGTCCTGGTTCGCGTAGCCGCCGGACTCGTTGCCCAAAGACCACATTGTGACGCACGGGTGGTTGCGGTCGCGCAGGTACATCCGCTGCACGCGGTCGAGGTAGCGCGGCTCCCACGCGGGGTCGTGGCTTATCAGGTTCGGCTTATAGAGCTTGTGCGGGCCCACCGAGCCCGTGCCGTGCGTTTCGATGTCCGCCTCGTCCACCACATAAAAGCCCATCTCGTCGGCCAGGGACAGCAGCATCGGGTCGGGCGGATAGTGCGAGGTGCGGATGGCGTTGACGTTGTACTGCTTCATCAAGCGCAGGTCTTTTTCGATGTCCGCCGCCGTCATGACATAGCCCGTAACCGGGTTGCTGTCGTGGTGGTTGACGCCCTTGAACTTGATATGTACGCCGTTGAACTTGAACACGTCGCCGTCTATGGCGACGGTTTTAAAGCCCGTCTTGCTGCGCACGACACAGAGCGTCTGCCCGTCCTTTTTGAGCGTCAGGAGAAGCGTGTAGGTCTTCGGCAGCTCCGCGCTCCACGCCTGCACGCACAGCGCGGCAAAGTCGAACTGCATCTTGGGGAATACGGGCTTTTCCTCCTTGGCGAGCGCCTCGTCCCCGTCTAAAAGCTCGGCCTCCAGCGTGCAGCCCGCCGCCGCGCCGGCAATTTCCGCCGACACGCGCAGGTCGTATTTGCCGTCCGCCGCCGCCTTCGTCCTGACTTCGAAATCGTTCAGGAAGGTTTCGTCGAGCTCGTAAAGCAGCACGTCGCGGAAAATACCGGTTTCGCGGAACATATCCTGGCACTCGAGATACGTCCCCGTGCACCAGCGGTGCACGACGCAAAGCAGCTCGTTCTCCCCTTCGCGCACATAGGGGTTCAAATCGAACTCCGCGGTGTTGTGCGCGCACTCGGTATAGCCGACGGTCTGGCCGTTGAGATAGACGTCTAAGCACGGCGCCACGCCCAAAAAGCTCAGGATATAGGTTTTGGAAAGGTCCTCGACCGAAAAGGTCGTGCGGTACACGCCCACCGCCATCTCCTCGGGCAGCTCCGGCGGCATTAAGTGGAATTCGTACCGGGAATTGAGGTAGACCGGCTCGCGGTAGCCCGTGCGCTGCCAGGTCGAGGGCACCTGCACGCGGTCGAACTGCACGCGCTCGGTGTCAAAATCCTTCGGCACAAGCGCGGTCTTGTCGTAATACTTAAAGTCCCATTCCCCGGAAAGCACGCGCACCATGTCGCTGCGGTAGCGCTCGGTCAGGCAGGTCTCGCGGCACAGCGCGGCCCGGTCGCGGTACGGGATGAAGTACGCGCGCGCCGGGCGTTTGCCCGCCTCGAGCACGTCAAAACGGCGGTAATTCTCTTTGTTGAGCGTGTATTGCATACGCGGTTCCCCTTTACACGGCAAGATATGCCAAGCTGTCCCCATGGTAGCATATTTCCGGGCTTTTGGCAATTGCCTTTGCAAAAAAAGGCAAAGAAAAACCGCCCCAAAATGAGGGGCGGTAGGCTTTAGCCGGTTTCCTCTGCCAGCACGCGCCAGGCCGAAACCAGCTTCTCGAAGCTCCACGCGGCGTTTGCGGGGCTTGTAGAGGGCAGGTACTGCGCGGGCAGCCGCGTTTTTGGCAGCTGGTGCCGTTCGTAAAGAGCGTACGCCGTTTTCCCGTTCGTAAACACGCGGGAAATGGGCGCGGCAAGAAAAATCGGCGACAGGTCGTTGGGCGCCGCGCCGCCAATGCTCGCGTCCGAGGACCCCTCGACCGTACACGACCCGACCACGTCCCACAGCGCCAGGTGATGCGCCAGAACAAGCGCACGCTTTTCCGCGATTGTCTGCGGCGCCGACTCCGAAAACACCGCGGCAAGCACGCGCCAGAAGCGGTTTTGCGGATGGCCGTAGAAAAACTGCTGTTCGCGCGATTTGACCGACGGGAAGCTGCCCAGAATCAGCGTCCGGCTGTTTTCGTCAAACAGCGCGGGGAACGGGTGATAAAGCCGTTCCCCGCTTTTTGCCATGCTCATGCGAACACAAAGGTCGTCACGGACTGCGCCGGGACCTCGCCCGTATACGCGCCGTCCGCCGCCGTTAAGAGCGCGCCGGCCTTTTCCAGGTCGCGCGCCGCGTCCGTCACGTACGCCTCCACGCCGGAAAACGACGCCTTGCTTCCGAAATCCAGCGTGCAGGGCTGCGCTTTGTCGGTCGCGTTGACCACGACGACCGTCGCCGTTTCCCCATCCCGGAAGGCGACGGCGGACAGCGGGCTGTCTTTTGCGAGCTTGGTTTCCACCCGCACCGCGCCCGGCTTTACAAAGCGGGAAAAATTCCCCAGCGCCCAAAGCCGCTTGGTCGTCTCGTAGGTGTGCGCGTCCCGGTCGACGTAAATGAGCCCGTCGCGGTAATCGTAAGCCGAAACGGCAATCCAGTAGCTCCAGCTCGCCGCGTCCAAAATGGTCAGGTCCTCAATCACGGTATTGGCGAGCACCAGGGCGGAATCCATGGTGACGTCCCTGCCGTTGACCATTTCCGTCCATTCGGTGCAGCGCACGGTCATGTCCGGGTGATGCCAGCGCAGGTACCGCGCGGTCTTTTCCTTGTCCTCCGCCGTCCCCCAGTAGGAATGGGTGTCGAGCGTCCGGAACACCGGCGACAGCGTATCGTCGTCGGCAATGGCCTCCACGTACCGCTTGAGCGTGTCGCCGTACGGCTGGCCGGATTCGAACATGGCGAGCTCCACGCTGTCCGTCAGATTGCGCGCCTGCAGCTCAGCCAAAAAGACCTTATAGAGCGCGACGACCTCTTCGGGCTCGTAATGGCAGCCCTCCTGCCCGCCCTGCCAGGTCCACTGCGGCTCGTTAATCGGCGAAACGGACGTCACGGGAACGCCCGCCGCGCGGAAATGCTCGACCGCGTCCAACGCGTAATCGGCAAAATTCTGGTACTGCGACGCGTCCAGGTTCGGCAGCGAATAGAAATGGTCCGTACCGTTTTCATCGGTATAATCGAGGCGCGCCGGGTCGGGGTCGCAATGGGTCTTGCCGTTTATCGTCATCGTGTCCGGCGCGGAATTGGAAAAGAATACGACCTCCCCGACGCCGAGCGACGCGGCCTTTTCCATGCACCAGACCGCGGCGGCGTCCAGCGTGTAATCCACCGTGCCGTCCGCCGTCAAAAAGCTCTGCGTTTTGCGCCAGGGGTCCGAGTAATAGGAGGTGTCCGCCTCCCCCTTGCTGCCCGCGCCGAGGTTGTAGCGGTAAATGTCCAGGTCAATGCCCGCGTCGCCGTACAAAAGCGTTAAAATCTCGTCGCGCACGGTCTCGCCGCTCTGCCCGGGCTCCGTCCAGGCGCCGACGTCCTGCGCCCACCACGCGGCGCTCGCGCCGAAGCCCTCCATGGTCTGACAATCTTTTTGCAGCTTTACGGAAATCGTGTCCGTGCCGGCCGGGCCGCAGGATGCAAGCATGGAAACCAGCCCTCCTATTACGCAAAATCCCGCAATCCATCTTTGAAATCGCATACGGTCCTCCCCGTCAAAAAAAGGGCGAAAGACACGCTTCCGCCCGAGTATCTTTATTTTGTGCCGAAAATACGGTCGCCCGCGTCGCCGAGACCCGGGATGATGTAGCAATGGTCGTCGAGCCGTTCGTCGAGCGCGGCGCAGTAGACATCCACGTCCGGGTGCGCGGACGTGAGCGCCTCGAGCCCCTCGGGCGCGGCGATGATGCCCATGAATTTAATGGACTTCGGATGATAGGTCTTAATCTGGTTGATGGCGTCCACCGCGGACCCGCCGGTCGCAAGCATCGGGTCGAGCACGATGACCTCGCGCTGCGAGATGTCCGACGGCAGCTTGCAGTAATAGGGAACGGGCTTCGCCGTTTCGGGGTCGCGGTACATACCGATGTGGCCGACCTTTGCGGAGGGCACCAGCTCCAGCACGCCGCCGAGCATCCCCATGCCGGCGCGCAGAATCGGCACGAACGCGAGCGTCTTGCCCGAGATGACCTTGGTCTTCGCCATGGACATGGGCGTTTCGATTTCAACCTCCTGCAGCGGCAGGTCGCGCGTCGCCTCGTAGCACATGAGCATGGAAATTTCCTGCACCAGCGCGCGGAATTCCTTGGACCCCGTGTTTTTGTCGCGCAAAAGCGTGAGCTTGTGTTGAATCAACGGATGATTGGTGATGGTGACCTTTCCCATAAAGCGCCTCCGTATGTTGAATTGTACCAAACAGCATTATAGCCCCTGCAAGGAAAAATTACAAGGTTTTTCGCCGCAAATCGGGCAAAAATTACGCGTTTAAATCCTCGCCGTTTTCTATGGCGGCAATCTGGTCGATACGGCGCTGGTGACGGCCGCCCTCAAAATCCGTATGCAAAAACACGTCGACGAGCTCCGTCGCAAGGCCGGGGCCTATGACCCGCCCGCCGAGGCACAGCACGTTCGCGTCGTTGTGCAGGCGCGTATATTTTGCGCCGAAATAATCCGAGCAGCACGCGGCGCGCACGCCGCGGACCTTGTTGGCCGCCATGGAAATACCAATCCCCGTGCCGCAGCAGAGGATGGCGCGGCTGTCCCGGTCGGCATCCGCAAGCATCGCGCGGCAGGTCCTTTGCGCAATGGGCGCGTAGTCGACGGACGCGGTCGAATCCGTCCCGCAGTCCACAAAGGGAATCTCCTGTTCGGCAAGATAGGCCTTGATTTCTTCCTTTAACGCATAGCCGCCGTGGTCGGCGCCGAGATAAATCATACCGTTTGCTCCTTTTGTTTGGTTTTTTTCTGCAGCTCCCGCTCTGCCTGCGGCAGGCGGAGGTAAACGGGCATAAGCTTGCCTGCCGGCACGGGCGTTTCGCCGCGCGCAAGCTTTTCTTCGGCAAGCAGCGCCGCAAAGGCGGCGCGCGGGTACCGCTCTGCAGGCGCGGCGCACAAAAGCCGGCTCCCAAAAGCGGGAGAAAGCGCCTCGAACACGAGCGCCGCGCCGTCGCCGGTCAGGCGGATGGGGCCTTCGACCGACTGCAGCTGTTCGCCGAGCGTGTCAATGGTCAGCGCTTCGTCCGGCGTCAGCCGCTCCCCCGCCCGGAAGCGGGCGGTATAGACCTGGCGGCAGCGCGCGTCCATAACGGCGCAGACGGTTTCCGCCGTCCGGTCCGCAAACGGATACGCCGCCGTTTCCAGCGCGGAAACCGGGAAGCAGGGCTTGTCCGCCGCGTCGGCAAGGCCCTTGAGCGCCGCCACGCCGATGCGCACGCCCGTAAACGAGCCGGGCCCCGCGCAGACGGCAAACACGTCCGCGTCGGCAAGGGAAAAGCCGCCGGTTTTAAGAAGCGCCTCGACCATCGGCAGCAGCGTGCGGCTGTGCTTCTGGCCCGAGGCGAGGTAAAATTCCCCGGCCACGCGCCGCCCGTCCGCAAACGCCGCGCTCGCCTGCGCGCCGGAGCACTCCAAAGCAAAAATTTTCAAAGCTCTATCCCCTCCACCGTCACAACCCGCTCGTCCTCCGCGTTCCCCTGCCGCAGCGTCACGCACACGGCGTCCGCCGGCAGCGCGTTTTCGATGTTTTCGCTCCACTCGACGCACAGCACGCTGCCCGCGTCCAGATATTCAAAAAAGCCGGTGGACAGCAAGTCCTCCCAGGTCTGTACGCGGTACATATCGAAATGGCAAAGCGCGTCGTCGCCGTATACGTTGACAATGGCAAAGGTCGGGCTGCAAACGGCGTCGCAAAGGCCCATTCCCGCCGCGACGCCCGTGACGAACACGGTCTTGCCCATGCCCATGCCCCCGAACAGCGCCACGACCCGGCCGCCCGTGCGCCCGCGCAGCGCCGCGCCGAGCCTTTCCCCGAGCGCGCGCGTCCCGGACGCGCCTTTCGTTACAAACGTCTGCATGGTATCACCACGAACCAGTATACCATGCAAAATCGCACGCGTAAATACTTTTTTCCTTGAAAAAGGACGGGCGGCATACTATAATACGAATAGGAACGATTCCCCGCAAAAAGGAGCCGCCATGAAAAAGCGTCTGGACGCCGTGCGTCTGTTTTTCCGCGAAACCGATAAGCTTTTGTTCTTCTCGTGCATCGCCGCGTCGCTGTTCGGGCTTGTGATGGTGTTCAGCGCCACGCGCAGCGACCGCGCCGAGGGTGAGCTTTTCTCGCGTGATTTTCTAATCATGGCCATCGCCGTCGTTTTGGGCGTTGCGATGTGCCTGGCCATTTCCTATTTCAACTACGAGGTTTTTACCCGGTACTGGCTGATTATCGGCGGCGTGTGCATTCTGGCGCTTTTGCTGCTGTTCCCGTTCGGCTCGGGGCCGGAATCGCGCCCGGACGCGCGCACCTGGCTGCGGTTCGGGGATTTGTTCAGCATCCAGCCCTCGGAATTTGTAAAGATAGGCTTTATCGTCACCTTCAGCGTCCATCTGGAGCGCCTGCGGGACAAGCTCAACCGGTTCTGGAGCGTCGCGCAGCTGGGTCTGCACGCGCTGGTGCCCACCGCGCTGGTGCTTTTGACCGGCGACATGGGCTCGGCGCTGATTTTCCTGGTGATGGCGGTCATCATGCTGTTCATCGGCGGCGTGCACTGGGGGTATTTTTTAGGCGGATTCGCGCTTTTGTGCGCGGCGGCGCCGCTGGTGTGGACGTTCGTCTTTTCCTCCATCCAGAAAAACCGCTTTCTGGCGCTGCTCTATCCGGAGCTGTACCCGAGCATCATCTACCAGCAGCAAAACGGCATCAACGCCATCGGCTCGGGCGGCGTCACCGGGCAGGGCCTTTTTCAGGGCGCCTACACGCAGGCCGGGCTTGTGCCGGAAAACCAGAACGACTTTATTTTCACCGCGATAGGAGAGGAGCTGGGCTTCGCCGGGTGCCTGGCGGCGCTGGCGCTTTTGTGCCTGATTTCCGTGCGGCTCATCCTCATCGGCCGCAAATCGCGCGAGCGTTCGACCAACCTCATCTGCGCGGGGGTCGCGTCGATGATTATCTCCCAGACCGTTGTCAACGTCGGGATGTGCCTGATGCTGATGCCCGTTATCGGCATCACCCTCCCCTTTTTCTCGGCGGGCGGGTCCTCGAACCTCGGCGTATACCTCGGCATCGGCCTTGCCTTGAGCATTTACCGGCACAACTGCGACCAGGGCGCGGTCAATGTGCGCGTGTATGATTCGTTAAAAGATGCAACCTGACCCGGCAACGAAAGGAGCGGTGTTCCCTTGGACTTTTTCGTTTCCCAATTTGAGTACCTGTCCCGCTATGTGCTGACCGGCATCGCCTTTCTGCTGCTTCTGCGGTGCGTGTTTTCGCTGTTTCGCCTGCGGCCGCGCCGCGAGGTCATGGCCACGCTCGTCAACTTAGCGGACGACAGCGAGATTGAGATTGCCAACTGGGAGACCTCCATAGGCCGCAGCCGCTCGTGCGACATCGCGCTGCGCCAATACGGTACGGTCTCGCGCTTCCACGCGGTGCTGGCGCTGCGCAAGGAGGGCTGGTTCATTTTCGATACCGAATCGAAAACCGGCGTCTACGTCAACGGCGAGCAGATTCGCCGCGCCCGGCAGATTACGGACGGCGACACCGTTGCGTTCGGCAACGTCGTCATGCGCTTCCAAAGCAACGGCTACGGCGAGCAGCAGACGGACGAGCGCGGCGACGTGCAGGACTTCACCAACGCCGCGCGGCTTGTCAATATGGCGGACAACAGCGCATTTTACCTCAAGGGCAGCTGCCTTATCGGCCGTGACCGGCACTGCAACATCTGCCTGCCCATGCGCGACGTCTCCGGCGAGCACGCCGAGGTATACCTCTCGCGCGACGGCTGGATGGTCGCCGACCTGCAGTCCGAAAACGGGACCTACTTAAACGGCGAGCTGGTCTTCGGCGCGTACCCGCTGTACGACGGCGATATCGTTTCCGTCGGCGCATACAGCTTTATGTTCCGGGAATAAGGAGGGCGGCGTATGGCAGCAAAAACCAAGAAAAAAAAGCAGGCGCGCGCGCGCCGTTACCGCAAGCCCGTCAGCTGGCCGCTGTGGCTGCTGTTTATGACGCTGTTCCAGCTTTCGTGTATGCTGCAGATTTACATCAACGGCACGCAGGAAAGCATGGTTACGCTGTTTACGGTCTACGGCGTGTATATCGCCGCGGAATGGATTTACTTTTTTGTGTTCGGCGTCGTGCTGCGCCGCAAAAGCTTTGAAATTGAGCTGATAGCGTTCTTTTTAACGGGGCTCGGGCTGACGCTGACGACGAGCGTGTACCCCGACCGTGCGTTTACGCAGCTTGCGGCGGTGCTGATGGGAATCGTCGTTTTCATCGTCATGCTGTGGATTTTGGGCGACACGAAGCGCGTTATCCGCCTGCGTATGCCGGTGGCCGTCCTGGCCATCGCGGCGCTGGGCGTCACGCTGCTTATCGGCGATGAAATCAACGGCGCGAAAAACTGGATAATCCTCGGCGACGGCGTTCTTTCCATCCAGCCCTCCGAAATCGTCAAGGTCGCCTTCGTCTTTGTCGGCGCGGCGACGCTCGAGCACCTGCAGTCCACGCGCAGCCTGACGAAATACATCCTGTTTGCCGGCGCCTGCATCGGGATGCTGTTTTTGATGAAGGATTTCGGTACGGCGCTTATCTTCTTTTTCACCTTTATCGTCATCGCCTTCCTGCGCTCGGGCGACATCAAAACCATTTTCCTGGTCTGCACGGCGGCGCTTTTGGGCGGACTCGGCATTCTCACCTTCCGCCCGTATGTGGCGAACCGTTTTCAGACCTACCGCCACGTCTGGGAGTATGCGCAGACCGGCGGCTATCAGCAGGTGCGCCTGCTGATTTACTCGGTCAGCGGCGGGCTGTTCGGCCTTGGCATCGGCAACGGCCGGCTGCGCTCCGTTTATGCGGCGACGGAGGACCTCGCCTTCGGCATGGTCTGCGAGGAATTCGGCATCATCATCGCCTTTGCGGTGCTTTTGACCTTTGTGGCGCTGGTCGTCTACTCCATCCGCTATGCGGCGGCGGCGCGTTCGGCGTTTTACTCCATTGCGGCGCTGGCGGCCTCGTCGCTGCTGCTCTTTCAGGCGGCGCTGCACGTGTTCGGCGTAACGGACCTGCTGCCGTGGACGGGCGTCACCCTGCCCTTTATCAGCCGCGGCGGCAGCAGTATGCTGTGCTGCTGGGGGCTTGCGGCCTTCATCAAGGCGATTGACGTGCGCACCTACCGCCGCTACGACAAAATTGCGCGGAACTGACCCGGGAAAGGAGACGGCCGTATGAAAACACTATCCCGCAGAGCCTGGGTCCTGTATGTGCTCGCCGCCCTGTTTCTGGCGGGCCTGGGCGTCCTGTTTTACACCTTCTGGTCCAACGCGGACGACTGGGCGATGCGCCACGCGAACCGGCACCTGTACGCCGGCGACACGCTGACCGCCGCCGGCTCCATCACCGACGAGACCGGCGCCGTGCTGGCCGAAACCGTAGACGGCGAGCGGCAGTACAACGACGACCGCGACATCCGCACGGCGACGCTGCACGTGGTCGGCGATTCCGAAGGCTATATCGCGACCGGCGTGCAGACCGCCTACCAGGAGGAGCTGACCGGCTACAATTTTGTCGACGGCGTCTACGACGTCAAGCGCTACGGCAAGGGCAACGATTTGCAGCTTTCGGTCAACGCCGGGCTTTGCGTAGAGGCCTACGACGCGCTCGGCAAAAACAAGGGCACCGTCGGCGTTTTCAACTACAAAACCGGCAAGCTTGTCTGCGTCGCCTCAAAGCCGGCCTTTGACATCGCGAACAAGCCCGCCGAAAACATCAACAACGACAAGACCGGCGCGTATGAGGGCGTATATCTCAACCGCTTCTTCTCCGGTCTCTACACGCCCGGCTCCACCTTCAAAATCATCACGGCGGCGTCCGCGCTCGACAATATTGCGGACATCGAGGACCAGTCCTTCCGCTGCCGCGGCAGCTACGGAATTGACGGCGGCTCGGTCAAGTGCCTGAGCACGCACGGCACCATCGGCTTTGAGCGCGCGCTCAACGTTTCCTGCAACAGCGCGTTTGCGCAAATCGCCCTGCAGGTCGGCGCAGAAAAGCTGACGGCGACAACCACGGCGCTCGGCTTTAACCAGCGCTTTATGCTCGGCAATATCCGTCTCGCGCAAAGCCGCTTCGACGTAAGCGGCGCTTCACAGCTCGACCTCGGCTGGGCGGGCGTCGGGCAGTATACCACGCTCGTCAACCCCTGCCATATGCTGATGATTGTCGGCGCCATCGCCAACGGCGGGCAGGCGGTCATGCCGTATCTTGTCGAACGCATCACCACGCAGGACGGCGCCGTCGTGCAGGAGGCAGAAACAGAAACCGGCGCGCAGATGTTCTCCGAAGCGACCGCCGCGCGGCTGCAGGAGCTGCTGCGCTCCAACGTGGAAAATTATTACGGCGACCGGCGCTTTCGGGGTCTTGAAATGTGCGGGAAAACCGGCACGGCGGAGGTCAGCTCCGAGGAGGGCGGCGACGACCCGCACGCCTGGTTCGTCGGGTACTCCCAGCGCGAGGACCTCCCCTACGCCATTGTCGTGGTCGTGGAAAACGGCGGCGGCGGCAGCTCGGTCGCCATTCCCGTCGCCAATCAGGTTATGCAGGCCGTGGACGATTTGTACGGGAAATAAGCGGCCAAACGGCGAAAGGCCTGCGTCGCCCTAAATTTTTTGCGAAAAACCGGGATTTCCCTCTTTTCTTTTTCTTCAAAATGTGCTATTTTATCACTAAAGATGTGCTGTTTCATCACAACTTTGGAGGTCGTTGCACATGAGAATTGAAGCGGAATTTACAAAACAGATGGAGGCGCACCGCAAGGCGCTCGGCCTGACCATTGAGCAGATTGCGGAGCGCGCGGACATTTCCGACCGGCAGTACCGGTATTATCTGAGCGGCTCGGCGCAGCCGATGATTGGCACCGCCATGCGGCTGTCCGCCGCGCTTGCGGTGGACATGAACGCCATACGCGACTTGCAGCGGCCGGACGCGTTCGGCTGTTACCCGAAGGACCCGGACGAGGACGCGTAGCGCCGCGCGGGCGATTTTCAGAAGACTTTTGCAGCCGGAAAAGCGGCGGGGAGGAACAGAATGCAGATTTTAATAATCGACGGGCACGGCGGACAGCTTGGCGCGCAGCTGGTCAAGGCGGTTTCGGCGCAGTTCCCGAAGGCAGGGCTGACGGCGGTCGGCACCAACGCCGTCGCGACGGCCGCGATGCTGAAAGCCGGCGCGGAAACCGCCGCAACCGGTGAAAACCCCGTGCTGGTCGCCTGCCGGCGTGCAGACGTCATTTTAGGCCCGATTGGAATTGTCATTGCAGACGCTTTGCAGGGCGAGGTCACGCCGCGCATGGCGGCAGCGGTCGGGCAGGCGGATGCGGTGCGCATTTTGCTGCCGATGAACCGGTGCGGCAATCTGGTTGCGGGCGTGCAGGACGTCAGCACAAAGGCGCTGATTGAGGACGCGGTTTTAAAGCTGCGGGACGTCCTCGCCGGGCAGGGTTGACACCGGGCCTTCCCCGTGCTACAATGGCGGTGCTGTCCTGCAGGGCAGCGCGGAAGGCTGCAGCCTCCCACCGGCACACAACTCCCCCACCAAACGCATGAAATACGCAGGAAGCGTCCATGCCGCAGAAGCGGCGTCGGCGCTTTTTTTATCGGAAAGGAAGCCGAACCGCCTATGAAAGTCCAAACCAAGCTGCACAAGCTCATTCTGACGGCGCTGTTTTTGGCGCTCGCGCTCGTCCTGCCGTTTTTAACCGGACAAATCCCGGAGATTGGCTCCATGCTCTGCCCGCTGCACATCCCGGTGCTGCTGTGCGGATTTGTGTGCGGCTGGCCCTGGGGGCTTGCGGTCGGCTTTGTCGCGCCGCTGTTCCGCTCGCTTTTGCTCGGTATGCCGCCGGTCTTCCCGACCGCCGTGTGCATGGCGTTCGAGCTCGCCGCCTACGGCGCCGTCGCGGGGCTGATGTACAGGCTCCTGCCGCGCAAAAAGCCCTTCATCTACTGCGCGCTGCTGCTCGCGATGCTTATCGGCCGCCTTGTCTGGGGACTTGCCATGGCGGTCTGCATGGGTCTTTCGGGCAGCACGTTTACGCTGTCGGCATTCGCGGCGGGCGCCGTCCTCAACGCCGTGCCCGGCATCCTTTTGCAGCTCGCGCTCATTCCCCTTTTGGTCATGCTGTTTGAAAAAACCAGGTACCTGCGGCCGCAGGCGTAAGGAGGCCTTTCTACGCGCGAAAAAATCCCGGAAAACCTGCTGCGGCACGTTCGGACGCACCCGCTTTTGACCGCACAGGACGTATACAAGTTCCTGTACCAAAGCGCGTTCGGCTGCGCGCACCTTGCGCCCGCAAAGCAAGAAGCGCAGGCAGAGCTCCAAGCCGAATATGCACGATTAAAGCCCGCCGAAACGGCCGTTGAGCCGCTCGACGGGCCGTTTGCGCGCGTCCCCTTAGGCCTTTTGCGCGAGGGCCTGGACGCCGGTACGCTCGCCGGACTCTTTTGCGCCTCTGCCGAGGCTGCGCCGACAGACAAAGCGGCGTTCCGCGCGCTGCTGGCGGCGGCGCTGCGGCAGGCAAAGCAGGGCGCGCTCCCCTTCCCGGCCGGCGCGCTTTCGGAAGCCTTCCAATCGCTTGCCGCGCAGGGCTTCCCCGCCGTGCGCCACTCCGCCGCTTACCGTGCGGCCTACCGCCCCGCCTACCGCGTTATCGCACAGCGCTTCCTGCCTTTTCTGCCGCTTCTTGCGCGCATCGACACGCTGCTGAAAGACGGTCCCGTCCTCGTCGCCGTTGACGGCGGCAGCGCGAGCGGCAAAACGGAGCTCGGGGCGATGCTCTGCGCGCTGTACGGCTGCACGGTTCTGCACATGGACGATTTTTTCCTGCGGCCGCAGCAGCGCACGCCCGAACGGTATGCAGAACCCGGCGGCAACGTGGACCGCGAGCGGTTTTTAGAGGAGGTCCTCCGGCCGCTTAAGGCGCGAAAGCCCATCGCCTACCGGCGGTTTTCCTGTCAAACCATGACGCTGCAGCCGGCGCAGACCCTTTTGCCGGACCGGCTGACCGTTGTGGAGGGCACCTATGCGCTGCACCCGGACCTTGCCGGATACTATGACCTCTCGGTCTTTCTGGAAATTGACCCGCAGCTGCAGCGCGAACGGCTCTCCCGGCGCGAAACGCCCGAAAGCCTTCACCGTTTTATGTCCGTTTGGATTCCGCTCGAGCAAGCTTACTTTGACGCCCTGTGCGTCCCGCAGCGCTGCGATTTACGTATTCGGGCGGCAGACGAGAGGTAAAACGCCTGACAACCAACCGGCCTTGCAAAAGCGCAGGGTCGGGGGCTTTACACAAAAAGGGCGGGGCCGCAAAAGCCCCGCCCGATTCTTTTTGCATATTGCTTTGCCCAAACGCGCTTCCTGCGGATAACCAACCTAATTCCGCTCTGTGAAATAATCTATAATTTTTTGGCTTTCTTCTGTTTGCCCGTACTTTTGCTGCAACAAATCATAGCATTCCGGGACAAACGGATTGGCAGAAATCAAACGAAGCAAAGTTTCTGCAAATTTATCCTGTGGGAACATAGGATTTTTTAAATTCATAATTAACGATTTCATTATACGACTTTTTATACGACTTTTTCTTACGCTTTTTTGGATTTTTTCGGACTATATTACACCTTGCAAAAAGAAAATCGAAAACAGAAAATCCCCCGAAAACCTTGATAAATCAAGACCCTCGGGGGATTTCTTTTGGTGAGCCATCGGAGATTCGAACTCCGGACACCTTGATTAAAAGTCAAGTGCTCTACCGACTGAGCTAATGGCTCGTATTGGCGGCGAGAGACCCCGCCGCGGCTGACATTCGCTTAAAAGAACAGCATCAACAGCGTTGCGGCAAATGCGAGCACGAAGAAAACGATTGCGATATACTTCGTGAGCTTCGCAAGCATCGCCTCACGCGTTCTGCCCTTGTGCTTGCCGAAGAAGGTATCGGACCCGCCGCCGGTGATTGCGCCGGAAAGCCCGCCCTCGCGGCTCTTCTGCATCAGGACAATCACAATCGTAGCGACCGACAGCAAAATCAGCACCACGCCGAGAACAATCTCAAGAGCGCCCATATCTCTACCTCCGTTCGACCAGTATAGTTTTCCAATGCCTTGGTATTCTATCACACCGTGCGCAAAATTGCAAGACTTTTTTCATTTTTCCCGCGGATTTTCCGGGCAAACGGCGGCCGAAAAAAACGGCGCGCGCCTGCATATCTTTCCGCGCGCGGCATATACTACGAATGCAAAAGTCATGGTTCATTCTGCGTTTGCACCGGACTTTTGCCCGCCCGCTTTTTTTGCGGGCGGTTATGTTGAAAAAGACGCGAAGAGGCCGGGGCCGCTTCGCGTTTTGTTATGCCCGCCTTCTTACGGCGCGCCGTCGTCCTTCGGCGGTTCTATCACGCCGTGCTCCGCCTCAAAAGCGCGGATGCATTGTCGAATCAGATATAAAATCTGCCCGTTCGCCGAGCGGCCCTCATATTTCGCGATATAATGCAGCTTGCGGTGCAGCTCCGGGTCAACCTCGATTCCCAGATGTTTATTGGATTTGTTGCGCATAAAACCACCAATCATCTTAGTTTCAGTTTATTTTAAGATGATTTCGTGGTAAAATGTGCTGGGAATACTTGTTTTAAGTATACTAAATTCCGAGGTGAGCGCGATGACCTGTACATTTTTCGGGCACCGGGACGTACCGCCGGAGCTCGAGCCGGTTTTGCAAGCGGCGTTGACGCAGCTGACGGAGCGCAGGCAGGTCTGCCGCTTCCTTGTCGGGAATCAGGGCGGCTTTGACAGGATGGCGCTGCGCGTCCTTCGGCGGCTTTGCAAGACGCACCCCGGCCTGCAGGTTTCTGTTGTTTTGGCTTATAACCCCGGGCGTCTGCCGCCGCGCGCCGCGCGGGAGGACAACACCTGGCTTTTCCCGGAGGCGCTCGAAAACGTTCCCCCGCGCTTTGCGATAGACCGGCGGAACCGCTGGATGCTGTCTCAGGCGGAATATGTCGTTACCTTTGTGCAGGCGACGGTCGGCGGCGCGGCGAAATACCGGGCTCTTGCGCTTCGGCAGGGCAAGCGGGTCCTTGACCTTGCGGCGCGCGTACCGCCCGCCGGCTCACCGCAGCACGAGCCTTACGCCGAGGTTCAAAACGCCGGCGAGCACCATGACGAGCACGGGATTTAGCTTCGTTTTGCGCAGCAGCAAAAAGCAAACCGCGAAAATGACGATGAGCGTCCAGTTGGTCGCGGCAAGGGCGATTGCGCCGCCGCCCCAAAACGCCGTAACGAGCACCGAGACGCCCGCCGACGCAATCATCGCGACGACCGCGGGTCGCAAAGAGCCGAGGACGCCCTGGAGCATCTGCATATTGCGGAATTTGAAATAGAGCTTGGCGAGCACCAGCACCAGCACGCACGACGGCAAAATGCAGCCGAACGTCGCCACAACGGCGCCGGGGACGCCGGCAATCTTGATACCGACGAAGGTGGCGGCGTTGACCGCGATGGGGCCGGGCGTCATTTGGGAGATGGTGATAAGGTCCGTAAACGCCTGCATCGTCAGCCAGCCGTGCTGCGACACAATCTGTTCCTCAATCAGCGGCATGGCGGCGTAGCCCCCGCCGAAGCTGAAGAGCCCGATTTGCAGAAAACTCCAGAAAAGCTGCCAGTAAATCATTGCGCACGCCCCTTTCGCTTGTGCCAAAGCGTGCGCACCACGCCGACGGCGGCGCAGACGAGCACGATGTACACGACGTTGACGTCGAAGAAACACGCCGCGACAAAGGCGAGCGCCATAATGACGTCCGAGGCGGCGCTTTTTTCCCGCACGACGCCCGCGCCCATATCAAAGACGACCGACGCAATCACCGCCCCTACGCCCGCCTGCATTCCCTCCAAGAGCGCGGCGACGACGAAGTTTTCACGGAACGCGTCGTAGAACACGGAAATCAGCGAAATGATGGCGAACGGCGGAAGGATGGTCGCCAGGATTGCGACGAGCGCCCCCAAGACCCCGGCGAGCTTGTACCCGACGACGATGGCGCCGTTGACGGCAATCGCCCCGGGCGAGGACTGCGCAATCGCGACGAGGTCGAGCATTTCGTCCTCCTCAATCCAGTGAAGCTTGTCGACGAATTTCTTTTTCATCAGGGTCACGATGACGTACCCGCCGCCGAAGGTGAACGCGCTTAAGTACAGCGTAGAAAAAAACAGCTTGCGCAACACGATATGCTTTTTCATGGGCACCTCCCGAAAACGCCTACAGTATACTCTATTTTCCAGGAGAAGTAAAGAAACGGCGGCGAGCCGAAGCCCGCCGCCTGTTTTGCCGCCTGCCGCTTACTGCTTGAGCGGGATATTCCCTCTCGCAAGGTCGGCGATGATGCCGTCGGTCACCGCGGTGACCTCCTCACGCGTGCGGGTGCGTTCCGGGTCGGAAAACGTCAGGCGCACCGTGATGGACTTGCGTCCCGCGTCGTCGCGGTAGGTGTCCACCGCCTGCGCCGATTTCAGCCACGCGCAGCCCGCGTTTTCAATGGCCTTCCCGATAGGCGCGTAGGTTTCGCTTAAGAACGTCAAATCCGCCTCCATTTCCGGGAAGCGCGACGGCTCCGCGTACACAATGCCGAGGTCCTCGACCGCGGCAAAGGCGGGGACGTCGAGCTCTGCATAGACCATCGCCGCCTTGCGGTCGATTTTTTTGGCGACCGCCGGGTGCACGACGCCGATTTCGCCAACCGCTTCCCCGCCGCACAGCACCGCGTTCAAATTGCGCGGGTGCTGGTAGTCGTGCGCCGCCTCCAACGCGGCAAACGTCAGCGGACGGTGCTTGATTTCATCGGCCAATACCGCGAGCATATCGCGCAGCCTGTAATACAGTTCCTCTGTCGAGTTTGTGCGGGAGAACAGCGTCACGCCGAGCTTTTTGTACTCCTTGCAAAGCCCGTTTTCGTCGAGGCCGTCCACAACCCGGCCGATTTCAAAAATGCCGAATTCCGGCGCGTAGGCCGCGTTCGCGCGCGCCTGGCAAAGCTGGGTCGGAATCATGGAGCGCCGCAGCGTTTCGATGTTCGGGTTCGTCGCGCCCGTCAGCTTGACGTTCGGCTCGACGGAAAGCCCCAGCTCGCGGTACTCGTCGTAATACGCCCAGATGTAGGAGTGGACCTCGTGCAGCGAAAACCGCTTGACCAGCAGGTCCTTAATCCGGTCCTCAACGGTCTTTTCCGTTTCGGCGCGCACCGGGTACAGGGGCGAAACCGCCGTGTGCACGGCGAAGTTGTCGTAGCCGTAAATCCGGGTGATTTCCTCGATGATGTCCGCCTTGATGGTGACGTCCTTCGTGGCGCGCCAGCTCGGGACGCGCACGCTAAAGCGGTCGCCCTCGTTTTCGACGCCGAAGCCCAAGGCGCGCAGCGTGTGGACAATCGTGTCGTTGGGAATTTCAATGCCGGTGTAGCGGTCGACGTACGCCTTGTCAAAGGTCAGCGTGACCTCGGGGTAGCGCCGGGCGTATTCGTCCGTCAGGGAGGAAACGACGCGCGCGTCGCGGTCGGTGTCGGTCAGAAGCTTGACGAAGCGCGCGATGGCGGGAACCGTCATTTCGGGGTCCAGGCACTTTTCGTAGCGCATGGACGCGTCCGTGCGGTGGGACAGGCGCACCGTCGATTTGCGCACGGAGACCGCGTCGAACGTCGCGGATTCGAGCGTCAGGGTCGTCGTGTCCTCGACAATCTCGGAGTCGAGGCCGCCCATGATGCCCGCTATGGCCACGGGCGTCGTGCCGTTGCAAATCATCAGAGTGTTTTCGTCGATGTGCCGCTCCACGCCGTCGAGCGTCCGGAAGGCAAACGGCTCGGAAAAACGGCGCACGCGCAGCTTTTCGACCTTGCGCGAGTCGAACGCGTGCATGGGCTGACCCATTTCAAGCATCAGGTAATTCGTCAGGTCCGCTAAGAAATTGATGGCGCGCATCCCGCAGTAGTAAAGGCGGATGCGCATATTGACGGGGCTTACCTGCGTGTGGATGTTTTCAACCTGCAGGCAGGAATACCGCAGGCAAAGCGGGTCTTCGATTTTCAAATCCACCTTGGGCAGACCGTCGTACACAGACAGGTCCGCCGTCTCCATGGGCTTTAACGGCCGGCCGGCCAGCGCGGCAAACTCCCGCGCAATGCCGTAATGGCCCCAGAGGTCGGGGCGGTTGGTCAGGGATTTGTTGTCGACCTCAAACACGATGTCGTCAATCTGGTAGGCGGCTTTGATATCCGTGCCGTTTTCGAGCGGGTCCGTAATCTCCATAATGCCGGAGTGGTCGTCGCTTATCCCCAGCTCCTTTTCCGAGCAGCACATCCCGTTCGAGGTATAGCCCGCAAGCTTGCGCGGCGTGATTTCGAGCTCGCCCAGGCGCGCGCCCACCTTTGCAAAGGCGGTTTTCATACCCACGCGCACATTCGGCGCGCCGCAGACCACGTCGGTGAGCGCCCCGTCGCCCGCGTCGACCTTTAAAAGATGCAGCTTTTTCGATTCGGGGTGCGGCTCGACGGACTTGATTTCCGCGACGACGACGCCGGAAATGTCCGCGCCCTTATGGTAAATTTCGTTTTCGACCTCGGCGGTGGACAGCGAAAAACGGCGGATGAGCTCCATTTTGTCAAGCCCGGAAAAGTCCACGAAATCCGAAAGCCAGTTCATCGATAAAAACATGGTGTCTCCCCCTTCCTTACTCGTCGTCCGTGAACTGCGACAGCGATTTCAGATTGCCGCTGTTGAGGTCGCGGATGTCCTTGACGCCGTATTTCATCATGGCAAGGCGCGTCAGCCCCAGGCCGAACGCAAAGCCGGTGTATTTTTCGGGGTCGATGCCGCCCTCTTTTAACACCACCGGGTGAATCATGCCGCACGGGCAAAGCTCAAGCCAGCCGCTGTGCTTGCAGGAGGGGCAGCCCTCGCCGCCGCAGATAAGGCAGCTGATGTCCAGCTCGAAGCCCGGTTCGACGAACGGGAAAAAGCCCGGACGAAGCCGCACCTTGATGTCGCGCCGGAACACCTCGGAGAGCATGGTTTTCATAAAGTAGATGAGGTTCGAAATGGAAATGTCCTTGTCGACCATCACGCCCTCCATCTGGAAGAACGTGTTCTCATGGCAGGCGTCGGTCGCCTCGTTGCGGAAGCAACGCCCCGGGAAAATCGCCTTAATGGGTACGCCATCGTTTACAAGCGCGTCGCGGTATTTTTTGTAGATGGCGTTCTGCGCGGCGGAGGTCTGCGTTTTCAAAAGCTGACCGTTTTCGAGGTAATACGTATCCTGCATATCGCGCGCCGGGTGCGCCTTCGGGATATTCAGCGACTCGAAGCACTCGTAATCGCTGACGACCTCGGCGTAATCCTCCACCGTAAAGCCCATTGATTTAAAGACGCGCTCGCATTCGCGCTGCACCAGCGTGATGGGATGGTACGACCCGCGCGTTACGTTTGCGGGCATCGACAAATCGAAAAGCGGCGTGCCTTCGATTTCGCGCCGCTGCGCCTCCTCTTTAAGCGCCTGCGTTTTTTCGGCGAGCAGCTCCTCGAGCGCCTTGCGCGTTTCGTTGACAAGCTGCCCCATTTTCGGGCGTTCCTCTTTGGACAGCGACCCCATGCTTTTGAGGAGGGCGGTCAGCTCCCCCTTTTTGCCGAGCAGCTGCACCCGCAGCGCCTCAAGCGCCTCAAGCGTTGAAACGCCCCGCAGCTGCGCCTCGGCGCGCGCGCGGATTTCTTCAAGCTTCTGCTTCAAAGCCAATCTTCCTTTCCGTCTGTAGCTTTTGTGCAAACACAAAAACGCCGCCCCAAAAGGGACGGCGAAAAAGCCTTAAACCACCCTGTTTGCAAGGGAGCCGACACTCCCGCGCCCGATAACGGCGGCGCCCGTCGCGGCCTACTGCGTTCTGTTCAGCCGCGCCGCTCCAAAGTGAAAGTTCGGCAAAAAGAGGCCCGAAATGCGCTTACAGCCCACGGCGCATTCTCTCTTGCGGGCGGAAGACCTTTGCCTACTGCCTTTTTCCCAGCGTTTGCAGTTCGGTTTTCGACTCATAGTATAGCATACTTTTAGAAAAATGCAAGCAAAAAATCACCCGTGCAGCCACGCGCCGACCTGCATCGCGGTTAGATTGCCGAGAATCGCCGCAACGGGCAGCAGGCCGAAAACGATTTTCTGCGGTTTTGCGAATGTTTTATAGGTCACCAAAACCACATAGGTGTAGATGACAAAGGTGATGGGCAGATGAATCGTTTGCAGAGAAAAAAACAGCTCCAAATCCAGAAAAAATGCGTAAAAAAGGCAAATATGCGCCATTGCGTGTCGTGCAGGGTATACGACCACGTTGTGCAGTTGAGCAAGACGCTTGAGGCAAGATACCACGTGTAAAATACCCCCGCCGCCGTAAACAGCATCCAGGGTTTGATGCGGTTTTGCATAAATTTTCTCCTCCTCGGGCATCGCTCGTACTTACGTTTTTCTTTCCGCGCGGGTTTCCCGGTGCAGGACGCACAGCGCGGCGATATTGCAAACAAGCCAGCCGCCCCAAAGGCCTGCCATCGTATATATTAGCGGCGTTATGAGCCGGCCCGCGCCGAACACAAGCAGCAAAAAGAACACGATGCCGCAAATCCCAAACGCCACCGGGAAGGCAAGGAGCACATATTTCAGCCTTTTAGGCAAAGATGCATCCGCAGCACAATACAGAACGACACCCGCAGCAGCGCAAAGAACCGGGTAAACGATATACAACCAAATGAAGTTTTCTCCGAGAACCTGCAAGCCGATAAAATCCGTTAAAATCCACGCTGCTTTTTCGTGTGCTTCGCCGAGGCTGTCACCGATTTTGGGCGCTCCCCACCATAAAACAGGCAGCACAAGCAGCACTAAAGATAAGATGGCGCGCGCTTTACTTTTCATGTGCAATCCTTTCTCCTTTCTCACAGAAAAGATGCGTTGATTTCGTAAAAAAACTTATATATCAATTGCATCGAAGACAAAGCAGCACAATATAAAGTCTGCGTTCCCGCATAATCCCAGTTTGAACGTTGTAAAATTGTCGTATAGTCAATAAAATACTTGCCTCTGATTGCCGCCGTATGGAGCAAATCTTCTACGTCGTCTGTTTGGGCGCTATATATATCGGTATTTGGCAGAGATGGAAGAATAGGCATCAAAAGCTCCAAATTGTTATCCACATAAGCCTCAAATATACCATGCGAAGAATTTACCGCTGTTTTA